>JACCDX010819277.1_pt1 | contig 13413 bp, 9 predicted proteins | sample 7449681 | NCBI WGS metagenome assembly JACCDX01 (sample SAMN15323450, study PRJNA562643) | freshwater metagenome | isolation source: river surface water | place: USA:Blue River Watershed | collected 2017-08-18
TCGGGAATACAAAGTACTAAAATACCCATGTTTTGTAGTAATATATATACATGGGTATTTACAAATACATAACAGAAAACACCATTAAAATGGGTTTATTTGCCGCTTTGAGTTTGTTGAAGTACGTTTTTTATTTCTTCAATTTGTGATTTTAATTGTAGAATTAAGTCTCTTTGTTCAATGATTTGCTTCTGTTGTTCTTTCATTCCATTTACCAAAGGCATTATAAAATCTGAATATGCTAATGAATATATACCATCATCCGCTTTTTTTAATCCACTAAATTCAACGTTTAAATCTTTTAAAACTTGTTCAATATCTTGAGCAATAAAACCATCATATCTTGTTTTTGTAGCATCTGATAGATAATTATATGAAACTGTTTGTAGGCGATTAATAAAATTGAGACCTAATTTATTAGTATAAACAATGTTTTCTTTCAATCTTCTATCTGATGGATTACTCCAAGAAACCTGACCTTCAATTACTGTTACTGAACTATTCCCAATACGCACCTTATTATTTGCATTGACCTTAGTATTGTATCCAATTGCGATTGAATTACTAAAATCTCCATTAGCGTCAGCATAAGTACCAATGAATGTATTCTGTTCTCCTGTGATTACAGTCAAGCCTGCACTCTCGCCAATAGCTGTATTATTACTACCCGTAGTGCTTTGACGGAGAGCATCAGTTCCACTTGCTGTATTATTGTTTCCTGTTGTATTTTGACGAAGAGCATCTACTCCATTTGCAGTATTATTAAACCCACTTATATTTGATAAAAGTGTATTTAATCCACTACCAGAATTGTTATACCCAATCGTATTTGAATATAGTGAGTAGTACCCATTAGCTGTGTTATTATTGCCTGTGGTATTTGCACTAAGAGCCCCAAAACCATTGGCTGTATTATTGTATCCTGTTGTATTTGCACTAAGTACAAAGCACCCATTAGCAGTATTATTGTATCCTGTTGTGTTTGATTTAAGAGTTTCAGCTCCAAGTGCGGTATTAGTACTACCCGTTGTATTTGCATAAAGGGCCAAATTTCCTAATGCAGTATTATTGTATCCTGTTGTATTGTAATAAAGTGCTGAGAAGCCGTTGGCTGTATTATAAAATCCTGTTGTATTTGATTTCAAACTAAAATGACCAACAGAGGTATTATTTGTACCAGTAGTGTTTGAGGAGAGTGCATTTTCTCCTAATGAAACTCCATTATTATTTTTCCCTTTTAATCCTTGTGGTGTGATTATTATTGAGCCATTTGTAGTATTTACTGATGAAATCTGACTATAAACATCTAAAATAAACACGAAATAAAATAGCAAAGTGTAATATGGTTTCATATAAAAAACTTTAAAAGGTGAGTGTTATCATGATAATTTATCAAATAAAGTATGGAATTTTGGAAATTCAAAATGCTTAATTTAATATTTATTTTTTCAGTAAAGTCACTTATAAGTACAGATTAGCTATCTAAAACCTTAGATATTAATAGTTAAAAACATTCTATTTTATGTTAAGACAAAAACATGAGTTATCCCGAATTTTAAAATAAAACTGTCCCTTTGGGGCTAAATATTAGTAGAAAGGTTTATTTCCATAAAAACGAGCTCCGTAGGAACGGAACTCAAAATATGATTAAAATGCTATTTTCTACCGAGCGTCGGCCTCAGATATCTGACCCTTAACAGAGTCTTTTTAAAATTCGGGATGACTCATGTTTCTTGACTTAAAATGAGAAACCTACTTCTTATTCCCGTCAATATCTAATTCGATAATCTCATAGCCGAGTTTTTGTAGGCCAGGTAAGATTTTGGCTTTATCTCCTACCAATAAAATATTCATTTTATCCGTGTTAATCCATTTTTTAGCCAAGGCATCTGCCTCTTTTTTAGTGAGTGATGCTAAGATTTTATTTTGTGTTTCTACAAAATTAGCTGGCAAATCATACGTCAGAATTCGGCCAATGAAACCTGCTTTCTGGTTACCTGTTTCGTAACGTAAGGCATCTTGTTGGCCGATAGCACTTTTCATAAAGGCTAATTCTTCGCCCGTGATACCGTTGGCTGCGTAGTTTTTCAACTCCTTCATTACTTCAACCAAAGCACTATCGGTAGCATTGGCACGGATTCCTGAGCTAAATTGGTATTCTCCCGTGTATTTATCGCCTGCAAAACCCGCACGAGCACCATAAGTCCAGCCTTTATCTTCACGCAAATTGAGGTTTACACGACTATTGAAAGCTCCACCAAGTGCAAAGTTCATCAAACCAGCTTTGTAATATTCGCCAGTTGCATCATATTTCAAGCCCGTCACATTTCCTACTCTAAATTCGGTTTGTGCTGCTTTTGGTACATCTATCAAATAAATTTTAGTTTTTTCGATAGCAGGAGCTGGTGCTGGCGTTGGTAAATTGATTTTTTTGTTGGGTAATTTATTCAAAAACGCCAATTTTGGTACTATTTCACCTTCTGTAATATCGCCTACCACTACCACTTTCGTACCTTGCGATGTCATGTAGTTCTTGTAATAGTCTTGAACATCTTTCAAACTCAAACGTTTTACGGTACTTTCGGTGCCATTATCGCTTAAACCTAAGATATTCCCAGTGCCGTAGTTCAGTTTGTCAATTACGTTAGTAGCAATGGCCGCAGGCTGAGATTTTAACTGTTTGAAGCCTTCCAATGCTTGTTTTTGTAAACGATTGAAAGCTTCGGGTGTGAAGTTTGGACTCAACATTTTTTCCTCCAAAAGCTCTAATGTTTTATCAACGTTTTTCTTTAAGCATTGAACCGTGAAGCTAATACCATCTAAGTTTTGTGAAACACTTATGAAACTTCCAAGTTTTTGAAGCTCAACAGCCATTTGCTCAGCCGTATATTTTTTGGTGTCCTCGTTGAGCATATCGGCAACCATACCCGCCAAACCAATTTTAGAAGTATCGGCAGCTTGGGCTAAGTGGCCACCAGGAATCGAAACTGAAATCGTAACAGTTGGAAGCTCGGTGTTGGCTGTTCCGATGATTTTGATACCACTTGGCAAGTCTTTTTTCCAGAAAGGAGGCACTTTTACTACTGGATTTGCTCCATTTCCTGGAGTTTTACTTCTATCAAAAGTATCTTTTGCTTTCTTGTATGTCAAACCATCATAGCCATAATTTGGGGCAGTGTAGTTTTGTGTATCAATCGTATAATTATCAGAAGCGGCTGGCTTTACATTCTGGCCTTTTGTTAGTACGCTGATGGTTACGCTTGGTTTATCTTTGATATACTGATTGTAAACTCGCCAAACGTCTTCTTTAGTTACCGAGCGATACATATCCAATAATTTACCAATCATATTCGGATTACCCGTAAAAGTATTGAAAGCTGCCAACTGGCTCACTTTACCCGACACACTTTGTAAACCATTGATATACTGAGCTTCGATTCCTCCCTTAAATTTCTCAATGTCTTCATCGGTTACACCACGTTTTTCAAAAACCAGTAATGATTGTTTGAATAAACTATCCATAGTTGCCAGTGAGTTGCCTGGATAGGGTGTTAATTGAAATGAAAATTCACCCGCCAATTCATTAAAACGACTAAAACCACTGGCCGAAATAGCTTTTTGGTTTTTTACCATTTGTTGATAAAGAATGGAGTTTTTACCTTGACCCAAGATTTGAGCAAGACACGACAACGCTCCCATATCTTTATCATAATTCGGAACAGTCGGGTAAGTTTTTGAGAGAATCGGCAAACGAGCATAATTATCTGTAAAAGAAGCGTATCTGTCACCCGATAATTTCACTGCTGGCAGAACAGTTTTTTCAACCGCAGGCCCCGCTGGAATCGTTCCGAAATATTTCTCGACCAATTTCACAACATCAGCCGTTTTTACGTCACCACCGATAGTCAATGTGGCGTTATTAGGGCCATACCAACGCAAGAAGAATTTCTTTAGGTCGTTTACATCAACTCTATCCAAATCTTCTAAATAACCGATGGTTAGCCAGCTATATGGATGGCCGTACGGATAAAGGTTTTTGCTCGTAAATTCGCCCACTAAACCATACGGGCGGTTATCGTAGTTTTGTCCTCTTTCGTTTTTTACGGTGCTGCGTTGTACCTCAAATTTCTTTTGAGTAACGGCATCTAACAAAAAGCCCATGCGGTCGGCTTCGAGCCAAAGCATTTTTTCGAGTTGATTGTTGGGTACGGTTTCGTAATAATTCGTACGGTCGAGGTTAGTGCTACCGTTGAGCGTTCCGCCCGCAGCCGTTACGATTTTGAAGTGTTGCTCATCGCCCACGTTATCGCTTCCTTGAAACATCATGTGTTCAAAAAAGTGAGCAAAACCACTCTTTTTGATTTCTTCTCTGGCACTACCTACGTGGTAAGTTACATCGACGTGTACGATTGGGTCGCTGTTATCTTCGTGCACAACAAGCGTAAGGCCATTAGGTAAAACGTATTTTTCGTAAGGAATAACGAGTTCACCCCCTTTTTTTTCAACTTTTTCGACCAAGCGAGCTTGGCTAAAACCGAGATTAGTAAACAAACAAATAGCCGCAGCGGCTAATAGATTTTTTTTCATAGTAAAAGTGTTGATGTTTTTAATGCCAAAAAAACGAATAAAAAATTTGTATCCCAAACCGTCTATCCAATAAACCCGAAATTGTTGTAGATGTTTATCGAATACTCGTACTGAGAAGACTATTTTTTCAACTTTCCCACACAAAAAGTGTAGATTGCTGTAAGGTCTTGGTCGGATAATTGTTTTTCTAATAGATAATCTCTTTCGATTTGCGGGTGGAAAATGTCAGGCTGACGTTTTACCAAGAAAAAACGTTCGCAAAACTTGGTGTCATTGGCAGAATGTTGAATGATTTTCATCCAAATTTTATGATACATTTCCGCATCGGCATACGACGAGAAATCTGATAATGAATAAGCTGTGATGGATGCTGTGAGTTGTTCATTATCAAGCACATTTAGCAAAGAATCGGTAATTATTTCGATTTTATGTACTTGATTTTTGATATTTTCAAAGTTTTCTTCTCTCAGATGCAGCGGCAACATACAGTCGGGTTTGTATTCGCCGTAAAACAAAAGATTGGCAAAATGATTGGTGCGTAGCAGATGATTATTGGCCAGATGGTTCATGCGAGAACGCATATATTCGTACACATCAAATTCTTGCGGAATCAATAAAGCACCTGGTTCACGAATGATTTTTGTCCATAAAAATCGGTTGGAAACAAGTTTTAGAAACACCCTCCAAATGCCATTGTCCCAGTGTTTTGCCCAAAACTCTCGTTGCATTTCCAACGTTTCCGACTCCATCAGTTTTTCAATGGCTTTTCTTCTGAAAAATGCCGCTTTGGCCATCATTCGCAGAAATCGTTCCCACGTTCCGCAATACAAGAGGCCTTTCTCTATCAAATGAAAATTTTTATCCCAGTAACAAACTTGTGGAGAAGTGAGCAAATGATTGAGTTTTTTGTATAAATTGAGTCGAGAAAACTTGTTTTCTAAAGCAATAAACGATTTAAACTCTGCATAATTGAGCGATTTGTACGCAGCAATTTTAAGAGCCAAAAGATGGTTTTGGGTAGCATTAAAATCAACACTGATTATCTTTTTGGGGCTATCGACCAATAAATCAAGTGGCCTTGCACCGCTTCCTGTAATACACAAAACAGTATCATCAGCCGTCAGACGCAAGGCTTTTCGTTCCGATTCACTATCTTCGTTACAAGCCGAATAATTTATTTTTTCAAAAAATGAATTTGCCACAAATGCACGAATTATAAGGTTAAATCAATTTGTTGAGTTGTGGTTTCTTCCCTCGTTGGCAAATTATTAATTTTATTATTTCTGATTTTCTTCACTTTGTTGTGCATGGCGTCGTAATCAATGTTTTGGTCGGGTTTTTCGTTAAAAATCTGCCTATTGGCAAACTGTTTTTGAGTAATAATAAAATCTTGCATCAACACCTTTTTTGCCAAAAACGGAATAACCAATTTTATTAATGGATTGAACCACTTAAACTGAAACGAAAGCCGCACAAAAGCAATGGTTTTACCCTCTTGTAGCGGCGAACATGCAATAAAAGCCTGAAAACGATGGATTTTGTTAATATAATAATTTACCCTTACTAAGTTGGGCATCAGAAACTCATCGGTGTGCGAAACACTTAAATTTCCGCCCAACATCCAATCAAGTCCTAAGCCTACTTTTTCGTTGGTTTCGGCATAGCTCACGTGTACGGTTTCATTAGTTTGGGTAATTGTTATCGAATGTTTTGTTTTCTTATCATTATCTCTAATCAGCTTGTCATGCACCATTGGCGTATGCGTTGCATCCATAAAGTTTTCGACCAAAAGTTCTTCGTTTGTATCAAAAAGCATTGACGTTTGGTAGTGTTTCCAGTTTTCGCCCGAAACTTCGTTTAGTGCTTCGGGCGATGTGGTGGGGGCATTTTCGGTATCTAAATATATCCAGACGAAGCCATTTTGCTCGATAATGGGGTAATTATCAACTTTGCACTTCATTTTCTGAATCAAATGCTGCGAACTCGGAATATCAATCAATCGCCCTTCATCGTCATATTTCCAACCATGATATTGACATAAAACATGGTTTTGTGCAAAATCACAAACTTCTAAAGGGGCTTTTTTGTGCGAACAAACGTCCAGCAAGGCATGAACTTTCAGAGCCTTATCTCTCCACAACAAGATAGGCACTTGATAAAGACTTCGCTTTAAAGATTTGCCTTTTCCCAGCTCGCTCGATAAGGCAATTACATGCCAGTAGTTAATTAATCCCCCTATTTTATTGAACATTGTTTTTGTGATAGAAGTAAATATACCTTCATTTCATTACCGTCTGCTTCAGCTGACGGATACTGCAAAGAAAACAAAATTGGCTTTAGCCAAACTTTCGACTAAAGTCGATTTGAGTATTACTCATTTTTCCGTCAGCTGAAGCAGACGGCAATGAATTTATAGTTTAAAACCTCAGTAAAAGTCCACCAATCGAAAAGCCTGCTGCGGTGCCGATAATGAAACACGTATCGCCTCGCTTGATTGCTCCCGACTCAACGGCATCGTGCAAAACCAGCGGAATGGATGCCGCAATGCAATTGCCATAAGTAGCCAAATTTCCCAGCACTTGATTCTCTTTTAATTGATACAAACTTGATAAAATCGAAACGCCCAATTTTGAGGCTTGGTGCGGAATAATGGCATCCGTTTCTTCCATTTTGAGGGGTAAATCTTCAAAAAAAGCATCAATAAAAACGGGTAAATGCGTTTTTGCCAAACGCAATAGTTTGCGTCCATTCATGGCAAACGAATGTATTTCGGGGTCGTATGGGTTATCTTTAAAGAATAATTTCATACCTCCGCCCTTGAACGTTGAGTCATAAACGCCTTCCGAATAGGTTTGCATGGTGCTTTTTAGGTAAGCTGAATCGGAGTTTGGGGCAAATTGCAAAATGGCTGCCACCGCTCCATCACCAAAAAGTGTTAGCGTTTCCCAGTTATTTGGGTTCAGGCCCGTTGAGGCGATTTCACTGCTAACAATAACGATATTTTTGTACTTTTTCCCATCCAATAAGCTCGATGCAATTTCAAAGGCACTTACAAAGCTCAAACAACTCGAATCAACATCAAGAGCAGGAATATTGACCGACATCCCATCACTGAGTTCGCTTTTGATGATACTCGCTTGGCTCGGTAGCGGATAATCAAAACCCGCACTTGCCGAAATGAGCAAATCTATCTCTTTCAACTCCATTTGACATTTTTCTAAGGCTTGCTCAATGGCTCTCGCTCCCATGTATCCGATTGACTCGAATGTAATATGATGTCGAGATTTTACACCCGAATATTTCTCTGACCAACCCTGCGGAAGACCGTATTTTTGCTCCAAATCAGCCGACGAAATTTCCTGCGGAAGGTATTTTCCTAAACCGACTATCCTAATTGGTTTTCCTGACATCATTTTTAATTCTTCTAAGTTTTTGGCCTTTTAGAGTATGGTTATGATTTGTTTGACTGATTTCAACCTCAAAAATATTATTTTTTTTCAGTAAATCTTGTATCGCTTCGCAAGCCCGTTGAAAGGACTCTTCATGCTGACTTTTTATGTAAAGCATCAAATGAGTTGGCTCAGTTTGAATCAAAGCGTAATCGCTGATGGTATCGTCAGCTAAAATAATGGCACGTCTGAAAAAGTCAGGAAAAATCTTAACTTCTTGATTTTCACTATTCCTAAAAACTAAAATATCATCCGAACGCCCTTCTATGGCTTCAATTGCCATCAATTTACTGCCGCACTGGCAACTTGTTTTTTCTTGAATAATATCATTCAATTCGTATCGAATGATTGGCTGAGAACGTCGCCTCAAATCGGTGATAATTGGGTGAAAACGGTTTTGTTCTTGGTCGATATATTTCTTTTCGATTATCAGAAAATCTTCGTTGAAATGTAGCGTTCCGTGTTCGCATGAGCTGGCCAAAAAACCTTCGGTGCATTGGTAAACTTGATGAATGGTTTGGTTAAAAACATTCATCAGATAGGCTTTGTCTTCGGGCGTTAAAACTTCCGCTACCGAAATAATTTTGGTAGGTTTTATGCGTAATTTTTCTGTTTTAATCGCATTGGCCAATTCGAGCAACATACTTGGCTGTGCCACCAAAATATCAGGCTGTAAAGCATTTAGGCGTTCGATATGAGCATCAATCGAATGGAGTAAGTCAAAAAAATGAAAGGCTAATAATTTTGATTTTACCGAATCATAAAGATTGCTGTTTGCTCGTAGAAAAAATGCAATTTTTCGTTTTTTTAGCGAAAAGCCCAGCACTCTGTCTAATACCAAAGCTACCCAATAGGCTCGTTCTTTTTCGCTTGCCAAAAACACACCTCTATTTCCGCTCGTTCCTGATGATAAACCTACCGTAATGCCCTTGATTGTCGGTGAAAAATCTCGATTTTCCTCTGATTTTATCGCAACCGTCAAAGCATCTTCCAATTTTATATTTACGGCATTAATGGCATCAAAATTTGCCATAAAAATGGCTTTATTGATGATTGGAAAAGTTGTGAAATCGTTTTTCTTTTGAGCAAAATCTTTATAAAATAAACTTGTGGAGCAATGCTGAATAAGTTTTTTGATTATCCAATTTCGTCTAAAACCAATATTATGGACATAAAGCCACTTGGTTAGTTTTATTTCTACTAAATAATATAAAATAGATAATTTAAAGAGCATTGAGGTCGTAATTAGTTGAAACGAGGGCCGACGTGGTTGCCGAGCAATGCGTAGGTACAATCGTTATCGCTGGATATCTTTTGTGAAATAGATTTACTTTCAGAAGACTATCTTTGAAATCTCGCCAAGAATCAAAAAATAAACGAACAACTGATGGCGGAAGTACCATTTCTTCATAAGATTTCTTATTCCAACACGCATCAGCAATCAGAAAATAGTGCTGTTTTTGGGTTTTTAATTCCACACCAATCTGCCCCGCAGCATGGCCTGGTAAATCATAAATCAGCAGAGAATTATCTCCGAATAAATCATACTTTTGGTCAAATATTTCATCGTTGAGTCGTTTTCCATAATTTTCAATGATTTTTAACCTTTTTTCAAAATCTTCTGGAATAAGGTCTTTTAAAATTGCCTTGCTAAATGCCCAAAACGCACCAATTTCTGTATATTGCTTAAACGCCGCCCGTGAACAATAAAAAGTAGCTTCGTTGAAATCTTTCAAACCTGCCACATGGTCGGCGTGAAAATGCGTAATGATAATGTGCTTAATATCAGCAGGTTGCAGACCAAAATGCTTGAGTTGATTTTTTATTTCATCTGCTTCAGTCACAAAAACCTTGGTCATTTGGGCATAGATTTTATTCGGATAGTGTTTCGTACACTCATAAAATCGTTTAGTGTAGCCAGTATCATACAAAATCCAGCCTTGCTCGGGGTGTTGAATCAACCCAAACAACGCATGAAATTTAATGCTTTTATTAGCTCCGCCTCTGATGCTGTGGTTTTCGTTGGCTTCACAATAACCCGCATAACCGAGGTATAATTTAATTTCTTTCATTGACCATAGAAAAAATTGACTGTTGACTACCGACTATTAACCGTTGACTTCTCTATACCAACTTACAAATTCCTCAATGGCTTCATCGGTTGATACTTTGGGTGAATACCTCAGCAGCGTTTTGGCTTTTGAAATATCCATCGTGAATGATTTTGCCAAAACCCCGACGCCGTAAGTCGTCAAGGCTGGTTCTTGATAACTGGTAGCTTTCGCTTTCAATTCCATGAGTTGCGAAACGAGCTTTACCATCTGGTAAGGGACTTTCTTTTTGTTCATTTCATAACCCAACAACGAAAGCACTTTTTCAACCGTTTCCCAAAGTTTTACTGGCTCGCCGTTGGTGATATTATAAATTTGGTTGAGTCCAGCATCACCAACAAATAAGGCAAGTTCAATCGAATCGGCCACATTTGCCAGCGAGGTCAAATCTACTATATTTTTCCCATCACCAATGATTTTCAGTTTTCCTTCTTCAAAAGCTCTGATTAATCGAGGCATAATAATTGTATCGCCTCGGCCAATCAATGCTCTCGGTCTTAAAGTCACGTACGGAATTGCTGACTTTTCCAAAGCCAACTCTGCTTCATACTTCGTTTTTGAGTAGGCATTTACAAATGCTGTGGGCAATGGGTCAGATTCTTTCACATTAAATCTGTCTTGGCCGTTGAAGTACAAACTCGGAGTCGAAACATACACAAATCGCTTGATAGATTGTTTTTTAGCAGTATTTATCAAATTATTCATCGTAAATACGTTGGCTTTTTCAAACTCAACATATTTGCCCCAAGGCGACGAAAGTGCTGCAGCATGAACGATGTAATCAGCTTGCTCGACGAGTTTCGATACAAAATCGGCATCTTCTAAATGGCCCAGTTGGTAATCTACTTTGTGGTGTTCTACAAAATGTGTTGGCCTGATTGTTCGTCCAGTAGCTATTATTTTTTCGACTCTCGGATTTTCAATCAAACGTTCCAAAGTCCGAAACCCTAAACCACCCGTTGCTCCTGTAAGCAGAATCTTCATCTACAAAATTATGTTTTAAATGACCCACAAAAATAGAGTTTTATTTCTCTAAAAATCACATTCTCACAACCATGCAGCAGTTTTTATAAGAAGGTTCTTAAAAATACTCACAAAAGTGTCTTTTTAAGCCTCATTTCTCCAAAATAATTCAAAAATAAGTATGAAATCTCAAACTATTTTACATAAATTCGTGTTGTAATTCGTGGAAAAAGACTATTTTTCCTTAAAATTATATTATATTAATGTGAGTTACTTATTGAAATAGCTATGGAAAATCTACTAAAACTCCGCTTGATAGCTATCTTATTGATAATCAGTCAGTTGACTTTTGCTCAAAAAGAAAGAAAAAAGGATGACCGTTATGGTTATCATTTTATTGGGAAACATCAGAAAACAGCTAAATTTGACTTTGACCTACACGCAAATCTCATTGTACTAAAAGCCCAACTTGACGGCTCAGATACCCTTCGTTTTATACTCGACACGGGCGTCAGTTCGACAATCGTTACCGACCCCAAACGTGCTTTGTCATTGGGGGTTAGATACGTGCGTCGTGTGAAAATTGCAGGTGCGGGCGAAGGGGAAGCTTTAATGGCTAATGTTTCAGTAGGACATACGATTCGTATTGGCGATGTGGTTGCTCGTCAGCAAAGCTTGGTGGTGTTAGACGAAGACGTACTTCAATTATCTGAGTTTTTAGGCGTGCCAATCCACGGGATTTTTGGTCATGATATTTTCAGCAATTTTGTCGTAACGATTGATTTTGAGAATAAAAAACTTACGCTCACTGACCCCAAAAGGTTTAAGTACAAAAAAGCAATGGGTACACAATACCCTATTGTACTGACACAATCGAAGCCTTATACCGATGCGATTGCGATGGTGAGCAACGACCAAAAGCTAATTCCGATGCGATTAGTAATTGATACTGGTGCTGGCCATGCACTTTTATTAAATGCAGGCGAAAAAGAGCCTATTCATTTACCCGATAGAGTGATGCGTGCTAATTTGGGTCGTGGACTAAACGGCGAAATCAACGGCAATATTGGTCGGGTTGATAAAATCAAGATGGGAAGTATTGAAATGAAGAATATTTTGGCTTCTTTTCCTGATAGCTTATCATTTAGCATGAAATTTACTGCCGACGATACCCAACGTCAAGGAAGTATTGGTTGCGAATTATTACGTCGATTTACGGTGACACTCAATTATCAGGATGGCTACATGATTTTGAAACCGCTGAGAAACCGTATGAAAGAATCATTTGAGCATGATATGAGTGGCTTAGATGTACGTGCAAAAGGAAGCGAATTTAACCAGTATATTGTCAATAAGGTTATTGAAGGTTCGCCAGCGGATGCCGCAGGTTTACAAGAAGGCGATGAAATAATCTTTGTGAATGGGCAAAACGTAAAAGACTTGACTATTAGCGAAATATACAAAATATTATCTCGTAAAGAAGGAAAAGAAGTGGAATTCTTCTTCCGAAGAAAAGGGGAATTAAAAGTAGCTGCCTTTTATCTGAAACGCATGATTTAAGTAATTTTAATGAAGTCTTCGCTTTGAGCGAAGACTTCATTTTACGCAGCGTATTATTGTATTTTTGTCCAGTCACTCCAACTACTATTTGCTTCAAGTTTGGTCTGAATATCTGCAGGAAGTTTGGCAAAAAAATCTAAGCCTGTCGCTTTCTCTACTTCATCAACCGAAACCACAAAACTATTCATTCGTTTGCCAACCAATGACTCATTCGGCAGTAAAAATGCAATCATTCGTGGCTTCTTGCCCGATTTTGGCTGATAAAACAACACCAGCTTATAAAAAAACTCGGGTACAGCCACATTATTATAGCGGCCAATGGTAGGTAAGCCTTTTCGTAGCACTGGCCCCGTAACGATAAATAATTCTTCGTCTCGCACAGACCAACCTCTGATTCTACTTTCAATATTCTCCCATATTCCACGATTAAAGTCAGGCACTTGCGGAGCAATATTACTCATATAAAAAGTTTCGGTCATTAATTCTTGGCAGCATTTAAAATCGCCCGCAGGCACCATGTGTCCACGGTCGTAGCCAGTGCTGCTATAATCGCCCGAAAGAGCCGAATTATCTTTTACTTTGCGGTCGGGCATAAATTGGTTATCGCCTCGGCTGGCCGTTCCTCTTGTGTATTCTCCACGTAATTTATGCACTACCCAAGCAGGTACTTCGTAGTCTTCTTCGTAGCGAAGTGTATAATTTTTGTGTTTAATGATTTCATCACCTTTACGAATAGCAGGAAA
>JACCDX011736688.1_pt1 | contig 13410 bp, 15 predicted proteins | sample 7449681 | NCBI WGS metagenome assembly JACCDX01 (sample SAMN15323450, study PRJNA562643) | freshwater metagenome | isolation source: river surface water | place: USA:Blue River Watershed | collected 2017-08-18
GAGTTCTGCAATCCCTCGCTGTCCACCGCCCAACTGGCCGAGTTGCTGACCATGTCCGGCATGGAAGTCGAAGAGCTGCGCCCCGTCGCGCCGCCCTTCCACGGCATCGTCGTCGCCGAAATCCTCGAAGCCGAGCAGCACCCCAATGCGGACAAGCTGCGCGTCTGCAAAGTCAACGCAGGCGGTGCGGAGCCGCTGCAGATCGTCTGCGGTGCGCCCAATGCCCGTGCAGGCATCAAGGTGCCGCTGGCCACCGTGGGCGCCGAGCTGCCCCCCGGCGAAGACGGCAAGCCATTCAAGATCGGCGTCGGCAAGCTGCGCGGCGTCGAGAGCTTCGGCATGCTGTGCTCGGCCCGCGAGCTGAAGTTGAGCGAAGAGCACGGCGGCCTGCTGGAACTGGCTGCCGATGCCGTCATTGGCCAAGACATTCGCAAGCACCTGGCGCTGGACGATACGCTGTTCACGCTGAAGCTCACGCCCAACCTGGGCCATTGCCTGAGCGTCTACAGCGTCGCCCGCGAAGTCTCTGCGCTGACCGGCGCGCCGCTGCTCAAGCCCGAGTTCCCGGCCGTCAAGCCGACGCTCGACGACAAGCTGCCGGTGCGCGTGGAAGCCACCGACCTGTGCGGCCGTTTCTCGGGTCGCATCGTCAAGGGCATCAACACCGCTGCCAAGACGCCCGCCTGGATGGTCCAGCGCCTGGAGCGCTGCGGCCAACGCTCAGTCACGGCCCTGGTCGACATCTCGAACTACGTGATGTTCGAGTACGGCCGCCCGTCGCACATCTTCGACCTCGACAAGATCAGCGGCGAGCTGGTTGTGCGCTGGGGCAAGGCCGGCGAACAGCTCAAGCTGCTGAACGGCAACACCATCACTGTCGACGAGAAGGTCGGCGTCATCGCCGATGCGCGCGAGGTCGAATCCCTCGCCGGCATCATGGGCGGCGACCACACCGCCGTGTCCGACGACACGAAGAACGTCTACGTCGAAGCTGCGTTCTGGTGGCCCGAGGCGGTCATGGGCCGCGGCCGCCGCTTCAATTTCTCGACCGACGCCGGCCACCGCTTCGAGCGCGGCGTCGACCCGTCCAAGACGGTCGAGCACATCGAGCGCATCACGCAGCTCATCATCGACATCTGCGGCACCGCTGAAACCCAGGTCGGCCCGATCGACGACCAGTCGCCCAACGTGCCGGCCGCCAAACCGGTGACGTTGCGCGTCGCGCGCGCGGCCAAGGTCATCGGCATGCCGCTCACACAGGCGCAATGTGAAGGCGTGTTCACACGCCTGGGCCTGCCGTTCACATCCGCTGACGGCACCATCACGGTGACCCCGCCGAGCTGGCGCTTCGACATCCAGATCGAGGAAGACCTCATCGAGGAAGTCATCCGCGTGCTGGGCTACCCGACGCTGCCCTCCACCGCGCCGCTGGCCCCCATCGTCGGCCGCACCGGGTCCGAATCGCGTCAGGCCAAGCACGCGCTGCGCCGCGCGGTGGCTGCGCGTGACTACTTCGAGACCATCAACTTCAGCTTCGTCGAGGAACGCTGGGAGCGCGAGCTGGCCGGCGTCACCGACCCGATCAAGCTGCTGAACCCGATCGCCGCACCGCTGTCGGTGATGCGTACCAGCCTGATCGGCAGTCTGGTCCAGGTGCTGCGCCACAACCAGGCCCGCCGCGCGACGCGCGTGCGCGTGTTCGAGCTGGGCCGCGTGTTCAAGCGGGACACCACGGTCGCCAGTGGCCCGCTGTCGGTTGCCGGCATCGCCCAGCCGCTGCGCCTGGGCGGCCTGGCCTGGGGGCCGGCAGACCAGCAGCAGTGGAGCCAGAAAGACCGCGCCGTCGACTTCTTCGATGTGAAGGGCGATCTGGAAGCCTTGTTCGCGCCGCAGACGCTGACGTTCGAAGCCGCCGAGCACCCCGCACTGCACCCGGGCCGAAGCGCGCGCGTGAGCCTGAATGGCGCCGTCATCGGCGTTGTCGGCGAGCTGCACCCGCGCTGGCGCCAGGCCTACGAGATCACCGGCGGCGCGCCCGTGGTGTTCGAGCTCGATCTGGATGCCGCGCTGACCCGCACATTGCCGCACGGCCAACCGTTGCCGCGCCAACAGGCCGTGCAGCGGGATCTGGCCCTGGTCGTCAAAGACAACGTCAGCCACGACGCGCTGATGGCCACCATCAAGGCGGCCGGCGGCGCGCTGCTGCGCTCGGCCCGCCTGTTCGACGTCTTCAAGCCCGCAGCAGGCGCGGCCGCCGACCTGCAGGCCGATGAACGCAGCCTGGCCGTGCGGCTGGAATTGCTCGACGACGACGCCACGCTGACCGATGAACGCATCGAGGCCGCCGTGGCTGCCATCGTGACGGCCGCCACCCAGCAGCTGGCGGCCCGCCTGCGCGGCTGACCGGAGAAACCATGGACGACCACGACATCAAGAAAGACCCGGCCGCCGTCGCCATCGGCAGCCTGGAAACGCCCACGCTGACCAAGGCCGAGCTGGCGGAACTGCTGTTCGACAAACTGGGCCTGAACAAGCGGGAGTCCAAGGACATGGTCGAGGCCTTCTTCGACATCCTGCACGACAGCCTCGTCAAAGGTCAGGACGTGAAGCTCTCCGGCTTCGGCAACTTCAACATCCGGCGCAAGGCCCCGCGCCCGGGGCGCAACCCACGCACCGGCGAATCCATTCCCATCAAGGCGCGCAACGTCGTCACCTTTCACGCCAGCCACAAGCTCAAGGGTTTGGTGCAAGGCGATGCGTCCGGCGCGGAAGACTTCGAGTAGAGTCCCTCCTCCCCTCGCGAACCTGTTGATTTGCAATGGAAAAGGCGCTTCCCGCCATCCCCGCCAAACGCTACTTCACCATCGGTGAGGTCAGCGAGCTGTGCGGCGTGAAGCCCTATGTGCTGCGCTACTGGGAGCAGGAGTTCGCCCAGCTCAAGCCGATGAAGCGGCGCGGCAACCGGCGCTACTACCAGCACCACGAGGTGCTGCTGATCCGCCGCATTCGCGACCTGCTGTACGACCAAGGCTTCACCATCAGTGGCGCCCGCAACCAGCTCAGTGAAGGCCTGCCGCCTGCAGCGGCACAAAACTTTCGCGACGAAGCCCAGGCCGCCCAGGTCCTCGACGACGTGCCTGACGACGATGACGATCACGCCGAACTGCGCCCAGACCTGGCACACCTGCCCGCCGCCCGCTCCGCTGTGGCCCAGGCTCAACCCCTGAAGGCCACCGAAGCCTCCATGACGCTGCCGGTGCGTTCGCTCGACCCGCTGACGTCGTTGGAACAGGTGCGGGCAGAACTTCTTGCAATTCGCGCTTCACTTTTGAATTGAGTCGAGAAATCTGGGCTATACTGCGAGGCTCAGTCGGGGCGTAGCGCAGCCTGGTAGCGCACTTGCATGGGGTGCAAGGGGTCGCGAGTTCGAATCCCGCCGTCCCGACCATTTTTATCGAAGTAGATCAAGGACTTAGAAGCGAAAGCCTCTAAGTCCTTTTTCCTTTCTCGACGCCGTTTTTCTTCCAGGGGGATACCCAGGGGGATACCGGCCGTGGGTTGAGCTGGGCCATCACGGGACAACCAGCACACGAAAACCCGCAAGATTTCCAAGGCCACTGCGCCTGAAGTGGGGCCAGCTCGGGGCCCGGCTAGGAGTCGGCGAAGCACCTGAGCAGCACCCGGCCCATCCGCGCCCTGCCCTCACCTGTTCCGACAGCAGCGCCCGGAGTCCAATGACGCCGATGCCGGATTCACCGCCAAATCCAGCACCCGCCCGCGCCCATCGAGCACCTAAATTTCCTTGACCCGACCACCGGAGACAGGAAGTGCAGCAGTCTGATTCGCGCCCAACCACGTCGACACCCTCCGACGCCCCCACCGTCATCCTGCGCATGGCCTCAGTGCGGCGCATGACAGCGCTCGGAAGATCAACCATCTATCGACTGATGTCGCTAAAGCTCTTCCCCAGCGCCATCAAGCTCGGTCCCCGCGCCGTCGGCTGGCGGCTCACCGATATCGACCAGTGGCTGGAAGAACGCCCAGACTCCACGCACTGAGCCGGGGCCCTAAGCGCCCATCGCCAGCTTCAGCGCGATGCCGGCGACCCAGATGGCGAACACGTAGCGCCCCCACTTCCAGGTCGTGAACCAGTAGCGATGGTTCTCCCAGAACGCCCGGCGCAGCCGCGTCAGCGCCGAGAGCACACAGACCGCAACGAAGAAGGGGCCCATCACGCCGAGAGGCACCTCGACGGAGCGGATGGCCACGATCCACGCGATCGGCCAGCCCACCGCGTCCACTGCGGCGAGGATTTCCCGGCCGGCCCAGTACCGCGCATCCGGCCGCGGTTGCCGCACATAAAAAACCAGCATGCCCATCTCCCAAGCGAGCAGGATGCGCCGAGAGCCAACGCCGCCCTGCTCGACTGAATTGAATGGCCGCAGGCCATAACACCGACACTACACGGCAACATTTTGTAAGCAAGTCGACATTAGCCGTTACCGGATGACGCCACATAGTGAGGCCGTCAAAACCGGAGTTCAGAACATGCTGCATGGCCCTCCGTTGGATCCCAGAGGCAAGCGCCTATGCCCCGTAGGAATCTGCTTCAAGTGCAAGACTGGCCCATGCACAATCATGGCTTCACCACGGTCGCTGCGTTCGCGACGGGCGGGACGTCTTGAGACAACCGTCAATGAATCTTTTGGTAACACACGAAACATATTTAAAACAGGCATGACATGGACAGTGCCATGCCCTTGCACTGGAATCGCCGTGCGGCTGTGATCGCAAGCCGCCCCAGAAGCTGCCACAGAGCGGCATTGCGGCCGAAGGCCTTCTGGAGACGGCATGAGCACAACCCCTGAACACGACGCCGCGCCTGTCGCAGCACCGACCAGGTTGAACCGGATCGAAAAGCGTCGTCACATCGACGGCATCGATCAGCCGGCCCGGCCGCTCGGCACAAAGAGGCAGGCGCTGCAGACTCGTCGCGCAAACACCGCAGCCAAGGCTACTGGCCAGGTCGCCAACAATGCCAGCATTGCGTTCGACCTGCACCAGACCGCAAACGGCCTTCTCGTCGAACGCACTCAGTCTCGCGTGTTCGGCGCATGTCTCGTGCAGATGATGCTGTTCATGGACCTGCGCGTGTTCGAGCGATGGTGCGACGCCGAGCCCTCGCGCTTTGATGACCCGATGCGGTTCTCGCAACTGCGCCGCGACGGCCATGAAGCCCTCTGCCGCCAACGGTGAACTCTTCAGTCTCGAAGCGCTTGCGCGCGCTCCGGACTATGGAAGCCGAGTCCTGGAACTTCTGCCGGCCATCGGCGATGCCACTTCGACGGACGTTGCGCTAGCCCTGTTCCAGCACATCCTGGCTCTGCTCGGCGCCGACGCCGGCGTGTTCCTGAGCTTTGTGCGTGACGACGCCACGCGCGCTTCCTACCGCGCGCTGCACGCCTGCGATCCGCTGTGGGCCTGCGAATATGCCGCGCGCGACTGGTACGACCGCGATCCGTGGCTGCGCTACGCCACCCTGCGTTCGGAGCCGGTGCTGGGCACCCACCTCGACCTGCTGCCGCAAGAGCAGGAGTTCGTGAAGGTCTCGGCCGGCCTGGGCTTTGCGTCCACCATCGTGGCGCCGGCACCGACCAATGCGGGTTCATCGCGTGTGGGCGTGCTGTGCCTCGGGTCGCAGAACCTCGGGTTCTTCGAGGGCGACGGCTTCGACAAGGTGCGCATCCTCGCCAGGGCACTTGCCATGGAGCTGCACCGCTGGCTGCTGCAGGCCATCAAGCAGGAGCTGATGGCGCGCTCTCGCCTCACCCCGGCCGACCTCGAACTCTTGCGACATGAGGACGCGGGTCATTCCAGCAAGGTCATCGCCGCGGCCATGAACCTCAAGCCGGAGACCGTGGACTGCCGATTCCAGCGCGTCAGCGCCAAGCTCAAGGCTGCGGACCGGCGTTCGGCAACGCGAATCGCCAAGCTCTACGGGCTGATCTGAACTCAGGCCTTGTTCAGCAGTGACCAGAACGCCGTCTTGCGTCCGTGCTTGCTACGCAGCGCGGCCATGAAATCCTCGTGCGACGACAGCGGCGCCAGGTCGGTGGCAGCCATCAGCGCCAGGCAATCCACATAGCGTGCCGCGTGCCCATAGGCGCGCGCACTGGCACGCTCCAGGATGTTGAGCGTCAGGGCTCGGTAGATGGCGGACGCGCCCTTGCTGCGTCCACCCGCGGCCAGCGTCTTCGCGAGCGTCGGCAACAGGAAGCAGTCGGCGCCATCAAGGGCTGCGGCCTTGTCGACCAACACAGACTCGGCATCGGCCTCCCGTTGAAGTTCGATCAAGATCTGCGCGGCCAACCCTGGATTCGGAAGCGCCAATGCAACCTCGCCTGCGTGCTCCATCGCGGCGACCTGCTGCGCCGGCGGCAAGTCATCGAGCCACAAATGCAGCGCATCGACCGATGGCGACTTCTGGAAGAATTGCTGCCGCAGCGGATGGCTGAGCTCGGCGTTGCCGAGTTGGCTATGGGCTTGCGCGAGGAGCCTCTGCCTACGGTCGTCCAGGTGACCCCAGTCGCCCTGCAACCACTTCATGGCGTCCTCCGCTCGGTCCGCTGTCAGATAGCCCTGCGCGATCGCTTCCTTCTGCATCGCGTTCGGCTCAGACCGATAGCTCAGGATGGCGCGCGCCTTGACGTCCGGATCTTTGAGCGCCTCGCCGACGAGAGACATGGACGCGGACACGTTGATGACCTCGTAGGGCACTTGGCCAGCCCCTCGGTGCCTGGCGACCAGCACCGCCATCTTGGCCTCCAGCTCCGCCACGATCTCCCGCAGCGCAGGCTCGGACAGCAGCACATGGGCCTCACGCAACAGACCGTCCCGTGCACCATAGCCATCAGCGGTAGCCAGCTTGACCAGTCGAGCCCCCAGGGCGGACTCGGGCACGTCGCACCGGGCCGATGTCTGCAGCCAATACCGGCAAGCCGTCCGGACCGCGTCGCCAATGTCGCCACCCGAGTCGTCGGCGTTCTCGAAGAACGTGGCGTCCATTTCGATGAACGCTTCGAACAGATCGAGCGCCAAGGCCGGATCCTTCGGCGCAAGCTCCCGCGCGACCTGGTCCAGCCAGAGCTCAAGCTTGGCAGCAAACTCACCCACGGACTTGTAGTCGTGGTACTTCGTCGAGCGGCGCCAGCCAGCCAGCGTCTTCCTGAACATGGCCGCCAGCTTGCCGGGGCTGTCGGAGAGCTGCAGACGCTGCAGGCGCTTGTCCACCTCGGGGTGGTCGTTGGCAAGCTCGACGAGGAGGTCCGCGAGAGCCGCTGGGGGCTGGCGGCGCAGGAAGGCGTGGAGATCTTCGGTGGGCATGCCGTCAGGCTAACGGAAGTCGCAGGCACGGACTGCTGGGGCTCTGCACGTTAGGTGACTGTTTCAGGCTGAACTGAGTCATTCGCGTTCGACGTCCTGAACGACCGCTTCGGCCAGGACCGGTCAGTTGATGAAAATGCTCTTCAAGTGAGGCGGCAGCAAGACGGTCGAGGTGATTGCGCAGGCAAGGCTGCCCTTTTGCGCTGGTTACGACGGCCGACGGCATCGGCATCTGGTTGGCGGCACGCCGGCTGCACCAAGGCCGCTTCACTTGCAAGGAGGCGGCTGCGGTGCGCCGCAGTTGCGGACCCTGAAGCAACTTGAAGCCTCGATGCTGGGCCTACCCTGGCAGCGCATCGGGGCGGCTGGCGTAATCGGCCTGACCAGAGGCCAAGGCAATCGGTGTGTGCGCAGATGGCCATTCTGGAGCGCGTTGCGCGACCTCAGCCCCCGCTGCTGACCCGCACTGAGCCAAGACCCGGCAGACCGGCTGCGCCGGCCCCGAGTACGCCTGAGTGTCCGCATGGGCGCTGCAGGACAGGCCGAGTGGACACCTGAGCGCAGGCTTACCGTTATCGCAGTCTTCAGGTCCGATGACCGGGTTGCATTTCGACCCAAAACACGTATTATGACCGTCATGCGAAAATCAAGCATCAGCGCGAGAGCTGCGGCGAAAGACATCACCCACGAGCGCATCGTTGCAGTGGCTGCTCGAGCTATCCGTCGCAGCGGCTATGACGGCACAGGTGTCGCGGACATCATGAAGGAGGCTGGGTTGACGCACGGCGCCTTCTATTCGCACTTCGAGTCACGCGAGTCGATGTTGGCTGAGGCGGCCGCCAAGGCATGCGCCGAGTCTGCGAGTGCGGCGGCGCAGGTCGTCGCCAATGTGCCTTCTGGTTCGGCATTGGCGTCAATGCTGGCCGCCTACCTCTCCAGCGAGCATGCAGCCGGCATCGATGTCGGCTGCCCTCTGGCGGCGCTTGGTTCAGAGACTTCGCGCCAGGCGCCAGAGGTTCGTCGGGTTGCGACGCGGCATATCAAGGAGATGGTAGATCTGCTCGCTCGACAGTCCACAGACTGGGGATCGCCTTCAGCGCATGAGCGTGCCCTGGTCACCTTGTCCACCATGGTCGGCGCTTTGATGTTGTCACGTGCCGTCGATGAACCTACCCTCGCTGACGGGCTTCGTGAGGCGGCGCTGAAGCATTTGGCGCCAGGCTCCCAGTGACTGGCAGCACCGCCGCCCGAAAATTTTTTACCTTCTCACATGATGAATGTCATGCGAAAGCAGATTGAATTGCATCAGTGGCTACTGATCTCGAGGGTGTTGATGCACCTCGTTGCTCGACTAGACCACGTTTTGCCTCTCGGCCTGCGGCCGCGCATGGCTGACGTCTCCAGCAAGCCAAGGGCGCTGGTTCGGATCACGGGATTGAGCGGCACCCTGCGGGGCAAGATTGAGAAGGTCTTCGCGGCGGCCGGCGAAAGCGCGAATCCGAAATGCGACAAGTGCGATGGTGCGTTGAAGCACGCACCGGTTGTGAGCCAGGGCTATCGCAGCAAATTGCGTCTCATCAACAACGGCCGGCGCCTCAGTGTGCGTGGCTACATCGGCGTGCCCATGTTGGGCCGTTCACAAACCTGGGTTCCCCAGGAGTAAGGAAGCATCGTGAAAGCATTTCTCCTCGAAAGCTATGGCAAGAGGCGCCCGCTGCGGTCTGCGGATATTCCTGTGCCGGAACTTCGAGATGACGAAGTCCTGGTCGAGGTGCATGCTGCGGGCGTCAACCTGATCGACTCCAAGATCAGGGATGGCGAGTTCAAGCTCATCCTGCCTTACCGCCTGCCCACCGCCCTGGGCCACGACGTTGCTGGTGTCGTCGTGAAGACGGGGGCGCGCGCAAGGCAGTTCAAGGTGGGTGACGAGGTCTATGCACGGGTGGACGACCTCCGGATCGGCACGTTCGCCGAGTTCGTGCCCGTGAAGGAGACTTCGCTAGCCCCCAAGCCCAAGACCCTCACGATGGAAGAGGCCGCTTCGATTCCGCTGGTGGGCCTGACGGCATGGCAGGCCCTGTTCGGCAAAGCGGGACTGAAACGCGGGCAAAAGGTTTTCATCCAGGCGGGCTCTGGTGGTGTCGGCACCTTCGCCATCCAACTGGCCAAGCATTGGGGCGCCACGGTGGCGACCACGACGAGCTCAGGCAATACAGCGCTCGTCAAGGGCCTCGGAGCCGACGTGGTGGTCGACTACAAGACGCAGGACTTCGAGAAAGTCTTGCATGACTACGATGTCGTCCTCAACAGCCAGGACGGCAAGACGCTGGAGAAGTCCCTCAGCGTGCTCAAGCGCGGCGGGAAGCTGATCTCCATCTCGGGACCTCCCGACCCTGAATTCGGTGCCGAGAACTCGTATTCCGGCTTCCTTCGTTTGGTCATGCGACTGCTGAGCTCCAGCATTCGACGGAAATCCAAACATCTAGACGTTCGCTACTCGTTCCTTTTCATGAAGGCGAGCGGCGCCCAACTGCGCGACATCACCAAGCTCATCGAGGCAGGTGCCATCCGCCCCGTGATTGATCGGGTGTTCCCCTTTGAGTCGACCAACGAGGCTATGGCCTACGTCGAGTCGGGCCGCGCCAAAGGCAAGGTCGTCATCAAAATCAAGTGACCTTGCTCCCCGGCACGGGCGCCTTTTTTTACGATCTCGCGCTCCATCTCGGCGCGCGCGAGCTCTCGGCGCAATCGCGTCACTTCGGCCTGCAGTTGCTCTCGCGTGAGCTCCCCAGGTGCAGCGGCTGCACCACTAGCGCCGCGGTTGCGGCGCTGGCTGATCCAGTTGCTCAGCGTGCCCGTCGGGATATCCAGCTTCGCCGCGGCTTCCTGATGACTCAGCCCCTGGTCGGTCACCAGCTTCACAGCTTCGACCTTGAACTCCGGCGTGTATGTCGTCGTCTTCCTCATCTCTTCCTCTTCGGTCAATCCGCCCTCAAGCGGGTGTCCGGGAAAGTCAGGCTACCTCAGCGAAGACGTCGCCGAGAAGCTGGACTACCAGCCCGGCGTCTTCACGGTGGAGCGTCACATCCGCGGCAAGTGGGTCTGCAAGTGCTGCGAGCGGATCGTGCAGGCGCCCGTCGCCCCGCACATCATCGACAAGGGTCTGCCGACGACGGGCCTGCTGGCCCAGGTGCTCGTGGCCAAGTACCTCGACCACCTGCCGCTGTACCGGCAGGAAGCCATCTTCGAGCGCGCCGGTCACGCCATCTCGCGCTCCACGCTGGCGCAGTGGGTTTGGTGAGTGCGGCGTGCAGCTGCAGCCGCTCGTCGACGCGCTGACCGCCGAGCTGCTGCGCCAGCCGGCGCTGCACGCCGACGAGACGCCGGTGGCGATGCTCAAGCGCGCCGGTCAGCGCGACGGCAAGACCCATCGGGCCTACCTCTGGAGCTACTGCAGCACGCAGTTCAGCCCGCTGCAGGCCGTCGTCTTCGATTTCGCCGACAGCCGTGGCGGCCAGCACGCTCGTGACTTCCTCGGGTTGCCGGGAACACCCGGCAAGCCAGCATGGCAGGGCAAGCTCGTGTGCGACGACTTCGCCGGCTACAAGGCCTGCTTCGAGCTGGGCGTGATCGAGGCAGGCTGCATGGCGCACGCGCGGCGCAAGTTCCATGAACTCTGGGCCAACCACGGCAGCCAGGTCGGCGAGCAGGCGCTGAAGTTCTTCGGCCAGCTCCACGAGGTGGAGCGAACCGCGGCCAATGCCGACAGCGCGAGCCGGCTAGAGGCACGCAAGACAGCACGACCGCTGGCTGATGCACTCCACCAGTGGCTGCGACAGCAACGGCAGCGCGTGCCTGACGGCTCAGCCACCGCTCGGGCCATCGACTACAGCCTCAAGCGCTGGGCGGCACTGGCGCGCTACCTCGACGACGGCGACTTACCGATTGATAACAACTGGGTGGAGAACCGCATCCGTGCCATCGCGCTGGGACGGCAGAACTGGCTGTTCGCCGGCAGCTTGCGCGCGGGTAAGCGGGCTGCGGCGGTGATGAGCCTGATCCACTCGGCCAAGCTCAATGGGCTCGACCCCTACGCCTACCTGCGTGACGTCCTGGAGCGACTGCCGATACAGCCAGCAAATCGAACCGACGAACTTCTGCCGCATCGGTGGACGGCAGCAGAGATGACGCCCGCTCAGGTCATCTGACTTGACAGGCGTGCTAATCTGTCGGCATAGATTCGCGCAAGACCGTTTTCTCAAGGTCTTTTCTGCAGCCCCGCAGGCCACCCTCTGGCCTTTCTTGCGAGCGGCTCGCTTCAGCAACTCCCCGGTGAGTTTTCTTGAGTGTTTCTGTCTCTGTATGGCGTCCGTCAGCGGAGGGTTATCTACATCTCTACTTTTCCAAGGAAACATCATGACTACGCAAACCGGCACCGTGAAGTGGTTCGACGACGGCAAGGGCTTCGGCTTCATTACGCCTGACAACGGCGGCAAGGACCTTTTTGCCCATCACAGCGAAGTGCAGAACGGCGGCGGCTTCCGCTCGCTGGCCGAAGGCGCCAAGGTCCAGTTCGAAGCGACGCAAGGAGCCAAGGGGCCCCAGGCGTCGAAGATTCGCACGCTCTGAGCGTCGCCCTGGGGCGCTCTTAAGGCGCCTTAGGCTCGCCAGCCACCTCACCACTTCCATGGGGCGAGCTGCCACAGCACCCGGTCCAGGCGGGCCGGGTATGTGCCAAGGATGCCGCAAGGGTTTCCCGGCGTTGCGCAGACCATTCCGATACATTGAACCCACGGGGCACGCTGTAAGTGACACCGCCCCGAGCGCACTTGCTTGAAGCGTCACGGGCGGCAGCGTCGCCCCTGACGGGACAAGTCCTTCAGAGGAGTTGTCCCTTGTCATTGCCATCCAATCCACCCAGTTCGGGCGAGGCCGCTCCGACCGCCGGCTCGGCCCACGGCGAAGCGCTCGCGGAGCCAGTCTCTGCGGAGCACGCTGAGTTGCAGCGCCAGGGAGCCAAGGCGGCCGCGCGCGGCGACGCGCAAGCATCGAACCCGATGCTCGAAACGATCAACAAGCCTGGAGCTACCGGCGAGACCGAAAAGGTCTGGTCGGAGCGGCGTGACGCCTGGGACCGTGGCCACGATGCTCAGCACCGGCCGATGAGCGCGCCCGCTCGGCCGCCGGGCGGTACTGCGGCCAACGAGCGCCTCCATGACGAGGCGCTGTTCGGCGTGACGCGGATACTGACCTTCATGGGGGCCGTGGGCCTGACATCGGCCAGCGGCTTCTTTTTCGAACGCGACGGCCGGCTCTTCCTCGTCACCAGTCGCCATGTGTTGTTCGATGCGCCGACAGGACATGCGCCCGACCGCATAGAAATCAGCCTGCATACCGATGCCCGGAACCTGACCCAATGGGTCACTCTGTCGATCTTGCTGCATCGTGATGGCCTCACCGCATGGCGCCAGGCGCGCGACAGTGCTGGCGAGGTCGATGTCGCGGTTCTGGAGATAGACAGGACTGGGTTACCCGTGGATTGCGTCGTGCGACCTTTCGGACCTGAACACCTTCCCATCGGATTCGACGTGTTCGAAGTGGGCGACCGACTGGCCATTCCAGGTTTTCCGCTGGGCTTCTTCGACACCATGCACCAGTTGCCCGTCGTGCGGCAGGCCAGCATTGCCTCCTGGTATGGCATCCGGTTCCAGGGGCTGGGCTACTTTCTGACGGATGCTCGCATGCACCGCGGCAGTAGCGGCTCGCCGGTACTTGCGCGAGTTGAATCCGCTTCTTCGGGGCGACCTCGCTGGTGTCTGTTGGGTGTTCACTCCAGCCGCATGGACATGTCCACACGCGATGCGGCGCTTGACGATTCACTCGGCTTGAACTGCGCCTGGTATGCCGACGTGCTGCTCACCCTGACCTCCAGCACGAGCCACGAGCACCCATGACACAACCTCTCCTGCAATCCGCCGATCTGCGCGGCGCCGCGCGCCTCACCACCGATGCCGTGGCCGGTCTGAC
>JACCDX011364740.1_pt1 | contig 13408 bp, 9 predicted proteins | sample 7449681 | NCBI WGS metagenome assembly JACCDX01 (sample SAMN15323450, study PRJNA562643) | freshwater metagenome | isolation source: river surface water | place: USA:Blue River Watershed | collected 2017-08-18
CCACCTCATGGCCGGACTGCTCTTCGTCGCCGCTGTGATCGGCGACACCTTGAACTACTGGATCGGCGCCAAGATCGGCCCCGCCGTGTTCAAGCGGGAGGACTCGATCTTCCTGCGCAAAAAACACCTCGAGCGCGCCCACGCGTTCTTCGAGAAATACGGCGGTCGCGCCATCATCCTTGCCCGCTTCGTCCCGATCGTCCGCACCTTCGTCCCCTTCGTGGCCGGGGTCGGCCGGATGAACTACTCGCGCTTCATCGCCTACAACATCATCGGCGGGTTCATCTGGATCTACTTTTTCATCTACGCGGGCTTCTGGTTCGGCAACCAGCCGTTCATCCAGAAGAACTTCAAGCTCGTGATCCTCGCCATCATCATTCTTTCCGTCCTGCCGATCGTCTGGGAAGCCTGGCGCGCGTGGCAGGAGAACCGTAAGGCCAAGCCGGCGGCCTGACCTCGCCCCGGGCTCGCGCCCGGTGCGAAGCTTGGCTTGACGCACCGCGCCTCCGATCCATTCATGGCCGCCTCTTCGCTGCGAATGTAGCACAATGGATAGTGTAGTGGCCTCCGAAGCCATTGATCCGGGTTCGACTCCCGGCATTCGCACCAAATAAATCGCCGCCCGGCGGGTCGCCCATGACCCGCCTTTTCTTTTGCCGCGGGCGAGCGCGGGGAAAACGAAAAGCACGTTGCGTCGCCGCGGCGCGCTTCGCATCGTCCGCCGCTTATGTCCGTCGAGAAACCCGAGGCCGCCGCGTCCGCCGCCCCTGCTCCGAGCGATTTCATCCGCGATATCGTCGCCCAGCACGTCGCCGAAAAGCGCTACCCGAAAATCGTCACGCGCTTTCCGCCCGAGCCGAACGGCTACCTCCACATCGGCCACTCCAAGTCGATCTGCCTCAATTTCGGCATCGCCCGCGAAAACAACGGCCAGTGCAACCTCCGCTTCGACGACACCAACCCCGTCAAGGAGGACGTCGAATACGTCGAGGCGATCACCGAGGACGTGAAGTGGCTCATTGCCGGCTGGGCCGATCACTGCCTCGGCTATAAGCCGAAAGGGGCCCATCCCGCGAAGCAGACCGTCGCCGGCCGCGAAGACCACTACCTCGCGCCGGTGGCGCCGGGCCCGGATTCCGAGGCGTTCTTCGCCAGCGACTATTTCGAGGAGATCTACGGCTACGCGCTCGAACTCATCCGCCGCGGCAAAGCCTACGTGTGCGACCTCACGCCGGAGGAGACCGATGCCTACCGCGGCGCCCCCGACAAACCCGGACGCAACTCCCCCTTCCGCGACCGCTCCGTCGCCGAGAACCTCGACCTGTTCGCGCGCATGCGTGCGGGCGAGTTTCCCAACGGCGCCCGCTCGCTGCGCGCCAAGATCGACATGGCGTCGCCCAATATCTGGCTGCGCGATCCCCTGCTCTACCGCATCCGGCACATCGCCCACCACCACGCCGGCGACAAGTGGTGCATTTACCCGCTCTACGATTTTGCCCACTGCCTCAGCGATTACCTCGAGGGCATCACCCACAGCATCTGCACCCTCGAGTTCGAGGTGCACCGTCCGCTCTACGACTGGATCCTCGAGAGCCTCGAACTGCCCCGCACGCTCCCGCACCAATACGAATTCGCGAAGCTGAACCTCAGCTACATGGTCTTCAGCAAGCGCCGGCTCATCCAGCTGGTGCAGGAGAAACTCGTCTCCGGCTGGGACGACCCCCGCCTCCCCACGCTCTCCGGCGCCCGCCGTCGCGGCATCCCCGCCAGCGCGCTGCGCAAGCTCTCCGCGATGGTCGGTGTCACGAAGTTCGACGGCCTCACCGACATCGCCGTGTTCGAGCACTGCATCCGCGAGGAACTCAATGCCTCCGCCCAGCGCCGACTCGCCGTCCTCCGCCCGCTCAAGCTCGTCCTCACCAACATCCCCGCCGGCGAGATCATCGAGTGCGAGGCGACCAACGACCCGCAGAGCGAGCAGCCCACGACCCGCAAGGTCGCCCTCACCCGCGAAGTCTTCATCGAGAGCGAGGATTTCGCCGAAGTGCCGCCGCCGAAGTATTTCCGGCTCAAGCCCGGTGGCGAAGTCCGGCTCAAATACGCCTGCATCATCAAGTGCGACGAGATCGTGAAGGGCCCGGATGGAGCCATCATCGAGCTCCGCTGCACCGCCGACCTCACCACCCGCACCGGCGGTCCCAACGCCGACAAGAAGGTCAAGGGCACCATCCATTGGGTCAGCGCCCAGACCAGCTTCGACGCCGAGGTCCGCCTCTACGATCGCCTGTTCAGTGTCGCCGAACCGGCCGCCGAGGAGGATTTCAAGCAACACATCAACCCGCACTCGCTCGAGGTCGTCACGGCCAAGCTCGAGTTTGCCCTCGCCGGCGCCACGCCCGCCGAGCGCTACCAGTTCGAGCGGCTCGGCTACTTCACGCTCGATGCGAAGGACAGCCGGCCCACGCGCCTCGTCTTCAACCGCACGATCACGCTGAAGGATACGTGGGCGAAGAAGTGACGCCGCGGCCTGCACTGCACTCCGCCTGATGGACGACGCGTTCCCTCCGCTCTCCGCCACCGAGGCGCGGGTGCTCGGCGCCCTGATCGAGAAACAGATCACGACGCCCGACTACTATCCGCTGTCGCTGAACGCGCTCGTCAACGCCTGCAACCAGCTCACGAACCGCGAGCCGGTGCTGTCGTTGGATGAGCAGACGGTAGTCCGCGCGCTCGACAGCCTGCGCGACAAGCGCCTCGCCACGTTGTTCTCCGGCGCGGAGGCGCGCGTCGCGAAATACAAGCACACCCTGCCCGACCGGCTCCTGCTCACCCCCGCGGAGATCGCCCTCATCTGCGTTCTCCTGCTGCGCGGCCCGCAGACCGTCGGCGAACTGCGCACGCGCACCGAACGCCTCTTCGCCTTCGACAGCCTCCCCGAGGTCGAGGAGACGCTCAACGCCCTCGCCGCACGCCAACCCGCTCCGCTCGCCGCCAAACTCCCGCGCGCGCCGGGCGCCAAGGAGTCCCGCTTCGCCCACCTCCTCGGCGGACCCGTCGAGGCGCCGGCCGCCGTGCGCGCCGTTCCGCTCGAGCCTGCGACCGCCGCGGTCCGCGCGGAGAACGAACGGATCGCCGCGCTCGAGCGCGAGGTCCTCGCGTTGCGCACACAGCTCGACGCCCTCCGCGCCGAGTTTGCGGCGTTTCGCCGGCAGTTCGACTAGCGCGCGCGTCGAACCTCAGGGCGACGCGCGTCTCCCCCGGCGAATCCGCCTCCGTGCGCAGTCTTGCTTCCGGCCGGCCGGCTCTCTTCCTTCCGCGCCACTTGTGAAGCAGAGCATCGTCACCCTGGACATGGAAGGGGTTCTCACCCCCGAGATTTGGATCGCCGTCGCGGAAGCGACCAAAATTCCGGAGCTGCGCCGCACCACGCGTGACGAACCCGACTACGACAAGCTCATGCGCTACCGTATCGGGATCATGGATGCCCACGGCATCACGCTCTCGCAGATCCAGGCGGTCATCGCCGGTCTCCCGCTGCTCCCGGGAGCAGGCGAGTTCCTCGACGAGCTGCGCCGCCGCACGCAGGTCATCATCCTGTCGGACACGTTCGAGCAGTTTGCCCAGCCGTTCATGCGGCAGATGGGCTGGCCCACGCTGTTCTGCCACCGCCTCATCGTGGAGAACGACCGGATCACCGGTTATCAGCTCCGCATGGCGGATCAGAAACGCCACGCCGTCGCCGCGCTCCAGTCCCTCAACTACCGGGTCATCGCCGCCGGCGACTCGTTCAACGACACTTCGATGCTCGGCCAGGCCGAGCACGGCTTCCTGTTTCACGCGCCGCCCAACGTCATCCAGCAGTTTCCCCAGTTCCCGGCCGTGAACGACTACGCGACGTTGCTCGGCCACTTCACGTCCGCGATGCGCTGAGCGTCGCGGCCTCCCCGCCTCATGCCCGGTGTGGCGCCCCGTTCGGCGCTCGCGCCGCCGGTCTCGATGTCACCGCCGAGGAGCCCCTCCCCAAGGGACACGCGCTCTGGAAGACCGGCCGCGTGATCATCACGCCGCACATCGCCGGTCGCTCCGACGGGGAAGGCGCGCGCTACTTCGAAATCTACAGGGACAACCTCACGCGTTTCGCCCGCGGCGAGCCGCTGCGGCACACCGTGGACAAAGCGCGCGGCTACTGAGCCGCACCGTCGCACGGCAAGCCGCGGCGCGGCTCAACTCGCGAGGAAGCGCTCGACCCGCGCCAGCACCCGCTCGCGCGCCATCACCCGGATCATGCCGGTGATCGTCGGGCCGACGTTTGTGCCGGACAACGCCAGGCGCGTCACCGCCTGGTAGTCGCCGAAGCCCAGTCCATTCTTCGTCGCGAGCCCTTTCATCAATTCCTCGATGGCCGTGTCGCTGGCCCACACGGTCGCATCCGCGGCGCGCAGCGCATCCCCCAGCTCCCGCAGCCGTGCTTTCGGGTCGCCCTTCGCCATCACCTTGTCGCGCACCTTGGCGTCGATCGTGAAGGCGTCGTCGAAGAAATACGCCGCATACGCCGGCAGTTCCTCGACGCCCTTCACTTTGGGCTGGCTCAGCAGCATGACGTCGCGGAAGTAGCACGCGTCGGCCGCGAGCGCCTTGGCCGCTGCGGGATTGGCCTGCTGCCGCGCGAAGAAGTCCCGCGCGAGTGCCACGAATTTCTCCCCGGGCAGCTCCAGCAGGTAAGCCATGTTCATGTGCGCGAGTTTCTTGTCGTCGAAACGCGCATTGCTCTGGTTCACGCCCGGCAGATCGAAGAGCCGGATGATTTCGGCGATCGGCATTTTCTCGCGGTCGTCGCCCGGATTCCAGCCGAGCAGACAGAGGAAATTCACCAGCGCCTCCGGCAGGTAACCGCGCCGCTGATACTCCTCGATCAGCGCACCCTGGTCGCGCTTCGACATCTTGCCGGGCCCATTCTGTTTCAGGATGAGCGGGATGTGCGCAAACGCCGGCGGCTTCACGCCGAAGCCGTCGTAGAGGTGCACGTGCTTGCTCGTGTTCGAGAGATGGTCCTCGCCGCGGATGATGTGCGTGACCTGCATCGCGATGTCGTCGACCACGTTCACGAGGTGGAAGACCGGGTTGCCGTCCGAGCGCACGATCACGAAGTCCTCGTCCTCCACGCGCTCCACCCGGCCGCGGATCCGGTCCTCGATCGTGACGGGCGCGATCTTCACCTTCTCCACTTCCTTTTTCCGGTGCTCGTCGAACACCGTGTAGCGCTCGCCCGGCAGGCGGAACCAGATCGCGCCGTCCTTCTCGTAGGCGCGCCCCGCGTTCCTCAGCCGCGCCACGTAGTCCTGGTAGACGCCGCCGCGCTCGCTCTGCCGATACGGGCCGAAATCGCCGCCGCCGTTGCCGCCGAACTTCGGACCTTCGTCCCAGTTGAGGCCTAGCCAGGTCAGCGACTCGTAGATCAGGTTGAGGAAGGCCTCGCTGTTCCGCTCCTTGTCCGTGTCCTCGACGCGGAGGATGAAAGTGCCGCCCGTGTGCCGGGCATAAAGCCAGTTGAACAACGCGGTGCGCGCGCTGCCGATGTGGAAGAAACCGGTCGGGCTGGGTGCGAATCGAACGCGGACTTGGGACATGAGTCGGGCAATTCCGCGTATTCCCGCCGCCCTGTCAAAGGCGGAGCTGCCGCGGTCGGCGCAACCCTCGTTGCGCCGCGCCGCGGGCGTTCGCGCTCAGATCAGCGACCACGGCGCCCGCATCGAGCGGTGCCGCATCCGGTTCGCCACCGGATCGTCGACAAACTCCTCCTTCACCGGATCCCACTGGAGCTTCCGCTCGAGCTGCATCGCGATGTTGCCGAGGTTGCAGACCGTGGTGGTGCGGTGCCCGTATTCGACGTCCGAGATCGGCCGCGCCCGCGTGCGGATCGCGTTCAGGAAGTTGTCGTGGTGATTGTTGCTCGAGATCAGCTTCACCGCGCCCTTGCCGGCCTGGGCCGTGACCTCCTTCAGCAACTCCGGATCCGAAGCCCTGCTCGTGCTGCGGGAGACGTCGATCCACCCGCGCGAGCCGAAGAAACGCACGTTGCCGTCGCTGATGCCGTCGTAACGCGTGTGGCAGCGCAGCGCCACGCCGCTGGCGTAGCGACACGTGAAGTCGACCTTCGTCGCCGTCGTGAACAGCCCGCTCGTCGGAAACTCGCCGTCCCCGGTCACCTCGACCGGGCCCGACTCGTCCATGCCGAGCGCCCACTGCGCGATGTCGATGTAGTGCACGCCCCAGTTCGTCACCTGCCCCGCGGCGTAATCGAGGTTGAAGCGGAAATTGTAGTGGCACGCCTGCCGGTTGAACGGCGCCCACGGTGCCGGTCCGAGCCAGAGATCCCAGTCGAGGCCGGCGGGCACGGGCTCCGCCTTCCAGCTCGCGCCGGTGTATTTGTTGTTCGCCGGAATCAGGATATCGATCCGCTCCAGTTTCCCGAGGCCGCCGTTGCGGATGAATTCGGCCGTGTCGTGGAACCGCCGCGACGAGCGCTGCTGGGTGCCTGTCTGCGCCACGCGCTGGTATTTGCGCGCGGCGTTCACGAGTTCGCGGCCTTCGCGGATCGTGAGCGTCAGCGGCTTCTCCACGTAGACGTCCTTGCCGTGGCGCATCGCCTCGATCGCGTTGAGCGCGTGCCAGTGGTCCGGCGTGCACACGATGACCGCATCGATGTCGGGACGCGCCACCATCTCGCGGAAGTCGTTGTAGCCTTTGGCATCCTTGTTCTCGTAGCGCGCGTGGATCTTCGCCAGCGCGGTGTCGCGGTGCGCCTTGTCGACGTCGCAGACCGCGAGGATCCGCACGTCGTCGAAGTTGAGCAGCGTATCGAGGTGGTTCTGCGCGATGTTGCCCACGCCGATGAAGCCGAGGGTGATTTTCTTGCTCGCCGCGCCCTGGGCGAGCGCCCGGGAGCCGAGGATGTTGGGCAAGGCGACCACGGCCGAAGCCGCGGCGGCGTGCTGGAGGAAGCTGCGTCGGGTGACCGGGGAAAGAGGGGAATTCATGGTCGGGATGTTCGTTCCAGGTTGCAGGCGACGCTTACGATTTTGCGCCCAGGCGCTCGAGGCCGCGCGCCGCGGCGGTCTTCACTACGGCCGGCTCCGTCGCGGAGGACTGGATCGCCTTCAGGGCCGGGATCGCACCCGCGTCGCCGCGCAGCGCCAGCGAGCCGATAAGCCCGGCCTTCGCCACGCCCGACAGTTGGTCGAGCGCCGCGCGGCAGGCTGCGATCGCCGCCGGGTCGTCGATCGCATCGAGCGCGTAGCGCGCTGCATCGGCCGATTTCGGATCGCCGAGCAATGCCGCCAGCGCCGGCACGCTTTTCGCGGTGCCGATCAGCGCCAGCATCCGGCAGACAAACATCCGTCCCACGTCCGTAAGCTCGGGCGCCGCGAGGGCCGCGAGCAACTTCGCCTCCATGCCCGGCCGCTGGGCCGGCTCGGCGTTGGTCACCATCGCCCGCACCGTCGAGCCAAACGTCCGGTCGCCGCCGTGCTCGAGCTTGACGATCTCCACCCACGGATCGGGTGAGGCGACGAACCATTCCTCGTATTTGCGGAACGGATCCTGGTCGGACTTGGAGGCTTTCGGACGCGCGGATTTCTCGGCCATGGCGGTGACGGGGTTGGAGTGTCTGGCCGGAGACTTGCCGGCAGCGCGTGACTTTCGAGCCTGAAACCGCGCGCGCCGTGCGCAGTTCTTGGCAAAGTGTCCGCATCGCCCGCCGGCCCCGGCGCGCCATGCACGAAAGTGTAATGCCGCCACACGTGAACTCGGCGGCAACCCGACGTTGATTGCCGGCCCACGCACCCCATGACCCGCCTCGCGTTCGCGCTCCTTGTCCTCCTTGCCGCTTCGTTCGCCCGCGCCGCGACGCCGGGACTCGTCACGGTCGACCTCTGCGAGGAGGGCATCCCGCGGGACAACAAGTGGCCGTCCGGTCCGATCGACGCCGCGGCCACCGAGTCGTTCACCGAGTACCTCTTCGGCCTCTTCGAGCTGCCGCAGAAATACATCGCCACCGGTATCCGCGCCGACCGCGCGTTTCCCACCCTCGTCCGCGCTACTGCCACCGTCACGCTTCCGCCTGGTAAACACCGCATCCTGCTCCGCGCGCGCGGACAGGCCCGCGTGTTCTTCAACGCCGCCGTCCTGCTCGAGACGCCGTTCGACCAGCCGCGCCAGTTCGCCGTCGGCAACGCCGGCGAGCTTCCCGTCGAGGAGCAGGACAAGGTCCTCGACCTCGGCCCCGGCTTCCGCTTCGCCCCGCCCGGCAACCGCGAAGCGATGAGCGAGTTCGTCGCCGACGGCCGGCCGGTCACGGTGTTGCTGGAGACGTTCATCGGCTCGCTCCTGCCCTCGAAGAACAAAAATCAGGTGCCCTTCCGCCCCGAGCTCGGCGAAACCGTCATTGCCGTCTCGCTCGAGGGCACGCGCGAGTGGGTGCTGCTTTCTCCCGGGAACCGCCGGGTGCGCTACACCGACGCCGAGTGGCAGGCTTACGAGGCCGAACGCCGGGAGCGGTTCGACGCCATGAACACCGCGGCGCGCGCCGCGCGCCGGGCCGAGCATGCCGGCTACTGGCAGCGACGCCGCGACGCCGCCCAAGCCCACCTCCGCGCCACCGCGGAGATTTCCGTTCCTGCCCTGCCGGCCGGGTTCCCCGCGCACAACGCCGTCGATCACTTTGTCGGCGCGCGCATCGCGCAGGTCGCCACCGAGCTGGCCCCGATGAAGCGCAAGGGCGGCGTCGACTTCCACCGCGAGATCAAGCCCATCCTCGAGTCCGCGTGTTTCTCCTGCCACGCCGGCGCCAAGGTGAAGGGCGGCTACCGCCTCGATCTTCGCGAGGAGGCCCTCGCCGGCGGCAACGCCGACGGTCCCGGCATCGTCCCGCACAAGCCGGGCGAGAGCGCGCTCTTCAAGCGCATCACCAGCACGAATCCCGACGAGATCATGCCGGCCAAGGGCGACCCGCTCCCTCCCAAGGAGATCGCCTTGCTCCGCCGCTGGATCGAGGAGGGCTCGCCCTGGCCTGAGTTTGCCGTCGAGCGGCTCGATCTCACGCCGTTGACCGACGACCTCACGTTTCTCCGTCGAGTCACCCTCGATACCGTCGGCGTCACGCCGTCCGAAGCCGAGATCGCCGCCTTCCTCGCCGACCGGTCGCCCGACCGGCGCACGCGCGCGATCGACCGGCTCCTCGCCGACCCGCGCTGGGCCGATCACCAGATGGGCTACTGGCTCGATGTGCTCGCGGAGAATCCGAACCTCATCAATCCCACGCTCAACAACACCGGTCCGTTCCGGTGGTGGCTCTACGAGGCGCTCCGCGACAACAAGCCGCTCGACCTCTTCGTCACCGAGCTCCTCCGCCTCGAAGGCAGCGAACGCTTCGGCGGCCCTGCCGGCTTCGGCGTCGCCTCGCAGAACGATGTGCCCATGGCCGCCAAAGGCATCATCGTCAGCTCCGCGTTTCTCGGCGTGGAGATGAAGTGCGCGCGTTGCCACGACGCCCCCACGCACCTCGCCAAACAGAAGGATCTCTTCCAGCTCGCCGCGCTCCTGGAGCGCAAGCCGCTGAAGGTCCCCGCCACCAGCAGCGTCGTCATGGAAAGTCTCAGCCAGGGCGGACGCCAGCCGCTCATCGAGGTCACGCTCAAGCCCGGCACCAGCGTCGCCCCCGCGTGGCCCTTCGCCCAATTCTGCGACGAACAGACCGCCGCGACGCTCGCGGAATCGCCCGACAACTCCCGCGACCGCCTCGCCGCGCTCATCACCGCGCCGCAAAACGAGCGCTTCGCCCAGGTCATGGCCAACCGGATCTGGCAGCGCCTCATGGGCCGCGGTCTCGTGCCGACGATCGGGGATTGGGAAAAGTCCGCGCCTTCGCATCCCGAATTGCTCCGCTGGCTCGGTCGCGAACTCGTCCGCTCCGGCTACGACACCAAGGCCATCGCGCGCCTCATCCTCACCTCCCACGCCTACCAGCGGGCCGTCGATCCGCAGCTCACCGTCCCGAGCCCGCTCTTCACCGCCCCGGCGCCGCGGCGCATCGGTGCCGAGCAACTCGTCGACTCCCTCTTCGCCGCCACGGGTAAACCCTTCGTCGTCGAGCCCGTCGTCCTCGACATCGACAGCGTGCGCACGATCGACAACGCCCTCGACCTCGGCCGCGCCCGCCGTGCCTGGATGCTCGGCTCCACGTCCAACGAGCGCGACCGCCCCAGCCTCATGCTCCCCCGCATGCATGCCGTTTCCGAGGTGCTCGAGGTCTTCGGCTGGCGCGCCACGCGTCCCGATGCCGCCTCCGGCATCCGCGAAGTGGAGCCCAACGTCCTCCAGCCCGCCCTGCTCTCCAACGGCACGATGATGGCTTGGCTCACCCGGCTCAGCGACGACCACGGCCTCACGCGCTTCGCCCTCGAGGACCAACCGCTCGAGCGTTTTGTCGACCGCCTGTTCCTGCGGCTCTTCACGCGCAGCCCCAGCGCCGAGGAAAAATCCGCCTACGTCGCCGCGCTGCGTCCGGGCTGGGATTCCCGGCTCGTCCGCAACCCGCCGCCCCCCGCCGCCGCGCCGCACGCCTACCGCAAGTTTGTCGGCTGGTCCAATCACATGAAGAGCGAGGCCAACTCCCTCCGCCTCGTGGAGGAAGCGGACGCCCGCCGCGGCGAGCCGCCGACCGCGAAACTCTCCGCCGATTGGCGCCGCCGTTTCGAGGATGTGCTCTGGGCCCTGCTCAACGCCCCCGAGTGGACGCACATCCTGTAAGCGCCTACGTTTGCCTCCTCGCCCCTTCACCTCTCTTCCTCCCACGTCGCTCTCCTCTCCGCTCCCCACCCCATGAACCGCCGCGATTTCCTCGCTTCCTCCGCCGCCCTCGCCGCCAGCGCCTCGCTCCCGTCGCTCCTGCGCGCCAGCACCGTCTCCCACCCGAAGGGCCGCGCGGAACACTGCATCTTCATCTGGCTCGGCGGCGGCATGTCGCAGATCGACACGTTCGACCCCAAGAAACGCGGCAGCTCCAAGACCCGCACCGCCGGCACCGACTACGCGCTGATCGACACCGCTGTCCCCGGCATCTCCTACACCGAGCACCTCGCGCAGACCGCGCGGCTCGCCGAACAGGTCACCGCCGTCCGCACCATCAATCACCGCCTCGGCATCGAGCACGCGCTCGCCACGAATTTCGTGCACACCGGCCGCGCCGTCAGCGGCAGCACGATCTACCCGTCGGTCGGCTCCGTCGTCGCGCACGAACGCGGTCCCGTCGCCGAAAACGTCCCGGCCTACATGGTCATCGGCTACCCGAGCGTCAGTCGCGGCCCCGGCTTCCTCGGCGCGAAACACGGCTACATCTATCTTGTCGACACCGAGAGCGGGCCGGCCGGCTTCACGTCGCCGGAGGGCATCGACGCCGAGCGCGCGGCCCGCCGCCAGCAGCTCCTCGCCCCGCTGCGCAAATCCGGCCCGGAGGAATCCGCGCTCGCGGAATACGAGCAGACCCAGCGCGACGCCCTCCGCCTCGCCGGCCCCGGCTTCATGCGGAATTTCAAACTCGACGAGGAGCCCGGCTCGCTCCGCCAGCGCTACGGCGGCGAATTCGGCCAGCGCTGCCTCCTGTCCCGCCGCCTCGTGCAGGCCGGTGTCCGCTTCATCGAGGTTTCGCACAACCTGAATTTCATCAACGGCGCCGGCTGGGACACCCACAACGCCGGCCACCAGAACCAGCACATGCTCATCCAGGAACTGGATACGGCGCTCTCCGCGCTGATCTCCGACCTCCAGGACAAAAAGCTCCTCGACAAGACGCTCATCGCGATCGGCACCGAGTTCGGCCGCCCCGGCCAGTTCGACAGCGGCGGTGGCCGCGGCCATCAGGCGGCCGCCTTTTCCCTCGTGCTCGCCGGCGGCGGTCTCCGCCATCGCGGCGCCTACGGCGTCACCGACGCCCTGTCCAACAAGACCGTGGAAAATCCCGTCTCCGTGCCCGATTTCCACGCCACGATCTACGCCGCGCTCGGCATCAATCCGTCGAAGGATCTGGTCAACGCCTCGCGCCCCGTGCCGATCACCGACGGCGGCAAACCCATCGGCGCACTCTTCAGCTGAGCCGGGATTTCCCTCCCGCGGTCGCAGGGCATTTCTTTCCCACGTCCGTTCGCGCGCGGCGCCGGTCCCCGCAGCGCCGCGTGTTTCCCCGCTTCCCCCCGGCCAAGTTGTCGTTGCGCGCCCCGCCTTGCCGGCGCAATCCATCGGTTCCGTGCCGCGCGCGTTCCGCGACCGGCCAGCCCCCGTCGTCGTGTCCACCTTGTTTCGCCTCCTGTTGCTGACCGTCGCGCTCGTCGCCGTCGGCGCGCATGCCCGCGCCCAGGAACGCACGCTCACCACCGCCCTCGAGGTCCGTTCGCTCTCGCCCGCGGAGGCGGAGCGCGGCCTGCCCGCCCGTTTGCGCGGCGTGGTCGTCTTCGTGGAAGGGATCACCGCGATTTTCCTGCAGGACGAGACGTCGACGACCTTCTTCCGCGTGCGCACGCTGCCGCATCCGCAGGTCGGCGATGAGATCGAGCTCACCGGCACCACGCGGATGGGGCTCTACCTCCCGGGCCTCGGCGACTCCACCTATCGCGTCATCGGCCGCCGGCCGCTGCCCGCGGGTATTCCGGTGCAATACGACGACCTGCATTTCGGCCGCTTCCATTACCAACGCGTCGCCATCGAGGGCGTCGTCCGCTCCGTGCAACCCTTGCCCGGCTCCCGTCCCGATACCTCGGCGCGCAGCGTGCTGCGGCTGGCCCTCGGCTCGCGCCTCGTCGACGTCCGTATGGAGGTGCCGCCGACCGCCCGTTCGCTGGTCGATCATCGCGTGCGCGTCACGGGCCTCGCCGCCGGCCTCATCAACACCCGCAGCCGCCAGCTCGTGCAGCCGTATCTGCGCGTCCACGCCTGGGACGAGGTCGAAGTGCTCGCGCTCGCCACGCCCGCCGACGAGCTCCCGCAGATTTCCGCCGAGGAACTCCTGGCCTTCCGCGTCAACGGCCTCGGCGAACGCCGCGTGAAGATCAATGGCACGGTCTCCGCCCTGCTCGGCGAGACGCAGGCGTTTCTGCAGCAGGGCGCCCGGGCCTTCGATGTTCGTTTCCCGCGCGCCACCGCACTCCAACCGGGCGACGCGATCACGGTCGTGGGATTTCCTTCGATGGAGCGTTTCACCGCGTCGATCGTGGATGCCGAACTGCTGGCGCGCACGTCCGGCCCGGCGCCCGTCGCCGTCGAGGTCGATTCGATCGAGGAACTCTACGGGAAACGCGGGGAACAGTTTCCCGGGCGGCTCGACGGTCACCTCGTCCGGCTCACGGCGACGGTTCGCGAC
>JACCDX010170624.1_pt1 | contig 13407 bp, 14 predicted proteins | sample 7449681 | NCBI WGS metagenome assembly JACCDX01 (sample SAMN15323450, study PRJNA562643) | freshwater metagenome | isolation source: river surface water | place: USA:Blue River Watershed | collected 2017-08-18
GCCGCCCGCGCCGCCCGCACCCGCCCCGTCAGCCGTGGCGCCGGCCGGCGAGACTGGCGAACCGGCAGCAGCCGGTGAAAAGCGCCGGGCACCCGCTTCGGAAAAGGTCACGCTGGACACCGACACCTATTTCGACTTCGACAAGGCCACGCTGAAGGCCGAAGGACGGCGCAAGCTTGACGCCCTCGCCGAGCGGATCGCGGCCATGCAACTCGAAGTCGTGGTTGCCACCGGCCACACCGACTCGACCGGCACGAAAGCCTACAACCAGCGACTGTCGGAACGGCGCGCGCAGGCGGTCAGGCACTATCTCGCCGGGAAGGGCGTACCGCGCGAAAGAATCTTCACCGAGGGCAAAGGCGAAACGCAGCCGGAAACCAGCAACGCTACGCGCGCAGGTCGCGCGCAGAACCGGCGCGTCGAAGTGGAAATGGTCGGCACCCGATCGCACTAGCGCCCGCCCGACAGGTTTTTCCCGCCCGAAGCCTTGACCTTCGGGTTGCCGGTGCGACCCGGTTGCCAGGCATTTTCCGGCCGGTCTGCAGTCAAATATTGCACTGCGACCCACATTCCAGAGTAAAATGTTGACTTGTAAAAATTGTTATGCAAGTCAAGGCGATGCCGGCCGGAGACATCTGACCCGTCTGCCGACGGCTACAATTCGAATACCAATAATTTCATTCACTAACCGGGAAAAACAACATGAAAATCTCTCTGCGCAAAATGGCGCTGGTTCTCGCGATGATTTCGGCCGGTCCTGCAGCACTGGCTGCTGACGGCGACAAGAACGGCTACCTGACCGACAGCAGCAAGGAAGTCGTGCGCAGCGGCTTCGGCCTCTGCTGGCACACCGGCTTCTGGACCCCGGCTGACGCGATCGAAGGCTGCGACGGCGCGATCGCCAAGTCGGAGAAGGACGCTGGTGCCGGCGCCGCAGCAGCGGCTGCGGCCCCGGCCGGCGCGAAGTCGGGTTCGGGTTCCGCATCGTCGGCCGCCGCCCCGGCAGGATCGGGCGCGGCAGCACCGGCACCGGCAGCAAGCGCTGCTGCTCCGGCAGCAGTCCCGGCACCGGTCGCTGTCGAGCCGAAAGCAGAGAAGGTCAGCTTCTCCGCAGACGCGTTCTTCGACTTTGACAAGTCCGTGCTGAAGCCGGAAGGCAAAGCCAAGCTGGAAGACCTGGTGTCGAAGCTGCAAGGCACCGACATCGAAGTCATCGTCGCCACCGGCCACACTGACTGGACCGGCACCGATGCCTACAACATGAAGCTCTCGATGCGCCGCGCCAAGGCTGTCAAGGCATTCCTGGTGGCCAAGGGCATCCCGGAAGCGCGCGTGTTCACCGAAGGCAAAGGCGAGCGTTCGCCGGTTGCTGACAACCACACCCGCGAAGGCCGCGCAAAGAACCGCCGCGTGGAAGTCGAAGTCGTCGGCACCCGCAACAAGTAATTCGCTGGCACACCGGGCCCCGCAAGGGGTTCGCCGCGCAAAGCCGCTGCCCCGTGCAGCGGCTTTTTTATTCGTCCGGAAGTTTCCGCTATCATCACAGGCATGAACGCCGACCCTCTAGAACTCCAGAAATTCAGCGAGCTTGCGCATCGCTGGTGGGATCCGAACTCCGAATTCCGCCCGCTGCACGAGATCAATCCGCTGCGCCTCGAATGGATCAATGCGCTCGCGCCGCTGGCAGGCAAGCGCGTGATTGACGTCGGTTGCGGCGGCGGCATCCTCGCCGAATCGATTGCGCGCAAAGGCGCCACCGTCACCGGCATTGACCTGTCCGAAAAAGCGCTGAAGGTCGCCGACCTGCACAGCCTTGAATCGGGTGTAGCGGTACGCTACGAACTCATCGCCGCCGAAGAGATCGCGGCACGCGAGCCCGGCCAGTATGACGTGGTCACTTGCATGGAAATGCTGGAACATGTGCCCGACCCGGCCGCGATCGTGCAGGCCTGCGCGACGCTGGTGAAGCCGGGCGGCCATGTGTTCTTCTCCACCCTCAACCGCAATCCGAAGTCTTACCTGTTTGCGGTGATCGGCGCCGAGTACATCCTGCGCATGCTGCCGCGCGGCACGCACGACTATGCGAAGTTCATCAAGCCGGCCGAGCTGTCGCAGTTCTGCCGCAATGCCGGCCTTGAGGTCGATGCGATCAAGGGCATGACCTACAACCCGCTGACGAAAATCTATTCGCTGAACCGGGACACCGACGTCAACTACCTGATCGCATGCCGCAGGACGGCATGAGCCAGCACGAGATGAATTCCCGGCTGGCCGCGCCGAAGGCGGTGCTGTTCGACCTCGACGGCACGCTTGCCGATACCGCACCCGACCTCGCGGCCGCTGCCAACAAGCTGCGCACCGACCGCGGGCTGGAGCCAACGCCATTCGAACTGCTGCGCCCGGTCGCGTCGGCCGGCGCACGCGGACTGATCGGCGTTACGTTCGGCCTGGCGCCGGCCGATCCCGGCTTCGATGCATTGCGCACCGAATTCCTTGCCAATTACGCAGCCCGGATCGCTGAACAGACAACGCTGTTCGACGGCATCAACGAACTGCTGCAGGCAATCGAATTCCGCGGGCTGCGCTGGGGCGTGGTGACCAACAAGCCGGCGCGCTACACGGACGCATTGCTGCCGCTGATCGGGTTGCAACATGCGGCGTGCTCGGTATCGGGCGACACGACCCCGCATGCCAAGCCGCATCCGGAGCCGCTGTTCGAGGCCTGCCGCCGGCTCGACCTGCGTCCGGAAGACTGCTGGTACGTCGGCGATGACCTGCGCGACATCCAGGCCGGTAAGGCGGCTGGCATGCCGACGCTGGCCGCCGGCTGGGGCTACTGCGGCCACAGCGAGCCGATGGCGTGGGATGCGGACTGCATCGCGCAACAACCGTCCGATATCGGGAAACTTTTGCCCCGCCCTTGAAATCCCAACAGGTGGTCCCATCTGTTGGGCTACAATGTAGTACTGCTGATTGGGGGCGACCTGGTTTCGACAGGGGTTGCGAAGCAGCGCAGGGCATACCGAGGACTGGTGACCTCGTTAATCCAGCCGGAACGCAAATAACTGCAAACGACTCTTCGTACGCAGTAGCTGCTTAATTGCGGCTTCCCTCACACCGCTTCGTCCCTGGGGCGGGCCGGCAACGGCAGTGAGGTCATCTACAGGGAATCGCGTGATGCCGGGTCACCTGGCATGGCGTTAAATTTAGGTGACTCGCCTTGTCGCAGCGTGTGCGTCCGCGTCGGCAAGGTCAAATTCAAACGACAGCACTAAGTATGTAGAACTGTCTGTAGAGGACTTCTGGACGCGGGTTCGATTCCCGCCGCCTCCACCAAAATTCCTTCCGTAGTAGACCTTAAAAGGCCGGAAACCCTAGAGAAATCAAAGGTTCCGGCCTTTTTTGTGTCCGCAAGCCTCCGTAAGAATCCGTTGAAATCCGGGGGCATTTGGGGGCATTATTGGGGGCATCCTGCCTTTCTGCAGATGCGATGCCCCCAGCGAGGACAAAATGCCCCTCTCCGAATTGCAGATCAAGAATGCCAAACCATCTGAAAAGCCCTTTCGAATGGCCGATGGTGGCGGACTCTACGTTGAGGTTTCACCGGCAGGCGGCAAGCTATGGCGGCTGAAGTTCAGAATCGACGGGAAGGAAAAGCGGCTCTCCCTTGGCACATATCCAACGGTCAGCCTGAAGGCCGCCCGCACGATGCGTGAAGATGCCCGGCAGCTCCTGGCGCAAGGCGTCGACCCGGCAGCCCACAAGCAGGCCCAAAAGGCTTCGCGCTCAGAACGCAACGGCAACAGCTTCGAGGCAATCGCCCTGGAGTGGTTCGAAACGAAAATGAAGCCGGCGCGAACCGAAGGCCATACCAGCAAGATCATTGCTCGCCTCAGAAGGGACGTCTTCCCGTGGATCGGAGGGATGCCGGTAGATTCCATCAATGCGCCTGACGTGCTGGCCGTGCTTCGCCGGATCGAAAGCCGGGGGGCCATCGAAACGGCGCACCGTGCCAAAGGTGACATATCGCAGGTCATGCGGTACGCAATTGCCACCGGCAGGGCTAGCCGCGATCCCTGCCCGGACTTGCGCGGCGCACTGACCCCTGCAGTGCCTACGCATTTCGCCGCAATCACCGATCCGAAAGAGGCTGGCTCATTCCTGCGAACGGTCGATGGTTACACCGGCACCATGGTTGTACGAACTGCCTTGAAACTGGCCCCAATGGTTTTCGCAAGACCTGGCGAACTGCGGCACATGAGATGGGATGAGGTCGACCTAGATGCGTGCGAGTGGCGATATACAGCCACCAAAACAAAGACCGATCACCTGGTGCCGCTGGCCCATCAGGCCGTTGAAGCATTGCGCGAATTGCACCCGCTGACGGGTCGCAGCCAATACGTGTTTGCCGGGCATGATCCACAGCGTCCGATGAGCGGGAACACCGTTAATGCCGCCCTGCGGCGCATGGGTTTCGACACGAAAACGGAAATTACCGGGCACGGGTTCCGGGCAATGGCGCGAACCATTCTGGCAGAGCAGCTGCACGTTAAGCCTGAGGTCATCGAGCACCAGCTCGCACACAAGGTCGCTGACGCGCTCGGCACCGCCTACAACCGGACGAAGTTCCTGAAAGAACGGAAAGAGATGATGCAGCTATGGGCTGATTACCTTGACCGCCTGAAAGCCGGCGCAGATGTAATCCAGCTTCGCGGGAATGGATCCTGAAGATTACTCGGAACCAGGGTGGCCGGTCGCATACTTCTGTCGAACCGCTGCTAGATCTTGGCCGTCTCGGACGATAAGGGCCACTGACTGGCGCGTCAACCCATAAACTCGCCCAATTTGCGAGAGTGACATTCCGGAACGATAGTCGGCAATGATTGAGGCATTACGCATGTCAATCAACGCATTTTTTTCAGAGGGGAGTTGAAGATATTGCCCGCCCCAGTGCTGCACCAACTTGCGCGCCGGCACCAGCCCCAGTGTAAGTGCCAGCGGGTCGCAAGGTCGAACGGAAAGAGGCACGTAGAATACGCCGCCTCCCCACTTACGAACAATTTCTATCGAGTCAACAAACCCAATACTCTCGACCAGTTTTTTCAAGATTGCTTGCATCTCACCCCCTCTGGTTTTCTGCTTGCTGGATCCGGCTGCCGTACATTTTTTTCAGCTCTCGATATCGCTGCCGTCCGGCCTCTGTTTCCCGATCCAGTAAGGTCAGCTCATCGAATACTGCATCGGGCAACATTCGCCACCAAGGCGGAAGTAGTGACCATAATTCCTCGTCGGTGAGAGTGCGAACATCGACTTTCCCGCCATTGGATGATTCCAGCTCGGTGAGGCGCTTTTTAAAGCTCGTCGTCATCGTCGCCCCCTAGATTTGCGCGGACATGGATCGAGTTACCTTCCAGCACGCGAAGCCGGCGCTCCATCTCGTCGATTTCGATGATCCGGCCAAGGTGAGAGAGGGCCGCCATCATTGCGGCCCCTTGGGCTACCGGCACATTCCCGCCGGTAATGGCATCGAGGATCGAGCGCGCCTGATCGGTAAGGCTGGTGCCAGCCACATCAATTTTTATGGGTGCATCGGTCGCCCTGAGAGGCGGAATCGTGCGATCCAGCAGCAACCGTGCTGCGGCAATATCACCGGCCTTCGCTGCGATCACCAGGGACGCAATGATTTCTTCCAGGTCGTTCCCGCCAAGTGCTGCGCGCAGCTTGGCGACCTTGCCCGCGCCGGCTGGCCGCCCCTTCGGATTGCCGCTTTGGCCCGGCTTCCATTGTTTCGTCATGACTGTTTTCGGCCTGTTTTATCAGTGGGGGTTGCCGGCCACGTGCAATTGTCAGAGGACTGAGCACTGCCGGCTGTCGAGGTTGCTTTTCTCTCCGGGGCGACTCACGACTAAGGCCCCTGCCTGCGGGGAACTGGCCGCAGGCCAATCGATCACATCAGGCCGCGAGCGGTCGCCCGTAGGATGTGAATTCGATTTCGGTTTCCAAGCCGGCCCCATCCACGGGAATCAATCGCGGATCGGTCAATGCCTGGCGAATTCCATGCTCTTTACCTTGTGTGCGCTTCTGAACGGCAATTGCGGATGCCGGGCCTATAGTCGGCAGTGCTGGGACCGGAAGATGACTTGCCGAGGCGGCCGGCAGCAGCGACGGCGCATGCCGCTTTAGGTAGGAAGAACATGCCCACACGCGCCCCACGCACTGCATTAGATCGGTGGCGGCCTTCGTGTATTTCTCATCGGCGGCTTCCAGCTCGGCCAGTACGTAATGGGCCTGCGCACGCTTGAATGCCTCATCCGCGGCCGATACCGCAGCGTGCGCTTCGTTCAGACGCCGTTCGGCACCAGCCTGCAATTGCCGATGATTGTTTGTGGCCGTGCGCGACAGCTCCAGATCACGCACAGCCCGCTCCAGCTTCTTGCGAATCGCAGCCACCACATCATCATCGACTTCGCCCAGCGCCTGCGCGGCGAGCATGTCCGCCAATTCTGCATCGGCTTGCGCGACTGCCGCCTCGGCGGCCTCGGTCGTCGGCACCATGCCACCAGCATTCAAAATGCCACCGATACGCTGTAGCTCCGCGCGCGCAGAGTCCAGGTCGGCCCGGGTCGATTCCAGTTTTTTGATTGCGTCCGATTGCTTCATGATTTCCTCCCATTGGTTGAGGTGGCTTGTTGATTGCCCGTCAGCTCATGCCAGAGCGAGCGCACATCCGTGTATTCCTGTTCGCCTGGCGCGGGTTCACAGGCGACTACGATCGATGCGGCAATCGCCATCGCCTGTTCGAATGGGAGCGCATCGGCCTGCATGAATTCCCAAGCTAGATTGTTAGTTCGATCGAGTTCAGCAGCAGGTGCACCGGCTGCAATCTCGGCCTCCACCAGGTCGAATTGGAATTGCTCCAAGCGGGACAGCAATTCCGCCTTTCCTTCGATTACTTGCAGATCATTCGTTTTTTCGCCGGGACACCCGGGACATGCCGGGACACCCGCATGAATGCTAGGTTTTCCGTGTCCCGGCTCTGTTTTTCGCTGCCGGGACACCCGGGACAAAGCGGTCGGCGCGCTGGAATTTAGCCCTGCGACCACCGCGTGAGGCGGCACCTGAAGCTGGTTGAAATCGAGGCGCATCGTCATTCCTCCCAGATTTGGCCGGTGAACACGTAGCAGCGCGTCAGGCCCATATCTGGCAGCCTCGGTTTCTGTTTGAATTCACCGCTGGAATCCGGCTCGATCCATCCGGCATTAACCAGGACTTTCGCGGCCTCCCGTGGATCGAACCCCTTGCAGATTTCCTTGAAGGCCTCGGGCAGCACGAAAAACGCAGTCCTGCCATCGTCCCCCTGCTTGCGAAATCCAGCCCGGTTGACGATGGGTCGATAGTCCTTTTCGCGGTAGCTGTAGTACTCCTCGAATCGAGATGAACCGTGCGCCTCGAAGAATGCTTTGACTTGGGAGAACAGCGCCCGATCTTCACGATTGCCGGAACCACCGAAGGCATCTAACCAGGCAGAGAAACACTTGCTGGCCGATCCAATCGCTTCGCCCTCGTCCCAGCCTGTCAGGCCGTAGTGCGTCGCCAGCTCACCAGCAACAGCCACCAGCCCAAAGCGTCGAGCAACGCGAATCACCTGCCCGGAGGCGTCAGGCGGCGCAAATTCTTCAACGAATTGTTTGATGCCGTTCGATACGAATTCGCCCAGCTTCTGACGATCTTCGACGATGTGCCGCAGCCATTGAATACCGACAGCACCGTGAAACTTGGCGGCCGCATCTTTGATAGCGAGTGCGAGCGCAGCAGGGCTTGCAGCTTCGTGCAAGGTTTCGAATGCGCCCATTCCTGCACCTGCGTCGGCCTCAATGTCAGCAAGGCGAATTTCCTGTCCGGCATTCGGTTTTTTCCCGGCGCGCGCCATCATGGCAGAGAGCGATTCCTCGCCGGCTGACAGGAATAACAGGCACCAGCTTGCAGCCTGTCGAGCGGTGCCAGTCCTAGATAGCCTATGCTTGGCTTGACCATTGGCGAGCAAATAGGCCCCACCACCAGCCTCGGAAGGCTCCATCTGCGACAGCTCGTCCAGTACCAGTAGACCGTGATTGTGCAAAGCTGCCAGCCCTTCAAGGCCGTTTAGGGTCGAGCGCCATAGCCGCACATAACCATCAGGATTACCCCACGCTGAAGCCGCCACTTTCAGCGCCGTGGATTTCCCTGACGACGACTTGCCGCGCAGGTGAAACCCACCTGAATCCTCGCCGGCCACATCAGCCAGTGCGCCAGCGAATGCAATTGACAGAGAGAACACCAGCCGCGAATTGCCGGCTGCCAGCCGCCCTACCGTGTCGCGCCAATCGTCCACACTGCCGGACGATGAAAATGCCGGTTCAATCGCGTGGGCATTCTGGAACACAACGATTTCTTCATGCTGCCCGATGGACTCTGACGGCGTGACATAAACGCCGCCGTACCAGCCGAGGCGAGTAACACAGCGCGCGCGCTTATCGACAGGCATCACCTGAATGTACGAAGCGAGCAAGTCTCGCGCATACCTGGCCGGCGATATCTGCACGCCAAACCTGGCCAACTCGCGTCGCACGTCCGAACCATCCCCTTGCGTCAGCTCAAGCGGCATGGCCCACTGGTGACGCACTCCGTCGGCATCGTGCCATTCGAGCAGCCGCCCCCATTCGCCCGACTTGGCGTCACGGGTCATCGCTACCACGCGAATCGGTGAACACACCCAAACCGGATGCTTTTCGTTGCCGTCCTTGTCTGTCCCGATGAAGAAAACGCCGCGATCGGAAGTCTCGAAGCGCCCGCCACCATAGCTGCATGATTGAGGGGCATTGTCGGCAGCCAAGGCAGGCTCCGATGCCGGATTTCCGGCCTCGGTTGCGTCATCGTCATCAGGCGGTCTGGCTGCAGCTATGCAGTCGCGCACAGCGTCTAGACCAAATTGTGCGTGCGCGTCGTTAAAGTCCGTTTGACTCATGCGCGCTCCCTTCCAAAATTCGGCACCGCGACTAAGCCACCGACAAGGCGTGCCGCTTCCCTCGCTTTGGCCAGGCCAGGATTTCCTGCGGTTTCATGGTCGTCGTCAGCACAGATGATGATTCGCAGCTCGGGATACTTCTCACGCAGCGCAACGGCGACCGGCACTAGGTTGAGGGCATTGAAGGCGACGGCTACAGCGTGCCCAGTCGCCTCATGAACGGTCGCGCCGGTAGCAAACCCCTCAGCGATGCACAGCACATCTCCGAGTTTGCCAATCGAGTAGAAATGGCCTCGCACACGTCCGCCCGGCATGAATCTTTTGTCGCCATTCGGACGGATGTACTGCATCGAGTGAATCACGCCGTTAACATCACGCAAGGGAATCAACAACGAATCACCCATGACCCTGGTGCCGTGCGTTTCGACACCTTTTTCCACGGAGTACGGGTGCCGAAGGCATGGCTGGGCTAACGCCCACTGCTCTTGCGCGAGGTCGGCGGCTTCCTTGCGGCGTCGCGTCTCGGTTGCCTCTCGCTCACGGCGCGCGGCTGCAACCTGTTCTCGATTGGCTGCTTTCTCGGCAAGGGTTAGGCGACGGCCAATGTTGGCCTTCCAGTTTTCCCAGCCCATGCCGTCCCGATGATTTTCAAATCCGCCCGCAGGCACTCCGTCCAGGTGCAACAGGTAAGAGGCATCTCCCTTCCCGTTCTTGCCCTCAACGTCGCACCGATGAATCCGGCCATCGGCAATCAGCTCATCGGGTGGAATAACTCCGCGCTCTGAAAGAGCCTCGCGAAATTGTTGAATCGGGTCGATCTTGCATTCGATCGCCGTTGAGTGATAATTCATGTCGAACGCTCCGTTTCGTTCATTGGCCTCACCCTGCCAGGTGAGGTTTTTTTATTTGCTTGCGCCTTGCGCCTCAAGCCACGCGGCAACGTCGCCAGCACGCCACCGACTGCATTTCACGGACAGCCGCACCGGCTCGGGAAAAGCACCACGTGCCACCCGCGAATAAATCGCGCTCTTACCCAGCCCGATAAGTTCCTCGACCACCGAGATCGGCAGCAGGGCCTGCGGGACTCCGAGCGGATTTTTAGCCTCGGTTGTAGTCGCCTTTTTCATACGCGCTCCAATTCAACAAACATGGAACCGGAGGCTAAAGGCTTTTCGAGGAAGCCTCTACCCGTAAAAAGGAGCGCGTTTTTTCTGACGATGCGCCGACGCTCCGTAAATCGAGCGCTGGCAGCACCGCTACGTCACTGTCCCGACGCCGTTTTTATTGGTTGCAGTTTTCTTGGCCATGATGACTCCGTGCTGATTCAGCGAATCGAAGCGCCGGACTTGGCGCGTGCGGGGGGATTGAGCGCAGGAATAAGCGTCAGGAACTTTTGAAATGCCTTGTCGCATTTCATCGCGTGGGCGGCTTTAATTTCGCGCTCAATCTGGGCGAAGTAGGCTGGACTCTGGAAATACAGCGCGTCGCTTAGGGCCTTCTTTTTCTGCCTTAGATCACGCACATGCCAAGGAATGTCCGTGGTCAAAATCCATCGGACTTTCCACCAGTCGCATTCAATGAAATTTCTGCGCGGGCCTTTCGCGCCATCCGGGCGACGGCGACGTAGCCAATAGGTGAATTTCCCAATCTCGATGGAGCGCTCGCCAAAGCCTTCTGGCCAAGGCATCCCAGCGGGAATAATGCCCTCGGCTTCGAGCATGGCGCGAGTACCCACAATTTCGTAGATGCCCAGATCGTGATTGATGATGAAATATGGCTCGTCGAGAGCGCAGAGGTGGGCCGTGGCCCGGGTGAGGTTTTGCATGGATTACTCCAACGAAACGGTTTTGATTTCCGCTTCCCCCTCCGCCAAGAGGGGTGGGCAGACCGTGCAGGTTGGCGGACCGGTCGTTGGCACCGGCAGGGGCTTTCACCCCTCCCACACAGCCCGCCCATTGGGTTGGCCATGCGACGGACGTAAAAAAACCGCATCTAGGGCGGTTGTCCGCCAACGAATCCAGGCCGCCAAGCCTGCCTGCCCTTTTTCTCGAGCATTAACTGCAATGTAATCGTGTACTGCTGAGGTCGTCAAGGGGGGGTGGGCGGAGCTAGTTGCCCGTTTGCCCGTTTGCCCGTTTGAGCATTTTAACGCTTATCTGTCGTAAATCAAGGATGAGATCAGGTCCCTCGACTGAGAGAAAATCAGGCTTCCTCGGCAGCTTTTTGCGCCTTCATGTCCCGGCCTGTCCCGGGTAAAAATCACAGACCCGGGACAGCGAAAACCCGCATGAATGCAGGCTGTCCCGTCTTGTCCCGGCTGTCCCGGCGAGAAAAGCATGGGTTTGACTGGTTTAGGAGGTGCCGGTGAAGTTGGCCCGCAATCCGGCTGCGGCTTATCGCACTTTCACCAGCCCTTTCCGGACCGCCGCCGATTGCGTACACCGTCGCACCGACAGTCGATGAGTTGACCATTGCCCCGCGCGCGTGGAAGGCCGCTCGGCACCAGGCATCGATCCATCGATCCATGCCGATCGTGCGCTTACCGTTTTTCTTTGAATGCGGATTGCCATGAGTCACCCCGATGAATGTGGATTGAGCGTCCTGTGTTTTTGCTGGTCGATCTTTCTCAGCACTCCCAAAAAACGGCCCTAGCGCGATACATCTGGGGGCATTTTTGGGGGCATTTTTAAAAATCGAACGAACAAATCCTAGCATTCATGAGGCATTTCAGGCGAAGTTCGATTGACGCCGCCCCACCACCCCAATGTCTGAAGTAGTCTGAAGAAGGCCGGACTCCCTGGAGCAATCCACGGATCCGGCCTTTTTCATATCCCCTGCCCGTCTGCCATTCAGGGCAAACCAAAACCATGGCGCGTCCGGCCGGCATCATCCGACCCTTTCCCCAGGCTAGACGACCGCAACGGCGGCCGCCTCCCGGGCGGCGCTCACTGCTCCGCCGGCTTGCCCACCAGCTGCACCGTCAGTACACGGCAGACGCGCCCCGCCCCGTGACTGGACCAGTTTTCCGCTCCGCTCGGCGCCGGCGTTCCCCTGCCGGCGGCCAGCGCGAATTGTGCGCACAGTTCGAATTCACCGACGCGTGCCTTGCCTTCCGTACGCGATTCGACGACGACCCGGTAGCCGTAGCGCTGCCGCGTTTCGCGATCATAGGTCGGACAGTTTGCATAGGCGCTGGCACGCTCCAGCTGCTCCAGCCTGCCGGGCAGATGCCCCATGTCGCGCGCATGCCGTTCAAGGCAGCGGGACAGCATTTCCATGTCATGCGCTCGCGCGCTGTCGGCAGCCAGACTGCGCGCGATCGTCGGCGAACCGGCAGACAGGTAGCCACCCAGCGCAACCAGCAATACCAGCGCTGTCGCCGCCCACCCAAAGCCCTTGAACACGCCCGGCGGAACCGCCTTGGCGAACTGTACCGAACGCCGTTCGAACAGGTAAAAGCTGAACACGATGCCGGATATGCCGAGGATGACCACCACCTTCAGCAGGAAACGCTTGCTCAGCTCGCCCTGCAACAGCGAGTACACGACAGCGATCAGGTCGCACACGATTACCAGCGACGTGACCAGCAGCACGATGTAGGTCAGCCATTTGGTCAGGCGCGATTCGCTGCGCTCTCCCCCCATGGCGAAGCGCATGATCCACCAGCGCATCGCGAAGGCATACAGCGGAAACGCAATGGCCAGCGAAGCAATCGACCGGTGAATCTCGCGCGCAGTGGCGATCTGCGCATACTCGCCGAACAATTCGTTCGGTTCCGGGAAGCTGCGATTGATCAACGCAAAGCACAACACAATCAATGCACCGGCCACGATGCCCAGCAAGACGAAGGAAAACAGGTTGACCGCAACCCCCAGTGTCGCCGCCTTCGGCGCCACGGTGGCGGCAAACGCTTGTTGCCGGTCGCGCAGTTCGTCCGGCAGCGGAATACCGAGGGCGACCAGGCCATCGCGATATGCTGCGTCTGCCGCTTCCTTCGACCAGCCAACCGCCATCAGCTCCGCATGAATTTCAGCGCCCGGCCGGCCAGCGTCCAGACGGCGCATCACATAGTCCGCAAGACTGCTCATCGTGCTCGCTCCCGCAAAGTAGGTCGATTGACCCAAACCCTTGTTGCAAGAGCAGCAGCGCCACCTACGAAGTAATCGCGCGATGCCGCTCCAGCCATTGCTCGAATTCTTTTGCCGGCAGCGCCTTGGTGAAGACAAAACCCTGCCCCTCGTCGCAGCCCAGTTCCTCCAGCACGCGCGCCCGCTCCGCGTCCTCGACGCCTTCTGCGATCGTGCGCAGGTTGAGGCTGCGCGCCATCTGCACGACTGCCTGCACGATCGCCCGGTCTTCGTCATCCTGCAGGATGTCACGCACGAAGGACTGGTCAATCTTCA
>JACCDX011502111.1_pt1 | contig 13407 bp, 10 predicted proteins | sample 7449681 | NCBI WGS metagenome assembly JACCDX01 (sample SAMN15323450, study PRJNA562643) | freshwater metagenome | isolation source: river surface water | place: USA:Blue River Watershed | collected 2017-08-18
CACTGACCACGGCGTCAAAGGCCACCTGGTTGAAGTGCTTGGGCAGTTCGCCCTTCATGCGGCGCACGAATTCCTTGGCTTGTGCGGGGAAGGCGGCCTTGTAGGCGGCGAAGGCCTGGTTCCAGGCGGCCTCACGGGCCTTGCCGGCGGCCTTGGCATCCCAGTCGGCATAGACCTCCTTGGGGATCTTGAAGGCCTCGGCCGTCCAGCCCAGGGCCGCGCGGGTGAGCTTGATTTCTTCAGCGCCCAGCGGCTCGCCGTGGGCCTTGGAGGTGCCTGCACGGTTGGGTGAGCCCTTGCCGATGGCTGTCTTGCAGACGATCAGGGTGGGCTTGTCGGCGCTGTGCTTGGCCGAGGCGATGGCTTGGGAGATGGCGGCGGCGTCGTGGCCATCGACGGCGTCGATCACGTGCCAGCCACAGGCGGCAAAGCGCTGGGGGGTGTTGTCAATGAACCAGGGGGCGACCTGGCCGTCGATGGAGATGCCGTTGTCGTCGTACAGCGCGATCAGCTTGTTGAGCTTCCAGGCACCGGCCAGGGCCACGGCCTCGTGGCTGATGCCTTCCATCAGGCAGCCGTCGCCCAGGAACACATAGGTGTGGTGGTTGACGATCTCGTGGCCGTCGCGGTTGAAGTCGCGCGCCATCAGCTTCTCGGCCAGCGCCAGGCCGACGGCGTTCGTCACGCCCTGGCCCAGCGGGCCGGTGGTGGTCTCGACGCCGGCGGTGATGCCCACCTCGGGGTGGCCCGGCGTCTTGCTGTGCATCTGGCGGAAGGCCTTCAGCTCCTCGATGGGCAGGTCATAACCCGTCAGGTGCAGCAACGCGTAGATCAGCATCGAGCCGTGGCCGTTGGACAGCACGAAGCGGTCACGGTCGGCCCAGTGCGGGTTGGCCGGGTTGTGCTTGAGGTGCCGCGCCCACAGCGCCACGCCGATGTCGGCCATGCCCATGGGGGCGCCCGGGTGGCCCGAGTTGGCCGCCTGCACCGCGTCCATCGCGAGGGCGCGGATCGCGTTGGCCATGAGGGTGGGGGAGGCGGTCGATGCTGTCATGGCCGGGGGCTTTCCTGAGCTGAGGGGCAAAGTCGGTGATTTTACGGGGCCCCCTCTGCACGGCTTGATCCAGCGCAAGGTGTGGTCGTCGCCGAGGCGCGACGCTTGGAGGATGTTCCCGTCGCCCATGCCCCTGACGGTGCGCGTCATCCGCGCAGAGCACGACGCGCTCGCCGCGATGCTGCGCACGCTGCCGTTGCTGCTGGAGGCGCAGCGCCACGCGGGCACGCCGCCGGACTTCGGCGCGTTGCGGGCCATGCTGTTCTATGTCGACGAGTTTCCCGAACGCTTCCATCACAAAAAGGAAAGCGAGCTGTTGTTCCCGAAGCTGCGCGCGCGAGCGCCCACGCTGCGCGCAACGCTGGACGACCTGGAGGCCGACCATGCGCAGGGCGAGCGTGCGGTTCGGGAACTGCAGCACAGCCTGCTGGCCTGGGAGCAGATGGGCGACAGCCGGCGCGACAAGTTCGAGCAGCAGGTGAAGGTCTACAGCGCGCGCTATTTGCGCCACATGAAGCGCGAGGAGACCGAGGTGCTGCCGCGCGCCGCCGAGGTGCTCAGCGGCGAGGACTGGGCCGAGCTCGACGAAGCCTTCGGCGCACACACGGACCCACTCGCGCCACGCGCCGGCCAGGCCGTGGACGAGGCCTACGCGCCGCTGCGCCAGCGCATCCTGTCGGCCTTGCCGGCACCGTTCGGCTGGGGGCCGGCGCTGAACCTGGCTCCAGCGGCGCCGGGCGCCTGACGCACCCCCGGGCCGGGCCCGCTCACAGCGCCATGCGCGAGCTGAGCTGCGTCAACCGGCCCGTCTTCACCCACTCGTCCAGCCGCAGCCGGGCGTCGTCGCGCAGCTCGGTCTCGCTCTGTGCTTCGGCGTCGACCAGGCCGACCCAGGCGTTGCGGCCGATGTCCTTGGCCTCGTACAGCGCGGCATCGGCCAGGTCGATGGCGGCGTGCCAGTCCAGCGCGGCCGGCAGGCGCGTACACAGCGGGAAGGCGCTGAAACCCACCGAGCTGGTCAGCGACAGCCGGAAGCCGCCGTCCAGCTCGAAAGGCCGGGCGGCGATGGCCTGGCGGGCGCGCTCGGCCAGCTCGGCGGCGCGTGAACGCGGCGTGCCGCGCGCGACGATGAGGAACTCCTCCCCACCCCAGCGCACCAGGTAGTCCGTCGAGCGGAACACCTGCTCCAGGCGGCCGCGCATCTGCGTCAAGACGGCGTCGCCGGCCATGTGGCCGTGGGCGTCGTTGATGCGCTTGAAGTGGTCGATGTCGATGAGGAAGAACAGCAGGTCCTGCTCGCTACCGCCCGGGCTCGGGATGCTGGCGATGGGCTCGTAATGCCGCACGGCCAGGGCCGCGTCGGCCGGCAGCTGGCGGTCCAGGAAGCGCCGGTTGCGCAGGCCGGTCAGCGGGTCGGTGACGCAGGCTTCCTCGAGCTCGGCGGACTTGGCCGTCAGCGCGGCCGTGGCGGCCTCCAGCGCCTCGGTGCGCTCCTGCACGCGCGCTTCCAGCACGCGGTGGCGGCGCAGCAGCAGCCGCGTGCGCATGCGCACGATGCCGGCCACCAGGCCCACGGCGGCCAGGGCGGCCAGAGCGCGCGCCCAGCCGGTCTGCCACCAGGCCGCCCGCACGACGACGTCGACCACCCGCTCGGCCGAGCCCCAAACGCCGTCGCGGTTGCTGCCCTGCATGTGCAGCCGGTAGTGGCCCGGCGAGAGGTTGGTGTAGGTGGCCGTGCGGCCCAGCGTGCCGTCCACCCAGCCGTCGTCCATGCCCTGCAGGCGGTAGCGGTAGCGGTTGCGCGCAGGCTGGCTGTAGTCCAGCGACGCGAACGCCAGCGTGAAGGCCCGCTCGCCCGGGCCCAGCACGAGCTGGTCGGCGCCGGCCGGCAGCGCGCGCTCCTCGCCGTCGACGCGCAGGTCCGAAATGACCAGCGGCGGCCGGTAGGACCAGGGCGAGAAGCGGTCGGGGTCGACGATGAGCAGCCCGCGCGCGCCGCCGAACAGCATGCGGCCGTCGTCGAGCGGCGCGTAGGCGCGGAACCAGCCGGTGCCGAGGTCGGCCCCGTCGGCGGCGCCGAGCTCGCGGCGCTCGCCGGTGCGCGGGTCGAACATGTTGCGCTGTGACCAGATGCGCCCGCGCTTGTCGACCAGCAGGTTGGCGCCGAAGGCGCCGCCGGCGTCCGATGCCGCGACGGCCTCGAAGCGCGCATGGTTGCCATGGCTCTCCACCAGCCGATGCAGGCCGGTGCCGGTGTCCACCCACAAGCGGCCCGCCAGGTCCACCGCCATGCCCAGCACGGTCTGGCCGGTCAGGCCCTTGGCATCGACCCACTCGGCCACCGGCTCGTCATCAGCCGGCGAGGCGACGCGCAGCAACCCCGCCGCGCCGCCGGCCCACAGGCTGCCGTCCGGCAGCCGCGCGAAGGCGTTGAGTTCGCCGGTGCCACCCACGAGGCCGGCGGTGGCCACGGGGCGCATCTGCGGGTGCCGGGGCGTCCAGCGCATCAGCCCGTCGAGCGTTGCGATCCACAGCGCGCCGTCGTCTCCCGCATGGAAGCGCCGTGGCACCGCGTTGCCGCTGCGCATGGTTTCCTTCAGGCGGCCGCGTTCGTCGAAGCGCATGAGCTGCGTGTCGACGGCCACCCAGACCGAGCCGTCCGCCGTCTGGCCGAGCGCGTTGATGCGGCCGGCCGGCAAGCCGCCGGCGCCCGGCGCGATGTGGGCGATGGGCTGCAGGTTGCGGTCGCGGCGCTCGATGCCGCCGGCCAGTGTGCCCAGCCAGATCTCGCCGTTCTTCAACTGCAGGATGCTGCGCACATCCAGCGCCGCCGGGCCGATGCCGTCGCGCACCATGGACAGACCCGGCAGCGACGGCACATGGCGCATCAGCCCGCCGCCGTAGCTGCCGGCCCAGATGGTGCCGGAGGGGTCGCGCAGCAGCGCACGCACGTCGCTGCGGGGGCCGGCGGCGGCACCGGCCGCGGCCGACAGCCGTTCGATGAGGGCGCCGTCGCTGGCACGGCGCCGCGACAGGCCCGACGAGTCGCCGAACCACAGCTCGTCGGCATCCGGCTGCGCCATGGCCATGACGGGCCAGACGCTGGCCGAGCCGTCGGCGGGCGATCCCGGGCTGAAGGGCAAGGCCTGGCCGGCGGTGGACAACGCCTTCAGCCGCCCCTGCGCGGTGCCCGCGATGATGCGGCCGTCCAGCGTCTCGGCCAGCAGCGTGACGAGCTGGTCGGACAGGCCCACGTCCAGCGTCTCGATGGGGCCGTCGGGCGCCTTGCGCGCCAGGCCGCGCCAGGTGCCTATCCACAGCGTGCCCTGGCGGTCCACCAGCAGCGTCTGCACGCGGGGGTCGGGCAGGCCGTCCTCGCGGCCGCGGTGGTGCGTGAAGCGTTCGCGCTTGACGTCGAAGCGGTCCAACCCGCCGCTGCCGCCGATCCACAGCGTGCCGTCTTTCTCCAGCGCCAGCGTGCGCACGGTGTTGGCGGCCGGTGCGGCCTCGTCGGCGGAATGGCCGTCGCGGGCCCAACGCGCCCATCGACCGGTGGCCAGGTCCATGCGTATCAGGCCGCTGTTGCCGGCCGCCACCCACATCCAGCCGCGCGGGTCGGGCAGCATGGCGCGCACGAACTGCTCGGGCAGCAGCTGCCCGTCGGGCGCGGCCAGCGCGTGATGCTTGAAGGTATAGCCGTCGAAGCGCATCAGCCCTTCGGGCGAGCCGGCCCACAGCAGGCCGTGGGCATCGAGGGCTAACGCGGAGACGACGTTGTCACGGACGGCGCCGGATTCGCCCACGGGCTCGAAGCGCGGCACCACGGCGTGCACCGTTCCGACCAGCCCCAACACGATCACCAGGGCTACGCACCCTTTCGTTATGTCGACCCTCATCCCGGCATTCTCAACGACGCCCGACACCTGCCGAGCCCCGGCCCCGCCCGGGAAAGCCCCGGGGCCGCACCGCGTTTGCCGGGCCACAGCGTGAACTAGTGGCGGCTGCGCGGTAGTTGTATCAATTGGTGTTGCGCGATTTTATCAATTTGCGGCAGACTGGGGTCACGGTCCTGCTGAACCACCTGGTGAGTCCGGGGCCGCCGGAGTTCCCCCATGGACGCGCCCCTCGCACCACCCGCTCCCGTGCCGCCCGCCGATGCCCCGGCGACGCTGCTGTTCGTGGACGACGAGCCCTCGATCCTCAGCGCGCTGCGGCGGCTGTTCCGCCCCCACGGCTACCGCGTGCTGCTGGCCGACAGCGGTGCGGCGGCGCTGGAGATGCTGGCGCAGGAGAAGGTCGACCTGGTGCTGTCGGACATGCGCATGCCCGGCATGGATGGCGCGCAGCTGCTGCAGGCGGTGCGCGAGCGCTGGCCCGACGTGGCCCGGCTGCTGCTCACCGGCTACGCCGACATCGGCTCGACGATTGCCGCCATCAACCACGGCGAGATCCAGCGCTACATCGCCAAGCCCTGGGACGACAACGAAGTCCTGATGGCCGTTCGCGATGCGCTGGAGCGCTACCGCCTGCGCATGGAGAACCAGCGGCTGCTCGCGCTCACCCGTGAGCACAACGAACAGCTGGAGCGCCGCGTGGCCGCCCGCACGGCCGAGCTGTCGCAGGTGAACGCCATGCTGGAACAGGCCTTCGCCGAGCAGCGCGAGCACTTCATGCTGTCCATCAAGGTGTTTGCGGCGCTGATGGAGCTGCGCGACGGCGGGCTGGCCGGCTACTCGGAGCGCGTGGGCCAGCTGGCGCGGCGCCTGGCCGAGGCGATGAACCTGCCGCCCACACAGCAGGAGGAGTGCTATGTGGCCGGCTTGCTGCACGAGGTGGGCAAGATCGGCCTGCCCGACGCGCTGCTGCGCAAGCCCGTGTCGCTCATGCGTGATGACGACCTGATCCGCTACCGCCGCTATCCGCTGCAGGGCGAGGCCGCGCTGATGCCGCTGTCCGGCCTGCGCAGCGCCGCGCGGCTGGTGCGCTGGCACCAGGAGCGGCTGGACGGGCACGGCTTTCCCGACGGCATCGGCGGCGCGGACCTGCCCGTGGCGGCGCAGATCGTCGGCCTGGCCGCAACCTACGAGGGCTTGCAGGCCGGCCGCCTGTCCGAGCGCCGCCACACGTCGGCGCAAGCCCGTGCGGCCGTGCTGGGCGCTGCGGGCACCCTTTACCTGTCCGACGTGGTGACCGCGTTCGACCGCCTGCTGAGCACCGCGCCGCCGCCGGCGCAGCGCGAACGCGAGCTGTCGGCGGCGGAGCTGGCGCCCGGCATGGTCATGGCGCAGGACCTGCTCAGCCCGCAGGGCACCCTGCTGCTGGCCGCCGGCTTCGTGTTCGACGCCCCCGTCATCGCGACGATCCGGGACCTGCTGGCGCGGGAGGGCCTGGACGTCTGTTTCCGCATCCGCGACACCCGCCAGCAAGCCATCCCGGCCTGACCTTCAGCAGAGAACGAGAACGCCCATGCCCAGCCTCACCACCGCCTCCGGCATCGAACCCCAGCATGTGCTGCTCGTCGACGACGAGTCGGCCATCCTGCACGCCCTCGTGCGCACGCTGCGCCGTGGGGTCACCGAAGGCCTGTGGCCGGCGCTGCGCACGGAGCTGTTCACCGACCCTGCGGCCGCACTGGCGCGCGCCGAGGAGCAGACCTTCGCCCTGGCCATCAGCGACTTCCGCATGCCCGGCATGAACGGCGCGCAGTTCCTGGCCCGGCTGCGCGAGCGCCAGCCCGAGTGCCGGCGCGTCATCCTGTCTGCGCATGCCGACTTCGAAGGCCTGGCCGACGCCATCAACTCGGCACGCATCGCGCAGTTCCTGTCAAAACCCTGGAACGAGCCCGAGCTGCTGGCCGTCGTGCACGAGCAGCTCAACGAATACCACCAGGCCGTCGAGACCCAGTTGCTGGCCGAGCGCCAGCGGCTGAGCCAGGGCGAGCTGACGCCGCAGGAAGCCGAGCGGCGCCGGCTGGAGCGCATGGAACCCGGCATCACGCGGGTGGAGTGGAGCAGCGACGGCGCCTACGTGCTGGACGCCGTCGGCGCGTTCGGGCCATGAACGACGCCCAGCCCCTGCCGCCCGGCCTGCGTGCGGGGCTGGAGGCGGTGTGCGCACCGCTGCTGGCGCACGACGGCGAGCGCATCGTGTTCGCCAACGACGCCATGCTGCGCCTGCTGGGCCGCAGCGCCGACGAGCTGGCGCTGCTGGCGCCTGAGGCCTGGGCGGCGGACACGCAGCAGCTCTCGCTGCGCGACTACGGGCGCCGCTGCCTGGGCAGCGACGAGGCGCTGCCGACGATGGAAATCGAGGCCGTGAGCGCCAGCGGCAGCAGCCGGCACCTCGAAATCACCGCGCGCCGCCTCGCCAGGGAGGGCGGTGCCGCGCCGCTGGTGCTGCTGAGCTGCCAGGACCTCAGCGACATGCGCCACGTGCAGAACAGCCTGCTGGAGGTGGGCCGCGTGATGTACCAGATCGTCGAGAACGGGCCGGTGGCCAGCTACGTGCTCGACAGCGGCCACCGCGTCACGCACTGGAACGCCGCCTGCGCGCAGCTCACCGGCCAGCCCGCGTCGCAGATGCTGGGCGGCGACGAGACCTGGCGCGCCTTCCACGCGCAGGCGCGGCCGACGCTGGCCGAGCTGATCGTCGACGGCCGCGTCGAGGCCGACGGCCCGCTGTACTACGGCGCCGACTTGCAGCGCTCGCCACTGCTGCCCGACAGCTTCGCCTATGAAGGCTTCTTTCCACAGCTGGGCCCGGCCGGGCGCTGGCTGTATGTGACGGCCGCGCCGCTGCGCGGCATCGACGGCCAGGTGATGGGTGCCATCGAGACGCTGCAGGACGTCACGACCCGCCACCAGGCCGAAGAGCAGCTGCGCCGCCACCAGGCCGCGCTGGAGTCCATCGTCGAGCAGCGCACCGCCGAGCTGCGGCTGACGCACCGGGAGCTGGAGGCCTTCCTGGAGAACGCGTCGGTCGGCATCATCTCCACGCGCGACATGCAGATCACGCGCAGCAACAAGAAGTTCGCCGAGATCCTCGACCTGCCGGACGATGTGGCGGCGACCGACGTGCCGCTGCGCCGCTTCTTCCTGGACGATGCCGATTTCCACGACCTCGACCGCATGGCCGCCAACGCGCTGCGCGCCGACACCTCGCTCGTGCAGGAGATGTGGCTGCAGACCTGGACGGGCCGGCGCATCTGGGTGCAGCTCATCGCCTATGCATCCAACCCCGAGGGCAGCGCGCCGGGCATGTGGTGGCTGTTGCAGGACCACAGCGACGTCATGCGCGCGCAAGAGGAGCTGGTGCGCAACTACCGCAACATCCAGGAGACCAACGCGCGGCTCGAAGAGGCGCAGAACCAGTTGCTGCAGTCCGAGAAGATGGCCTCGATCGGCCAGCTGGCCGCCGGCGTGGCCCACGAGATCAACAACCCCATCGGCTTCGTCAACTCCAACCTCGGCACGTTGCGGCGCTATGTCGAGCAACTGCTTGCGCTGATCCAGGCCTACGGGGCCCGCGGGCGCGGCACGAGCGATGCCGAGCTGGCGGCGATGGAGAAGGCTGCCGACCTGGAGTTCATCGCCGAAGACCTGCCCATGCTGCTCAACGAGAGCGAGGAGGGCTTGTCGCGGGTGCGCAAGATCGTGCAGGACCTGAAGGACTTCTCGCGCGTGGACCACGCCGACTGGCAGGACGCCGACCTCAACGCCGGCCTGGAGTCCACGCTCAACGTCGTCATGAACGAGGTCAAGTACCGGGCCGACGTGAAGCGCCAGTACGGCACGCTGCCGCCCGTGCGCTGCCTGGCCGGTCAGCTCAACCAGGTGTTCATGAACCTCATCGTCAACGCCGCGCATGCGATGCCGACGGACCGTCGCGGCGTCATCACGCTGGCGACCGGCGTGGCGGAGCAGGGCGAGCGCGACTGGGTCTGGATCGAGGTGGCCGACGACGGCTGCGGCATGACGCCCGAGGTGCAGCGCCGCATCTTCGAGCCGTTCTACACGACCAAGCCCGTGGGCCAGGGCACGGGGCTGGGCCTGTCGATGTCGTTCTCCATCGTGCAGAAGCACGGCGGCCGCATCGAGGTGCAGTCCGCCCCCGGCGAGGGCACCCGCTTTCGCGTGTGGGTGCCGGTCGCCGGGCCGGTGGCCGGCTGAGACGCGTCAGGCCGCCAGCGGCCGCGCGATGGCGTCGATGCGCTCCACCACGTCGGCCGTCAGCTTGGGCGTGACGGCCAGGGCGGCCAGGTTGTTCTGCAGCTGCTCCATGCGGCTGGCGCCGAGGATGACGCTGGACACGCGCGGGTTGCGGTTGGCCCAGGCGATGGCGAGCTGCGACGTGTTGCAGCCGAGCTCCTCGGCGATGGCGCCGAGCTTCACGACGGCGTCGTTGCGGGCCTTGTCCTGCACCTTGTCGCGCAGCCAGCTCATGCTTTCCAGCGCCGCGCGGCTGCCGGCGGGAATGCCGTCGCGGTATTTGCCGGTCAGCAGGCCGGAGGCCAGCGGGCTCCAGGTCGTCAGGCCCAGCCCGATGTCCTCGTAGAGCCGGGCGTATTCCTGCTCGACGCGCTGGCGGTGGAACAGGTGGTACTGCGGCTGCTCGACGACGGGCTTGTGCAGGTGGTGGCGCTCCGCGATGTCCCAGGCGGCGCGGATGTCGGCGGCGCTCCACTCGCTGGTGCCCCAGTACAGCGCCTTGCCCTGGCGGATGATGTCGCTCATGGCCCACACCGTTTCCTCGATGGGCGTGTGCGGGTCGGGCCGGTGGCAGTAGATCAGGTCGATGTGCTCGAGCTGCAGGCGCTTGAGCGACCCGTCCACGGCCTGCATCAGGTATTTGCGGTTCAGCGTGTCCTTGCGGTTGACGGTCACGCCGTCCCGGTTCAGGCCCCAGAAGAATTTGCTGGAGACGATGTAGTCCAGCCGGTTCCAGCCCAGCGCCTTGAAGGCCTGGCCCATGACGACCTCGCTCTCGCCTTGCGCATAGACCTCGGCGTTGTCGAAGAAGTTGATGCCGGCGTCGAAGGCGGCGGCCAGCATCTCGCTGGCGGCCTTGGTGTCGACCTGGTTGTGATACGTGACCCAGGAGCCGAGGGAGAGTTCGGACACCTGGAGGCCGGCGCGGCCGAGTCGGCGGTATTGCATGGGCGAGTCCTGTGGGTGCAACGGAAAGTGCGGCAGCTTACGGCGGCTTGCATGGACGCGTGTGCCGGGCGGTTATCGTTGCGGCCATGAACCTCGCCGTCATCGGCGCCGGGCCTGCGGGCCTGGCGCTCGCGCTGCTGGCCGCCGAGCGCCTGCCCGCCGCCACCATCCACCTCTTCGACTCCCGCCCGCTGGACCGCGACGTCAGCGGCGACGCGCGCACCTTGGCGCTCAACCTCGGCAGCGTGCGGCTGCTGCAGCGCCTGCAGGCCTGGCAGCCGGCAGCGGCCGAAGCCATCCGCACCGTGCACATCAGCCAGGCGCCGCCGTCGCCGCTGGCCGGCGAGGTGCGCCTGCATGCCGCCGAACTGGGCGTGCCGCAGCTGGGCGCCGTGCTGCCTTACGGCGCCTTGGTGGCGCCACTGCAGCAGCGCTGGCTGGACCGTGCGGCCCAGCAGCCGCAGCGGCTGTTCACGCGCTTCGGCACAGCCGTGCATGCGCTGCGCCAGGAACCGGCCGGCGTGGAGCTCGACAGCGGCGACGCCCACCTGGCCGAGCGGTTCGACCTGGCCGTGGTCGCCGAGGGCGGCGTGTTCACCGAGCAGGTGAGCCGCGCCGCGCCGGCGCTGGGCAGCCCGGGGGGCTTCAGGCTGCGCAGCGACTACCGCCAGAACGCCTGGGTGGGCACCGTGCGGCTGGCCGCGCCGGGGTTGCAGGGCCTGGCCGTCGAGCGCTTCACGCGCAACGGGCCGTTGGCGCTGCTGCCGCTGCCCGACGACGCGCAAGGCCCGCGCGCCGCGCTGGTGTGGTGCCTGCCCCAGGCCGAGGACGACATCGCCACGCTCAGCGACGCGCAGCGGCTGGTTGTCATCCAGCAGCAACTGCCCGCCGTGGCCGGCCGGCTCACCGGCATCTCGCCGCTGAAGTGCTTTCCGCTGGGCCTGAACGCCGAGACCCGCCTGCTGAACGGCCGCACGCTGCGCATCGGCAACGCGGCGCAGACGCTGCACCCCGTGGCCGGCCAGGGCCTGAACCTCGGGTTGCGCGACGCGCAAGTGCTGGTGGACGCGCTGCGTGAATGGACCGAGGCGGCCGCCCAAACCGGCCAGACGCTGGACGCCGCGCTGGCCGGCGTCGAGCGCCAGCGCGCGCCCGACCGCTGGCCCATGATCGCCGCCACCGACTTCCTCGCCCGCAGCTTCGCGTGGCGGCTGCCGGGCCTGCCAGGCCTGCGCGGCCTGGCGCTGGCGGGCCTGGAGCTGGCGACGCCGCTGAAGGCCGCCCTGGCCCGGCGGATGATGTTCGGCAATTGAATGGTTATTCGCACTATCCGGCCTGACGAGATCGAGGCTGCGCGTCAACTGCTTGTCGATAACCGCTGGGGACCACGCGTCGAGGATCCGATGGTCTTCCGGCGTCTTGTCAGCCAGTCCCAGGTCGCGCTGGTGGCCGTGGATGACGACCGTGTCGTCGGCTTCCTGCGTGGCATCACTGACGGCATGTTCAATGGCTACATCTCGATGGTCGTCGTCGCCGAAGCCTGCCGTGGCCGCGGCATCGGCAGCGCGCTTGTGCGGGCGGCGATGGGCAGCGATGACCGCATGACCTGGGTGTTGCGCGCCGGCCGCGACGGCGTGTCGGCCTTCTACGAAAAATTGGGTTTTCGCTTGTCGGAGGTCGCCATGGAGCGCCCCGGCCAGCGCAGATGAACAGGGAAAACAAGATGCGCCTTTCCGTCACGTTGGCAGCCGCTGCGCTGCTGCTGGCCGTTGCACAGTCGGCTCACGCCCAGGCCGCGCCGCTGATCCCACCCAGCAAGCCCGTGGCCGGTGTGGCTCAAGAGGAGTGGTCCAAGCGCTGGTGGCGCTGGGCGCTGTCCTTCGACGACGAGGACAGCCCCGTCGCCGACCGCGACGGCCGCTACTGCGCCAGCGGGCAGGAAGGCGCGGTGTGGTTCCTCGCCGGCACTTACGGCTCGGCGCGCACCATCCGCAGCTGCCATGTGCCGGCGGGCAAGACGCTGTTCTTCCCGCTCATCAACTACATCACCGTCGAGCCCGACGACGAGGACGAGAGCTGCGTGTCGCTGAAGCAGCGCGCTGCGCGCCTGGTGCCCGCGCCCGATGCGCTGCTGCTGGAAGTCAACGGCAAGCGCTTCGCCGGCCTGGAGGCGCACCGCCAGGTCACGCGCCGCTGCTTTCACCTCAGCGACGACGACGACACGCTGGCGGCCGGCAACGGCTTCTACGTCGCGCTGGGCCCACTGAAGAAGGGGCGCTACACGCTGAACTTCGGCGGCATCCTGCCGGGCATGTCGCAGGCGGTGACGTACACGCTGAATGTGGACTGACGCGGGGCTCGCGTCACGGGTGCCACGGGTGGCGCCGTCAGTTGGTAATTTTCCGCCACTGTCGCACGACGCGTGTTCGCTAGAGTCGCAGCTGGCGCGAACAACAGCCGGGCGCACCCGGTACAAGGAGGACTCCGCCCATGAACGCGATTGCAAAAGGCATCGACGAGAAGTTCTGCGGTGAGTGCGGAGCCGTCATCAAAGTCAAGGCCGAGATCTGCCCCAACTGCGGCGTTCGGCAACGGCCGCCGCCTGTTGCGGCCAGCCCTCGCAACCGCGTGGTCGCCGCGTTGCTCGCTTTCTTCATTGGCGCCATTGGCATGCATCGCTTCTATCTGGGACGTAGCGTTTCCGGCGTGCTCTACCTGGTGTTCTTCTGGACGTTCATCCCCGCCATCCTGGCGTTTTTTGAGACGATTCGATTGCTGCTGATGTCTGACGCCACCTTCGCGCAGAAGTACCCCTGAATTCAGCCCGGCGGTCACCGGGCAAGTCTCGCTAAGGCCATCGCGAAGCACTGGCGGCCCGCCCCTTTGGGACAATCGGGAAATGAACCAGCCCCCACGCTCGCCCTGCTCGCCGCCCCCCAAGGGGGCGCATCAATGGCTTCGGGCGGCCGAGCGCCATTGATATGAGCCTCACCGCCTACATGGACGACCTCGGCCGCGCCGCCCGCGCTGCCGCCACGACGATGGCCGCCGCTTCCACGGCCGCCAAGAACGCCGCGCTGTTGGCCCTGGCCCGCCGCCTGCGCGAGGCGGGCCCCGCCTTGGCCGAGGCCAACGCCCGCGACCTGGCAGGCTCCGCTGAACTGAGCGGTCCGCTGCGCGACCGCCTCAAGCTCGACG
>JACCDX011499523.1_pt1 | contig 13406 bp, 13 predicted proteins | sample 7449681 | NCBI WGS metagenome assembly JACCDX01 (sample SAMN15323450, study PRJNA562643) | freshwater metagenome | isolation source: river surface water | place: USA:Blue River Watershed | collected 2017-08-18
AGCTCTCTGCCGCACGAACAGGTCCTGAGAATCCCCATGCGCACCGGCAGTCGCAGCCTGAATCTTTCCAACACGGCAGCCATCGTGGTCTACGAGGCGCTGCGTCAGCTCGACTTTGCATTTGGGGATTGAACGCTGTGGGAGCGCGCCTGCGCGCGATTGGATCCTTCGATGGACCTGATCGCGTGCAGGCACGCTCCCACAAGGTATCAGTTCGCTGGCTGAGCCGCTGCGGCTTCTGCTGCCTGACGCTGCTTGGTCTGGATGTAGAGCGCGTCGAAGTTCACCGGAGCGAGGTTCACGGGCGGGAAGCTGCCCTTGACGATCAGGGAATCCACCGCTTCACGGGCGTAAGGGAAAAGGATGTTCGGGCATACTGCCGCCAGCACGTGCTCCAGATCGGGATCGGTCATGCCAACACAGGTAAAGATACCTGCCTGATGCACTTCCGCCAGGAAGGCTGCAGCTTCTTCAATCTTCGCTTCAACAGTGATGGTCAGAACCACTTCAAAAACGCCTTCGGCGACTCTGGCGCTCTTGCTGTTCAGCGAGAAGCTGACTTTCGGCGCCCACTGACCCTGGAACACCACCGGGCTGCGGGGTGATTCGAACGATGCATCCTTCAGGTAAATACGCTGCAGAGCGAAAGCCTGCTGAGGTGCAGCGTCCTGTGCAGCGCCACCCTCTGGAGCTGAAGGGGCGGGGGTGTTGTTCTGATCTACGTTATTGTCTGCCATTTCTTTTCCTGCATCGCTTTTCAGTGGTTGATAAGGTGAATGTCAAAAGGTCGAACTAAAAACCTTCCCGCGGGAAGGGGGTAGCACTTGCAAACTGCTTACTTCTGCACCAGCGGAAGATTCTGTGCTCGCCACTCGATCATGCCGCCGGCAAGCCTCAGCACCTGGGTAAAGCCAGCCTTGCGCAGCGCCTTGACGGCATCCGCAGAATGTTGCCCCAACCGGCACGCCACCACGACTGGCACAGACTTGTGCTTGTCCAGTTCGGTAATCCTCGTGTCCAGCTTGCTCAGCGGAATGTGAATCGCATCCACAATGTGCCCGGCGTCGAAATCCTTCTTGTCACGGATATCCAAGACCACCGCATTGGAGCGGTTGATCAGCATCACTGCCTGCTGCGGACTCACAGACTCTCCGGCAGATTTCGTACGGTGTAACGCGAGGGCAACAACAAGGCCTACCCAGACGGTTGAGAGAATCCAGTGATTACCAACAAATTCAATAAATTGCGCCATAATTCAGACAGCTCTCCAGCACTCCCGGAGGGTGCCGCGCAGATGGCCGGCAAACCCACGGAAGGCGCCATACCATGCAAAAAAGGTGGGCAGTATACACGCCAATATCTGCCCGGAGCCAGCCTTGACTCTCGCTATGACTGGCGCTTTTCGGGATAATGCCCGGCACCGTCACCTCCGACACACCACCCTTGGAAAACTGGACGTTTCACAGACATGACTTCTTCTGCCCTGCCTGCCCGTAAAAATACCGCCCTGCTGCTGATTCTCGACGGCTGGGGCCATCGTGAAGAAACCGAACACAACGCCATCAGTGCTGCGCACACGCCAGTCTGGGACGAGTTGTGGAAGAGTTGCCCGCATACGCTGATCACTACCTCCGGCACCGCCGTGGGCTTGCCGGCCGGACAAATGGGCAATTCTGAAGTCGGACACATGAATCTGGGTGCCGGGCGCATCGTGTACCAGAACCTGACCCGCATCGACAAAGCCATTGAAGATGGCACTTTCTACTTGAACGAACCACTGGTGGATGCTGTGGACAAGGCCATCATGATGGACAAGGCCGTGCACATTCTCGGACTCATCTCTCCCGGCGGCATCCACAGCCATGAAGATCAGATTCTGGCGATGATAGACCTGGCCGAACAGCGCGGCGCCGAGAAGATCTACGTGCACGCCTTCCTGGACGGTCGCGACACGCCACCGCGTAGTGCATTGGCCTCACTGAAGAAGACGGAAGAAAAGCTGATCGGTTGCGGTGGCCGCATCGTCTCCATCATCGGCCGTTACTACGCCATGGACCGGGACAACCGCTGGGATCGCGTACAGACGGCTTATGATCTGCTGACCGCCGCCAAGGCAGACTTCCGCTCGGCGACGCCGGAAGAGGGATTGCTGGCCGCTTACGCCCGCGGCGAAGACGACGAGTTCGTGAAGGCCACCTGTATTGCCGCCAGCGACGCCGATGTTGTTCACATCGAAGACGGCGATTCTGTCATCTACATGAATTTCCGCTCTGACCGCGCACGCCAGTTGACGCGCGCCTTTACCGATCCGAACTTCGACGGCTTCGTGCGGACGCGCAAACCCGTACTAGGCGATTTCGTCTGCCTCACTGAATATGCCGCGGATATCAACGCACCCTGCGCCTATCCGCCCCAACCCATGGACAATGTGCTCGGCGAGTACTTGGAGCGGCTGCACAAAACGCAGTTGCGCATCGCAGAAACGGAGAAATATGCTCACGTCACCTTCTTTTTCAGCGGTGGCCGCGAGGAACCGTTCGAGGGCGAGACGCGCATTCTGGTGCCCTCTCCTCAGGTTGCCACCTACGATCTGCAGCCGGAAATGAGCGCGTTTGAAGTAACCGACAAGCTGGTCGACGCCATCCGCTCGGGCGCCTACGACGCCATCATCTGCAATTATGCGAATGGCGACATGGTTGGCCATACCGGCAGCTTCGATGCGGCTGTGAAGGCTGTCGAAGCCCTGGATGTTTGCCTCGGCCGCATCGCGACAGCCATTCGCGAGAGCGATGGCCAGTGTCTGATCACCGCCGACCACGGCAACGTCGAGCAGATGGTGGACGACGAATCAGGTCAGCCACTGACCTCGCACACCAGTGGCCCGGTGCCGCTTGTATACGTGGGCAACCGTCCCTGGACTTTCAAGGCGCCCGGCAGCCTTTGCGACATTGCTCCCACGCTGCTGACCCTGATGGACATCCCCGTGCCGCCAGAGATGAGTGGCACCTCTCTGGTAGTGAAAGGTAGCTGATGAAAATTGCCTTGAGTGCAGCTGTGCTGTGCGCCGTGACATTTTACGGCACTGCCTTCGCGGCAGAGGACGCCGCCAGGGAGCCTGCTCCTGAGGAACAGCTAACTCAAGTCAACGCCGCCATCAGCCAGATCGAAGACTGGCTCAACTCGGCCGCCAACAACCGCACCAGTCTGGAAACAGAACTACGCGACACCACCCAGAAGATCACAGAAACCAGCGCTGCCATCGAAAACAATCAGGCCTCCATCACCGCGCTGGAAGCGGAACTGGAGCAGCTCGCAGAGCGCAGCGCCGAGCTGGAGGCGGCGCGGGCAGCTCAGCAGGATCTCGTCAAACGCGCCGTGCGGGCCTCCTACATGAGCGGTCGCGAGAGCTATCTGAAGCTGCTGCTCAATCAGGAAGACCCCGCGCTCAGCGCGCGCATGCTGCGCTACTACAGCGATTTCAACGCCGCGCGTCTCTCGCAGATTCAGGCCTTTCGCGCCACGCTGGAAGAACTGGAGGTGACAACAGCCAGTATTGCCCTGGCCAGCCAGACTCTCTTGAGTCGACAGAGCGAACTCGACGCCCAGGTCGCTGCGCTCGACGAAGGCCGTGCCGCCCGGCAGGTTCTCCTCAAACAACTCGACAGCGATATTGCCGCCCGCAGCGGCGAACTGGAACAATTGACGGAGGACCGCGCGCGCGTCGAGGAGCTGATCAGACAGATCAACGACGCCATTGCCAGCATTCCGCCGCCCGAACAACTGACACCCTTCGGCGAGGCACGCGGCCGCTTGCCCTGGCCGGTCACCGGACGCGCTTTGAACAGCTTTGGCGAGAGTTACAGCGATGGCAATCTGCATCGTCAGGGCATTGTGCTGGCTGCCGATGCGGGTTCGCCGGTACGCGCCGTCCATCCCGGCCGCGTAGTGTTTTCAGACTGGCTGCGAGGCTCGGGCCTGCTGGTAGTGGTCGATCACGGCGATGGCTATCTGAGCCTTTATGCCAACAATCAGACGCTGGTCAAGAACAGCGGGGATTGGGTGAATCGCGGAGAGGCTCTGGCGACCGCGGGCGACAACGGCGGCCTGAATCAGCCCGGCATCTACTTCGAGATACGCCGGCATGGCGAAGCTCTCGACCCGGCGCTCTGGTGTGAGTCTTGACTCCTGCTTGAGCGAGCCCTTTGTGGGAGCGGGCCTGCCCGCGATCGGCATGGTGGCCTGCCTGCAGACAATCGCGGGCAGGCCCGCTCCCACAACAGAAGCCCCGCTCCCACGGGACGGGTTTGCCGTGCTATCCTGCCCGCCAGCGTCAGTAACCATCGCGCAGAGGAACACCATGAACGAATTTGCCAACACCGCTTCTCCACTGAGCCGCGCCATCCGCCACGGCCTCGCGCTTTCTCTGTTTGCATTCGCCCACCAGGCCCTGGCCCAGCCGGTAGCGCAGCAACAGCCTCTGCCACTGCCGCTGGACGAGGTGCGCATCTTTACCGAGGCACTGGACAATATTCGCAATTCCTACGTCCAGCCCATCGACGACAAACAACTGCTGGAGTTCGCCATCAAGGGCATGCTCGCGGGGCTGGACCCACATTCCGCTTACCTGAGCACAGAAGATTACGACTCGCTGCAGGAGACTACGACGGGTGAGTTCGGTGGAGTCGGCATTGAAGTTGGCGAACAGGATGGCCTGATCAAGGTCATCACGCCCATCGACGATACACCGGCCCAGCGTGCAGGCATTAAGTCCGGCGACCTGATCATCGAGATCGATGGTCAATTGCTGCGGGAGTTGCCTGTGAATGAAGCTGTGGAATTGATGCGCGGCGAGATCGGCACCACCATCGTCATCGGCATCCTGCGCGAAGGCGAACCTGAACCTCTGGAGTTCACGCTCACCCGCGAAGTCATCGAAGTGGCCAGCGTGCGCCATCGCGAACTGGAGCCGGGCTATGCGTATCTGCGCATTTCCCAGTTCAAGGTCAACACCGGCGAAGAAGTGCTGGAGGCGCTGACCGAAATCAAGGCAGAGCAACCCGATCTGAAGGGACTGGTACTGGACCTTCGCAATAATCCCGGCGGTATCCTGCAAGCCTCCGTAGAGGTCGTGGATGCCTTCATTACCGACGGCAAGATTGTCTACACGCAGGGCCGCGGTGAAGAGATCGAGATGGAGTATTTTGCCAAGCCCGATGATCCGAGCGACGGTGTTCCCGTGGTAGTCCTTATCAACAGCGGTTCAGCCTCGGCAGCGGAGATTGTGGCCGGTGCTCTGCAGGACCACAGCCGCGCCGTCATCATGGGAACCCGCAGTTTCGGCAAGGGGTCTGTGCAGACCGTCATGCCGCTGACCAATGACCGCGCCATCAAGCTGACGACAGCGCTGTACTTCACTCCCAACGGCCGCTCCATTCAGGCACAGGGAATCGAGCCGGACATCGTCATAGAGGAAGGGTTGGTGACGCGCGCCACAGGCCGCGAAGGCATTACCGAGGTGGATCTCGAAGGACACCTGCGCAATGGCAACGACCTCGATGATGTGGTGCGTGAGCCCGTTGCAGAGGCTGAGCAGGTTGTCGTCAATGACTACCAGTTGCAGGAGGCTTTGACGCTACTGCGCGGTATCAACATCCTGGATTCAGCGCGGCTCAGAAAGAACCAGACCTCGACTCGTGCACCCGCAGCGGGTGTTGCCAGCACCGGTGTTGGCGACACAGCGCAGTAAGAGAGACAGACCTTGCCGAAATCAAGTATGGCACCAAGGCGGCCCGTCCCACGGGCCGCCCGCAAATCACCCGCTATTCTCACCGCACTGACCCGCAATTACAGACTGCCTGGTATTCTGCTGACAGGGGTCGTCGGTGTATTGGTTCTGCTGGCACAGCACAATGCCGACCCCCAGCCCGTGGTCAGCACGCGACCGACCATCTTTTCCATGGAACAACCTGTTGCTGCAGCACCTGCATCACCACCTGCAGCACAATCCGCAGCACTCCCGGCGGCAACGCCGGAGTCTGTTACCTCAGCCAGTGCAACCACCCTCACTCCCGAGGCAGTCGCTCCCGAGGCAGTTATTCCAGAGACAGTCGCTGCAGAGCCAGTCACTCCCGATGCATTGGCGCAACCAGCAGAGGAACCGTCTCCCACACCAATGCCAGCGGACACACCGCACTACATTGCACTGATCATCGATGACATCGGCTACAGCGGACCACTCGGGGAGCGTGCCATCGCGCTGCCAGGCGCCGTTACTTACGCCGTGCTCCCTCACACACCTTTCGGTACTGAGCTTGCGGAACTGGCCCACAGCCATAGCAAGGAAGTGATGTTGCACGCGCCGATGAGCAATCTCGCGCATCAGCCGCTGGGTCCTGGCGCACTCACGGATGCATTGAACCAGGAGGATTTTATCGCCACGCTCAAGGGGAACATCGACGCTGTTCCGCACCTGCAGGGCATCAATAATCACATGGGCAGTGAGCTGACTGGGATGCAGACGCAGATGCAATGGGTGATGGAGGTGCTCAAGGAGCGAGGCCTGTATTTTGTGGACAGTTTTACAACGGCTCAGAGTGTGGCGGGTGACGCGGCACGTGAACAGGCAATCCCCACGACGACGCGCAATGTGTTTCTGGATAATGAAACGACACCAGAGGACATTGATCGGGAATTTCAACGCTTGCTGCAAACCGCGCGCGAAAAAGGCAGCGCGGTAGGGATCGGCCACCCCTATGAGGAAACGTTGGATTATCTGGAGAAGGCGCTGCCGACTCTCGCACAGGAGAACATCGAACTGATCTCTGTTTCAGCGATGATCCGCCTGCAGCAGGGTGAAGCGACTCCTTAGAGTCGCATCGTAATGCCCTTGTCGGCCATATAACGTTTGGCCTGGGGAATGCTGTATTCACCGAAGTGGAAGATGCTGGCGGCAAGCACCGCGTCGGCCTGACCGAGCAGCACACCGTCCACCAGATCCTGCAGATTGCCGACCCCGCCCGAGGCGATGATAGGCACCGACACGCTCTCACTGACCGCCTTGTTCAGCGCCAGATCGAACCCGCTCTTGGTGCCGTCGCGATCCATGCTGGTCAGCAGGATCTCGCCAGCGCCATAACTCACCATGCGCTTGGCCCACTCCACCGCGTCGATGCCGGTCGCCTTGCGCCCGCCGTGGGTGAAAATCTCCCAACGATCTGGCTCTCCTGCCGCGCTCACCTTCTTGGCGTCCATCGCGACGACAATGCACTGCGAACCGAAGCGCTCGGCAGCCTCGCGCACGAATTCGGGATTGAAAACCGCAGCAGTGTTGATCGATACCTTGTCGGCGCCGGCATTGAGCATGGTACGAATATCTTCGAGGGTGCGGATGCCACCTCCGACTGTCAGTGGAATGAACACCTGACTGGCGATGGCTTCGACCGTGTGAACGGTAGTCTCGCGCCCTTCGCTGCTCGCGGTGATGTCCAGAAAGGTAATCTCATCGGCGCCCGCGTCGCTGTAGCGCTTGGAGATTTCCACCGGATCTCCGGCATCACGGATATCCAGAAACTTGACGCCTTTGACCACGCGCCCCTTGTCGCAATCCAGACAGGGGATGATTCGTTTTGCCAGTGCCATGTTGCGTGCCTCGTTAAGCTTGCTGATTTGCTTTGCTCGGTCTCATGAGCAGAGTTGAGCACAACATCATGCGCGCAATGCTGCGTCGCAGAACTGCTGAGCCTCTGCCAGATCGAGTGCGCCTTCGTAAATTGCGCGACCGGTGATCGCACCCATGATGCCGGCACCCGTACGAGTTTTTGCGACTGCCTGCAGAGCGTGGATGTCCTCAATGCGGCTGACACCGCCGGAGGCGATAATCGGGATGCTCGACGCTTCGGCAAGTGCCACAGTAGCAGCCACGTTCACTCCCTGCATCATGCCGTCGCGAGCGATGTCGGTGTAGATGATAGCTTCGACGCCATCGTTGGCGAACTGACGTGCCAGATCGATCACATTCACCGTGGACAAATTGGCCCAGCGGTCTGTAGCGACCATGCCGTTCATTGCATCGAGTCCCACCATGATGTGACCGGGAAACGCCTTGCAGGCTTCGGCAACAAACGCCGGATTGCGAACGGCCTGAGTGCCGATGATGACGTAAGTGACACCGGCGGCTAGATAGCGCTCTATTGTCGGAAGATCACGAATGCCACCGCCGATCTGCAAGGGCAACTGCGGATACGCTTTCGCAATCGCAGCGACGACTTCGCCATTGACGGGCACACCTGCGAAGGCGCCATTCAGGTCGACCAGATGCAGACGACGCGCGCCCTGTGCCAGCCAGTGGCCGGCGGTCTTCACGGGATCATCGGAGAACACGGTGGAGTCTTCCATGCGGCCTTGTTTCAGGCGCACACACTGACCGTCTTTCAAATCGATTGCGGGGATGACTAGCATAAACTCGGATCTACCTGATGTTGAATTTTGGGGGGAACTTCATCGCGGGCAGGCCCGCTCCCACATCCACTTCCAAAGTGGGAGCGTACCCGGAGGGCATAAAGGCCTGCCCGCGATCATTTATTTATAAACTGCCATCCCACGCGAGGAAATTACGTAGCAACTGCAGCCCGCTGTGCTGACTCTTTTCCGGGTGAAACTGCACGGCAAAGATGTTGCCCTTGTTCAGCGCGGCGGTGAACGGGACACCATATTCTGTGACACCGGAAGCCTTTTCTTGCGCGCCAAGCTCGACGTAGTAACTGTGCACGAAATAGAAGCGGCTATTGTCTTCGATGCCGGCCCACAATGGATGCTTGTCGGTCTGCTTCACCATGTTCCAGCCCATGTGCGGAACCTTGAGTCGATTACCATCCGCATCGGTGAGTACACCTGTGCCAGAACCCTGGGCGTTGCCGAAATAGCGCACGCGTCCAGACACCAGGCCCAGGCACTCGACGCCATTGTTCTCTTCACTGCTGTCCATCAAAGCCTGCATGCCGACGCACACCGCTAGCAGTGGTTTATTGCGCACCACCTCGGCAACAATTTCGTCGATACCCAGACGGCGAATTTCACCCATGCAATCACGAATCGCGCCGACGCCCGGGAATATCACATGGTCTGCCTGCAGGATCGTGCGGGCATCGCTGGTGACACTGACGGTGACGTTCTCCCCGACATACTCCACGGCCTTGGCCACGGAATGCAGGTTACCCATTCCATAATCGATAACGGCGACTTTATTCATAGCTATTTTTTCTGAAGCAGGATTGAGGCAAGCGGCTTACAGCGAGCCTTTCGTTGAAGGAATCACGTCGCTGCTGCGCGGATCAATTTCCATGGCCATGCGCAGTGCGCGACCAAAGGCCTTGAAGACCGTCTCGATCTGGTGGTGCGAGTTGACGCCACGCAGATTGTCGATGTGCAGCGTGACCAATGCGTGGTTGACGAAACCCTGGAAAAATTCGTGAAACAGATCGACATCGAAACCGCCGACTGCACCACGGGTAAAGGGGATGTGGTACTCCAGCCCGGGACGGCCGGAAAAATCGACGACAACGCGCGAGAGTGCCTCATCGAGCGGCACATAGGCGTGACCATAGCGGCGGATGCCTTTGCGATCCAGCGCCTTGTTGAAGGCCTGTCCCAGCGTAATGCCAAGATCCTCGACGGTGTGGTGAGCATCGATATGCAGATCGCCCACCGCTTTGACCGTGATGTCGATCAGTCCGTGACGAGCGACCTGATCCAGCATGTGATCGAGAAAGGGCAGGCCGGTGTCTGTGCTGAGTTCGCCTGTACCGTCCAGATTCACAGACACTTTGATCTGCGTTTCCTTCGTGTTCCGTTCCACTGTCGCCTGTCGTAAAGACATCAATTTTCCCCAAATGTGCCTGTATACCGGCATTCTGCGCCGGGTTTCAGTGCCGCGCATTATACGGGCAGCGCCGGGGCTTTGAAAGCAAAGATCTCCCGGCAAGCCTTTGAAGAACGGGCCTGCAAACGTTGCTGCGCTCCACATTTCAACCACTTATACACTGCTGCGGCGGGTGCGATGAACACCGCTGTTGGGGTACACTGATACCTGCCTGGGCGGGAATAATCACATGGAGCACACTACATCATGAAAAAATTCATCAAGATTCTTGTGCTGACGTTGACGGGGCTGATCGTGCTGGTTGGCATCGGCCTCGCGTTGATTTTTCTGGTGATAGATCCCGTACGCTACAAACCCACGCTTGAATCGGTGTTCGCCCAGCAAACCGGACTGCAGCTCAATATCGCCGGAGAAATTGACTGGGCCTTCAGCCCTGTATTCGGCATCAGCATCAGCGACCTGCGCCTGAATAACCCCGGCGCTCGGCAGGAACTCGCTTCGTTGTCCAGCATTGCGATCAAGATCGAACCGTGGGCGCTGCTTGATGGCCGCCTGGAGATGCAGGAATTTGTTGCCGACGGATTGCACATCAACTGGATCGTCGATGCCAACGGAGTCAGCAACTGGCAGACGGGTGACGGCACCACGACTCCTAACCCGGCAGCCCCGACCGCGGCACCGACTGCTTCCTCCGCTGACGGGACCACCATTGCCGCAGCGGTCCAGCAGATAACCGTCAGCAATGCCAGCCTGTCCATCCAGGACGCCGGACGAGGCCTGAACACGACTTTCAGCAACTTGAATTTCAGCAGCCAGAATACCAATCTGGAAAATCGTCCTTTTCCCTTCGAGATGTCTTTCAACGTGACAGACAATGTCGACGGTCAGGATGCCGAGGTGAACCTCGCGAGCACGGCGACTGTCGATTTCCGAAGCGGCAATGCGCGTTTCGACAATCTGCAGCTCAAACTCAACCCACTGCAGCTCTCTGGCTCACTGGCAGCGCAGGATTTCCGCAACAACCTGAACTGGAGCGGCAGCCTGGCCAGCAACACTTTCCCACTGACCGATTTTCTGGACTTGTATGTGCGCCCTGCTGCCGATGACACGCTGGCGGTTCCGGGCGACTACAGTGCCGACAGCGACCAGTTCAGTATGCGCGTTGAATTCAACGGCAACAGCCAGCAGATCAATGTGCCGGTGCTGGCGCTGACTCTGGACAACATGCAGGTGACCGCCGATGTCGCATATGCCGTGGGTTCCGACAGGACGCCTGCCAACCTGCGCTACAACCTGAACGCCAATGCGCTGGATCTGAACCGCTACACACGCACTGCAGCCGATACGCCGGCATCAGCACCAGTGGCAACGGCCACTGCCTCGGATACCGCTTTGCCCATCGAGCTCCTGAACAGCATGAACGTGCAGGGCAGACACAATATCGAGTCCCTGGCGATCGCCGGCCTGACTTTCACAGGCATCAACGCCAGCCTTGACGTATTGAACGGGGTGCTGAAGCTTGATGTGCGGCCTATCGGTTTCTACGAGGGGCAGATCTCCAGCACGCTGAACTTCGACACCCGCCAGTCGCCCCCCAGCCTGACCAACATCAGCTCGCTGCGCAACATCAACCTGGCAGGTCTGGCCCAGGGGCTGCCCGCAGCGGACTTTGCTGAGGGTCGCTTCAATCTCGAGGCGGTACACACATTGCGTGGCAGCACCGTGAACGAGCTGCTAAGCACCATCAACGGTACCTCCAGCTTCAGCGTCGCCGACAGCGCCATCGATATCGGCATGCTCAAGCAGGTGCTGTCGTCGATCTCCGTGCTCAGCCCGGCAGGCACTGGTGACATAGCGCAGCAGTGGCCGGATGTCGTGCGTTTCAGCGCCCTGGAAGGACACCTGATCCTCGCAGAGGGTCTTGCGGAGAATCAGCAGCTCAACGTCACTCTCGATAATGTCGAGATCTCCGCCAACGGGGGCATTGATCTGAACGCCGACAGTTTCAACTACGACGTCCTGCTCACGGTGTTCGGCCCGCCTGCGGTACAGACCGTGCCAGTGTCCGAGCTGTATCAGGGCGTGCAGTGGCCGGTGCTGTGCAGCGCCACCTTTGCAAGTGAAATCAGCCAGTATTGTGGCCCCGACTTCGGCAAGGTGCGTGATCTGTTTGTGCAGATCTCCCGCAACCAGGTACAGCGTCGCGTGCAGGACGCCGTGAGCGATCAGGTTCCAGCCGATCTGCAGGACACCGCGCGCGGTCTGCTCGACCGCCTGCTGCGCTGAGGACAAATCAGATTCTCATGCAGGCTATAGAGGTAAACCATCCCTTCGCCAGCGCAGTGCTGCAATGGTTCGCGCACAGCGGCCGCCATCATCTGCCCTGGCAGGAGAACCCCACGCCTTATCGAGTCTGGGTGTCCGAGATCATGCTGCAGCAGACGCAGGTCAGCACGGTGATCCCCTATTTCCTGAATTTCATGCGCCATTATCCGGATGTTCACCGCCTCGCTGCAGCGCCCCTGGACGAAGTGCTGCACTTGTGGACGGGTCTCGGCTACTACGCCAGGGCCCGCAATCTGCATCGCTGCGCGGTCCTGGTCAGCACCAGCATGGCAGGCGAGTTTCCCGGCAACGTAGAGGCGTTGTGCGAGTTACCCGGCATCGGTCGCTCCACCGCCGGAGCCATCCTCTCGCTGGGAGCCGGTATTCGAGCTCCGATCCTCGACGGCAACGTCAAACGCGTCCTGTGCCGCTACCACGCAATTCCCGGCTGGCCGGACCAGCCTGCCGTTCAGAAGCAGCTCTGGGTGATTGCGGAGGACTCTACACCGACACAGGAATTCGCCGCCTATACGCAAGCCATGATGGATCTGGGCGCCACGGTCTGCACTCGCAGCAACCCGACTTGTCTATTGTGTCCTTTACAAGACGGCTGCAAGGCGCGCAAGGCTGACACGGTGAGTGAGTACCCTCACCGCAAACCGGCCAAGGCGATTCCAACTCGTCACGCACATCTGCTGATGTGCCGCTCGGCCTCCGGAGAAGTGCTTCTGGAGCGGCGGCCCGAAAGCGGCATCTGGGGCGGCCTGTGGAGTTTTCCGGAGTTCACGGATATGGCACAGATCGAGGAATTCTGTCACTCACGACTGCGCGCAGGACATCAGGCGCCAGAATGCTGGCCCGTGCTCAAACACACATTCAGCCATTTCCATCTGCAGATAACGCCAGTCTGTGTCGACGCCGCCGCGCAGCCGGACACAGTGATGGAGCCACAGCGCTGGCTCTGGTACCCTCTGGACGAGTCTGTCGCTGTGGGCCTCGCCGCCCCCGTCAGGGAATTGCTCCGCCGCCTGCGCAAGACTTGACGCCTCGGCCTGTGGGAGCGGGCCTGCCCGCGATCGAGACCAGCGCTTAATCAGTCGCGGGCACGGCCCGCTCCCACAGTCAGTGATTTACAAGGAACCAGCATGACCACCACCGTATTCTGCCGCAAATACCAGAAAGAGCTGCCCGCCATGGCGTCCCC
>JACCDX010252909.1_pt1 | contig 13404 bp, 15 predicted proteins | sample 7449681 | NCBI WGS metagenome assembly JACCDX01 (sample SAMN15323450, study PRJNA562643) | freshwater metagenome | isolation source: river surface water | place: USA:Blue River Watershed | collected 2017-08-18
ATGAACCTTTAATTTTCGCTCGCCAGCACCTTTTTTTATAACATCAAAAATATCAAAAGTTGTCACCGTAACTTCGAGATTATTTTTTAACGCCCAATTAATTTGCTCTGGCCACAAGCGTCCCAGAGTTAGAATTGGTTTGGTTAATTTTTTACCACGAAGATAAATCGCATCGTTAAAATCAAAAACCGCAAAAGCATCGACTTTATTTTTGATCGCATTCACAACTTCCAAAAGCCCGTGCCCGTAAGCATTTGCCTTAACCACCGCCATAAATTTTGTTTGTGGCGCCAGACTTTTTTTGATCTCCGCAACGTTTTTTAAAAGCGCCGATTTAGATATTTCCAACCAAGTTAAATCCATAGATTCCTCTTATTTATGCTTACTACGATCATTTGAATCCAATTGAGTTTGCTGATTAATTAAAGAATCACCGCTTGGTTTTTCATGCTCGGGACTATCTCCTAAGAATGTTTTAGTATTTGTTTGTGTTGTTGATCGCGAAACTTGTTTTTTATTTTTTTTGGGCAGCTGAATTTCCATATCAAGTTCCCAACTCTTTTCTCTTGGTTGCCCAGAATTAATATTATCTCTCGCTTCGTTCACGATAGATTTCCAATCCTCTTCTATTTCTGCATGATTTGCTGATTTGAAAGTCGTTTTAATATTTTCCAAATCCTGCAAATATTTTGCTTCATCGTAACCACTTCCAGCTCTTATTTTATATTCCTCAAGCTTGACACAAGCTCTTCTAGCCAAAGTTTGAGACAATATTCTGGCATCGCGTTGCGTTTGAAAATGCAGTACTTCCGATTGATCTTGCGACGGAAAATTATCCTCTACCCGATATTTTCTGGCATAAAATTCTTGCTCAATTTCTCCAAAAACTTTTCCAAAACCATCTTTGTAATATTCCTTAGTTCTTTCGTTGTAATCTGGTAATAATTTACCATCCATTTCGCTTTTGGCTTCCTTGGCAGAAAATACAAAATTACTCCAAGTGGCACTATGTTTTTGATAAGAATATTTTTCATAAGGACAGCTAACTAAAAAATCTGCCAATTTGTCGGAAACTACTTCGGAACTGACAAGAATGAGTAATCTTGCTCTCTCTGCTTCTTCATAAATCGATGTTACGATACGATCAAACAATCGGCATTTCTGCGAAATTTTAAATCCTTCGCCCGCCAACAATTGATATTTTGCGGTTACTGATCTTGCACATGCTTCTGAAATTGCGTCTCTTGGCATTTATCAACCTTTGATTTCATTAAAAAAACAGCTCTTTTTGCCAGTGTGGCAAGCAGCTCCTCTTTGATTTACTTTTAATAGAATACAGTCGAAGTCGCAATCTGCGTGAATCGAAACCACTTCTTGCAAATGTCCCGAAGTGTCACCTTTTTTCCATAAAGATTTTCGTGAACGCGAAAAATAAGTGGCGTAACCACTTGTCAGAGTAAGTTCTAAACTTTCTAAACTCATCCAAGCCATCATCAAAACTTCGCCGGTTTTTGCATCTTGAGCGATTGTTGGAATCAATCCGTTTTGATCAAATTTTAAATTTTTTAAGATTTCTGACATAGCTTAAAGAAGGTTGATAATTCTGAGCTGGCGGCTTTAATTGCACTTCATAATCTCCAACACAAAAATCAATTTCTAAATGATTACCTGTACAAGACGCATCGAGTTTGATGCCGCGCATCGCATCATCAATCATGAAAGCAAATGCAAAATGTTGCACGGCCATCGTTACGCTTTGGAAGCAACTTTTATGGCAAAAGAATTAGATGATCTTGGTCGTGTAATTGATTTTGGAGTGATCCGCGAAGTGCTTGGAACTTGGATCGACAACAATCTTGATCACAATACAATTCTCTCTGTCGCCGATAAAACTTTAGGCGAAAATATTGCCAAAGAAACCGGACAAAAAATTTATTATATCAGCGAAAATCCTACAGCTGAAAACATCGCTCAATATATTTTTGAAGAAATTTGTCCGAAACTTTTTGCCGAAAAAAACGTTAAATGCGTTGGCATCAAGCTTTATGAAACACCAAATTGTTATACCAATGTCGCATAAATTTTCTGTCACCTATCGCGTTTATTACGAAGATACCGATGCTGGCGGCATTGTTTATCATGCTAATTATTTGCGTTTTTGCGAACGTGTTCGAACTGAATATTTACGCAATCTTAAAGTTTCCCAATCCGATTTAGTGCGCGATGACAAAGTAATTTTTGTTGTGCGGCGTTGCGAAATTGACTATCTTTTTCCGGCACGACTTGACGATTTAATTGAAGTCAGTGCCGAAGTTACAAAAACCTCGGCAACTTCTTTGATTATGCATCAAGAAGTTAGAAAAGAGGACAAGCTTTTAGCAGCGATGGATGTAGTAATTGTCTGTATCGATTCTGAAACTTACCGTCCTAAAAAAATTCCTGAAAACCTAAAAAATCTCTTCGATGCTCGATAATTTTTCCAACAAATTCACCAAAATTTTTAACACAGTTTCCGGCAAAAAATTTGTCTCGGAAGATGATTTAGCAGCTACAATGCGCGAGATTCGTATCGCACTTTTGGAAGCCGATGTTTCACTTTCAATCGCCAAAGATTTTATCGAAAAAGTAAAAGCTGAAGCGCTGGGACAGCAAGTAATTAAAAGCGTCTCGGCTGGTCAAATGATCATCAAAATTGTTCACGATGAGTTGGTAAAACTTCTGGGCAGTGAACGTGCTGAAATTAACTTTAACGCGCAACCGCCCGTCATCATTATGTTGGTGGGCTTGCAAGGTGCCGGAAAAACCACAACTTCCGGAAAATTAGCGCTACGTTTAAAAAATAAAAATCACAAAAAAGTTTTACTCGCATCGCTCGATACTTACAGACCAGCGGCGCAAACTCAGTTAGAAATTTTAGCAAATAAAATTTCTGTCGATTCTTTAGAAATAATTCCAAGCGAAAATCCACTACAAATCACCAAGCGCGCGATCAATAAAGCCAAAGAAGTTGGGCATGATGTCATTATTTTAGATACTGCCGGAAGAACGCATGTTAATGAAGAATTAATGCAAGAATTGATCGCGATTAAAAAACTCGCCAATCCTACGGAAATCTTGCTTGTCGTCGATGCGATGATTGGTCAAGATGCGGTTAATGTGGCGAAAATTTTTAACGAAAAATTACAATTAAGCGGAACCATCTTAACGCGTTTAGACGGCGATTCTCGAGGCGGCGCAGCTTTAACGATGAAAGCGGCGACTAATTGTCCGATTAAATTTATTGGTGTTGGTGAAAAATCTGACGAACTAGAAGAATTCAATCCCGACCGTATCGCATCACGAATTGTCGGCATGGGTGACGTGGTTTCTTTGGTAGAAAAAGCCCAAGAAATGTTCGATATGGACGAGATGGAAAAGTCGGCGAAAAAAATGCAAAAAGGTCATTTCGATTTGAACGATCTTCTGTCGCAAATCCGCAATATGCGCAAGATGGGCGGCATTGGCAGCATGATGAAATTTTTACCTGGCATGTCACAACTTAAAGAACATATCGGAAAATTGGGTGACGCTGAAAAAGAAATGTTACGCCAAGAAGCGTTGATTTTATCGATGACAAAAAAAGAAAGACGTAATCCCGACATCTTAAATTCATCACGCAAACATCGCATCGCGCGTGGCGCCGGCAGCACGATTCAGGAAGTAAATCGTTTGCTCAAAAAATATAAACAGATGCAGAAAATGATGGGGAAACTGGGAAAAATTTCTCCAGCACAAATGCAGGAAATGATGAAAGAGCATGGCAGCTCTGGCTTTGGCGGAATGTAATTTATTTTTTAAAATGCCTTCTCTCACTCAAACCAAAATTCTTCCTTATAGCGCGAAGAAAATTCATCAAATGGTGATGGATATTGAAAAATATCCAGAATTTTTACCTTGGTGCAAACAAGCAAAAATTATCAGAAAAATTTCTGACCATAATTTACAAGCCGATCTTTTGATTAATTTTAAAAACTTTTTCGAGAAATATCGCTCCGACGTAAAACATGGTCAAAACCCTGATGGCAGCTATTTTGTCGATGTTGAAGCGATTGAAGGTCCATTCAAAAAATTAATTAATCGTTGGAAATTTCGTGATTTAGAAAATGGCGAATGCCAAGTAGAATTTTTTATCGATTTTGAATTTAACTCAATTTTTCTGACTAAAATGCTGGGCGGAATTTTTGAGAAAGCGACGCAGAAAATGATGAGCGCATTTGAAGAAAGAGCACATCAAATTAATTAATTTTAGTATTTAACTTTGTGTTGGAGAATCTTGCGAAATTGTTTTTGCAACAACTGGGTTAGCGCTTGCCGATGCGAGTGATCCTGTAGTGGTATCTCTGATGATTCTCTCCTTAATCGCATCTCTTATTGTTTCTGGAACAGCATTTCCATTAAGCTCTTTGATTCTGGGAATTAGCGCACGATAATCAGCACCACCTTCAATTAAAATTGCTGCAGCTTTGTGATAACCAGCATAAACAACTGTTTCGAGCAATGTTTTTCTTGAAGAAGAATGAACTTCATTTGGATTTAACAATCCTTTTTCCAGAAAAACTTTTAATAGATCAGCATTTCCAACCATATTTACCATATGATTACAGCACAAATCATATGGCCTTAAATTAAATGTATTAGGCTGCCGGATTAAAGGCGCGACTAATTCAGTTCCTAATTCTTCAATTATATCACGCGCAAATGCCGTTGATCCTTCAAAATTTTGAATTGCGCAGCAATGAAACAAGTTAAAACCATTTTGATTGGTGGCGGTAATAACTTCTGGATGTTCATCTAAAACATCTTTGGCTTCATCAAGTCTGACATAAGAGCAGTGCTCTATAAAAAGTGCCGAGTAATCGATTTGCGGCTCAATAACTTCTACAAGTTGTTTTGGCGTTATCGCAGGAACAACAGCTAATTTTTCTTCTTGTTCTCGAACTGCTTGCGCTTCTTTAAATGCTTGTTCCAAAAATATATCATCTGCAGTCTGTTTTTTAGGTTCAAAGCTTGATGAAGGAGCGGATTTTTTTTTGCTATTTTTTTTAACCTTGTCTGATCTAGCCACGTCTTGTTTTGGTGTAATAACTATTGGTTCTGCAGCTGTCACAACCACTTTCTCTGCGGCTACTTTTTCAACCTCTTCTACAAAAACAGCGGGTTTTGTTCTGCTATTATCAGCTGTAGTCACAACTTCTTTTACAGCTTTTACTAAATCCACAGGAGGTTCTATGATGCTGGTTACTGACGCTTCTTTTGGAAGCTTTTTTTCTTGCTCTCTTCTTAATTTTTTATCAGCTTTTCTTTGATCTCGATCTATTGCTGTTACGGTCTGTGGCGGCATTACCATCTCATCAACTTTTTGTTTCAGATCTATTTCCTCTTGCTCCTTTTGTTCTTGAATCACTGGAGCGGGCGGTGGCGCTAAAAGTTCAGTTACACCAATATGACCGAAATATTGAGCAACGTTGAGGGCAGTTCTGCCATAATGATCGGGAATATTGGGATTGGCACCAAGACTAATTAAACTCTGCACCAAAGACACTCGATTTCCCGCTGCTGCGTAATGTAGAGATGTAAAACCGTTATTGCCTTCCTGTGTATTTAAATATGACACTCTTTGCTGAATCGGAAGAGTATCAATCAAAGTAGAAATAAATTCTATATTGGCTTCAAAAGATGGAATATGGGCTAGACATGAAAATATATGCAAAGGTGTCATCGAATTTGCGTCGATAATATTAACCATCGCACCTTCATCTAATAATCTACGAACTCCTGCAAAATCTCCATAAGCACAAGCTTGATGCAAAGGATAATGACCGTGTTGGTCAGGACGATTTGGATCAAGAGCAATCTTATTTGTAACCTGAGCTAATTGAATGATGGCTTGATCTCTCTCAAAAAGAGCTCGCTGAGTTGCATTCATTAACTGATGTTGCGCAACACTACTTTCATACGCAACTTTTTGAATAGTCTGCTGATAAGATTGGCTTATCGCATCCCTTTCTTGAATGACTTGGTAATATCCACTGACCGCAATATTATGAGAGTTGAGTAAATTCTGATATTGTGCTGGATCAACTAAAACAACTGGAACTAAAACTCCGGGTCTCATTTTTTACTATATTTTCATGGGAAGAATTACCATGTTCTGACCTTTGACATGAAGGCGGCGCTGCATGATGTAAGGAACATGGTTATACAAAACTTGAGTAAAAATATTCTCATTATCGAAAATAAATTTAGTGCCGAAGAACACGACGTTTGGATAATCTTTACTGACGCGGCCAGTAAGCTGAGTTAATTTTTCAACAATATCAGTTCCATAACCAACATAAGCTTTGGCGAAACGGCCATTGGCGTTGCAATAGTTACGATATTTACGCAAAGAAGTTTTGGTTTTTCTGCGCATCTCGCGCCATCTTTGTTCTTCGCGGAAAGTGTTAGAATCAACTTCGCCAACTGTGACGAAAATAAAATTCTTAAAAATTCCCGGAAATAATTTTTTGATTTGCAGCAAACAATTCATACCGCTGCCAAAAGTTTGATCGACAATGATTGCCGCAGTTGGTGCGTTTTTGTCGATGATTAATTCTTCTAATGTTGGAGCGATATTTTCGTAATCGAAAAATTGTAATTCTGTTTGCGCCAAACGCATTTTAAAATTGCTGTAAAGGCGTTTAATTCCCCAGCCAATCCCTATAAATACTGATGTGATGACCAATGTTACCCAACCACCTTCGTAGAATTTTTCGAAAGTTGTGACGACTAAAATTGCAAAACATAATACAAAACCCAGAGCGGCGACAATTAATTTTCTTTTCCAATGCGGTTTTCTTCTGCGATTGCGGAACCAGTAAATTGTAAGTCCCAAGAGCGACATTGAGAAAGTGATGAATACGTTGATCGAATAAAGTACCACCAAAATATGCACCGATCCGCCAGTGATCAAAAGTGTTAACACCGCAGAAATCGCCATGAATAACACACCATTTTTTACCACCAAACGGCTGGATAAGGAGCTAAAAGATTTTGGCATCCATTCGTCAGCAGCCATATTTGCCACCACGCTTGGACCAGCAAGAAATCCTGAATTGGCAGCAACGATAAGAAGTCCGGCTTCAAGCGCTAATACGATTGGCACGATTGCAGCGCCAAGCTGGAATTCGCCAATATGCCAATTTTCGGTAATCGTGTAAAAGACTGTCGCGTTTAAAGTTTGTCCCTCAATTTTTACCACATCCCACAGCAAATAAAGCATGATAATTCCAGCCGCCATGAATGCCAAAGATACGGCAACAATAAACATGGTGAATTTTGCGGTTTTAACTCTTGGTTCGGCAAGTGCGTGAACGTTATTCGATACCGCTTCCAAACCAGTGTAAGTACCACCACCCATCGAGAAAGCTTTTAAAAATAGTGAAATTACGAAGACTAAACCAGCAGAGCTCTTTAATTCGGAAGATTCGCTAATCGCACGCGGCATCAATTCAACCACGCCGGTATGATGTGCCACAATTCCGTAAACAATCAGCAAGAAATGCGTGACAATGAAGCCAAGGAAAATTGGCATTAAAAATTTTATCGACTCTTTCATGCCACGTAAATTGAGCATGGCGAGGATGCCGACAAATAATATCGCGATAACTATTTTTATGGGCTGCCATTCGATAGGCAGAAAACTGAAAATGGCGTCAATGCCGCTGGCAACTGAGATTGAAATGGTCAGAACGTAATCGATCAGAAGTGCGGATCCCGAAACTAGACCAGCATTTTTGCCCAAAAGACGAGTTGCCACGCGATAACCGCCGCCGCCTTTGGGGAATAATTCGATAACTTGAGTGTAAGCGTAAGAGATGATGAAAACAGTGAAGGCAGTGGCGATTGCTAAATAAATCGCCAATTCTTCGTGAGTACCAAGAGCCATAAAGGCTTCTTCTGGACCGTAGCAAGAAGATGAAATTCCATCGGCGCCAAGCCCAACCCAAGCCAAAAATGCCACCAGAGAAATATGTTTTCTGGTCTCTTTATCGAAAGGGTCACGCGGGTCGCCGATTAAAAAATTTCTGATCTTAAGCAACATTAGTTTTTACTTTTTTCATTAGCTGCTCAATTAGCTCAACAGACTTTTCGCCGCGGGTTTTTTCAATTCCCGATGAAACATCAATTGCGCGCGCACCAGTAATTTTAGCTGCTGCAAGAGCATTTGTAACATCAATTCCACCAGATAAAAACCATTCTCTTCTGCTTCTAAATCCGAATAATAATTTCCAGTCAAAAGCTTGTCCCGAACCGCCAAGTGGCTCGTTTAGAGTTTTTGGTTTGCTATCGAACAGGAACATATCAGAAACAGATTCAAAATTTCTGACATCTTTCAAATCTTGTCGGTTAGCAATTTTGAAGGCTTTAATGATTTTTACTTTGGGGAAAATTTCGCGAATTTTATCTAAAAATCTTGGCGTTTCTGAACCGTGAAATTGGAAATATTGCGGATTCAGATTTTTGTAAACTTTCTTAATAATTTCCAAATCAGTATTGGCGAAAACCGCAACTATGTTGATTGTAGGTGGAACTATTCTGGCAAGCTCAGCAACCTTTTCTGGATCAATGTAACGAGGAGAATTTGGAGCAAAAACAAAACCGATAAAATCAGCTTTATTGGCGATCGCTGCCGCCAATGAAGTAGCTTCGGTAAAACCGCACAACTTAACTTTCATATAGTAATTTTTCAGGAGCTGGAATTTATTAGACAAATCAACTTACCAGCAAATTGATCTGACAAAACATTTTTAAAAATTTTCTTAGAACTTAAATCCCGGAGGAAGTGGCATTCCTTTGGTAACTGATTGCATCGAATTAGATGAACCTTCATCGGCTTTATTTTTTGCATCGTTGAAGGCAGCAACCACTAAATCTTCAAGAATTTCTTTTTCATCTAACTTGATTAAAGAATCATCAATTGAAATTTTTTTTGCAACACCAGCACCAGTAATAATAACCTTTACAACACCACCACCTGCAGAACCTTCGAAATCGGCATTTGCCATTTCATCTTGAATTTTCTGCATTTTTTTCTGCATTTCTTGCGCCTGACGCATAAGAGATTTCATATCCATATATCGAGAATGTTTTTTGGTTTATTTGTCGTCAAAAAGCTTAAAAAATCCGGCCATTTTATAGCGCAGAATCTGGTTGATTCTTTTTAAGTATCCAGCTTTGTCAACGCTTTCCTTGGCAAAAAGCGGATATTCCAAATTCTTATAACCTTTGATTTCAACATATAGAGTTCCAACCCTGTCGCCCTTTGCAATTGGAGCGTAAAGAGGCCCTTTAAATTTCGCGGTTACGTTGATATTATCGAGCGATTTTGCACGCGGAAGATTAAAAGAAACTTCGCGATCTGTCGCCGCTTTAACTTGCGATTCCACACCAAGCCAAGTTGGAATTTCTGTCACTTCTTGATCTTTGTTAAACAGCGTCAATTTATTATAATTTTCGAAGCCGTAATCCATCAAATCAACAATCAAAGCCGCTCTTTTTTTCGGAGTTGGAACTTTATTTACGACCGCAATCAACATACGATCATCTCTTTTAACAGCTCCTAAAACGCCATAACCACCTGCATCAGTGTGACCAGTTTTGCCACCTAAAATTCCTTCATAATTCCCTTTAATTAAAGGATTACGGTTAATTTGTTTGATGTTGCGATAGGTAAATTCCTGAATTCCTAAATAATGAGAATATTGCGGAAAATCTGAGTAAATGCGGGAAGTCAAAGTTGCCAAATCACGCACACTCATGTAATGACCTTCTTCGTAAAGACCGTGGGGATTTTTAAAATGACTATTAGTCAAGCCCAGATCTTTAGCTTTTTGGTTCATCAAACCAACGAAATTATTAATGCCGCCGGCAGTGGTTTCAGCCAAAGCAATCGCCGCGTCATTTCCTGAAACTGCCAATAATCCTTGAAGCAATTCATCGATAGTAACGATGTCACCATAATTCAAAAACATGCTGGAGCCAGATTTGCGCCAAGCATCTTTACCAATCATACATTGATTTTCAAAACTAACGTGACCGTTTTTGATTTGATCGAAAACTACATAAGCCGTCATCACTTTCGTCATTGAAGATGGTGGGATGCGAGCGTCAGGATTTTTTGCCAAAAGAACTTCTTTAGTATCAGCGTCGAGCAAAAAATAAAATTGCGCTTCCTGTAAATCATTAATCATCTTGGCCGATTTAACTTCTGGCGAATTCAGGATCTCTTCTTTCGGCTCAACAAGAGCTTCAATTTTTTTCGAATTGGTTTTTTTTGCAGTTCTATGATTTACCACCGATTTTGTCGGAGTTTTTTTATGATGTGCCGCATGGCTTGGAGAAGCCAGCAACACAAAGATCATACAAAATAAAATGTAAGAATTTTTTAAATTCTTCATGGGATTAATTTAATTATTTGCGGGCAAAGCCGGAGTTGGAATTTGAGGAACTGGAAGTTCCGGTGCTGGTGCCTCAATTACAGGAGATGTTTGCGGTACGGCACTAGGTAAAGCGGTTGGAGCAGGTAAAACAGGTGAAGCAGTAATTTGTTGAACTGGATTTACAGGAGCGGCCGGAATCGGATTGTCTCTTGGCCCTGTGGGAGGTGGAGTTGGAGCCACTACTGGAGCTGGAGCAGAAACCGGCTTAACCGCATCCGTCTTATCTTTATCCGCCACTTTATTTTTACCAGCATCATCTTTCGATTTTTTATTTTTACCGTCGCCAGATTTACTTGCAGCAGAAGACTTAGCCTCATCTTCCACCGTAACTGATTCTTGTCCGAAGATTTTTATCATCTTCTCTTTACGCTTCAGTTTCTTTTGTTCAGAAATTAAAATTTCGCTATTTTCAACATCGTCAGGAGTTCGTTGTTTATTGATCTGATCGACATTTTTCTGCAATAATTTACGGCTGACCAATAAATATTCTTTTTCCGACATTCCAGCTTTTACACCATAAGCATCTTGGCGCGGCACGTCAATTGCATCAAATTCAGCGCCAATTTTTCTGAAAGGAGAATTGATAGGAGGATTGTAATTATTTTCGAACATCTCGACAGGAAATTGAAATCCTGAAGGTGCAACCATCTGATTCGAGAATTGTTGCGTAGTGTAATATTCGGGAACCGTAATATTGTTATTGGTATAACGCGCTGAATTTTGATCAACGGGAGCGGTGAATTCTAGCTTAGCGTTAGGATCTATTTTAATCGTAGATGGATCTATTCTGCTCGCTTTAATTTCTTCAATATCTTTGCTATATCGTCCGCTAAAAGTTTTATTTTGATCCCAATCATCATTAGGACGACAAGATGCCAAACCAACTAGCGCAATAATAAAAGCGCTATTCACAAAAAAACTTGCCGAGAAATTAGTAAATTTCATGCGCGCAAATCCTATTTATTTTTAACAACTATTGCGTCATGTCCGGCGCTTTTGATCTTTTCCACTGCAGCCTTAGCTTTTGCGGCATTTGGGTATGGTCCCAAAACCACACGATAGATTTTTTTATGTCCAACTTCGGCTTCTTCGATTCTGCCTTTATTGAATTTTTGTACGGTGGATAAATCTTGTTTAGCATTTTCTTCCGCAGAGAAAGACCCAGTTTGCACAAAAATTCCTTTCTTCTGATCTTTAGAAACCACAGCCTCTTCGGCATCTTCACCTTTATTTGAAGCAGATTTTCCAGATTTTAATTTCATTTTCTTGCCAGATTTTTTTACGACTTTTTCTGAATCGTCTAAATCAATTTGAATTTCTGGATCTTTTTCTTCCGGCGCGCCAACTGATGTTAAACTATCGGATTGTTGTTCTTTTTTAGGAGCAATTGTCTGAACTTTCGCCACGTTGTAAGTTGGCTTACCTTGATCAGATTGCATAGTATCTTTCAAAGCATCGGAAGAATTAGTATCCGCGCCGAAATCAGCATTAGGAGAAGCGGTAAATTGTTGTTGATTTTGTGCGACTGGAGCTTGTTGTTGCATCTGTTGCTGCTGTTGCGGTGCAGCTTGAGAAGTATTTTGTTGCGGAACTTGACGACCTTGAGATTCAAGGATTCTGGCGTTTAATTCTGGCATTCTGGTTTGAAGCTGACGCGATTCACCATTCAATCCGACAATGCGAAACGACGAGCCTTCATTATTGCCTCTAACGCAAGAAGCGAGGGACAAACTAAGCAAAACAAAAAGAGTTTTGCAGAAATTCTGAAGAGAAATTCTAGTCATTTTTGCTGGTATTTTATTTTGAAATTTTACGCTAAAACCAAAGCCCACAAGCTTTGGCAGCAAAGCCTTGGAAAAGTAATTCAGCACCTTCCAAAAGACAATGATAAATCTATTTCTTCTCATCATTTTTTTTCACCGCCACTTCATCATCAAATAAAATTCGACTCGCCGCGCCTTCCAAATCTTCATATTGCTTAGTTTTTAAACTCCATAAAAAAGCAACCAAACCAAGTAAAGCTGTGGCAATGGCGATTGGAATTAGGAAAATTAAGACTGACATTTTTTGGAATTCATACGTAGAGAATTAAATAAAACCAACAGTGAAGAAGATGACATCGCAATCGCAGCAATCAAGGGCACAACGTGACCAGCAATTGCGTAAGGTACAGCGACTAAATTATAAACCAGCGCAATTAAAAGATTTTGTTTCATCAGTGAAATCGCTTTTTTCGAAGAATAAATTACATCAATAATCGGCATTAATTTTTGGCCTTGAATTACGATATCCGCAATATTTTGTGCAATGTCAGAAGCGCGAGAAAATGAAATTGAAACATGAGCCAAAGCCAAGGCTGGGGCGTCATTTAAGCCATCACCAATCATCACAAATTTTTTGTTTTCGGCTTTTAATTTTTCTAAGAATTGCACTTTTGAAACTGGCGTTTGCGCGAAATAAAATTCAGAAATTCCAAGTTCCTGCGCCACATTTTTTACGGCATTTTCGCTATCGCCAGAAAGTAAAATTATTTTTTTACCATCGAATTGAAGTCTCTCTATTACTTGCTTAGCGTCAGATTTAATTTCATCAGAAAATAAAAATACCATTTCATCTTCACCAAATTTCATGAAGCAGGAAAGTAGATTTTTATCACTTTCAAAATCACTTTTAATCTCGCAAAAATCTTTGCGACCAAGTCGTAAAATTTTATTTTCAAAATTTGCCGATAGTCCCAGCCCTTGATTTTCTTGAACTTGCAGCTCCAATAAATCTCCGTCGTAACTGGCAGAAATCGCTTGAGCAATTGGATGACGAGAATTTTTTGCCAAACTTGCCGCAAGTTTTAAATATTCTCCCTCACCTTGTAGCGGAATTATTTTTA
>JACCDX010267784.1_pt1 | contig 13401 bp, 15 predicted proteins | sample 7449681 | NCBI WGS metagenome assembly JACCDX01 (sample SAMN15323450, study PRJNA562643) | freshwater metagenome | isolation source: river surface water | place: USA:Blue River Watershed | collected 2017-08-18
AAAGAGTGAAAAATCAAGTGAAATTAAGATTTTAAAGGAAGAACCAGTTATTGAAGAAAGTGATGATGAAAAACCAGCTATTCCAATTGAGAAGGCTAAAGATGGTGAATACTATATGGGTCGTGATGGTAAGAGATATAAAGTAAGTGTAAGTAAGTCGGGTAATAAGTATTGGAGATTATCATCCAAAAAGTAAGTGAAATAAGAAAATAAAAGAATAATTTTTTTGAAGAATAAAATTTTTAAATAATTTTAAAAATAAAATAAAAAAAAAAGAAAGAATATATAGAAGAAGAATATGAGTTCAATGAATCAACCCGGTAAATTTGATAAAACATCAAACAACAAATATCTTCAATGTCCCGCTTTAATGGAAGATGGACGCATTTTTACTGATTATAGACCTTCCACTTATGTTAATGATATGATCCGTTTTGGTAATAATATCCAAAGTTCTTATGAATATAGACAATTTTTAATTCATAATGCCAATAACATTATGACCGTTAATTCTAGATATACTGATAAGAAAATAGGTTGTGAAGGTACTAGTCGTGTTGCTATACCCGAACATACAACCTGTTTTAATAATACTGTCGGTTCTAAATGTCAAACAACCAATCCTAACGGTTTTGGTATGACATCAGCTGTACCTCCTAAAGTCTCACCACAATTAGGTATGTCTATTGTACCTGGACATATTTGTGGTGGTTTTGATGATGCAGCACCTTTAGATCCTAAATTTATCCCTCATACTTATGCCCGTTTTTAATTAAATATATATTATAAAAAAAATGAAAATTTTTTAATCAAATTGTTAAAAATACTGTTTTTAATAATAAAAAAAAAAGAACAAAACTTATACGTAAATATACAAAATGTCTTCACGTACACAATTATCTAAATTAAATGATACTCAATTAAATCAATTGAGAGATAGTTTAAGAAATGAACTGAATAATGTCGAAAGAGAGATGGAAGAACGTTCTAGACGTAAAAATACATCAAACGATTCATCTCCAATGGATATTTTAAATTCAATTTTTGGGGGATTATCAGTATCAACTAATAATAATGATGATGACGATAAACCTAAAAAAGCTAAAAAGAGTACTTCAACAACTAATTCATCAACAACTGAAGCACCTAAATCTAGAGGTTCTAAATTAGAAGATGTTACAGTCGCAGTTATGAAGAAAGTATTAAAAAAGAATAATGTTGATGTACCATCATCTGCCAAAAGAGCTGATGTTGAACAGATTGTTCGTACTAATAATTTAGTCACTGCTTGTGTTAATGAAGCTAATAAATAAATATATTCAAATTTAATATATTTATATAATTTTATAAAAAAAATAATAATTTATATCTTTCTTTTTTCAAGACATAAATTTTTTATTTATCCATTTATGTATTTTTACCATTATATCATTTTTTTTAGAATTTTTTGTATTTAATTCATTTATTATATTTGTTCCAGTTGTTGTTGTATTTAATTCACTTGTTATATTTAGTTTATTTATTAAAGCAATTGGTTCATTAATTGTTTTTTTTGGCATAATAATTATATTTGGTTCATTTGTTGATGTATTAGATTCATTTGTTGTTGTACTTGGTCCACTTGTTGGTGTCTTTATTTCATCTGGTTCGTTTGTTACATTTTCTATTAGTTTTTCATTAGAATTATTTGTTTTTTCATATTCATTTATAAATTTTTTTATACCACATGATTCGCGTTGATGTGCGTTCAAATTTGATCTCTTTGAAAAAATTTTTGAACAATATTCACATTTGGTTTTTTCATTTTCTTTATTATTCTTTCTGCTTTCAATATTTTCATAATAATTTTTGAGAATTAAATCTTGATTTTTTAATATTTTTTTTAAACTTTCTGATTCCTGGATTTCAAAAGTTAGTTTATTATTTGTGGTTATTTTACATTGTGTTAAAGAACTATAATGTCTTTTCATGTCTCTTCTTTTTAAAGTTGTATATTCACATCTCACACATTTATAATAATAGTTTAATTTTTCAGCATTCATTTTTTGTTTTTTATATTTTTGATACTATTTTTTTAAATTAAAACTAATTCTAAAAAATCTGAATAATATTCAGATTTCAATTTAATCCACTATTTTTATAAAATAAAACAATATAAAATAATTTTTATATCTAAAAACAAAACAAAAAAAATGATAACAGATATTGAGTTATATAGAGGATATTCATCAAACCAGGATTTATTAGTGACAATAGTTTCATATAATGATTCTGTATTAGATTTTATAACTAAATTAAATGATACATTAGAGAGTTGTAAGAAGATATCAAATAGTATAAAAAGGCATGAATTGAATACTATTATTTTTAATTTAATTCAAAGAATGAACAATTATCCAGATGAGAATGTTAAAGTAAATTCATTATTTTTTATATCAAATGAACAGAATATATTTTATCAATATGAATTTAATAACAATGAATTAAATACACTTAGAGAATACAATATCTTTAATTTTCAATATAGGAATACTGAAAAATTCCCAATAGATGAATTTATTGATATTTTTACTAATTTTGTGTTTATAAATACAATGCAGTTGAATAGAATGGAATTAAGATTATGGCAAATGAATCAATATAAGAGTAAAGAATTGGTGAATATCAAATCGATAAATGAGAATCAATTAATGGATCTAATAACAAAAACAAGAATTCAAAAAGATGATAAAATCATAATTTATGGTCAATCACCTTTATTAACAAGTCAAAAGATACAGGAGAATAATAAGAATATAATAGTAAATAAGAATTTAACAAAGGATGAAGTGTGGTCAGTATATAAAGATGAATTAATGAGAGATAATTTGGTTATATTACATGAAAGAATGAGTAAAATAAATGATGAAAAACATATGAATTTATATGTTTTTGGTAGAATAAAAATAGAGATAAAAGAACATATTGAGAATTATTTATTAAAAGAACTGTTTATTGAAGAACGCAAATTAAAGATATTAGAGAATGATTTACCAAAAGAATGTTTTAATTTTAAAATATATCCAATAAGATCATTAACACCCAATGATATAGGAGATCAATTTATAAGAGATTATAATGGATTAATGGGTATTAAGTATTTTTAATTCTTTCTTTTTGGTTTCTTTTGACCCTTAACAATACGAATAGCATCATATAAATAGAATAAAGGTGTTAATATAGTACCACTGTTACCACGAATAGTTTTGAATTTAATATTTTCACCATTTGAATTAAGTGATTTTCCTTCAACAGATATTTTATATTCATTTGCAAATGAATATAATATCCAGGCTCTTGATAAATAAGTATCATCATTAACCAAATCTTCTAATAAATTATGAACATCTTCATGATTAAAATCTTGTAATGGTTCTAAAACACTATCTTTACCAGCATCAGCGATTAAATCACGTGCAGTATCCCAGTTTTCTAAAATATAAACAAATTTAGTATAATTTGATACCCATGGATCTTTATCACCAGTTCTATTAATTAATCTTTGACGAACATCACGATAATGATTACTTGAACTATTATTACCTTGAGTATACCATTGAACTTCTAAAGCATCAAAAACACGACCGAATTGTCTTTCAGAGACACCTTGATATTTATGTATTTGACCAAAAGGTGAGAAATCAGAACCGTATTTGACAATAGATCTAGTGAATTTTTTAATTTTTTTATATTCATCATTTATTTCTTTATTAGACAAATCTTCATTAATAAAAATATATACTTCACAGAAATCATAAACAGCTTTATAACCAAAATAATAATTAATCTCTTTTAATGCTTTAGCTTTAATACTTTTATCTTTAAGTTCTTTTTTAGCATCAACATTTAATTGATGAACCATATATGAGATAAAAACTTGTTGATAATAGATATATAAACAACGGATGAATAAGATAGGTTGATTAGGACCATTTAAGTTACCACGAATACTAAATTTAGTATTAATTAAATCACCATAAGTGATTCTACCTTTAGAGACAATCATAATTTTGAATAAATTATATAAATTGTCATTAATATTATCAGATTCAGTTAATAAATGACAATATAAAGGTAAATATTTAGTATTAAAGTTATCAATAAGATAATCCATTGATTTATTGACTTCAGGGATTTGTAAAATTTCATATGGTTTTTTAGAATACAATGGATCTAAATTGAATTGTTTACTTAAAGAATAAACTGAACTTAGATCATCTTTATATCTTTTGTCACTAATAAGATCACCACATAATTTTTTATACATAGTTAAATAGTTTTTGTCAAAGATTTCGCGTAAAGTTTTGTTTGAATTTTTAATATCAGTGATTTTATTAAAAACTGGTTTCTTCATATCCATTTTTTATTCTTTTATACAAGTTACTTCGATTTTTTTTTATAATTATAAATAAAATATTTTATATAAAAATATTTAAGCTAAGTAATTGATTTTATTCATATTGATTTCATCTCTTTCAATATAATCCTTGCGAATTAAAAATTCAATATTCTCTTTAATAGATTTAACTGTTGGTCTAAATAAAGTTAATTGTGATGATACATCAGTAATTAAATCATTAAATAATTTAGTACGACTAGATTTCATAATACGAACAATAGCAGCTTGAATAGAATGTGTTCTATCTTCTTCAATTTTGGTTTCATTATTTACCGATTCTTCAAAAGAAGGTAAAGGTAAAGTAAAAGCTAAATTAGCTAAAGAAAACGAAGGATTTAAAGTAAAAGAATCAGATTCTTGAATACTATTTCCCTCAGATTCTTTAACTAATAATTTGTATTTACTCATAGATAATGAATGTAAAACACGTTTTAAATATCCAACTGGCATATTTGTTCTAGATTTAATCTCATCAAATGTTAATGTATTAACTGATTCATCATTATATAAACTAAATACTATATATTGAATTGGTGCCATAGTAATCTTATATGTTTTACTATTATTTGGCATATTCATATGAATTAATATACTTCCATATGTATGGATCCATACTAATTTTCTTGTTTGTGTATTTAATTCTTCATAATATTCATTGAATTGTTGATATATATCACTTAAATCCTTTGGTAAAATAGCAGTTGTTGGATTTGGCAATTTAGGCCAATTTCCAGCACTAAATACCATTGGTTCAAACTTAACTGGTATTTGACAATAAGGTGATCCTTCAAAATTATTAATAAATGTTTTAGTTACTGAATAATCTTTAATCATCTCTTGCATTTTATTTGTATAATAAGTACCAAAAGCTTTTTTTAATTTAGAAACTAAAGTACGTTCTAAATCATCATCTTTAACTTTAAAAGTTAAGACTCTCTTCGATAAATAAGTACAACAATTTAAAATAAATACATCCTTTTGAACCAATTGTTTTGATAATGTTATTATATTATCAATCGTTTCATTTGTATTTAATTCATCTTTTTTAATTAAATCATCAATATGAATTGCAAATACATCATAAAAATTTAAATTACCAAATGTTCTATTAACAATATCAGTCAATTTATTTACATAAATCTTCTGAATAATAGTATGGTTATTTAATTTATTCTGTAAAATTTCATTAAATTCATTAAATAAATTAATAAATGATGTTGATAACTTAACTTCTAGTTTTTCTCCTTGTGCTAATACACTTGATATAACTATATTAAATCTTTCAACACATGTATTATTAACATAATTAGCAAAAATATTACCAATTTCTGTTATACCTGTATCATCCTCTATTAATGATACTAATGTATACATTTTAGCTAAATCAGTATATAACTGATTCTGTAAAACAAAATAAATACCATGATTATCATGTAAAATTTGCATGTAAATGTCCTTAATGGTACAATCAATAAATATACTAATATTATGATCATAATCATTTTTATGCAAATACATTTCATTTAACTGTCTTTCACATTCCAAATATTGAAAATTATTTGCACAATATTCAATATTTTGTAATGATGATCTTCTTTGTTCAACATTCTTTTCATAATAATCTTTAGTATTTTTATATAAAACATCAATTACATATAATGTATACATTGAGATATCTTTTTTATTACCTAACTTTTGTGTTATTTTAGATAAATTTCTTACATTTACCATTAAATCCATATTTTTATTTAAATTATCACGACAAAGATTAATATTCTTTATCATGAAGTTAATAATACGGTCTTTTAATGGTACAAAAATAATATCAATAAATTGATATTTGATTTGATAAGATAATTCATCCAAATGTTCTTGTTTAGTAAAATACCTCTCCAAATAACAAAAGAATAAAAATATATATTTAGTTAATTCCTTTTCAACCGAATTAAAAAATTTAATAAAACTTTGAATAAAGTCATTATCATTTTCAATACGGTTTAATTGATTATATACAACAGTAAAAAAATCCTCAATGGTCTTTTTTTGTGCATCATAAATCAAACGAATTGCATTATTCTCCCTTTGTGTACTTAAATTGTATGCCAATGTATATGTCATCATTTGTGTTTCAACACTAATGACTGAATAAAGATTTCTCGATAAATTGTTAGCATTATTTGGTAAAATATAATTAAATAATGGTTGTAAACCATATTTATTAATAAAAAACCATGTCTCCTCAAAATCCAAATATTTAATGTTTTTCTCCGATACTTTTGTTAAAGCCTTAATAACCTCATCCTCCTTACCTATCTCATAAACAATATTGCTCATTTTCTTAAAGTTGTTTTGTTAAATTTATTTTTATTCTATTTTTTAGAATATTTATTGAATTTATTTCATTTTTTTTTAAATCCTATTTACGTTTAATAATTTTATTATTAAATTTTATTTACGTTAAAAAATACTTAAAATGGTGGTTTTTCACCCCAAAAGTTTGGTGGAGTCACATTTTTATGTGGATATGCTGATGATAATAATATCTCATATTGTGATCTTACAACTGGCATCTTTCTATTATCATAAAAGAAAGGTCCGTTAAGAAAGTTACGTTGATTGGGATAAGATAAAGTGCGGAAGGGTATATTTTCGCCGAGGTTAATAATTTGTACATCGGATACAATGGCATTACTATCTCTTAAACAAACACGGATTTTAACTTGTGGGGGTACAAGATCTTTACCGAGATTGGTATAATAAGAATTAGGGTACTGAATTTTGAAGGAGAATTTACCTTGAATAATAGGTGTATAACCGATATTTTCACCACCAGAAAAAGCGACGGATTCATTAGGATAGGGTAAACCACTACCTGAGAAAGATGAGTTATAAGTTGGTGAGTTAGCAGCGGCATAACTGAGTTGAACTTCATTATGTAAAGCGAACAAGAACATATCATGTTTAAGAGTACCTTGAACAACATATAAATTTTTGTCGGTATTTTTGTGGATATCAACATCACAAAGAGGTAAACTCTTATAAATAGATTTCCATTGGGGGTTCATAGTTTTGTCATGTTCTTCAAAAATATCTTTAGAGTATTGATCAACAAAATGATTAGTATCCATATTCTATTTTCTAATAATAGATGATTTTTTTTTCTATAAAAAAAATCTATTTAGAAAATATAGTAATTAAAATGGATAATTTAGATTCAATTGTTATACCCCAAAATTTAGATATACAAATAATGGATAGTTCTTTAGGTATATCTAATACTAATATTCAATTAGAATCCACTAAAGATGAACCAGTTGAACAAAAAGAGATAATAAATAAACCTATTGAAGAAAAGATACAATTAGTATTTGAACCAGAAACTCCTTTAATTAAAAAAGATATTTATCATAATTCTATATTTATTTTTGATATGGATGGTACATTATGTGAATCAGGTAAAATGTTAACACCATTAATGATACAATATTTAACAAATTTAAAAAATAAATATAATTGTGATTTAGGTATAAATGGTGGTGGTACATATGAAAAGTTATTAATTCAATTAGGTGATGCTAAATCTTTATTTAAATATATATTTGCTGAATGTGGTTCAGTTGTATATGAAAATGATAGATTAATTCATAAAAATAATTTACTTCGTCATAAATCCTATTCTAATATTCAAAAATTAATTAGATATTCTCTTAAATTTATATCCGAAACCAATTATGAAATTAATGGTCATTTTGTGGATGTTCGTAATGGTTTAGTTTATATATCAATGGTTGGTTTACAAGCTAATGATGATCAACGAGAACTTTTCCTTAAAATGGATAAAAAGATGGAATTTAGAAAAAGACTTTTATTGCAATTAAATGAAAGAAAAGTAAAATTAATGGCAAATCTTCCATCAAATCAAGATATCACTATTTGTTATGGAGGAAAAGTGGGTATAAGTATATATCCAACGGAGTGGGATAAGGTGCAAGTTTTGAAGTATATAAAGAAGTATGAGAATATACATTATTTTGGGGATAGATATGAAGAAGAAGGTAATGATTATAAATTAATAAATCATGAGAGTGTGATAGGTTATAAAGTAAATAATCCGGAGGAAACAATGGAAAAGATAAGAAGTGTGTTATAAATAAATAAATTTTTTTGTAATAAAAATATAGAAGTATGAATGTCTATATGGTTGATTTAGAGTCAAATATGATTCAATTTGAAGATATGGATAGATATGAACAGGATTTAACATATTATTATCATTCAAATTATAGTGAATTAATTTTAATAGAGAAGATGAAGAATACATCAAATCAGGGTAAATTGAATTTTTATACAAAAGAAAAATTTTTAGAATATAAGATTCATGAGGATACACATTATAGAATATATACAATAAATTTTCAAAACAATGAAATAAATACAAAAAAAGATGAATTGAGTTATTTACAATTATTAAAAGATATAATGTCAAAAGGTGATTTTAGACAAACTCGTAATGGTTTTACTTATTCTTTATTTGGAAAAACTTTAAGTTTTGATGTAAGGGATAAATTCCCTTTATTAACAACTAAAAGAATGTTTTTCAGAGGAATAATAGAAGAATTATTGTTTTTTTTAAGAGGTGAAACAAATTCAAAATTATTGGAGAATAAAGGAGTGAATATATGGAAGGGTAATACATCAAATGAGTTTATAAGATCGCGTAATTTACCATATGAAGAGGGAGATATGGGTCCAATGTATGGATATCAATGGATACATTTTGGAGCTAAATACAGGGGTATGAATGCGGAATATGGTAATGAGGGATATAATCAATTAGAGTATGTAATAAAATTGTTGAGAGAGGATCCAATGAGTAGAAGGATAATAATGACAACATATAATCCGGAGATGGCTGAGGAGGGAGTATTATATCCATGTCATGGGATAGTGACACAATTTTATGTGAATGAATTAAATAATAATTATTATGTATCAATACAGACATATTTAAGATCGAATGATATGTTTTTGGGATCACCATTTAATATAGCATCATATGCGGCAATGTTATATATAATATGTCAATATTTGGGACCAAAATATAAACCGGATAGAGTGATAATGAATATAGGAGATGCACATATATATGAGGAACATATAGAACAGTGTTTGGAACAGATAAAGAGACAACCATATAGTTTTCCGAAATTAAGGATAAGGGAATTTAGTAGAATAGAGGATTTAAGATATGATGATTTTGAATTGGTAGATTATAAATATCATTCGGTATTAACGGCACCAATGAAAGTTTAAAATAAATGTTTAATAAAATAAAATAAAATATAAAAACAAATTAGAAGAGAATAAAAATGTCAGGACAAGAGAATATAGATGTAAGTTTTAATAATCCAGGATCAGATTTTTATAATAAATATTTGTTGAATAATATGGAAACAAAAAATATAAATAGAGATGAAAAACAGTATAGTGTAGCATCAGATCAGATAATGAAGAATATATTAAAAGATAAGTTTTCATTAAATTATACAGATTATGAGAAATTAAAATTAGCGGAACAATATAATAAATTGTATGTAAGTTCATTAACAGAATCGGAAAAATTAAGACAGATCCAAGAGAATAAAAAGTTCTATAATATGTCATTAAAACAATTAATAGAAAATGCAAGTTTAGTATATATAGAATTATTAAATGAATTAACAAATTTTTTTACATATAATGATAAAAAGTCATTAAATCAATTGGGATATATAATAACAAAGGGTGAAAACATGTTATATATAGGTTTATTAATAGTGATAATAGCATTTAGTTTATGGTTAATAGAGGTGACGGGTCAATAAAAAATGTGATAATAAAGTAACAAAAATGGATAAAACAAAATATGAAATGTGTGAAAAGTTCAAAATATTAGGAAAAAAGAAGTTGGTAAAAAGTTGTAAGGGATTAGTGGATTGTCAGTGTAAACATTGTCAGAAAGAAATAGATGAAATGAAGAAGTTGAAAGGTAGTAAGAAGATGGATAAGATAAAAAGTGAGTGTATAAAAAAACATAATAAAATAGAGGATGTTGGATTATGTATATATAAGAAGACACCAAAGAAGGATATGAAAATAATGACGGAAGCATCACAAAAGGTTATTAATTGTCAAGAGAAGAAATGTAAAAAGGAGATGGGATTATTTGCAAAGAGTATATTTAATTCGATGATAAAAAAAAAGAATGAAACAAAAAAAAAATAAGAGAGAAAGATAGAGAATGATAACTTTAGATAACAATGTAAAATTATTGGATAAATATGTTATCCCGGCAGGAGTATATGATTTTGTGATAAATAGAAATATAATACAATTAAAAAAGTATTTAGAACAACATCCGAAATTATTATTTAAAATAGCACAATTTAATCAACAATTAAAGTTGGCAAATCAATATGCAGCAGATAATAAGTGTTTATGTGCTTATACAATACCATGGGTAACAACATATGCAAATTGTTATAATATGGGACAGAGGAGAGTATGTTTAACATTTACCCAACAAGTTAATTTATATAGATATATGATAAGATATTGGTATCCATCACCAGAGATGTCCAATACAAGATTTTTGTCAATGGTGGCTTTAGGTACTTTACAGGAATTAAAGTTAGCTAAACAATATATAGGAGCAGGTAAAGATCCGTGTGTTGTTGGAAATAAGGAAGTTATAGTTGGTAAGAATTTTAGTAGTAATTATCAATTTGTTGAGTATTTAGATAATCATTATATATGGTTATAATAAAAAAAAATCAAAAAATATTTTGTTTAAATAAAAAAGAATTTAATAAATTCTTTTTGTATAAAAGAAAAAGTGGGAAAAAGATAGAGGATGGATACACAGAGATTAATGGTGAAAGCCGGTATAAATTTGTCAATACCACATAAGTTGGGTAATTTGAATACAGAAAATATGACGGAAGAAGAGATAAAAGAGGAAGAGGAGAGAAGGATAAATGAGGAGGTTGATAGAACATTAGAAGAGAATGAGATATATTTAATGAATGATGAGAAGGATTTAAGGAAGGGTTATACAGCAAATAGTTGTTCATTAGAGTTTGTGCAATATCAGGCGAAGATATTTGTACAGGGTACATATAATTCGGCATTATTAAGAACGGGAAATGGATTAAATACATTTGTACCGGATTTATTTAGACAATGTTATTTAACACCGAATATACAAGTACCGGATATATGTCCATTAATATTTTCATTTACGGGTGAGATATTTATATATTTTCAGAAGATAATAGATAAGGATTTAATAAAGGGTTTTTTATATTTTGGTTTTTCATCGGATTATAGAACAAATTATAATATAACCCAGAAGTATCCAATAAAAGAGCCATTTTATGGTAATTTAAAGAGGTATTTTGATAATTTTCAAAGAAATTCACCATATGAGACATCGGGATCATTTACAGATTTTGTATCGGTATTTATAGGAAAATATCCACCATATACATTATTAAATCAATTAATAGATTTTTATACACAAATGAATTATTATCATTCAAATAGTTTATTAGGTAAAACGACATGTGGATATAGAATACCATGGGAGGGATCGATATTATGTACAGATAGACCATTAACAACAACATATTTTGATTTTAAGGTACAATTGGCATTAATGAATAATATATATAATTTATATAATGAGTGGGCGGCGAATAGACAATATCAAACATATCAGGGAGATATAACATCGAGAGCATCAACATTTTTTACAATATTGACATTAGTATTGGAAGTATTTGAGGATGTTTATGTAGAATTTTCATATGATCAAACGAAAAAATATTATTGTAAAAAACCGTATATGTCACAACAAAATTATCAAAAATGTGTTGATTTATATGGTATATATACAGATAATAAAATAAGATTTAGTGTATAAATATAATTTGTTTTTAATTTAATTATTTTATAAATATGATTTATAAAATTGTATATGAGAAAAATATAAAAAAAAGATTTAAAAATTTAAACGAAAATTCTAGGAACAATATGCATAGACATTAATTCATGAATGAACAACTTACTAGCATATGGAATTTGAACTTTAGTGAACCGAGTTGTATTATCAGAATACAATGATTTATATTTACCTTTGTCAGGATTAACGGGACTAATCATACCAGTCTCATTATCAATCCAAACATAATATTTATCCGAATTGTCGAAGAATCTCTCTTTTAAGAATTGAACAGAACCATGAGCAATCATCGCATCTCTTTCCATCTCACCAAATCTTAAACCACCATCTCTTGAACGACCTTCTGTAGGTTGGTGCGTTAATAATTGATAAGGCCCAGTGGATCTTGAGTGAATCTTTTGATTAACCAAGTGTTTAAGGCGATAATAGAAAGTTGGTCCAATAAAGATATTAGCTTCAATCTGTTCACCAGAACGACCATCATATAATACTTCTTTACCACTTCCATGAAAACCGAGTTTTTCCATAACTTTGGGGATATCTTCAACAGCTATATCTCTATATGATGTTGCATCCATTTCACATCCACTTACAGCACCAACTTTTCCAAAAATAGATTCGATTAATTGACCAATTGTTAAACGTTTAGGTAAACCAATAGGATTCATAATAATATCCGGTGTCACTCCATCTTTTGTATATGGCATATCCTCTTGATTATATACCATACCAATAGTACCTTTGTTACCCTCTAGTACCCCTAAGTTTCCAAAGGGGGATAGACTGTATCTTAAGCTTGTTCAGGATGATTAATCCATCATTACAAACCGATTGCCGTGCGGTCGTTGAGGGAGTTGTATATATCTTATCATAACGATACTTAACAACTTTACCCGCGGATGACCCAATCTTCATCATTCTTACCATACCCGACGCAGTTAACGTGGCCATCTTATAGATT
>JACCDX011393924.1_pt1 | contig 13395 bp, 13 predicted proteins | sample 7449681 | NCBI WGS metagenome assembly JACCDX01 (sample SAMN15323450, study PRJNA562643) | freshwater metagenome | isolation source: river surface water | place: USA:Blue River Watershed | collected 2017-08-18
CATAAGTTTTCAAGTAATATTTTTATTCCCCAAGCAGTTGCAATTGGGGCAAGTTTAGAAGCAATAAATGAAAACCGAAGTGAAACTTCCAAATCTTTATCAATTCTAATTAAGGATTTGCGAGAACAATTAGAAAAAATTAAAAACGTAATTGTTTTGGGAGATCCACTAGCAAGACTTCCACATGTGCTTAGTTTTTTAATTGAAAATGTTGATGGTGAATTTATTTCCCAAAATCTAAGTAAAAAAGGATTTGCTGTTTCTAGCGGCTCTTCTTGCACACCTGATGCCATAAAACCATCTCATGTATTAAGCGAAATGGGATATCCTAATCAGGCTCATATAAGAGTTTCTCTGTCATTCAATACAACTAAAGAAGATATTGATGATTTTGTTATTGCACTAACCCAAATTTTAGATGAGATTTAAAAAGCAGGTTTTGTTTTTAAAACTTTTTTTAATTGATTTAAATATTTAACTCTAGAAATTTCAATTACCCCCATGCTTTTTAAATGAGGGGTTTGCCATTGCACATCAAAGATTCTTTCTCCCCCAGCATTTTTTAATTTTTCAACTAAATAGACCATTGCGGTTTTTGATGCATCTGTTTTTCTATGAAACATTGATTCACCTGCAAATAATCCATTTACTTCAACACCATAAAGTCCACCGACCAAATTTTCTTGACTATCCCAAACTTCAACACTATGAGCAAAACCTAAATCAAATAAATCTTTATAAGCTTTTAATATTTCTTTATTAATCCAACCTTTTGGCCTTTTGTCATCACCACAGCCTTTCATCACTTCAATAAATTCTTTATCAAAAGTGACATGATATTTTTTCATCGATTTTTTTAAAGATCTCGATATTTTTATTTCATCAAGAGGCAGCACTCCCCTTTTTAAAGGTGACCACCAACCAATTTCAGTTTTTCCTTCAACTTCAACATGCATTGGAAAAATTCCGTGTTTATAAGAATCAATTAAGGTTTCTGGTTCTAAATCTGCACCCAAAATGACTAAATCATTTTTAGGCATATCTTCAATTTTAGGAAAATTCCAAAGTGAAGGCCCAATTTCTTTTGGCATTTATTTAATTAACTAAAAAAGGTTTAATTTCTGCAGCAGGATCTTTCCCGTAAAAGTTTTCAAATCGTGAAACAAATTCTTCATTTGAAAAGAAATATTCTTGAGTTCCAACTGTTTCAATTACATAGGTTGCAAGCATTGATCCAACTTGTGCGCAGCGTTCTGGTTTTAATCCCCATGAGTAAGCCGCTAAATAACCTGCACGAAATGAATCTCCAACACCTGTTGGATCGAGTCTTTCTGTTTCAGGAGGACAAGCAACTGTTGCAATAACTTCATTTTTACTTTGAACTCGTGCCCCTTTTGCTCCTAAAGTTGTCACAACGGTGCCAACTCTTTTCATTAATTCATCAGTGTTCCAACCAACTTTTTTCTCTATCAAACTTGATTCATATTCATTCATGAAAAGATAAGTAGCACCATCAATTAATTGAGCAATTTCTTTTCCATCCATTCTTGCCATCTGCTGGGATGGATCTGCAATAAAATCTATTTTTCTTTGCTTTGCTTCCTCGGTATGTTTAATCATTGCTAAAGGATCACTTGGACCAATGAATACAAAATCTATTTTTCCAACTCTTTGAATAACAGGACCTAGTTCAATTAAATTTGATTCACTCATTGCACCTGGATAAAAAGAAGCTATTTGATTTGCTGCATCATCTGTGGTGCAAACAAAACGTGCCGTATGTTTATCGTGACTGTAATGAATTGATTCACAATCAACATTATGTCTTTCTAACCAAGATCTGTAATCTGCAAAATCTTTTCCAACTGCTCCAACTAAAATAGGTCGAAGACCAAGCTTTCCCATTGAGAATGCAACATTTGCACCAACTCCTCCTCTTCTAATTTGTAAATCATCAACTAGAAAAGAAAGTGAAACGTGATCTAATTTGTCTGCAACTAAAGAATCTGTGAATTTTCCAGGAAAGCGCATCAAGTGATCAGTAGCAATGGAACCCGTGATTGCAATGTTTAGTGACACGGGAAGTAAGACTACTAATTAACCGATGAAAAGTGAATTAGTGGAATGAATCGCCACAGGCACAAGATCCGCCTGCATTTGGATTATCGATTGTAAAACCTTGTTTTTCGATTGTGTCCACAAAATCAATTGTTGCTCCATTTAGATATGGAACGCTCATTTTGTCGACAACAACTTTTACGCCATCGAAATCTTGTGTTGCATCTCCTTCAAGAGAACGATCATCAAAAAATAATTGGTATCTCATACCTGAGCATCCACCAGGTTGCACAGCAATTCTTAATGCAAGATCATCTCTTCCTTCTTGATTAAGAAGTGTTCTTACTTTTGTAGTCGCAACATCTGTTAGCAAAATGCCATTTTGAGTATTTGTGGTCTCAGCGCTCATTGTTGAAATTTACCTTTCCTTCTTCTATATATATTGCCACGTTATTTGGACCATGTCCTGCTGACCCGCTCCGCAAGCATTACTAGAGACATAAAGGGATCTTCTGGCAAATCTTTTCCAGGTTCAATGCATCCATAAGCGCCAACTATTCCTGCTGCAGCTAATTCTCTTTTTCCTGCAACGACTTGGCCGCACAATGCAAGACAGGTTTTTGCCGAATCCATAGCCATATCTGCGATTCCAGTTATAACTTTTCCACGCAAAGTTTGCCAATCAAGAGAGCCTTCTCCGGTGATAACTAAATCAGCGTTTGCAATTTCATTTTTTAAATCAAATGATTCTTCCACTAGTTCTAAGCCACTTACTCTATTTGCACCAAGTGCCATAAGGGCAAAACCTATTCCCCCACCTGATCCTGCACCCAGCATCAATGAAGCATCTTTATTATCTTTTCTTCTCGGAGTTTTTTTCGCTAACTCCTCTAATTTTTTTTCAAGCTCTTCAATTAATTCTTTGCTGGCACCTTTTTGCTCACCAAATCCTTTAGCTGCTCCTCTATTGCCCAGAAGTAATACATCAACATCTGTTGCTGCAATTAAGTCAATATTTTCTATATCTTTAGGATTTACCGTTTCTAAAATTCCAACACCGCCATCAATTGAAGCAGTGCCTCCCACTCCTACAAATATGGATTCGCAACCTTCTTTAATTGCATTGTTTATTAATTCACCAATTCCTTTTGAAGTGTATTTATCTGGAGTTTTAGGAAATTTTGTTACTAATTGAGGACCAACTATTAAATGAGATTCAATATAAGCAGTTTTACCGACAATTAACATTGGAACATTTATTGCATTTCCTTCTAATCCTGTAACTGGGTAAGTAACAAGATTTCCACCAAATCCATAAGAAATTGCATCTAGAAACCCAGGACCGCCATCACTCATAGGTGCTAGAAAAAAATCATCTTTACTGGTTTTTTCCCAACCAGTCTTAATCGCCAAAGCTGCTTGAGCAGCAGTAAGAGTGCCGGTGAATGAATCTGGAGCAATAACGATGCGCACCTCGCAAACTTTAGTAAAGCATGAAAACATATAGATATGGCACCAACTTGGACTGAACCTTCTCCAACACCTTTACTACATTTATTGGGATCATTATCTGATTCAAACACTGAAAAAGGTGTGGAATGTCCTGGTCAATTACCAAATCCTTCTTCACCTGATTTAGTGCAACGAGCGTTAGTTGCGAAAGAAAAATTAGGTGATCGTTTATTTATTTTAGGACATCACTATCAAAGAGATGAAGTTATTCAATTTGCAGACACCACTGGTGACTCTTTCAAATTAGCTAAAGATGCAGCTGCTAGACCTAATGCTGATTACATTGTTTTTTGTGGCGTGCACTTCATGGCAGAAAGTGCAGATATTTTAACTTCAGATTTACAAAATGTTATTTTGCCTGATTTAGCAGCAGGTTGTTCGATGGCCGATATGGCAGAAATTTCTCAAGTTGAATCTTGTTGGAGTGTTTTAGAAGATTTAGGAATTGCAAATTCCACAGTTCCTGTTGTGTACATGAATTCAACTGCTGCAATTAAAGGATTTACTGGAAAAAACGGTGGAACAGTTTGCACATCCTCAAATGCCCAAAAAGCTTTAGAGTGGGCTTTTTCAAAAGGTGAAAGAGTTTTATTTCTTCCCGATCAACATCTAGGTAGAAACACAGCAGTAATGAAATTGGGATTAAAAAAAGAAGATTGCGTGGTCTTTGATCCAAGAAAACCAAGAGGTGGATTAACTGATACACAATTACATAATGCGCGAATGATTTTATGGAAGGGTCATTGTTCTGTTCATGCTCGTTTTTCACTAAATTCAGTTAATGAAGTAAGACAAAGAGTTAAAGATGTTCAAGTAATAGTTCATCCAGAATGTGTGTATGAAGTTGCAGAGGCTGCTGATGTAATTGCCTCCACTGAAGGAATTATTAAAACAATTAAGGCCTCTGCTAGCGGAACTAAGTGGGCGGTAGGAACGGAGTTAAATTTGGTGAGAAGACTTGCAAAACAGTTTCCTGACAAAGAAATTATGTTTTTAGATAAAACGATTTGCTACTGCTCGACTATGAATAGAATTGATCTTCCTCATCTTGTGGCAAGTTTAGAAAATTTAGTTGCTGGAAATATTGTGAATCAAATAAAAGTTGATGCTCAAACTAAACAATTTGCCAAAATGGCATTAAATCAAATGCTTGCCCTACCTGGAAATTAATAGGTGATAATCTAAAAAATTATGAAACAAGGACCAACCCCAAAAAGAAAAGAAGCAGAAGCTGCGCGTAAGAAAGCTTTAAAAGTTCCAAAGGACACAAAAGAAGCTAGAAAAGCTATGCGTGAGCGCACCAGACAACAACGCGCTGAAGTTAGAGTTGCAATGGCTCGCGGTGAAGAGTGGGCAATGCCTTTAAGAGACAAAGGTCCAGTAAAAAGACATGTTAGAAATTTAGTTGATTCCCGTTGGCATTTTGGTGAACTATTTTTACCAATCGCAATGGCAGTTTTAGTTTTATCTTTGGTACCTAATCCTCAGGTAGCACGATTTGTTTATTTTTTGTGGTTATTAATGATGCTTGGCACAATCGTTGATGAAATATTTTTAGGATTCAAAATAAAAAGAGAAATAAATAAAAACTATTCAGATCCAAAAGAGCGAAAAGGTGCAATTTTTTACGGTCTAATGAGAGCATTGCAACTTAGAATTTTAAGAATTCCAGCACCAATTGTAAAAATAGGTGGAAAACCTAAAGAGTTTAAGTAGTTACTTACTTATTGGATGAAGGCTCATGTTCTCCATGGCCAAGTTGGTTCCATCCCAAAGTGAAACTTGATCAACTCCACCTTTAAGTAAAACTCTCCAATTAAGTGTTAACCAGTCTTCTGCTTCAGATCTAGTATTAAATTCTTCTATTACTGCTTCTTGAGGTAATTGTTCAACTGGTTTTCCATCTTTATCTAAATAAACCCAGGTAAATGCCATTTTCAATATTTTCCTTTTTAAAGAAATTAAGTTAGCCCCCGCGACAACTTGTTTCTTTATAGATAAATAGTTTCACGACTCGCTCACATTTGGCAATTGACTAAGGGGTAAGTTTCATGTTGTAGTTCTACCTAGCACGAAAACCTGTTCCTTGTACAAGGGGAAGCTGGTCAAAGTCCAGCACTGTCCCGCAACCGTAGGTTCAGAAAAAAGAAGATAATTCTTTTTTTGAACAAGTCGGATTACCTAACAAGGAATGAGTCGACCAACGCATCCGTCGAGGAAAACGGGGCAGGCCGGATTGTTTTTCTAGATCCACCTTCCCTTTGTTTCTTTTGAAGCAAAGGGTTTTTGTTTTTCTAGATTTATTATCTTTAAGCCCGCTCATCTGGTTAATCAACGGTTTAGATCCAGAGGAGATTAGATTGAAAAAAGTAAAAAGAAATGTGGCATTAATTTTTATTGCAACATTATTTAGTTCCCTATTTTCTATAACTTCTGCAAATGCTGCAGATTATCGTTATTGGACTTTTTGGGTAACTTCAAATGATCAATGGTCATTTGCAAATGAAGGTGCTGGCACCTTAAAAGCAACAGATCAAATGGTCACCGGTTGGAAATTTGCAATAACTGGTGCAGACAATGGCACGCCTCCAAATCAAAGTGCCGTATTTGCAGAGCTTTGTCCTGACACTTCAGAACAGGCTGGAGTTTTAAGAGTTGCAGTAGTTGTTGATTTCAATGATGCAACTGTTGCTCCAGAAGGAGAAACACCTCCAGCAGAATCCTTAATAAATTGTGTAACAGTTAATGAAGGACAAACTGCTGCAGATGCTTTAAATGCTGCAGGTTTAGAAGTAAGAGCAAGTCAACCAGGATTTGTTTGCGGCATTAATGGTTATCCAAAAGAAGAATGCGGTGTAGAAATTCCTGCAACTTCAGAAGAAACTACAGAAGTAGAAACCCAAGCAGACACACCAATGGTGATTGCAGAAAACGAAACAGTAAGTGAATCATCAAATACTGATTTGCAGCTAATTGCACTTGCTGCAGTTTTAGTGGTTGGTCTAGCGATTGTTCTTCGTATGAGAAAGAAAAAGAACAATTAAAGAAATAGTAAATAGATCTCTTATGCCATCTGCCCCCCGCAGATGGCATAAGCCATTAATTTTTTCTGAAATAAGATTTTTACACTCTGGGGCTTGGTGGTTGTGGGCAATTTTAATGGCAGCAATTGCTGCTGGAACTACGAATCCAATTTATTTAATTTCAATAATTTTTGTTGTTTTACTAGTTGTTAAGTACAGAAAAAGCGATGCTCCTTGGTCTAAGTCAATTAAGGGATTTATTTATGCAGGAATTTTAATAGTAATCATCAGAACTTTTTTAGTAATTATCACTCCAGATATATTTGGTGATTTTGTTTTATTTACTATTCCTGAAATTCAATTACCAAGTATTTTTGCAGGAATTAAAATTGGTGGTGCAATTAAAGCAAATACTTTGTATTTTGCTTTTACTCAAGGTCTTAGATTTGCCACAATTTTAATTTGTATCGGTGCTGCCCAATCTTTAGCTTCTCCTTATCGACTCTTGAAATCAGTTCCTGCAGCACTTTACGAAATAGGTTTATCAATAATTGTGGCCATGACTTTTGCTCCACAACTTGCCCAAGATGCAAAAAGAGTTAGAGAAGCCCAATTTTTAAGAGGCAGAAAAATAACGGGAATTAAATCTTTTGCAAAAACTATCGTCCCAATTTTAGAAGGAGCTATGGAAAGAGCATTAAATCTTGCATCTTCCATGGATTCAAGAGGCTATGGCAGAAAAGTTCATCAAAATAAGATCAAAAAAAATGTGACAAATATTTTCATGCTGCTTGGTTTGCTGGGAATAATCTTTGGCTTATCTGGATTACTGGGTGTATTTAGTCAAACAAATATTGGTTTTTTAAATCTTTTCATTGGTTTGTTTTTCGCAATTTTTTCTCTTTGGCTTGCAGGAAAGAATGCCTCGAGAACTAAATATCGGGCAGATAGATGGGAAATTCCAGAAGTGCTCGTGATTTTTAGCGCCATTTTTGGTTTAGTTTCTCTTAGATTCAGTGAAACTAGTGTGTTAAATCCACCAACTAGTCCATTAAGTTTTCCGCAAATAGATTTTGTATCACTTTTTTGCATTTATTTAGCATTATTAGCTATTCCTTTATCTCCAAAGCCTCCTAAAGCAAATAAAAATCTGAATTTAAATTTAAAACTTAACTTAAGTTTGGAGCAAAAGGCAGCATGATTAATTTTGAAAATGTAACTTTTAAATACAACGAAACTGAATTTCCCATATTAGAAAATGTAAATTTAACTATTCCAAGTGGTGAGTTAGTTCTAGTCGTTGGAAAAACAGGGTCTGGAAAATCAACTTTTCTAGGCCTAATAAATGGATTAGTACCAAATTTTTCAGGCGGAGACTTTTCAGGGGATGTAAAAGTATTTGATAGATCAATTAGAGATTTTCAACCAAGAGATTTTGCCGATTTAGTAGGAGTAGTCAAGCAAGATCCAAGATCATCTTTTGTCACTGACAATGTGGAAGATGAACTTGCCTACAGCATGGAACAACTTGGAATTTCAAGTAGCACAATGAGAAGACGTGTCGAAGAAGTTTTAGATTTACTTGGATTAAATGACTTAAGAAATAGATCTTTAGCAACTCTTTCTGGTGGGCAACGTCAACGAGTAGCAATTGCTTCAGTGCTAACCACTAATCCAAAAGTGCTGGTACTTGATGAACCAACAAGTGCGCTAGATCCAAGTGCTGCGGAAGAAGTTTTATCAATATTGCAACGCCTGGTCCACGATTTAGGTTTAACTGTTGTGTTAGCAGAACATAGATTAGAAAGAGTTGTGCAATATGCAGATCGAGTAATCGTGATTGATCAAGATGCAGAAGTATTTGCAGACAGACCCATAAATGTTTTTGCTACATCTCAAATTGCTCCCCCTGTGGTTGAGCTTGGAAGAAATGTTGGATGGAATCCAGTACCTTTAACCGTTAGAGATGCAAGACGTTTTGCCGATGAACTAAGAGTTCGACTTGAAAAATCAAAACCAAGGAATAGAAATAATCCTGCAACTAAAAAAGTAGTAGAAATAGAAAATTTAAGTTTTAACTATCCAAATGTTAGAGCTTTAAGAAATATTAATTTAGAAATAAGCGATGGAGAAATTGTTTGTTTAATGGGCCGAAATGGTTCAGGTAAATCAACACTCTTAAGCCATATTGTTGGTCTTTTAACACCCACATCAGGTTTAGTAAAAGTCTTAAATAACAAACCCCAAGAACTTTCTGGAATTAATTTAATTAAAACAGTGGGACTTGTCCCCCAAGAACCAACCGATTTATTACTTTCAGATTCAGTTTTAAAAGAGTGCCAAGCAAGTGATAAAGATGCTCAAGTTACTTTGGGAACTACTTTAGAAATCTTTGAACAAATTATTTCCAATGTTTCTGAAAATACCCACCCTAGAGATTTATCTGAAGGAGAAAAACTCTCGTTAGCACTTTCTATTGTTTTAGCGGCAAAACCACCTTTAATTTTGCTTGATGAACCTACTAGAGGTTTAGATTATGCAGCTAAGAAAATTCTTGTTCAAAATCTACAAAAATTAGGTAAAAAGAAACACACCATAATTCTTGCAACTCATGATGTGGAATTAGCTGCAGAAGTTGCTACCCGGGTAATTCTTTTGGCAGATGGCGAAATTGTCACAGATGGTCCAGTAAATGAAGTTTTATCAAGTTCTCCTATGTTTTCACCTCAAGTTTCAAAAGTTATGGCACCTTCTCATTGGTTAACGGTTTCTGATGTTGTTTTTGCATTGGAAGAATTAGATTGATTAAGAATAACTATTTAACAAAATTTTCTTTACTTTTAACTTCAACTATTGGCGTATTTGCTTTCTTTTGGCCTTTTATGATGCAGAAAAATTCAATTCTGAATAACAATTCAGATAATGCTGGTTTTTTACTTATAGTTCTTGTTCCACTAGTGCTATTTGTTGCATTGGCTGATGTTTTGCAAGGTGGCATTGATGCAAGATCTTTAGCAATACTTGGAGTTTTAACCGCAGTAGTTGCAGCAGTAAGACCATTAGGCGGACAAGTCGCTGGGCTAGAACCGGTATGGGCAATCATCATTATTGGCGGAAGAGCACTTGGTCCAAGTTTTGGTTTTGTTCTAGGTTCAATTGGAATTCTTGGTTCAGCAGTTTTAACAGGAGCTATTGGACCTTGGCTTCCGTTTCAAATGATTGTTGCAGCTTGGGTTGGAGCAATTGCTGGACTTCTACCAAAAATTAAAGGTAACAAAGAAATTGTGATGTTAGTAATTTATGGATTCTTTGTTGGTTTTTTTGCAGGCCTATTACTAAATCTTTGGTTTTGGCCTTTTGCCAATGGCTTAATTCCTGAAATTTCTTTTCAACCAGGAATTGGATTTAGTGAACAATTTGTGCGCTGGATCAGATTTAGTTTCTTAACTAGTTTCGGTTTTGACTTACCCCGAGGAATTTTGACAGCCATACTTTTAAGTTTTCTTGCAAAACCATTATTAAAGGCTATGCGCCGCATGACTAAAAAGGCTAACTTTAATAAGCCTGTAGTCTTACATGCGTGATTAATTCAGTTTTAGCTCTTGGTTTTGAATCAGATAAATTTAACTGGTCTGATATTTCTCCTCTAACTCTTGAACAAAAAGAATTTACCGAAAATTGCGAAGTTGAGGTAAATAAAGCAATAGATAGCAATATAAGTTTGATAGGTATTTATTTAGGAAACAATATTGTTAAAGCAGCTAGCTTAATCGGAGCATTTTATAGCATCGATGCTGCTTCTCTTTTAGGTAAATCAAGTGTGGGTCAAGATCAATTATGGATTGAAAATGCAACCAAGTTAAGAGATTTATTGAGAGTAACAAGAAACTTAAAATCAGATCAGGATCAACTATTAAAAAATTCCCTTGGAGAAAATTCTTTAGGAGCTCTCAAATCAATCAATATTGCAACCGAAAGAAAAACTCGAGTTGTTTTAGTGGGACCAGAAGCTATTGCATTAGGTTTTTTTGCAATGAGAGGTAATTCAAAAATAAAAGATTATTTATTTATTGCAAATACCCCACATATTCCAGCAATTATTGAAGCTCATAAATACATGGGATGCAAAATAATTATGAACACAAAAGAAAACATTCATCCTTTAGCAGAGCTTGCTTTATCGGTTGGGATTTTAAAGGCTAGCGAACTTTAGGGGAAACAAAAGGAGGTTTAACTACTTCAAACTCTGAAGTTCTACCTCTAACATCTACAACTACTTTGTCACCTAATTTAATTGAAGTTTCAAGAAGTCCAAGGGCTAAACCAACTTTTAAAGTTGGTGAAAAAGTACCACTTGTAATTTCTCCAATTTCTTTACCATCTTTCAAAACTTTCATATGTCCTCTTGGGATTGCTCTATCAATTGCTTTTAAGCCGACTAGTTTTCTCTTAATTCCATCAGTTTTTTCTTTAATTAAAGCATCTTTGCCTATGAAAGTTTCTTTATCAAAAATCACTGCCCAATTTAGTCCTGCTTCTAAAGGTGAAATATTCAAAGAAATATCTTGACCATGCAATGGATAGCCCATTTCAGTTCTTAAAGTATCTCTTGCCCCAAGACCAACTGGTTTTGCTCCATATTTCTCGCCAACTTTTAATACTTCCTCAAAAAACTTTTCTGCATCTTGTGCTGGAATTAGAACTTCAACACCTTTTTCTCCTGTATAGCCAGTTCTGCAAACTGTTAAGTGAATTTCATTCCATGACAAATCTTTAAAAGACATATATTCAAGTTCAGTTGGTAAATTCAAATCTTTCAGTAAATCAAAGCTTTTTGGACCTTGGATTGCAATTATTGCTATATCTTTATGAAGATTTGTGATTACATTGTCTGCTGGAATATTTTCCTTAATTATCTGTAAGACTGTTGTGGCATTTCCTGCATTAGGAATTAATAAAATGTCATCTTCTGCTCGTAAATAGACGATTAAGTCATCTACTACTGTTCCTTCTTTTGATAAGAGCATTGAATATTGAGCTTGGCCAGGCTTGATTCTATTTATGTCATTGGTCAAAACTTTATTTAAATTTTTTGCAGCATTTGGTCCTTTGATAGTTGCAGTACCTAAATGTGAAACATCAAAAATTCCAACTGCTTCTCTTGTAGCAGCATGTTCTGTTACGACACCTAAACCTTGATATTCAATTGGCATTTGCCAACCACCAAATGGTGCAAATTTTGCACCCAGCGAAACGTGCTTTGCGTTAAGTGGTGACTCGATTAGTTTGGCGGTTTCGCTCATAACTAGAAACGCTACTAGGCTATTTCTTATGTCAATTACTCGACTAACAGATTCTTACGAAATTGGTGCAAACGAAGTTCTTGTGGTGGGTTTTGCACAAACTGACTCAGGTTATGAGCTACTTGAGTCTGCTCAACCTATTGACCCTTCTTTGAAACTGCAAATTAGTCAGGCAATTAAATTAACTAGTTTTACTGGGAAAAAATCAGAAGTTACATATTTAACAATTAATTCAGGTGTGCTTTGTATAGGACTTGGAAAAATAGAAAAAACTCAACCCATTGATCTAGAAACTTTAAGAAGAGCTGCCGGCACAGCAAGTAGAAGTTTATTTGGAAAAAAGTCTGCGCTTTTTGCTCTTCCAAATAAAAATCTAACTCAAACTCATGCAGTCGTATTGGGTGTTGAATTAGGTGCATATAGTTTTCAAGAATTTAAAACTAAAAAAGATGATAAGAATAATCCATTAGAAACTGCCAAGATTTTAGTTACTGAAGTAAAAAATAATCAGAAAATTTTTGAAGAAGCACAAATAATTGCAGAATCTGTTTTAAACGTAAGAAATTTGGTAAACACTCCTCCAAGTCATATGTATCCATCAGTTTTTGCTGATTATGTAAAAAAGAGTTTTAAAAGAGGCTCAAAAGTTAGTTTAGAAATTCTTGATGAAAAAATGCTTAAGAAAAAAGGTTATGGAGCTCTTATTGGTGTAGGTCAAGGTTCTATCAATCCACCTAGATTTGTTAGAGCCACTTACAAAGTTAAAGGTGCAAAATTTCATTTAGCTTTAGTTGGTAAAGGAATCACTTTTGATACCGGAGGAATTTCTTTAAAGCCTCCAGCATCAATGCACACTATGAAATGTGACATGGCAGGTGCGGCAACTGTTATAGAAACTTTAAGAGCAATCACAAAATTAGATTTGAAAATAAATGGCACTGCGTATGCTGCTCTTGCTGAAAACATGCCTTCTGCCACAGCGCAAAGACCAAGTGATGTCGTAACTACTTATAGCGGAAAAACTATTGAAGTACTAAATACAGATGCAGAAGGAAGATTAGTTCTTGCCGATGCATTAGGCAGAGCACAAGAAGATAAACCAGATTTAATTGTTGATGTGGCAACTTTAACTGGAGCTGCAACTATTGCTCTTGGTTCAAGAACTGCAGGAATTATGTCGAATAAAGATGATGCAAGAGATCAAGTTTTTGCAAGCGCTAAAGAAGCAGGTGAATCAATGTGGCCAATGCAAATACCGGAAGAAATAAGAACAGTACTTGATTCAAAAACTGCTGATATTGCAAATGTTGGTTTTACTCCAAATCCTGCTGGCGGAATGATGTTGGGTGCTGCATTCTTAAAAGAATTTGTTGATGAAAAAACTGCTTGGGTTCATTTAGATATTGCACCTCCTGCATTTAATGAAGGTGCTGCTTATGGATACACAAATTTTGGTGGTACAGGTGTTGGTGTGAGAACTTTAGTTAACCTTGCACAAA
>JACCDX010894629.1_pt1 | contig 13391 bp, 15 predicted proteins | sample 7449681 | NCBI WGS metagenome assembly JACCDX01 (sample SAMN15323450, study PRJNA562643) | freshwater metagenome | isolation source: river surface water | place: USA:Blue River Watershed | collected 2017-08-18
CAAGCTGCAAGGCTTGAAGAAGTAAGCCCGAGGCCGCGCGTTGAAAGCCCTGCACATCTACGCCGGCCCCAAGGCCTTGGCCCACATCGAGGCCAATGGCCTGAAGCCCGAACACGTTGGCGTCATACCCGCTGCAGCGGGTGGGCCCAAGGGCTTGATTCTTGGACCGCTGGATCGCTTTTTGTTTGGCGAGTGGCTGCCTCAAAGCACACAACCCATCGACCTTGTTGGGGCTTCCATCGGTGCGTGGCGCATGGCCACGGCGTGTTTAGATAACCCGGTGCAAGGCTTTGATCGCCTATCGCACGACTATATCCACCAAGACTATCAGGTACCCGAAGGCCAAAAGAGGCCGAGCGCCAAGCAGGTGAGCGACGAGTTCAGCCAAACCCTGCAAGCGTTTTATGGCGGCCATGTGCGCGAAGTACTCAACAACCCTCGCTATCGACTCCATGTAGTGACCTCGCGTGGCAAACACATCCTGCACCATGAACACCCCTTGCTCACACCCTTGGGCTATGCAGGCGCGTATCTGTGCAATGCGGTGCAACGCAAAGCCATGGGGGCTTGGCTTGAGCGCGTGGTGTTTTCTAGCCGAGGTGGGTTGCCGTTTGAGACGTCTGACTTTGCCACCCAGCACATGCCGCTGAACGAACGCAACTTCATGGCCGCGCTGCAAGCGAGCTGCTCCATCCCGTTTGTGCTGCAAGCCGTGCATGACATTCCCGATGCGCCCACTGGCGCGTATTGGGATGGCGGTATCACCGACTACCACTTGCACCTCAACTACAAGGGCCTGGTGCTGTACCCGCACTTTCAACAAGCTGTGGTACCTGGCTGGCTCGACAAGGCCCTGAAATGGCGACACAAGTCCACGCCGTTTTTAGACAACACCATCGTCCTAGCGCCCAACCCCGAGTGGGTCAAAACCTTGCCCAACAGCAAGCTGCCAGACCGTAGTGACTTTGTGACCTATACCTCTGACTTTGAGGGAAGGGTGAAGGTTTGGCAAACGGCAGTGACGGCTAGCCAACAAATGGCGGATGAATTCGCAGCTTGGCTTGCACAGCCTACTCGATCAGCTGTACAGACCCTTTAAGGAGTTGTCATGTCAAATGCATATGTCGTCGGACAAATCACCGTCAAAAACGAAGCCTTGTGGGGCGAGTACCGCTGCAAAGTTCCTGCCACGCTCGCGCCTTGGAATGCCGAATTGGTGTTTCGCGGTCAGCAGGTAAGGACGCTATCGGGCGAGTGCCGGCACGCCAACATAGTTGTGATTCGCTTTGCTTCACTGGCTGATGCCGAGGGATGGCATCAATCGGAGGCGTATCAAGCGTTGATTCCGCTGCGTCAAGAAGCGGCGGATGTGGTGTTGACGACTTACTCGGCTTAATCGTCAGCACCCTTCAAAGGGCTGCTCTACATGGCAGCCTGCAACATCTCTCGGTACTCTTGCGCTGTCGCCAAACGCGGGTTGGTTTTGTGGCAATGATCAGCCATCGCGCCTTCGATGATTTTTTCAAACCAAGACGTTTCCACCCCCATCTCGGCCAAGCCTTTGGGCAGGCCTAAACGGGCGTTCATGGCGGTGATGGCTTGGGCAATCGCCTCAGCCGCTTCGAGCGAGTGGTGTATTTCTCCCAAACCCATTGCGTAAGCCATGCGCTGCATGCGACGCTCTTTTTGCACGGATTCAGCCTGCGCGTTGAAGCGCACGACAGCGGGCAAGAACATCGCGTTCAACGTACCGTGGTGCAAACGTGGGTTCATACCGCCCAAGCTGTGGCTGAGCGAATGCACGCAGCCCAAACCTTTTTGAAACGCCATGGCGCCTTGCATAGAGGCACTCATCATGTTCAGGCGTGCCTCACGGTCTTGACCGTTACGGGTAGCGCGTTCGATATGTGCCCAGCCACGTGTGAGGCCGTCTAACGCGATGCCATCGGCGGGCGGGTTGAACGGCGCAGCCATAAAGGTTTCCATGCAGTGGGCGATGGCATCCATGCCAGTGGCGGCGGTGAGGGCAGGGGGCAAGCCGAGGGTGAGTTCGGGGTCGAGCAACGCTGCCTTGGGTACCAAATGCCACGAATGAAAACCCAACTTGCGCCCATCGTCCACGATGACGATGGCCCCACGGGCTACCTCGCTGCCTGTGCCTGCTGTGGTGGGCACAGCAATGATGGGCGACACCGCAGGCGTGATTTTGAGTGAGCCGCCTTCGATGGTGGCGTAGGTTTTGAGCGGGCCTTCGTGCGTTGCAGCAATCGCCACGCCTTTGGCGCAGTCGATGGATGAGCCGCCGCCCACGGCAATGAGACCGTCGCACTGATGCGCATGGTACACCGCCACAGCGGCACGGACTGCAGCCTCGGTGGGGTTGGACGGGGTTTGGTCAAACACCGCTACCTCTAGGCCATTCAAAGCGTCTAGCGCCTTTTGCAAAATGCCCACGGCTTTGACGCCTTGGTCGGTCACGATGAGGGGGCGTTTGATATTGGCCTTGTCGCACTCGGCACCGAGGGTGGCGAGCACGCCAAAGTCAATCTGGATGTGGGTGAGGTAGAGAATTTGAGCCATGGCACACTATAAAAGCCGTATTCACCCAAGCCAACCCCGATGAGTCACCCACGTAACCCGCAAAGCCTGCTCACCCCCGCCATGCGTGATGTGCTGCACGCCATAGCCAAAGCAGGCCGCCCGCCCATGGCACTGCTGACCCCCGAACAGGCCAAACAAGCCTATGCTTTAGGCGCAGGTGTGCTGGAAGTGAACGCACAAAAAATGGCGCGTGACGACACGCTACAGATTCCCTCGCGTGACGGGGCAACACTACGCGCCAAGCTGTGGGCCGAACATGCCAAGCCCAACTTGCCCGTATTGCTGTACTTTCATGGCGGAGGCTTTACGGTAGGTAGCCCCGAAACACACGAGGCGTTATGCAAACACTTGGCGCATTTAGCGCACTGTGCCGTGGTGTCTCTGGACTATCGGCTCGCCCCAGAACACACATTCCCCACCGCGCACAACGATGCGTTTGATGCGCTGCAATGGTTGACTGCTAATGCGACGAGCTTGGGCCTAGATGCCACTCGCATCGCCATAGGTGGTGACAGCGCTGGCGGCACGCTCACCGCAGCCACGGCCATTGCCGCGCGTGATGCGGGCATTGACCTGAAGCTGCAACTCATGTTCTACCCTGGCTGCTCGCCCGAGCACATGGCGTCTGCCCACACCTTTGAAAAAGGCTTCTTGCTAGAAAAAGCCAGCATCGAGTACTTCTACAGCCACTACATGCCCAACGCGGCTGACCGCCATGACCCGCGCTTTTCGCCTTTGTTGGCCGATGTGTCAGGCGTTGCGCCTGCATGGCTGGGCCTGGCCGAGTGCGACCCTTTGGTGGACGAAGGCGTGGCCTATGCCGACCACCTGCGCTTGGGCGGTGTGGCGGTAGACCTAGAAATTTATAAAGGCGTGGTGCACAGCTTTATTCAAATGGGCCGCGTCATACCTGAAGCGCTGACCGCGCACATGGATGCAGCCCGTGCGTTGCGGCACGCCTTTGGGGTGTAACCCATGGCGATGACTTACATCGAGATTGGTGAATGGGCTTTGATGCAAGCATCCGTGCAAAAATATTTCAAATTAATTATTGATGAAACCGTCCAGAATGAAAATCGCTCACCGCTTTCTCCCACTTACTTTGACCATCGCCACATTTCTGGCATACACAGCCCCAGCCAATGCAGCTGATTTAACAAGCTTTAATGCACTCAGCCAAACAGAATTTTGGGCGTTGAGCAAGGACTTGGCCTCAGCCACAAGCACCAAAGCCATTGAACCTGCAGCACCCTTGGGCATCTCAGGTTTTGATGTCAGTGGATCTACTTCGCTCACCAACACGCAAGCAGGCTCAGCTTGGAACAAAGTGTCGGGTGACAGCATGGATCAGTTGATTCAAACCAAACTGTCCATCAGCAAAGGCTTACCCGGCGGCTGGGACGTGGGTGGCTTTGTGGCCAAAGTCTCATCCACCAATATATCGGTGACGGGTGTGCACGTGAAATATGCGTTGCTAGAGGGCAATGCCATCACACCAGCCATCGCTGTGCGCGGTAGTCACAGCCGCATGGGCGGTGTGTCGGGTATGGCGCTGAACAACACCGGCTTGGATGTATTGATCTCTAAAGGCTTTGTGGGCTTCACGCCCTACGCAGGTGTGGGCACGGTTTACACAAATGCCACAGCCACTGGCAAGGCTGATGAGAGTTTTTCACAAGCTAAATCATTTGTAGGCGTGAGCTGGAATATTTTGCTGCTCAATCTCTCGGCAGAGTACGACCGCACAGGCAAAAACGCATCGGTTGGCATCAAAGCTGGCGTGCGCTTCTAAGCCACACACAATCAAATGTCGTCGCGCAACGCATAGGGCAGAGGCAGCAGGCTCAGCACAGCACCATCTGGCGCACCTACATGCAAGCTGCTGTTCTCAGTGGCGCTGAGTTGCAACTCAAGCACCGCCACATGAGTCGCCCCATCATTTGCTGCCTGCGCGACTAGGCCGCAAGGCTGGCTGTGGTCTAAGCTTGAAAACACCTCTTGACCCGCAGCCATTGCCACCGAGCTTTGCGCAATGAAGGCGCGGCGCTTCAAGGTGCCACGAAACTGGCTACGTGCCACCACCTCTTGGCCTGGGTAACAGCCTTTTTTGAAGTTCACACCGTCGACGCTTTCGTAGTTGAGCATCTGCGGCACAAAGGCCTCAAAGGTGGCTTGTTCCACCCACGCAATACCGCTCATGACTTCGCCCACTTGCCACTGTTCGGCGCTGAGCGCGGGGCCTGCAGGTGCTGCTACGCCATTGGGGGCAATCCACAAGGCGCGAGGTTGGTTCAGGGCAGGGTAGAGCGTGAGCACATCGGCAGATTGCGCCCCCACATTCAGTGCAAGGCGTTGCCACGGCTCCAAGGCAGAAGTGGCTGCGCTACCAAGCGTCGCCAACAACGCGTCACCCGCTAAACCCAAGAGTTGAAAGTCAGCCGTTGCATCGCTCAACTTGACCTTGGCGCGCAACACAAACATCGACAAGCGTTTGACGGTTTGTGCCAACAGGTCTTGACGGCCAATGAGCAACACCTCTTCCGCTGAGCGTTTGTAGAGCACAAAGCTGGCTTGCATGCGGCCCTTGGCGTTGCAATAAGCGGCCAAACGGCATTGGCCGTCTTTCATCAGCAGCACATCGTTGGTGAGCTGGTTGTGCAAAAAGCTGGCGGCGTCTTCACCAGCAGCGCGAATAACGCCTAAGTGAGGCAAAGGTGCGACGCCGTTGAGCGCGAAAGAAGGGATGAGCGTGTTCACAGACATGGGTGAATTATCATGCCCGCTTGTATAAACAAGACGGGAATAGGGTTGTGTTGAGGCTACTCAAACAAATCGTGTGGACGCTGGTGCTCTTGTCGGTGTTGGCAGGCGCTGGCACGGCATGGTGGTGCTTGCGCGAATTGCCACTGAAGACACCCGTCGTGGACTTGTCCATCGAGCCCCAAACGCCTGTGCGCGGCATTGCCCAAGCCGTGGTTGATGCGGGTGTGGATGTGAACGCCGCCGTGTTGTATGCGTTTTTCCGTGCCAGTGGCCAGTCACGCAAACTGCGTGCAGGCAGTTATGAATTGAGCCAAGGCGACACGACGTTAGATTTGCTACGCAAACTCAGCCGTGGCGAAGAAAGCCTCAAAGCGGTGAGCTTGATTGACGGCTGGACGTTTCGCCAATTTCGCGCAGCGCTCAACAAAGCCGAGGGCTTGAAGCACGACACCAAAGATTTGAGCGACGAAGAAATCATGGCCCAGCTGGGCATGCCTGGCGTGGCCCCTGAAGGCCGTTTTTTTCCAGACACCTACACCTACGGCAAAGGCACCTCAGAGCTGCGCGTGATGCAACGCGCTGCCAACGCCATGACCAAGCAACTCGCTGCCGCATGGGGGCAACGTCAGCCTGACATTCGCGTTAAAACCATTGATGAGGCTTTGATTTTGGCCAGCATCATCGAAAAAGAAACGGGCCGCGAGAGCGACCGCACCACCATCAGCCGCGTGTTTCACAACCGATTGGCCATCGATATGCCACTGCAAACCGACCCGACCGTGATTTACGGCATGTTCGACAACTTCGACGGCAACCTGCGCCGAGCCGATCTGCGCACCGACCACCCCTGGAACACCTACACCCGCAAAGGCTTGCCGCCCACGCCCATCGCGATGCCGGGGCGTAATGCCTTGAAAGCCGCCGTGCAGCCAGCGCCCAGCAACGCGCTGTACTTTGTGGCCAAGGGCGATGGCACGAGCTACTTCAGCGCCACGCTGGAAGAACACAACGCCGCGGTCAATCGCTACCAACGTAAAGCTGCTGGTCAGTGATGCCGAACAGGCAAAATAGTGGGTTATGACAAAAACAGGTCTGTTCATCAGTTTTGAGGGCATCGACGGCGCGGGCAAGTCCACGCACATCGAGGGCTTGGCTGCGGCGTTCAAGGCGCAAGGCCGCCAAGTGACGCTCACCCGTGAGCCCGGCGGTACGCCCTTGGCTGAGAAGCTGCGCGAGCTGGTGCTGCACGACGCCATGGACCCCCTGACCGAAGCGCTGCTGGTGTTTGCCGCCCGCCATGACCACCTGAACCAAGTGATTGAGCCCGCCTTGGCCAGTGGCGATGTGGTGCTATGCGACCGCTTCACCGACGCCACCTTTGCCTACCAAGGCGGTGGCCGTGGTTTCGACCTTGACGTGCTGCACCAGCTCGAGCAATGGGTGCAGGGCAGGGCACCAGGCTCTGGCTCAGCAGCCACCTTGCGCCAACCCGATGTGACCGTGTGGTTTGAACTCGACCCCGCGATTGCCGCTGAACGCTTGGCCAGCGCCCGCGTGCCAGATCGCTTTGAAGCGCAACCTGTCGCATTCTTTCAGCAAGTGTCGGACGGCTACGCCGCGCGTGCCGAGGCCGATGCCCAGCGCTTTGTACGCATCAATGCCGCCCAAACCCGTGAGGCTGTGTGGCAGCAGTTGCACCAGCAGTTTGTGCAGCGCGGTCTGCTCAGTGCCCAATAAACCACGCACACGCCATTCGCGAAGCCCGCTGCATGAATGAAACCACCCAAACGCGCCCCGTGTTGAGCCCTTGGATTCAAGGCCAGCTCACCACGCTGCTCGAACGCCGTGGCCATGCTTGGCTGCTGCAGGGGCCCTCAGGCTTGGGCCAATACACACTGGGCTTAGAGCTAGCCCGCGCTTGGCTGTGCGAAGCACCCACCCAGCACGGCGCTTGTTACCAATGCCGTAGCTGCCACGCAGTCGATGTGCGCACCCATGCCGACCTGTGCAGCTTGATGCCTGAGACCTTGTCGCTAGAGCTGAACTGGCCCTTGGACGAGAAAACCCAAAAAGACCTCGACGACAAAAAGCGCAAGCCCAGCAAAGAGATTCGCGTCGAAGCGGCACGCGAGATGGTGGCATTCACCCAACACACCCGCTCAGGTGGATCAACCAAAGTGGTGTTTGTTTACCCCGCCGAACGCATGAACCATGTGACGGCCAACACCATCCTCAAAACCCTCGAAGAACCGCCAGGCGAATGCCGATTTGTACTGGCCAGCGAAGCCGCCCACCAGCTGCTGCCCACCATCCGCAGCCGCTGCCAAACCCACACCATGGTTTGGCCCACAGAGGCTGAGGCCTTAACCTGGCTACAAAGCCAAGGCGTGCCCGCCACCGATGCCACCGTGTTGCTGCGCGCTGCAGGCGGTCGTCCCGAAGACGCGCTAGATCTGGCCCATGCTGGCTTGAAAGCCACCATTTGGGCAGGCTTGCCCAAAGCCGTCATGCGCGGTGATGTCGGCGCTGTATCCGATGCCACGCCCTCACAAGCCATTGACATGCTGCAAAAGCTGTGTCACGACTTGCTGGCCGTGCGCACCGGCGGTGAGCCGCGCTTTTTCATGGCGGCTGATTTGCCTGCGGTTGGCACGGTGAGTTCGCTCACCCAATGGTCCAAAGACCTGATGGATGCAGCCCGCACAGCAGAACACCCGTACAACGCAGGCTTGATGTTTGAAGCCTTGGTGGCGCGTGCGCAAACCGCCTTGCGCGCCAAAGACTGACCCATTTATGTTTACCGATTCTCACTGTCACCTTAATTTCCCAGAGCTTGTTGAAAACATCCACAGCATCCGCGAAGACATGACCAAGGCCCAAGTCACGAGGGCCTTGGTCATCAGCACGACACTGGAACGTTTTCCTGAAGTTCACGGCTTGGCCACGCAGTTCGACAACTTCTGGGCCACTGTGGGCGTGCACCCCGATAACGAAGGCGTACAAGAACCCACGCTTGACGACCTTCTGACCCGCGCCAAACTGCCCAAAGTGGTAGGCATTGGTGAGACAGGTCTTGACTATTACCGCCTAGGCGAGCGCACCGTGGCCGACATGGAATGGCAACGCAACCGCTTTCGCATTCACATCCAAGCGGCGCAGCAAACCCAGTTGCCTTTGGTCATCCACACTCGCAGCTCGTCGGCAGACACCGTGGCGATTTTGAAAGAGCAGGGCGAAGATGGCTCGGCGGGCAGTGCGGGCGGCGTGTTTCATTGCTTCACCGAAACCGCAGATGTGGCGCGAGCCGGCTTGGACCTGGGGCTTTACATCTCGTTTTCCGGCATCTTGACCTTCAAAAACGCCCAAGACTTGCGCGATGTGGGGGCCTTTGTGCCCATGGATCGCATCTTGATCGAGACCGACAGCCCCTACTTGGCGCCTGTCCCACACCGCGGCAAAACCAACAATCCGTCGTATGTACCGTTTGTCGCCAAGCAAATCGCTGAGATCAAAGGCATGTCCGTGGAAGCTGTGGCCGAGGTCACCAGTCGCAATTTTGACCAACTCTTCAGCGGCGTCTTAAAATGAGAAAATACTTTAAGTATTTTTTATATCTATATGTTTTTATTGGATATTCTTTATCCAATGCAGGCTCTTACGATGACTTCATAGCGGCTGTCACATTTGATCAGCCAGCGACGATCGAAAAGCTGTTGGCTCGTGGTTTTGATCCTAATACGCCCAACGAAAAAGGCGTTGCAGGCATATTGGTTGCGCTTCAATCGGAGGCTCCAAAGTCTGCAATGCTCTTGGCTCAATCACCCCAAACCAGCGTGAACGTTCAAAATCAGTTGGGTGAAACACCCCTGATGCTGGCTGCTATTAACAACCAGCTAGATCTCGCGAAAGTCTTGATCGCTCGAGGTGCAGACGTGAATCGCGAGGGCTGGACGCCGCTTCATTACGCAGCTGCAAAAGGTCACAGAGAGATGATGCGCTTATTGCTAGAAAATGACGCTTACCTTGATAGCGAGTCAGCCAATGGAACAACTCCGCTGATGATGGCTGCTTTTTCAAATTCACCATTGGCGGTGAAGCTATTGTTAGAAGAAGGTGCGGATCCAACGCTGGTTAATCACGCCAATGCATCCGCACTAGACATCGCTCTAAGTAAAGAAAACCAGCAAAGCGTTTTTTACATTCGTGCATTCACCGAATCTTGGTTCATACAAAACCCAACAACTGAGGAAAGCAAGGAAAAGTAAGGGCACAGGCCGCACAAAGATGCGGCTTTTCTACATTTCTTTAACTTAACATAATATACATCGTATGAATTTAAAGGGGATCCAAATCAATGCTCTGTATGCGCCCAAAGCAATAAAGCATCGCGTTCTTCAACCACCAAATCGATCTTTTGGCCGATGGGCAAACACAGCTTGGTAGGCACATGACCAAACGGCAAATCGGTCAGTACAGGCACCTTAATTTGTGTACGTAGCCAGTCGACCACGCTTTGCAGCTTGAACCCTTTGTCGTGCGGTGTGAGTTTGTAGTTGCTGAATTGCCCAAGCACAATGGCTTTTTGCTGAGCCAACACGCCTGCATGTAACAACTGCGTGAGCATGCGTTCAATGCGGTAAGGATGCTCGCCCACATCTTCTAGAAATAGCACGCCTTTTTTGATTTTGGGGAAATAGGGCGTGCCGAGCAAAGACACTAATACAGCCAAATTACCACCCCACAGCACCGCATCGTGTGCCCATACGCCAGGGCGGCGCTTGTCGTTGGCTGCAGCACAAGCCTTAGACAACTGCCAACCTGCGCCCTCGCCCTGCCCGCTGACCATGTCATCAAAACAGGCTTCCATGATGTCGTCTGGTTGTTCCGCACCAAAATCTTCGCCCAGTGCAGGCCCAGCCCAAGTGATGGCGCCCGTTTTGGCCAGCATGGCTGCTTGAAAGGCCGTGAAGTCGCTCAAACCTACAAATTGCGTGCCTTTGGCAATGGCTTTGGCCACTTGTTTGTATTGAATGCTCGGCAAGATGCGCGTGAGGCCGTAGCCGCCTCGGCTGATGAGCGCCACATCAGCACCGCTAGCGGCCGCACGGTGGATGGCAGCTAAACGGGTGGCGTCGCCCCCTGCGAAACGGGTGTGGCTGCTTAGGGCGTCTGTGTCCAACTCAAGCTCATGCCCGAGTTTTTTCAGGCGAGCGACACCACGTTTGAAAGCTGCTTTGTCGCGCACTGCGCCGCTGGGGGAATAGATGTAAATGTGAGCCATGCCCACATTGTCGCGTCAAATCTAAGCCAACAAAGTTTTCAACGCGCGTGGCCCAGCCATGTGGCCTGCGTCAGGGTAAGGCGCATCGCGCAGCGCAATAGACAAACGGGTTTCTTCTACCCAATGGATAGGTAAGGCAAGGCCTGACAAGAGAGGTGCCATCACACGCGGCACATGCAAAGCCACAGGTACGGGATGCACGTTGGCCAAAAACTCACGCAACACTTGGGCGTGCCATGCCAGACGATGGGCAGCAACTTTTTTGGGTTTGTCTGACAGGCCAAAACCCGGCAAGTCCAAGGCAATCACCGGCGCGGTCGTCTTCAGATGCTCGGCGTATTGCGCACTCCAACCGTCTGGGCCATGCACATACACATGGGGCGCGGCTTGCGGGTCTTGTCGGTTGTCAAACCAATGCAAACGCAAACCGCCCAAGGCTGGCAAGTCTGCGGTGAAGCGCGAGAACTCGCAAGGCAAGCCCTCGGCCGTCAAAAGCTCAGTCAATCGGCCTTCAGGTGAGCGCAAGGCGTCTTCACGCAAAGGCACTTTGGTACTTTGCTGTTGCACACGGCGTTGCTCAAAAAAATCTTGTAGCACTTGGGCGCATTCACTGGCCAACACACCGCTGGTGACATGGGTTTGGTGGTTCAACGCCTCATTGGCAAACACATTCAGCACCGATCCTGCAGCCCCCGTTTTAGGCTCGCTTGCACCAAACACCACACGCTTGAAACGCGCATGCAACGCGGCCCCGCTGCACATGGTGCAAGGCTCCAAGGTCACATACAAAGTGCAGTCGTCCAGCCGGTAGTTGCCCAAAGCTTGTGCTGCAGCACGCATGGCATTGACCTCGGCATGCGCCGTGGGGTCGTGGCTTGCCAACGGTAAGTTGTGTGCAGCGGCAATCACCTGCCCTGCCCTCACCACCACGGCCCCCACAGGCACTTCGCCTGCCTCGGCAGCAGCATGTGCCTGGCGCAGGGCCAGTTGCATGAAACCTATGTCTTCAGGCGAATGCGTCATGGCTGCACCATGCCAAGCTTGACCATCCACTCGGCCAAAGCCTGTTCATCCACAGAGCCTTGTGCATACGCGGCATGCATGGCCGCATGCGATTCAGGGCGATGCTGGTTGAGCTTGATGGCGCATTGCAGCTCTGTGATGCGCAGCTCAAACGCCACGATGGCGCTGAGCATTTTGCTTTGGTAATCCTCGGCCAAGCCCCGCCACTGTGCGGCGTAAGGTGGTTCGTGATCGCCAATGAGTTGTTTGAGCAAGCGGTCTTTGGCTTGCGGCTCTTCGACCAATGAAGCATCCACTTTGGCATGCACGGCCAAGTAGCTCCAAGTGGGCACACGTGTGAGGTCGGGATACACCTTGGGCGACATATAGGCGTGCGGGCCCATGAACGTCACCAAGGCTTGTGGGCGCAACTGCAAGTGCCGCCAATGGGGATTTGCTTTGGCGCAATGACCGAGCAAGACATGCTGGCCATTGACTTGCGTGAGGTGCAGAGGGAGATGTGTGACACACGGAAAACCCGCGTCGTCCACACTGATGAGGTTTGCAAACGGATACGCCCGCATGAGCGCGAGCGCATGGGCCTCGTCTTTGGCTTTGAACTGCGGGGGCAGGTACATGCCAAATGACCGCAGAGGGCCTATTTAGAAACGACGCTTGACGGCTGGACCGCCTGGGGCCTTGCCTTCGATATGACGGAAAGTCACGCGGGCTTTGTTCATGTCGTAAGGCGACAGTTCGACCGTGACCTTGTCGCCTTCAATGATGCGGATGCGGTGCAGGCGCATTTTGCCGGCGGTGTATGCGATCAGGGAGTGACCGTTTTCTAGGGTGACGCGGTAGCGAGAGTCGGGCAAGACCTCGGTCACGACACCCTTCATTTCGATCATTTCTTCTTTTGCCATGTACTTCTGTGTTCTCTAATTTAAAAATTTAGCCCAATACGAGCAGCCTCTGATTGTAGGCGCTTCAGTTTTGGGGCTTATTCCCACTCCATAATCACCTAAAAAAATCTTGTTATTTTTCAAGTACTTACAAGCAAAAATAAGTTGTGTGTAACTTTTGTGCAAGTCACGCAGTTATCACAACCAAACAAAAAAAGCTCTACAACAAGCGATCTTTATATTTTACAGCACCTTGTTACACAACATGCTACTTTTTTTGCACAAAAATTACGCACCCAGCTTCGCAACACTATAAAATTGTCTAAGTGACAAAGTCTTAAAAAACAAGCAACACAACAGACCAAGCGGAAATGGGAAAAAAAATTTACTGGGTTTTCTTAGCATTAATATTGTTGCTGGTAATCGCTACACCTGCAGCAGCATTCTTGTTCATGCTGTTTACGGATCCCATCCTAATTCTGCAAGTTCTTGCTTATTGTGCGATTGTAGCATTAGCTGTATACGCAGTATTCACAGTTATATCCTTACTTTTAAACCATCCAAAAACAAAGTTGTTTACACAAATTGCACTAACAATACTCATATCCTTAATAGCAATTAAAGCTTGCAACAGTGGAATTCATAGCGGCTGCACAAACAGCAGATACATTGATTGCGAATATTAAATTTAATCTAATTTGTGCTTCTGCTTATCCCACTCGTCATCAATTTTATCCAAAACTAATGCTTTAATTTTTTTGCTATAAGCCACAGCATCTTCTCTTGTCAGTGTTTTTCCCTTGTCAAACTCAATAGCACGTTCAACAACACTATCATCATAA
>JACCDX011018472.1_pt1 | contig 13391 bp, 12 predicted proteins | sample 7449681 | NCBI WGS metagenome assembly JACCDX01 (sample SAMN15323450, study PRJNA562643) | freshwater metagenome | isolation source: river surface water | place: USA:Blue River Watershed | collected 2017-08-18
GGCGTCAGCACGATCACCCCGGGCAGGGGATTCTCGGACAGCGCCGCGAGCACATCGCCAAGGCCGGAGTATGCGATGAATTCCTCGGCCCCCTCTTGCGGTGAAATGTAGCGTGCCTGCTGCACATCCTCGCGCTGCACCAGTTCCTGCACCAGGGCCTCGGCCTGCGCAACGCTCACACCGTCCTCCAGGTAGACAGACACCTGACTGACGCCACCCAGATTGCCGCTTAGGCTGCGCAGATTGTCGAGTGTCAGCAGCATGCCTACTGGCAGGACCAGCGCGATGCCGATCACCGCCACCGTCATGGCCGTGGCCACCGGAGTCTGCAACAGGCGCCGCAGGCTCTGCCGCGCGGTGCGCCAGTGTGTCTGCGCAGCTGACTGGAGTGAGGAGCGCAGCGTGCGACGGTGCTGCTGCGCGCCGCTGGCGCGTCTGGGCTTGCTCATGGCCGCGACCTGCGCGTGTCAGGCTCGGCGCCCTGCCAGGCGTCCTGCACGAGGCTGCCCTGATCCAGAGTCAGGATGCGGTGCTGCAAGCGGGTGATCAGCGACAGGTCGTGGCTGGCAATGAGCATGCTGACGCCCACCTGATTGAACTGCTCGAACAGCTGCATGATCTCGGCGGCAAGTTCCGGGTCGAGGTTGCCCGTGGGCTCGTCGGCCAAAAGAATCTGTGGACGGTTCACCACGGCGCGGGCGATCCCCACGCGCTGCTGCTCGCCGCCCGAGAGCTGTTGCGGATTCATCTTTTCCTTGCGCAGCAGGCCGACCTTGTCGAGCGCGGCACGCACGCGGCGATCGGCCTCGTGTTTTGGATAGCCCTCGATCTGCAGGGGCAGGGCGACATTGTCGAACACGCTGCGGTCGAACAGCAGCTGGTGATCCTGGAACACCACGCCGATGCGGCGCCGATGGTAGGGGATCTGCTGGCGTGGCAGGCGGCCGAGGTTGCGGCCATCCACGAGGATCTGCCCCTGGCTGGGCTTTTCCATGACCATGAGCAGCTTGAGCAGGGTGCTTTTGCCCGCCCCTGAGCGGCCAGTCAGGAAGGCCATCTCGCCGTCGGCCAGCTCGAAGTTCACCTGGTTGAGGGCCTGGTGGCCACCGGGATACCGCATGCTGACATTGTCGAACCGGATCATGCGAAGACCTGCTGCAGACGATGAAACTCAGGACTGGGTGAAGAGCGCGTCGACAAACTCGCGGGCTTCGAAGGGGCGCAGGTCCTCGGCGGTCTCGCCCACTCCGATGAAGCGGATCGGCAGGCCAAGCTCCTTGGCGATGGCGAACACCATGCCGCCCTTGGCTGTGCCGTCCAGCTTGGTCAGGGCGATGCCGGTGACCTTGACGGACTTGTGGAAGCTGCGTGCCTGGTTGAGCGAATTCTGGCCCGTCGTGGCGTCGAGCACCAAGAGCGTCTCATGGGGCAGGGCCGGATCCAGTTTCTTCAGCACGCGAGTGATCTTCTCCAGCTCCTGCATCAGATTGTCCTTGGTGTGCAGGCGACCGGCGGTATCGGCGATCAGCACGTCGGCCCCTCGTGCCCTGGCGGACTGATAGGCGTCGAAGATCACGGAGGCGCTGTCGGAGCCCGTGGGCTGGGCGATGACCGGAATCTGGTGGCGCTCGCCCCAGACTTTCAGCTGCTCGACGGCTGCGGCACGGAACGTGTCGCCTGCCGCCAGCACCAGCTTCTTGCCGTCCTTCTGCAGTCGGCGGGCCAGCTTGCCGATGGTGGTGGTCTTGCCGGCACCGTTCACGCCCACCACCAGGATCACGTAAGGTCCCTGGGTGACGGGAATCTGCAGGGGCTGCTCGCAGGGGGTGAGAAGCTGGGTGAGCTCGTCCTTGAGGCTGTCGAGAAGGGCTTGGGGGCTGGCGAGCTGGCGCCGATCGAGCTTGCGGGTCAGGGCGCTGATTATGTGTTCAGTCGCGGCCAGACCCATGTCGGCGGTCAGCAGCTGCGTCTCGATGTCCTCGAGCAACGACTCGTCGATGGTCTTGCGGCCGAGAATCAGGGAACTCAAGGAGTCCGCCAGCGCGGCGCGGGTCTTGCCGAGGCTCTGGCGCAGACGTGCGAACAGGCCGCCGCTTTCCTGCCCTGCGGGCACGGCCGCCGTGGCAGAGGATGCGGGAGCGGCCTCGACGGCATTCTGCGGCGCGGCGTCTGCCGCGGTGTCGGACTTCTTCTTCAAGAAACTGAACATGGCTGAATGTCTTCTGAGGGTGCTGGAAAGGCCGGCTATGCTACCATCCCCCGCGATTCTTAAACACCGAGCCGCCGCAGCCAAAGCCTCCCATGAAGACGCCCCGGGCCAGACCCGCCAATACCCTGCGCATCATTGCCGGTCAGTGGCGCAGTCGACGTCTCGCCTTTCCCGATGTCGAAGGCCTGCGTCCGACTGCCGACAGAGTGCGTGAAACGCTGTTCAACTGGCTGCAGGACAGCATTGCCCGCGAAGACTGTCTCGACCTGTTTGCCGGGAGCGGCGCCTGCGGGATGGAGGCGCTGTCACGCGGTGCCCGACACGTCACCTTTGTCGACAATTCCGCTCCTGCCACAGCGGCCATTCGTCAGAATCTGGCCCTGCTGCAAGCGCAGGGGGCACAGGTGATCTGTGAAGACTCCCTGCGCTGGCTGCAGCAACAGAGCCCGCAGCCGCGCTATGGCCTGGTCTTCCTCGACCCGCCCTTCGCGGCCGACCTTCTCGCGCGCAGTGCGGCGGCGCTGGAAGGCAGCGGCCTGCTGCGGGACGGTGCACTGGTCTACATCGAGTCGGCACAGCCCTTGACCACGCTGTCCTTGCCGCAGGCCTGGCGAGCGCTCAAGGCGAAGCAGGCGGGCAATGTCCACTTCGGTCTTTACCAGCGGCAGCCCGCCCCCGTGACAGCGCCATGAACGCGGCCGAATTCCAGTCGCCATGGTGGTTGCCCGACGGTCACAGTCAGACGCTGTGGCGCCGCTTCACGCCATCCAACAGCCTGCACCGGCGCCGTCAGCGCGTGGAATTGCAGGACGGCGACTTCATCGACATCGACTGGGTGGATGCCGCCGGCGACCCCTCCCTGCCAGCAGTCCTGCTGCTGCACGGCCTGTGCGGCTGCTCGGCCTCGCCCTATATCCTCTCTCTGCAGCGCCTGCTGCAGGCGCAGGGCTACCCCAGTGTGGCGATGAACTTCCGCGGCTGCAGCGGCGAGATCAACCGTCTGGCGCGGGCCTATCACTCGGGCTGCAGTGAGGACGTCGAGGAAGTCTTCCAGGCGGTGCGTCTCGCGGTGGGTGGGCGCCCGGTCGTGGGAGTCGGTTTCTCGCTGGGCGGCAATGTGCTGTTGCACTGGCTGGCCAGGCGCCCGGTCGGCCAGGGCGTGATCGGAGCGGTGGCGGTATCGACACCCTTCGCGCTGGCCCATTGTTCGGAAGCGCTCAATACCGGCATGAGCAAGCTCTATGGTCACTACTTCCGTCGGCGTCTGGTGCGCGACGTGATGGCCAAGCTCGCTTATTTTCGACTGCAGGGCTGGCAGGAGCAGGCCGAGCGCCTGGCCGCCCTGGGTGATCTGCGCCGGCTGCGCACGCTGTGGGAGTTCGATGACCAGGTCACCGCCCCCCTGCATGGCTTCAACGGGGCGCGTGACTACTACGACCGCTGCAGCAGCGGCACCCTGCTGGCGGACATTGCGTTGCCAGCGGTGCTGATCCAGAGCCGTGACGACCCGATCATCCCCGAGCGTTCGCTGCCCGACCCGGCGCGCCTGCCGGCTCACATCCGCTTGCTGCTGACCCCGGCCGGCGGCCATGTCGGCTTCACCAGCGCCCGTGAGCCGCACTGGCTTGAGAAGCGCATTCTGCAGGCCATTCAGACACTTGATTGAGGTGGTCAGGGGCATTGATTAGAATGGCCCCGGCTTGAGCGTGGTGCCCGCCAGGGTGCCGGGGCTGCACATCAGAAACCCGGAGGAGGGGCTCCCCTTCCACCGTGAGGGGGCAAGCATGAAGATCGCCGTCTATCCCGGCACGTTCAACCCGATCACCAACGGCCACACCGATCTGGTCGAGCGCGCGGCCCGACTGTTCGACCACATCATCGTGGCGGTGGGCAGCAACCGCCAGAAGACCACGACGCTCTCGGCACAGACCCGGGTGGAGCTGGCCTCGCAGGTGCTCGGTCATCTGCCCAATGTGGAGGTGTGCTCCTTCGACACCCTGCTGACCGACTTCGTGAAGCAGCGCGGCGCCAACATCATCCTGCGTGGCCTGCGAACGGTGGCGGACTTCGAGTACGAGTTCCAGCTGGTGGGCATGAACCGGGTGCTGGAGCCTTCCATCGAGACAGTCTTCCTGGCGCCAGCCGAACACCTGTCCTACATCTCTTCCACCCTGGTGCGCGAGATCGCTTCCTACGGCGGCGACATCTCCAAGTTCGTCCATCCCGTAGTGGCTGCCGCCATGATGGCGCGCGCAGGGCAGGAGTAGTCGCGCCTCAGCGCTGGCACTGGGGACAGAACACCGTGCTGCGCTGACCCAGGCGCACTTCCTTCAGCGCCGTCCCGCACTGTGTGCAGGGCTGGCCGCCCCGGCCGTAGACGTGCAGTGACTGCTTGAAATACCCCGGCTTGCCATCGCCCCCCACGAAGTCCCGCAGGGTCGTACCCCCCATGGCGATCGCGCGGCCAAGAATCTCCCGAATGCGCTCGGCCAGGCGGTCACAGCGCGCGGCCGAGAGTCGCCCTGCCGCCAGGGTCGGGCGGATGCCCGCGAGGAACAGCGCTTCGTTGGCATAGATGTTCCCCACGCCCACCACGACATGACTGTCCATGATGAAAGCCTTCACTGAGGTCTTGCGGCCACGCGAGCCTTCGAAGAGAGTCCTGCCACTGAAATCATCCCCCAGCGGTTCCGGCCCCAGTGACTGCAGCAGAGGGTGCCTCGCCGGGTCGTCCTTGAGCCACAACATGCAACCGAAGCGGCGCGGATCGCAGAAGCGCAGGACGCGCTCGCCGGGAAGCACCAGGTCGATGTGATCGTGCTTGAGCCGTGGTTCGTATGCAGGGGCAATGCGCAGGCTTCCGGACATGCCCAGGTGGATCAGCAGGCAGCCATCGCCGGCGAACAGCAGCAGGTACTTGCCCCGCCGCTGCATGCGCTCGACACGGCGTCCAGGGAGCTCCCGGGCCAGGCTTTCGGGCACTGGCCAGCGCAATTGCGAATTGCGGACAACGACTTCGAGAATCTGTTGTCCAAGCACGTGCGGCAAGATGCCGCGCAGGGTGGTTTCGACTTCCGGCAGTTCTGGCATGACAGTTCCGTGACAGGATTCAGAGCCCGGTGAATGCCGCGTTGCGGAGCCGGGAGCGCGAGTTTACAGCCCTTGGGGCGCGGTGTATAAGTGGCACGCCGGGTGCATGGAACATCGTGCTCAAAACGCTGCAATTACAGGGCATTGAATGCAGAGTGGTACCGGCAGGGTCTGTAGTCATCACCAGGACGTGGCAGGCAGGTAAACCGCAGGGTCGCACTGTGCGTTAACGCCACTGGCGCAACGCAGGAAGCGCACGCTTCCACGAGTATCCAACCAACGTGACAGGTCGGGGTTGCTCCGTGAAATTTTCAGGCCGACAGGAAATGCTGATCATCGCCGCCGTGCTGCTGGGCAGTGCGGCTGGCGGCACTCTGGCTCAGGACGCGCGTGAGGCGCGCACCGACTTGAGCACGGTCATGGCGGCGAATGCCGCAGAAGGGGAGGTGGATGAAAGCGTTCCGCTGGTGCAGGTGCTGCACCTGGAACCGCCCATTCCCCTGAGTCGCGTCGACAGCGAAGAAGCCTCGGCCATGGTTGCCGCCTTCATGCAGCCGGCACCTGCGCCGCAGCTTGACAACCCGCAGCCCGTGTTCGCTGACCTGTCGCTGGAGCAGCAGGCCTATCTGGAGCGACTGCAGGATATCGGCAGCTACGAGCAGGCGCTGGAAGAACTGGAATACGAAGGCGGGGCCTGGAGTCAGGACGTGGCGCAGGAACTCGAGACACTCGGCGGCCTGCTGCTGCAGCAGGGCGAGTACGAGCAGGCAGTCACAGTGTTTGATCGCGCCGTGCACATCAACCGGGTGAATCACGGCCTGTTCAGTCCGCAGCAGGTGCCTCTGGTGCAACGTGTGGTCGAAGGCCATGTCGCGCTGGGGCAATGGAAGGAGGCCGATGAGCAGCAGCAGTACGCCTTCTACGTGCAGACGAAGGCTTACGGCGCGAACGACCCGCGCATGATCTCGGTGTTCGAGGACATGGCGCGCTGGAACCTGACCTCGTTCTATCGGGGAGTCGACGAAGATCCGACATTGCGCCTGCTGCAGACTTTCCTGCTCTATCGTGCAGCGGCAGACACCGTGGCGAACCATTTCGGACCGCGCGACCCGCGCTATCTGCCGCTGTTGAAGAAAACGGCCGACGCCTCCGACATGATGGTGCGCTTCGCCATGCCCGGTACTGGTGTCAGCACGCCGACCAATTCGAATATTCGGATGGTGTCGGAATTCGCCGGTCGTTCCACGCGTCCTCAGGGTGGCGGAGGCGGCGAGGTGGCGCTGGCCAGGATCGTTGATTTTTACGCCGATGAAAGGCGACCGGACACACAGGAAACACGTATGATGCTGGCCCGCGCCCGCGCGGAGCTTGCCGACTGGTACCTGCAGCGTGACCGCAGGCAGGCCGCCTTGCGGCTCTACGAAGAGGCCTGGCAGGCGCTGGCCCAGTCCGATGGCCCCGAGCTGGCACAGCAGACGTTCGGCGAGACCGTGTTCCTGCCTTCCTTCACGAGCTTCGCGGCCGAAAAGAAGGAGGCCCTGGGCCTCACGGTGGATTCCGGCGCGCGCATCGGCTATGTCGACGTCGCCTTCGATGTCAGCCGCTACGGCCGCATGACGGATTTCGAGATTCTCGCGCAGGAGCCGCCCGAGCTGCGTCGCATCGAACTGCAGATCATCAGCGCCATGCGAGACAGGATGGCGCGGCCGAAGATGGCGGAAGGACGCACGGTGGATTCGCCGGGCGAGCGCTTCAGGATTCATTTCTGGTATTGAGGGCCGCCGTGGTGCGGCCTTGTGGGCAACAGCCTTCGGGCAGAGGCAGGACATCATGAACACAACAGTGTCGAAACAGTGGTTGCTGGCAGGCGCCATCGCGCTGGTGCTGGCAGGGTGCGAGTCCACCAGCCAGCAGCAGTCATCGCAGAGCTCGATGCCGTCGATGCCATCCAGCTCGTCGTCCTCGTCATCGCCGTCGGTGTCCATGCCTTCGCCGTCGATGCCGAGCAGTTCGAGCTCCAGCTCGAGTTCCAGTTCCTCGTCCAGCTCCAGCAGCAGCGCGTCCGCCGCCGGGCGCAGCGGCACACCGTCCATGCCCACGCCGGCGGGTCGCGAGACGGCCTCGGGCAGCAGCGCGTCTTCCGGCAGCGCGCAGACAGCCGCAGGCAGCGTGATGCCCGCCACGGCCGGCAGCCAGTCCGGCGCCGCCGGAGCTCAGTCAGCCAGTGCCGGCACGTCCGCCGGCAGCAGCGGTGGCGCGCAGCGTGACACGGCCGGCGGTCAGGTTGGCCAGGCCGGGTCGAGCGCAGCTTCCGGGGGCACGACTGCGGGCGCTGCGGGTGGCTACAGTCTGGACAATCTCCCGGGTGGCCTTGGCGACGGCGGCACCGGTCCGATGACGGCGGCCGAACGCCAGGCCGTGCTGACCGGGGCACTCAACCGAGGGTATGAAGAATTCGATGGCGTGATCCTGGCCGAGCGCGCGCGCGCGCAGGCAGAAGCCAATGCAGCCCGCAACACCGAGATTCCCGGCGATGAGGCCGATGGTGGCGGGGGTGCCGGCGCAGGAGGAGCGGGTGGCCCGGTCATCGTGGCCGCGTCTCCCGGCGGTCCCGTCGGCGGCCCGCAGGGCATTCCTGGAGCGGGCGGCGGACCGAGTGCCGAGACCGAACAGACCTTCCCGCCACCCGAGGATATCCCGAGCGGACGTGACGACGACATCGTGGCCCGCCAGCTGCGCGAGGCGGCCATGCGTGAACCGGACCCGGTGCTGCGCGAGGCGCTCTGGGATGAATACCGACGTTACACAGGACTGAGTCAATGAACAGGCACTTCTCCTCCTTGCGCATGAGTGCGCTGGCGCTGGTGAGCGTCCTGCTGCTGGCGTGTTCGACCACCACGGTGAAGTCCACCCAGTACGTCCAGGTGGTGCAGGACACGGCGCCGCCTGAGGATCTGCTCCTGGATGTCGGAGTCACGGTATTCGATCCGGGCATCGACGAGCTGGATCGTGACGAGGAAGAGCGAGTCAGCCCGGCCATCCGCAATGCCGAGGCCCGCTATGCGCCCTTCCTGCTGGCGGAAACCCTGCAGCGCTCCGGCAACTGGGGTGCGGTGCGCGTGCTGCCCAATGAAACCTCCACCATGGATGTCTACATCCATGGGCAGATCCTGCAGTCCGACGGTGAGGGCATGCGCATCAACATCAGCGTGCGCGATTCCACCGGGGCCATCTGGTACACCAAGGAATACGAGGAGCACATCAGCGAGTTCGCCTACGAGGCGTCCCAGCGGCAGGCCAATGACCCGTTCCAGGTGATCTACAACACCATCGCCAACGACCTGCTGGCCTGGCGCAAGGCGAACCTCACGGAACAGCGCATCGGCAATATCCGCACCGTGTCGGAGCTGCAGTTCGCCCGCAACTTCGCGCCGGAACTGTTCGAGCAGTACCTGAGTGTGAACACGCGCGGCATCACCGAGATCGTGCGGCTGCCTGCCGACAACGATCCGTCACTGGCGCGCATCCGCGAGATCCGCCAGCGCGACAATCTGTTCGTGGACACCGTGCAGGACTACTACGCCAACTACGCCCGGCAGATGCGCGTGCCCTATGATTCCTGGCGCGAGCAGAGTTACCAGGCCACCATGACGCTGGATCGGGTCGAGGCGTCGGCACGCCGCCGCTTCATCGCCGGCACCGCCGCCATTGTGGGTGGCATCGCCGCCGCCTCCAGCAGCAATGCGGCCGTGCAGACGGGCGCGCTGGTGGGAGTCGGCGCCGGGGCCTACATGATCAAGAGCGGTTTCGACAAGAGCGCCGAGGCCGAGATCCACATTGCCGCCCTGCAGGAGCTTGGCGAGTCGCTGGAACAGGAAGTGGCGCCCAGGATGATCGATCTGGACGACCGCACCATCATGCTCAATGGCACGGTGGAAGAGCAGTACAAGCAGTGGCGCGACATTCTGGTGGAGATGTACCAGGCGGAAACAGGGGGCATCTGACGTGCAGAGGCAGCGCCAGTGCTGCTGCCCCTGCGGGTGCGCAAGGCAATGACAGAACATGAGCTGAACGACAAGAACATCCCGGGTGTCGCGCCCGTGCCCGGCCTGCGTCCGCTGGCGGCCCGCCCTGGCCCGTCGCCGCTGGTCTGGTTGATGCTGGGCGTGCTCATCCTGCTCGCCCTGGCGGTGATCTTTGTGCTGCCCGGTGTGGTGGCCGAGTATGAACTGCCCCTGACCCCGCGCGCGCAGGTGGAACAGGTGCAGACGCCTGCCACTGCCGCCGCTCCCACCCTGAATCCCGTCTCGCCCTTCGAGGAAGCCCAGCGCGCGCGCCAGCGCCAGGAGGCGCAGGAAGTGCTGTCCTCCCTGCTGGAGCGGCAGACCGCCCTGGAAGATCTGCAGGTTGGCAGCTGGGCTCAGCAGGCGTATGACGAGGCCCTGAGTTTCGCCCGCGCCGGTGACGAAGCCTATCGCACGCAGGCCTTCGATCAGGCCACAGAACAATACCGCAATGCCGACACCGCTCTGGCACAGCTGCAGGACTCCGTGCCCCAGGTGCTTGCGGATGCCCTCGCCCGGGGCAATGCCGCGCTGGAGGCCGGCGATGCCACTCAGGCAACCCAAGCCTTCTCCCTCGCCCTGCTGCTGCAGCCCGATGCCTCGGAGGCGCAGGCCGGCCTGCAGCGAGCCGCGACGCTCGACCAGGTGAATGCGCTGCTGGCGCAGGCGCAGCAACAGCGCAGCGCCGGAGAACTGGAAGCGGCACGCGGTACGCTCGAAAGCGCCGTGGCGCTGGATGCTGCCCACGGCGACGCCCGCCGCCAGCTCGATGAGATCCGCCAGGCCATCAGCGACAATGCCTTCACCCGCGTCATGTCCACGGGTTTCGCCGCCCTGCAGTCCGGGGACACCGACGGTGCCATCGCCGCCTTCGAGCAGGCGCTGGGGATGCGCCCGGGCAATCCCGAGGCGCAGGAGGCCATCACCCAGACGCGCGATCAGCTGGCCGTCAGCCGCATCAATGCCCATCGCGACGCGGCGCAGACGCATGTGGCGGCCGAGCAGTGGGAGGCCGCCGTCGCCGAGTACGACGCCGCCCTGGCCATCGACGCGGCCCTGGTCTTCGCCATCGACGGCCGCGACTATGCCGCCAAGCGCTTGCAGCTGGATCGCCTGCTGCAGGACGCCATTGACCAACCGGAACGCCTCGCCGACACCGCCGTGCACGCCCAGGCAGTGCAGGTCTACTACACCGGACTGGCGCTGGAGAACCCCGGCCCCCGCCTGCAGCAGCAGCTCAGTCAGGTGGAGGTCCTGCTGGCCCGCGCCCAGGTGCCGGTGGAGGTGCAGCTGCTTTCAGACAATCTCACCGAAGTCACTCTGTACCAGGTCGGCGTGCTGGGTCGCTTCGAGAGCCAGACGCTCAGCCTCAAGCCGGGTCGCTATGTCGCCGTGGGCACACGCCCCGGCTATCGCGACGTGCGCACGGAGTTCGAGGTGGGTTTTGACAATCGCAGTGCGCCGGTGACGGTGGCCTGTACGGAAGAAATCGTCGCGGTCAACAGGCGCTGAGCTCATGCAGGATCATTCGAAACCCACGGCCGCACCCGGCGGCGATTCCGCCTCCGCCGAATTCGCGGAACCCATCGTCCCCATCGACTTCACGCCGCCTGACGCCACGCCGCGTCGTGCCGGCCTGCGCCTGCGCTGGCCGCACTTTCTGGTCGCCGGGTTCCTGGTGGTGGCCGGGGTCTGCGGCTGGTTCGTCCTCAGCGCACGCTCGGTGCTGGTGCAGGTCGCGCCGATCACCGCCAGTGTGGAGTTTCTCGACGGCTTCCAGCTGCCGCTGGGCGGTCGCATGCTCATGCTGCCGGGCAGCTACGAGGTGCTGATCCGCAATGCGGGCTATCACGAGGAACGCGTCACCCTCGCGGTGGGCGAGGAGCAGGCCCAGGACTTCCCGGTGCAGCTGCGCGAGCTTCCAGGGCTGCTCAGTGTCGACGTGCAGGGCGAGAGCGGTCCGCTGTCCGGGGCCCTGGTGCTGCTCGACGGCCAGGAGCTGGGCCGCACCCCGCTGCGTGGCCTGGAGGTGGAGCCGGGCGAGTACGAACTGAGCGTGCAGGCCGAACGTTATCTGCCACTGACGCAGCCGCTCACCGTGCTGGGCCGCTCCCAGCAGAACGATGTGGCGCTCAGCCTCGCGCCCGCCTGGGGCGACATCAGCTTCAGCACCACGCCGCCCGGCGCGGAAATCCTGGTGGACGGGCAGCTCATCGGCACCACGCCCTATACCGGCGAGATCCTGGAAGGTGAGCACGAGCTCACTCTGAAACTGCCGGCACACAAGGCCTGGCAAGGCGAGCTGGTGGTGCGCGCCGGTGAGGCTCAGCAGCTGCCGCCCGTGAGTCTGGAGCGCGCCGACGGCCTGGTGTTCATCCGTTCCCAGCCCAGCGGCGCCAACGTCACCATCAACGGCGAGTTCCGCGGGCAGACGCCCCTGGAAGTGGCATTGCCGCCGGGACGCGCCCATGAGCTCACCCTGTTCCGCAGCGGTTTCAACGCCGCCAGCCGCACGCTGGAGACCCGCCCCGACGAGGAACAGGACATCACCGTGCCGCTGGTGCCCATCACGTCTTCCGTGCGTATCGTCGCAGAGCCGGCCGAGGCCGAAGTCTACGTGGACGGCGAGCTGCGCGGCCCGGCCAATCAGACGCTGGAACTGATGGCGGCCAGTCAGGTCATCGAGATCCGGCAGGAAGGCTATGTGCCCTATACCGTGAGCTTCACCTCGCGTCCGGGGCTGGAGCAGGAGCTGCGCGTCACGCTGCAGTCACTGGAGGAGGCGCGGCTGGAGGCGATCCGCCCGGTTGTCACCACGGCAGCCGGTCAGTCCCTCACGCTGCTCTACCCAGGCCAGTTCACCATGGGCGCATCGCGCCGCGAGCCTGGCCGCCGCGCCAACGAGGACCTGCGGGAAGTGCGCCTGGAGCGCCCCTTCTATCTCTCACCGCATGAAGTCACCAACCTGCAGTTCCGCGCTTTCCGCCCGGAACACTCCTCGGGCACGCTGCAGGGGCAGACCATCGATCTGGACAACCAGCCTGTGGTGCAGGTCACCTGGAAGGACGCCGCGCTCTACTGCAACTGGCTGAGCGAGCAGGAAGGTCTGCCCGTGTTCTATCAGGTGGAAGGCGACGAGGTGGTGGGTTTCAACCCCGAGGCCACGGGCTATCGCCTGCCCTCGGAAGCGGAATGGGAATGGGCCGCCCGCACCGATGGCAATGGCAACACTCTGCGCTTCCCCTGGGGCGAGCAGATGCCGCCGCCCGAGCGTGCCGGCAATTTCGCCGACATCTCCGTGCGCAGTTTCATGGGGGCCTACATGGTGGGCTATGACGACACTTACCTGGGCACTGCGCCGGTGGGGCAGTTCCCCGTGAATGCCCGCGGCATGCACGACATGGCCGGCAATGTCTCGGAGTGGGTCCACGACTACTACGGCACCACGCTGAGCGTGGGCGCAAGTGTCGAAGTCGACCCGCTGGGGCCGACCGAAGGGGCCTATCACACGATCAAGGGGTCCAGCTGGGCGCACAGCACCGTTACCGAGATCCGCCTGTCCTACCGTGATTTCGGCGACACCGCTCGCAACGACCTGGGCTTCCGCATTGCCCGCTATCTGGAGGAATGAACCATGCGTATCGCAGCCACCGCGGCCCCTGTGCTGGCCTTGCTGCTCAGTCTCTGGGCCGGTTCGGCTCTCGCCCAGACGGCAGCTGACCCGTCCGATGACACCGGCCAGGCCCCGGCAGGGCAGACTGCGGAGCCGGACGATGACGGTGCTGCCATGACCGACGACGCCCTCAACCCCGATGCCCAGGATATCGCTCAAGTGGGCGATGACGCCGACGCCTCGCCCGGACGCTTCATTCCCACCGAGCAGCTGTCGCAGGATCTGGGAGCCTCCTTTCCGGTGGACATCTGAGGCCGGCGCGCCTCGCCACCGCCACACAATGACTGACACAAGGGTCCGTGCATGAAGCAGAACTATCTCTCCGAAGTGATCTACCAGGTTTTCGCCCTGATCA
>JACCDX011194178.1_pt1 | contig 13390 bp, 19 predicted proteins | sample 7449681 | NCBI WGS metagenome assembly JACCDX01 (sample SAMN15323450, study PRJNA562643) | freshwater metagenome | isolation source: river surface water | place: USA:Blue River Watershed | collected 2017-08-18
TCGCCTGTGCTTCTACCGTTTCGACGGCAGGAGCTGGAACGGTAGTGTCGGACACTTGTTCTCCTTCGGTTGTTGGTTGATCCTCAGAAGCGGGAGCTTCTTCGGAAACTTCATCTGTGCTTGCGGCGACTTCGGCGACTCTTGCGCTTGCTATTGCCGGCTCGGTGACCAAACTGACCTCAATTAATCTGGCTGAAGAGATCACCATCGCGCCGTCTTGATTAGCCCATTCGTTAAGTTTTACTCCTACGCTGAAACCATCTCGCAAACCTTCCGCAGCTTCAACAAGTGCATCGGTTCCGGCTCCGGTGTTAGCGACTTTGAACTTTGCTTCGATACCTGAATCGGTAACTTCTGCGCTGATCATCTTGCCGATTGGTCGAGTAAGTTCATGCTCCAAAAGCAATTTAACGTTTTTGCTCATTTCAATCGAATTAGGCGCGAATACTGTTCGTCCTGCGGACGTGTTACCCTCTTCGTTCCATGTAACGATATTGCCGGTAAGGGTTCGAGATTCGACGTCTGCCGCCGTAATCGTCATTGGATAATTGATCTTCATCCTAAGAGATCCTCCGCTTTTCTAACTTCTTCAACGGTCATCGCACCTATGCCGGTGAGAATCTGATAAATTTGAGCGCGTTCTAATGGATTGCCACGAAGGAAATCGTCGAGATCGAATCGAACGGTCGTTCCGGCCGGTGTAAAGTCTGGCATCGATAAACGAGTTTCGATTGCGGTCAAAAGCGGACGAAGTGAGAAATCAACAAGCGAGCGACGTTCCGAAGTAGCGTTGGAGTACGTCATCGACGTTGATTCTGCGCTAAGAAAATACGCAGGGATTCCGCATTGGCGAGCGAGTTCAAGCGCAATATATTGACGCGCTTCGCTTAACTGTAATTGCTTAGGATCGAAGCCGAGAGCTTGAAGTTCTACGTCTGCATTGAGGAAAGCAGTAGCGCGTGATTGACGCGATACCTTCCACGATTCGAGAAGTGCCTTAATACGCTCTGAAGGTAGATTCGTTCCGGTTGATTTAAGAACCATAGTCGGTAGCGGTTCTTTGGCGTAAATTTCTGCGGCCTTTTCGAGTTCGATTGCTGCGCGAATGGTGCGACCAGCGCGATTGAGTAAGCCGACGTCTGCAAGATTGTAAAACTGAATAATCGAACCGACTCCGGACATTGGAACCTTAACGCCATTGACGGAGTAACCGATAATTTCAGTACCAAGGGGATTTGTGTCGATGGTTACCCATTGAGGATCAAGACGAGTCCATTGACGAACACGACCACCATCGGAAGTCGCGTACATATCCAAAACTTGACCGAAAGCCTGACCATATAGCCATAAATCCTGCGCTATGTAGCTATAAGTAAGCGACGCTGGAACGCGTGGATCGGGTTGCTTAAATGATCGCTCAACTGGAACGCGCTCGCCGGATGCTTCATTAAATTTTTCAATCGGAAGCGATCCGACTGTTGACGTAATGATTCCGTTGGCGCGAGCGATAGCGGGGACGCTGAGGGCATTAGCCCGAGGCGCGGCAATTGTGCTTCCAGCAAGATTAAGAACGGTTTGATTTACATAGAACGGCGCAAGTGAAGCCGCAACGTCAACGACCGGCTCGGTCGAAGGTTTTTGAGTGCCGAATAAATCGGATAAGACGCCCATTAAGGATAAATAATAGCATATCGGACATTAAAGACATAAAAGAAACCGCCAGTTTCCCCTCTGGCGGTTTCGGTTACTCCGTATAGGACGGAGCGCGGATCAAGCAGCTTCAGCCTACGACGATATCAATCCCATCGTCAAACCGAGTCGCAAAGTGAGTTACGAGTGCGCTCGCTACGGCAGCGCAGACGGTCGCTGAGGATGCTCGACGTCCAATCACCCACGCTGAATCCCCTCGATGATATTTGACCGCGCTCAAAACTTGCTTGGTTAATTCTTCCTGACCGCTATGACGGAATCGACCCGAGTTAATCGCGCCTGACCATTCATCGCACGCTTGCATGTAATCATTGCCGTCCACGTCATGAACTGGGATTCCGGCTGGGATAAGTCTGACCGCAATCGCTGATGCCGTTTGCTTTGAGTAGGCGACCGTCTCGACCTGATACTGACGCACCCACGCCGCAATGTCGTTTGCTAACGCTAGATCGTCGAGTCCTGCGTCTGACTTCCACGTCTGAAGCAATACCACGCCAAAATTCTCGCCTTCGAGCTTCTGAGCCGCGACTAAAGCCGCTTCCTGACGACTCGGACTGAGATCGATGCCAAGCCACGTCGTCTTTTCGGGATCCAAAACGATTTGCTCATCGCGGCAATCTTCCCAGCGGTCAGGATCAACTGCGCCATTAAGGGTAACGACCCATTGGCAAAGCATTTCGGTTCTGACGGTATCTGGCGGGTCGTTGAGAGCCGATTTCAAGTTATCCGGATGGATCGTATAGCCCAGCGATGGATTTGCCTGAGCCAAGCCTTCCCACATTCGCATTGATCCGTCGATGGGAGTATCAGGATGCGCTGAATACTCCCACCAACCGATATCGTCACTCGATCCAGCTAGAGAGGCAAGAGCCCGATCGCGTAACGAATTCAGAATCACCGAAGTAGCATCTCCGGCGTTTGAGTAAATCCACGTCTGAGGGTTTCGAGCGGCTTGGAGCGTGTAACGGATCGATGCCCACGTTCCTTCGTTCTTATATTCGCGTAACTCGTCGAGATGGATGGCTTCCGGCTTTGAGATACCACGCGTGGCGTTATTCGATGCTCGATAGATATATCGGGCTCCGTTCATGAACTGGATTTCTTGTTCGCCATTCGCCCAGCGTATTTTCTTTACTTCCCCAGCTAGTTTTGATCCTTCAACGATATCCACGAGACGACGAAAGGATTCTCGGGCAGTTGAGATCGTGTGAGCGGTTCCAATCTGCAAATCTTCATCAAAGAGCATCGCACCGGCGAGAATACGAAGAATCATGAAGGTAGTCTTACCTGATTGTCTAGCAATAAGGACGCCATTTAAAGGGGTCGCCCAACGACCGTCCGGCTTTACTTTGAGCGCGTTAATCGCTAACCATTCTTGCCAAGGAAGCAAGGGGAAGCCAATATCGCGGCAGAAATCAATCATTTCATGCCCGCGAGAGGGTAAATCATTAAGTTTTGAGTGAATTCGTGGTTCTGTAACACCTCTTAAACCCGATAGATCCAGTTCGCTCACGATTCTCCCAGATTAGGGTTTTCCTTGCCCGATTCGGGTTTGTAGTGAACGATTGTAGCCGATTGAGAGGGAAAAGAGATCAGGGGGGTCGATGGTGTCGGCAGGCTATCAAAAAACCTACCCCCCTTTGAATAATTACATTTTCTACACGCGGCAACTAAGTTATCGTACGTATCAGCGTTCTCACCGATCATCTTCGATCGTGGCACGATATGGTCAACGGTATCCGCATAGTCTCCACAGTAGAAGCATGTGTTCTGATCACGCTTGAGAATAGCCGCCCTGATAGTGCGCCACTTACGTGTTGATCCCTTACCGCTTAGACTACTTGCCATTAGTGCCACCCCTTGCGATATAGATGATTGAGTGCCTTACATGGTGAGCCTTCGTACCTATGCTCGATATATCGTAAATGAGCTTTTATTTGCTTTCTAGGTGATAAGTCCTTATACCAAGTAGATCGCATCTGCCCTAAGCCATAGTGACTACCGTTCTTAGCCTTGTAGTTCCAACTACTCTCACGATGTATCAGCTCGACGTAACACTCAAACTCAGACCATTCATTTATTTGATTCATTGCATAAACCTTTAAATTCATAGAATGGTTTTTCCAAGCAAAGCTATTAGGAACGCTAATTGAAAGATTAATTAATACTGCGAAAAGCAGGATAAATAAAGGTCGCCCGATCGCTAGTGCCCCCGCTCGGGCTCTGACCCCGCGGGCTGGCACGCTAAGCGTAACATGCTTGTCAAATATCTTCATAATCAACGCTCAAATTGATAACTTTGTATAGCTGCCGATACTGCTCCTGATCCGTTAAACATGTCTACTACTTCATCGCCCTTTTGATATCCCATGGCATCTAACACCCAATGAGTCCACGCTACAGGTTTACTTCCAGCAAAATTACTCCTTGGTGCTGGTGCTACTAGATAATCAACCATTTGTTTACCTTTGTGTCTGCCTTTGCGTGTATGAGGGACTTTGACAATCACCGGTTCCCACGATTGCGTAATTCTGCTGCCGGATGGTATCGACGCTGGTTTGATCCACGACATAATTCTGATGCCATTCTCTCGTCCTGTTTCTATGACGCTTAGATATTGGCTGAGGCTATGAGATGTTCCAGCTATGGCGAAACCGTCAAACTCATTCATAAGTCTTTGAGCTAATAGGATATGGGTTTCGGGCTTATCCCATAAGTAAGCTTCGGGATGCTCGTCTGCTCGACCTTTGCCCTTACCTTTAGCTCTGCCGCCAATACCGTACCATCGGTGAGCCGATCCTAAATATGGCGGATCTGCAATACATAGTTTCATGCTTGATCCTTTGGATAGCATCGTTCACACATTTCTCGCGCATAAACATAAACACCGCACGCGATACACCTTGAAACTCGCTTATCGTCTGCCATAACCAGCCGCTTTCAGTAAGTGAATAAAGTCGTCAAAGGTAAGAATGGCGACCCAATCTCCGATCGCCTTCTCACCTTGACCATTGAGCCGTAGCACGCCTACGCCTAGCCCTACTTCTCGACGCCTTCTTTTGAGCTGAGCCATAGTCTCGCTAATTGGTAGTCCTGCTCGCGCTTTGACTTCAAAATCAACGCCTTCAATCCCCAGAACGTCAGAACCACTAGCCGCCATGCTCGTAACGTGCGCGGTGTCGAACCCATGACGTACCAAATAGCCAGCAACGATTTTTTCACTCTCACGCCCCCTTTGACGCCTACTCACGGTTCATAACCTTTGCGTAACATGGTTTACACGCCCAGTCATAGTCCATATCTTCCGGATGCGACATAAGAACCCTTAAACCGTCGAATGGGATGATTGGAATGTTGCACCAGTTACACGTCACCGGATATGGGTTTCGATCGCCGTCTCGGTGCATTAGTCAGTTGCCTTACCTTCGAATACCCAGTTGCCACCGACTAGTTTGCCCCATTTCGGTTCGCATTGATCAGCCTTTGATTTAGCTCCACAGACGAATCCGAAATATGGCTTCGATGTTTTTGCGCTCACACCTTCCTTTGCCAACATTTTTCCATGAGCGCATGTAAAGCCTTCTACGGTTGCCCCTAGTTGACGCTGAAGATCACCGATGAAGTCTTCGGTACTCTCAAATGCGGTCGTTTCCTCGTCATCCCAGACCACCGTTTGCGGTTCATTTGGTACTTCTCTGACCGCTTCGGTTGGCTTAAATGGATGCTCGACCTTATGACCCTGATCACCATGAGAGACTTGGCGCATCGAGTCCTGAGTAGCAGTCTTATTTGCTCCCTTAATTAAAAGAATTGCCCTGCCGATTGCGCTTGTTGCCGTGTCTTCCAGATACCAGCGTTGCATATTTTTCGGGTAGTCGCTTGCCTTGCCCCGAGCCACGTTAACGACCGCAGGTTGTGGATCGTTCGCGTCTCGAAATAGCGCACATTCCATAACGACTTCTTGATTTTCCCAGTCCTCATGAATAAAAGCTAGAACGATGCGTCCGGTCGGGAAGTTATCCTGAAACCACCGGTTTAGGCTTGCTACGTCCTCGTAATCGTTAAGATTCCATGCCATCTAATGTCTCCTTTGATACTGCGTAATCTAATTGTTCGCGGAACGTCCAAGTCGATCCGTCATGTCGAGTTTGACTAAAGTTCGCGCAAGGCTGGCAATAGGCTTTAGTCATCCCCGCTCGTTCCATCGTCTCACTTATGACTAACCAGCGTGCCGGCGTCATTGCGAGATCATGCCACTTCTCACCGACCTTCCCATAGCGCGTTTTGCATATGTCGCACCATATTTTGCGGTCGTGGTTCGCTCTAATAGGCATCGAACTCGGTTGGATCGGTGGTTGCGAGCTGAGCTGAAAGACTGGCATATGCGCATAGATCGACGTAACCGTCTCGACCTCGATGACCTGCCGTTTCTGCCAACCGTGAGACTTTGACCAATGCCATGCACATTGCCACCTGATCCGGCGTGATTGGATAACCGAGATAGGTAGTCCAGAAATCTGCAATTCTGCGATGGTTGATATATGGATGCCCATAGATCGCACCTCTCGCGGCTCGAATATGACCGGCTTCATCGAGTATTTCGCGCGCTTCGATTGTTTTCGGCGAGTCGTTTTCCATCTTTAAACCCTTTCCAGTAGAAGTTTTCGGTAATAGCGGTATAAAGCAAACCCAGAACTGGGATCGCTATAAGTGCCAGAATGTAATAGATTGCTAACGAATCAAAAGACATTGCGGTCATTTTTTGACCTTTGACTTCTTTTTGGTTGCCAAAAGTGTTTTCAATTTAGCGTTTTCGGCTTCTACTTCTCTAAGCCTTTCAACCGCGTAATGGCATTTCTGACGCCAATATTCGGCTTGGCTGACCTTTGTTTTGTATTTTTCTTCTAGGAAGCTTACGTATAGTTCCTGATCCATGTTTTCCCGATTCTGCCGGTGGTTGATCCGGCGAGAGAACGGTAACCCTAACTATCGGGTTTTAGTGTGATTCTTTGATAACGATTTCATAACGAAATCTGAAGCCGTATCCCAATCGTCTATATGGTCGTCAATGGTGCGGATGATTGGAACGATCCAATCAACCATAAACCTTACCTTCGACCACGAAACTTCCATCCCGCTCGATGGGTACGAATACCGGCGTCACCTTGCCTTTATGCTCGTATAGGAGCCCGAAACCCTGTTGCCAGTTGCCCGAGCCGCCTTTGAGATACTTGGCGTCTTTGAAGTTCATCAAATTACCAACCTCAAAGCCCCACAGAATACCCCCTAAAACGCCCCCAGAAGCCTGTGTGAGCCCCGAAATGCCCGCCCTATGGGTATGACCGCAGACCACCGATTTTCCATGCCTTAGAGCCAATCCTAGAGCCGTTAAACCGCCTTTGTTCGACATTGCCCCCTCGTCTCCATGAAGGACGATCCAGTTCTTAGCGATGGGCATAGGGTCGCGATGGAACTTGATGCCTAGATCCTTAAGCCCTAACCAATTTTCGAACTGAAGCTCCGGCAATGCGGCGAGCGCAGGGAGTCGAGTTTTGATGGAGTTATAGAGACGATCGGTGTGATTAGACCGCACCATATCGGTTACTCGTAGGTCGAAAAGAACTTCCTGAGTAATTCGACGGTCGCGATCGAGTGTGCCAGCGAACTCCCCTGCCAAGCCACGTTCCCATCGGGAGAGCTGAGGGAGATCAATTTCATCGCCGACGGTGGCAACTCGGTCGGGTTTCCATCGCTTGATAAAGGCTGCGACGTTTTTGACGGCTTTTGGATCATGATAAGGAACCTGCAAATCACTTATGATTACGGTACGAATCACCAGTCTTCTTCTTCCTCGTCGTCATCATCGTAGTCAGGCGAGGGTTGAATCCATTCCGGTAAGCGTTGATCGATGATCCAGCCTTGAATAGTCTCGTCATCGAACCCAGCCCGCTTCATAGATTCAGCCATTTCGTAAAGGCTGATAGCCCATTCGTCTAGCTTCGTGATGGGTTTAGTCCGCTTTGCGGCTCGTTCTTTTGCGCGTAGTGTTGCGAGCTTTTGCGCCTTTGTTTTCTTTCGAGCCATGCGAACCCCTTTCGGTCATAAGTGTTGCATAGATCACCGACTGCCGATCGGTCAACACGCCGATTTCAGCTTCGAGTCGATCCATCCGAATAGTGAATTGGTTCCCGATCTCCATGACGAACTGGCGAACCGTCCATCTCAACGCCGCTACGAATGCAGTTGCAATCGCAGTTACACCCGCTATTAACCCGATCCAATCGTTAGCGTCCATTCTTGTAAGGCTTGGCGTAGCCGAATAGACCGGAGACGACTGCCCAGAGCATCGCTCGATAGTCGAGTTCAAAGTTAGTTGCCGCCCATGCGCTGAGAAACGCGCCGGTGGCTAGGACTAAGGGATGCTTCATGTAATCGGTATTCATGTTATCCAATCAGGGGTATATTTTCAAAGAATGACCCATCACGATCACCTTTGCGGGTGAACGAGACGTGAATATGAGAAAAGTGAGGGTTGACGCCGGTGTATGGACGCCATCGCCATAGACCGATTGCAGATGCAATCACACCCGCGTGAATCACGTACTTAATACGCTTATCCTTGCGTGCCGCTCGCCTAATCTGATCTGCGAGATACATGGAAGTATTCGTATCGTCGAGATTGGCGTCGATATCTATCGCCCTGACCACTCCGTTTTTTCTAGGTGAGTGATCAGACTTTTTAGAATGGCGAGAGTCAGCCACCCAGCCATCAGAACGACGATCGCGCTCAGGAAAACTGTCGTCAATTTGGTTCCTTAGCTGACGTCCGGCATGGCATAACCACGGCTTAGGATTCTGAGATTTCGACATAAGGCTCCCAATCTTGATTATTTTCGTTCCAGACGTACATTAACCCATCGTTAGGATATGGAATTGGCGGTTGCCAATCGTAGTTATTATCAAGAATCCATGATTTAAAAGGTTTTGGAGCTATAAAGACGTCATTAATGGGATCATAAGTAAATCCGATTCCCGCATATTGTTTTCTTATTTTACCGTGATATGAAGTCCTTACGCATGGCTGATTCCTAAAGTTTGAATACCAAATTTCAGGATTTACACCGTCAATTAGTTCGGTTTCATCAATGCCTACAATAACTTCAGTAACGACGTTATTGTTATCTAAAAATGCGTAGTGCGCCATTATGACCAGCTCACATTTCCGGTTCCAGCAGTAATCGTCGTTATTTTGTTGCCGCCGATTGTCGTGGTTGAACCGGTTAAACCGGCTCCAATGGTAATTGTGAAATTTGATGGATATCTAAAAATGACGACACCAGATCCGCCGTTTCCGCCGGAAACTAAACCGCCAGAACTTCCAGCCGCTCCTCCGCCGCCGTTTCCGCGATTTGCAGTTCCCGCCGAACCAGCTACACCGGTGTTATATGCGCCGCCGTTTCCGCCTATCGCATAAGTGATTGAAGATCCTGAAATGGAATTAGAGGTGCCTGATCCACCAGTTCCTCCTCCGCCGCCGGAAGATTCTTGAATTCCATCTTGACCAACGGAACTTGCACCGCCACCACCACCGCCGCCGCCTACATTTATTGAACCAGCTCCACCGTTATTTCCCTGAGATGGTGAAGTGCTAGGGGTATTTCCAACACCGCCAGGACTTCCGAGGTTTCCAGATCCGCCGCCAGATCCACCGGATCCACCTTGCAATTCTTGACGCGCTCCGTATCCGCCACCAGCGGAAGAAATCGAATTAAAAGATGATGCTGAACCATTTGCTCCGTTGTCGCGAATCGAAGTTTGACCGGCTCCGCCCGCGCCAACTGTGACCGAGTAATTTGTGGATGGTGTTAAAGATTGAGAAGAAAAATATCTGTAACCACCGGCTCCACCGCCACCGGCTCCGCGAACTGAATTATTGCCTGCGGATGCACCACCTCCGCCGCCGCCTACGATTAAATAATCAACTACTAATCCAGGAACGAATTTTGATGCAATTATTCCAAGAATTTGCATTAGGCAAGATCTCCGACGACGTACCAAGAATCGGTTCCGACTTTGATTAGGCTCGCGGCTGAATACTGCGCGCGTAGTTTAGGAGCGGAAGAAGTTGCGCCGGTAGATGCGACAGTAACACCGGATGCGCCTTGAATAGTCACTTGACCGGCTCCGATGGCGATGATGTTGATAACCGATCCAGTCGGGAACGCTACGGATGAGTTAAGCGGGATGGTGTAAGTCTGAGCGGCGGCGTTTGATGCCGTAACGAGCTTGTTTCGGTTATCGGTCAAAACGAAAGTGTAGGTGGTGCCGGTTTGAGCGTTGAGAGTCAGCTTGGCGAGATTGTCGTCGATGCCATTGCCCAGTGTGCGGATCGCGGCGGCTCCGTCTTTGACGAGATCGGTATCGTCTGGAAGGGTAATACCGAGGATCGATGTAGTTGCCATTAGCTAATTACTCCTGTCGCGTTCTGCCATGTAAGTATAGCGGATATTGATGACCATTCGAGGGAAGGGTTGACCTGACCCCAGTTCTGCGAGAATGCGCTGAACTCCGTCGGTGAAACGGTTAGGGTGATGGATAGACCCGAAAGCGTAGATCTGAACGTCCAGCCTTCGACGTAGCCTTGAAACTGCCCGCCGTTGATATTGGCTGGAAGATTGGCAATAGATACCGGAAGCCCCATGAATACATTTAAGAGAGCATCGCGGTCGGTATCGTCGAGTTCTGGGTTTTGGAGCGCATAGGTAATCGAATCGAACTTCGGCTTAGGGTAAGCACGAAGCTGCACGAAGCGTTCTGCCACGTCCTCAGCGTCTGGATCATCATCGATGAGGGAATTGATTGATCTCGCATAAAGTCCATAAGATGCGATGGATGCTGGATCCGTGTAAGTATAAGAAGTGCCGAAGTTATTCTTATAGTTGATCACCACGTCATTGACTAGATCACCCTGACGGATCGTGGCTCGAATGCCGTCTGCGATGGCTTGATTGGCGTCGAGTTCAACGTAGCCATTAGCAAGAAGATATTCCTGACGCCTAGACGCATCGCCATAGGAAATCAAGCCGTTAGCGTCCTCGTATAGATAACCGAGTCCAGAGTTAGCAATTTCAGCGACGTATTGATACATATTGACCGGCGACGCTGACCGAGAGATCATTTCATACTCGCCAATATCAATCGTGCCTAAGCCTACGTTCTGAGCATTAGCCCACGTCTCGGTGGCGTTATAGGTTGCCCATGTTTCAGCCGGTGGAACCTCGTTCCATGAGTTCGTGAGAAGGTCATCGAGGATTTCGGCGATTTGGATGCCATCTAGTGCCTTGACTAGCGATCCTTCCCAGACTGCGTTCTGGAGTTTAGCCAATGCTCCGAGCGCGTAAATATCGATTGACGTGACGGTAGCAAGTGCGCCAGTCTGCTCGACCCCGATAGCAATATCCGAGATTCTGCCACCGAAAATCGGAACGAACGTGGCAGTCGAATCTTTGACCTCAATCGTTACTGCCGTGTTAATGTTCCACGAATAAACCGTGTTGGTCGTATTGATAAGCCTAATTGATGCGTAACCGGCTTGTGCCTGAGTGTTGACGTCGGTTCGACCAGAAGTAATCGAGAAGCCGACTAAAGTGACGTCGGTAACTTCGGTTCCGTTAACGCGGATCCGATATTCAGGAGTCCAGACCGTCATAAGACCGCGAACGCCAAGCTGCCGCCACCAGTTCCACGCTGAGCCGATTCATTAAGAACCTTAGCAATCTGGCGCGCGGTTGATTCGGAATCGATGGCACCGTTGACCGTGATGTTATTGGTGACCGGAGCTTGGGGAGCTGAAGCCACTTTAGCGGTCTTAGGAACGCTCATCTCGTTAGCACGAATCGATGGAGACGCGGGAACCGGAACGCTCGCCTTAGGTGCGCTAATGGTCGGAATGTTAGGCAATAACGGAACCGCGTTATATGCTTTGATCAGCGCATTGATGCCGGAGATTGCGCCGTTCACGGTTGCCGTGATGACTCCGACGACCTTGCCGATGATATTAATAACACCTTCAGCGATGACGCCTAGACCTTTGAGAGCCCCGCCTAGAACCTTGCCTAAGATTGGAGCAACGTAGTTTTGAATTAATTGACCGAATGCCCTAAAGGATTCTTGGTTAGCCATGACCGCGTTCTTGATCCGGTTGAATAAGCTAATAGCACCTTCAAAGATTGGAGTCGCTACGGTTTTGACGACATTGACGACCATCTCGATATTCGATGATAGACCGCCAGAACCGCCGAACGAGTCGGTGAATCGTTGAATGACCGGAAGAATCGTGGTGGATATGAAACTAACTAGACGTTCCAGAATCGGAAGCAACGCGAACCCGACCGTTTCTTTGGCTTCATCGAATGCAACCCTGAGTCGATCCATGCGACCTTGAAATGTGTTAGCGGCTGCCTGAGCCTGACCGGAAAAGGTCTGCCCTAATTTCTGGGTTATTTGGTCAAATGAGAGGGTTTTAGCCTCTGCCGCGGTAATTCCTACACCAAGACGAGTTAAGCCGCTTAGATTGCCTTCCTGAGCCTTTGAGAGGGCTTCTGTGACCGTCTGTAAAGACTTGCCTGACCCTGCGGATACGTCGAGCGCGAGTGCCTGAAGTTTCTGAGCCTTTTCAAGATCGCCGGTGGCTCGAACCAATCGATCGAGGCTAGGACGTAGTTGATCGTCTGCAATACCGGAAGCAAGCGCGGTTTGAGTGATGAATTCCTCGGTAGCGGCGACCTGCGCGTTTGTGGCTCCGGTGACGTTTTCTAAAGTCTTGCGAAGTGACGTTTGAGCCTTTTCGTCTTCGATTGCGGCTTTGACTCCATCAACGGCAAGTTTGACTGCATAGGCTCCTGCGGCGGCAGTTGCGGCGGCAAAGGCTACGGCGGCTTTTTTACCAAAGTCTGCAACCTTAGATCCGAAAGACTGAACTTCCTTAGAACCGGTTCCTAAATTCTTTTTTAGGTCATCGACGTCTGCAAGGATCGAAAGTTTTAGCGTTCTGTAATCTGCCACGTCATGCCCACTTCTTTAGAATACGGTCAAAGGCTTCCGACCATTGCGCGACTAATTGAGGCTGAATCCTACGGAGTGTCGGATAGATGAAATATCCAAGATTCCCCCGCCCGGTTGATCGAGGAGTGCGCGCTGGAAACTGTTTGAATCGATTAGAACCGAACTCAAAACCACGCCATAATTCTTTTGTCGTACCACCACCGCTAAAACGCTGACTGGCAAAACCGTAGGAAAATTCTCCGACTTTTGAGGTTTTACTAACTCGCACACCATCCGCGATCCTGCGAACCGCAGTCGGATTAACCGTACGAGTGAGAGCGGTTTTTCTGACTTCCTGCGCCGCATATTGCGCCAGTTCATAACCCATCTTCTTAGCTTCGTCGGTGGCTTGATCATCCATCAGCTTAAACGCGGAAATGACCGAGCGTAATTCTTTCTTGTTAAAGGCTAATGCTGGCTCGGTCACTTCTGCTCCTTTAATACTTCAAGAGCGGTCAGAATGTCGCTGGCATCCGTCCACTCGCTCATCGGAATCTTTGTCGCGATCGCCAGTTCGACGATCAGCCGGCTTAGGCTTCCGACTGGGTGACTTTTGGGTTCGATTCACCCGCCGAGA
>JACCDX010619966.1_pt1 | contig 13384 bp, 13 predicted proteins | sample 7449681 | NCBI WGS metagenome assembly JACCDX01 (sample SAMN15323450, study PRJNA562643) | freshwater metagenome | isolation source: river surface water | place: USA:Blue River Watershed | collected 2017-08-18
GATGGCCTCAGCGAGCGTAGGAGCGGTGCGTTTTCTTGTCAAAGGGTGGATGCGTTTGGACCACCTTGAAATGGTTGCCGGGCTCACCCCGGACGCTAAAGCGGTCCGGCGCAAACTCCCAAAAAAAAGAATACAACCGGAGGACAATTTCCCGCTGCCCAACGCTGTACATGCTTTAAAATGGTGTTTCATTTTATTGTGCGAGGACTGTATCAAAAAGGCCGTCATGCAAAGCACGGCGCGTTCCTGTTCGTGGGCGATATCGCCGTGCTCGCAAAGGACGCGGAAGGCAGGCTGTGGGTCGTGGACGGCCAGCACCGCCTCGCGGCAGCCAAGAAGCTCGTGCAGTTGGGCGCAAACCACCCTGCAACGGTCCTAGTGATCAAGCTCAGCGCCGACCATCTGACATTGCAAGACGCCTTCATGTTGATCAACTGCGCGGTGCCCGTCCCCGACTGGCTCGTCCAGGGCACCTTGTGCGCAGTGCACCGTTGTGCTCTCCGCACCGCCGAAACCCAGCTGCGCAAGCGATACCGCGCGTTCTTTAGCGACGCGACGACCCCGCGGCGCCCAAACGCGTCGATGAATGCGCTCACTTCCGCGCTGGCCACTGCTGCTTTGCGTCGACCAAATCTATTTCCTCCCGACTCTGATGGGATCGTTGCGTTTGTCGAATACTGCAACGCGAGGCTGCGCGATGCGTTCCCAAGCTCCAAAACGACGCTCGCGGCGCGCGACAAGGCGATCAAGCAACAGTGCGCTCCTTTGTTTATCGCAAACGACCCGACATTTGATTTTGTGGTCGCATGGTTGCAAGACTTTTCCAACGATGCAACAGTCAATGATGATACCCCAAATACAACGACAACAATAACTTCTCCACAAGCACAAGAAAAAAACAAAGCGCAAGACACTGTCAAAAGCATTGCGCGTGACGCTGTGGAACACTCATTTTACCGAGCGCGCCGGCACGGGCCGATGCGCGTGCTGCGGATGCGAAATCACGCAACAAAACTTTGAAGCCGGGCACGTCGTTCCGGTCTGCCATGGCGGAAAAGACGACGTGGCCAACCTGAAACCCCTGTGCAAGACTTGCAATCGATCCATGGGAAGCAAGCCCATGAATGACTTTATTCGCGACAATGGTTTTGCGTCAACGTCGGTCGCGAGTTTTTGTATCAATGTTGCGGATGTCGAATGATTCAAATCAATATCAAAAGTTTGCGCACCGCGCAGCCACATATGCATTCATGATGGCATCGACGATTTCCTTGTTTCCGCCGGTCCATGCTCGATGTAAAGCTTTGTGATACAGCCGTTCGCGCAACGCCGAGTCGGAACGCGAACAAAAAGACGCATACGCTTGTTCTTGAGGACTGGGACTCGGACTCGGCGTCGAGTAATGATGTTCATTGAGATCTTTTGAAGAGAGTTTAGGCTCCTCGCATGTGGTGGAGGATGAAGGAACCACCATGGACGCGAGCAACATTGACACCAGCTCGATATTGCCGAGCAGCGCGGCGATGGACAATGGCGACTCGTCGCTGTCGCGATGGATTGCTCTCTCGACTCGAGCGCCCGCAGCCAACAGCCGACGGACAATGTGCGCGTGCCCGTGTTCGACCGCACAAGCCAGCGCCGATGCGCCCACATACACGTCGTGCTTTCTGCGCATTCGGCGATTGAATATCGGATGCTCGAGCACAGGAATTCCATTGACGTCGGCGCCGGCTCCGATCAAGGCCTCGACGACGCTCTCGTGGCCCGCCTTGCACGCAAGCAGGAGCGGCGTCAAGTAGCTTCTCTTCATGTCGGCGATTTTGTGTTTGTTTTGTTTTGTTGTGACGGCGGCACACGGCCAAATTTCCTCGGGCAAGTGCCGATCAGTCGTTGTACCGCTCGACATGTTTGTTGTTCTATATGTGAACAAACATACACACTGTACGTAGTTTTCTTTGTGAAGAAAAACCGCGTTTGCACAAATGCAAATCGCTTGAAGCTCTCCGTATCAGACAATCCTTGTCGGAAAAAAATGATCTTGTCTTTTGATTCGTCGCGCAACTACGGAACGCACGAACAAGTACACGCCCATATTGCAACGACCATTGACAATACCGATTTCGCACAGGTCGATGCCATCAAAATACACAAAATTTATTGTGCACTGTATGAGCCCAACGCTGACGCCGCCACGCTTCGAGTCTTGATCCGGCATACTGTCACCGCGCTGGACCGTCTTCTAGTAGTACCCCCGCTCACCAAACTCAAATTTGTGTGGCTGGAAATCTCTGTTGCGGACGCGCGGTCTTTGGCAACCGACGTGCTTCCGCGGCTCAAGCGGCTTCAAAAGCTGAGTTTTCGCTGCAGTCGCTTGGGCGACGAGGGCATCGCGGTCATTGCACCGTAGTTCAAGGAGTTGCCAGAGCTGAGGCATTTGAACCTGTCCAGCACATACATGAGCTCCGTCGGTTGCGCGACTCTGGCCGCGGCGCTGGAGCGACCCGACGGAGACGGCATTTTGGAGACGCTGGATTGGGGCAACAACTGCATCGACGGTCCGGCATTGGCGGCGGCGCTGCGAGGACTCCCGCGGCTCGTCAAGCTGGACCTAGGGGGCGCTCGAGGATACGAAGAAGACCTCGTTCCCATTGCGCGAGTCTTGTCGACGCTGTCCAAGCTCGAAGTGCTGGACTTGTCGGAAAACAGCTTGGAACACGAATCGACATTTGAACTTGCGGCAGCGCTTCCTCATTTGTCGGCGCTGCGCTCGCTGCGCTTGGATACGGCATTCGATGTGGGCGACCGCGGCATGCGCTTGCTGGCCGGTGCGCTGATGCGCGGCCATTGTCCGCACCTGGAAACTTTCCACGTCATATACTGCGGCGTGTCCGACGGCGGTGCGCTCGCCCTTGCGAACGCTCTGGTCAAGCGCTCTTGGCTTTTCACGCCCGGCGCGCACCCGCTCGCGGACATCGACCTGTCGCAAAATCACAACATTACTCCGCGCGGCGGACGCGCTCTGGCGACGGCGCTGGCAAACACTTGCCCGCACTTGCAGCACCTGGATTTGTCGCACAATTCGGACATGGGCCTGACTCCCGTCACGGAGTTTTTGCGCCTCGCCATACGGCACGGCGGACCTCGGCTCAAGTCTTTGTCGCTCGACAACATCAACTCGGTGTGTGAAGCCGAAACGCAAGCTTTTGCAGATGCATTCAGTGCGGCCGCCTCAGCGGGCATCTTTGAAGACTTGAAGCGCCTCAGTATGTACGGCACGGGCATATCGACACAGAAAAACTTGTTGGCTGCCGTCGAGCACTTGACGTCTTTGCGCGAATTGTACCTGATGAGCACCCGCATGAACGACGGTGGCGCCAAGGTGCTCGCAGCGGCCCTGCGGAAAGTATTGATGTCAGAGACGTATTCTTCATGGCCCACACAATTGTATGTGTGGCTCGGACGAAACAAGATCACGGACGAGGGAGCGCACGCGCTCGTGGACGCCATGTGCAAGCTGGCCAGTGGTAGCTCTGTGAAGTTGCGCATGCACATGAATTTCGACGAGAACCCGTGCATGACCGATGCTGGCATTGCGCAAGCGGAAGCCAAAGCGAAATCGTGTGGCGGGTTGGGCGTCAAGTTGTCTCGCGGGCACTTGTACGACAATTACGACAAAGATGATTGACAGTTCATCTGTGCCCGATACATTCGGCGCGCCCCTCCTCCTTTGAACCCCCAATGTGATCGGGACTTTTTTGATCCACCTGTGTAATTCACCAATACCGCTTTCTGCACGCTCTCTTGAACTCCCGATGTGGTCGGGAGACGACGCTCTTGGAAATGATGCGAAAAATTGATTCCCTCAAGTATGGGGATAGGCTCGTGCACATTATCCATGAACGACCCCGACCCTACTCTCACCTCCTCAAGTTCCCATTGGACCACCGCCACGACAACAAACAAATGCCTTCTTCTAGTAAGAAGAAGAAAAAGTTTGTTGTCCCCGAGCTGAGCGCCGAAGAGCGCGCCAACCTCCCAGAGCTGCCCACGGAAGTGTGGTATCGCATCACCGATATCCTCATCCGCCAGCGCTGCAAGGTCATGTGCGTGTTCACCCTGTGCAAGGCCACCGCCGAGCTGGCAAAAGACGCACGTTTGATCGATGCGCGCATAGACGCGCTCAAGACCAAGAACATGGACCGCGTCTGCGTGCTCGTCATGTGGATCAACGAGGGGTCGCTCGTGCGGGGCCTGCCGCTCCGAATGGTCACGGCGCTGAACGACGCGCTGTTGCGCATTTACGCCGACCCCTTGAGGCGGCCCGCCAACACCAAAGGCGCGCGGGACTTGTTGAAGATCGCGAGCGAGTACCGCTTGGACTCCACGGTCAAGATCCTGCTCCAGCTGTACCCGCCGCACCCCGGCGACACGGCTGCGCTGGAGCGCGCCGTCGCGCTCGGTGGCTCGCCTATCCCGGGCATGCTGAAGACCGCGTACGGCGACGCCTTGAACACCGCGTTCATGCGTGGTTCGTACGACGTGGCGTGCCTCTTGATCAGCGCCGGTGCTTCGCTCGCCAACGCTGGCATCATGCTGCGCTGGGCCGCCAAGGACGACCACCTGGGCCTCGTCGAGCTGTTGCTCGACACTGTGTGCGCAAAGCCTTTCGAGGACCGCGTGCTGCAGCGTTCGGACGACGACCTCTTTGCCGAGGACTCGGACTATGCCGAGGACTTTGACGAGGCGGTGAGCGACCTGTCCGACGGCGCCGAGATCACATCCGCTGGTCCGGACAAGTACGTCGTTCGCACCTCGCGCATCCCGTCATTGGACGAGTTTCGAGAGGCCGAGTGGGCCAGCACGAGCAGCCGCGTACGCGACATGATCCGCTACTACAAGCAGCGGATATTGCCGAACGCGTGAGCGGCTCGCGGTTTTTTTATTTATGGTATTGCCAAAAGCAATTTGGACACTTGACTCAACCATTGTTGCTCTCGACATTGATGATGTTCAAGCATATCGCCTCGTAAAGCGGCCCGTCGCGGGCAAAGAAGCTTTTCAAATCATCTTGTTCTTGCAAACGCGACTCGACGAGCGCCGCGACCTTGGCGACGCCGCTTCGCGCGACTCGACGAGACAGCGTGGGCAGCAAGAAGAACAGCTTTTGCAAATCATACTTGAAATCCGCAAATGCACGGCATCGCATCGCATCTGTAGTAGCAACAACATATGAATTCTCATAGTCGCAAATCCACGGCCGCATACCGTGCGTCGGAATGCCATCGTACATTTCTTTTTGTTTGGTCGATTTCAGCAGGATATTTGCCGCATGAAAATCATTGTGAACAAATCCTTTCTTTATAAAAGCATCCGCGTACGCAACGCATGCCATCATGAGCATGCTATGCAAGGCTTCCAAATTGTCGTGTGTCCACGGAAACCCCGCGACGCTTCCGAGCGGAAAATACGGCATGATTGCGACTTGCATGTCTTTTTGCTCCAAGTTGTTACAAATGCCCGTGCGCGTGCCTTGGAAGAAATCACGAAAGTCATCTTTGCACGTAAAGTGGCACACAAACTTGACGAATCCTTTGATTGTGCCCAAAGCCTTGCTCATCTTGAATTCGTTCTCGATGCCCGACGCGGCATCGCCAATTTTGATGACCACGCGATCTTTTTTAGACGGTTGCATGCGGCGCTCGGCATCTAGCAATTGCGATTTTTGAATGTCAATGTCGCGTGGATGAACGCGCTTCAGTTCGCGAATGATCTTGATCCAGTCGGGTTTTGTAGACGCATCGCGCGCGCAAGTGTCAATGTAGTATTTCTCACTGTTGGGGTTGCGCGAAAAGCCACCCGCACCGTTTTGCTTGTACAGTCGACGCAAGCGGTAGCGCATATTTGCTTTTTCGTATGCAATATGGTGAGTGAAGAAAAGATTGCAATCACTTTGAACAAAGTGACACCATACAAAAAACAAGTTTCAAAGAAGCTATGATGGCGAGTACGGGCCAGACACAACTTTGCCATCGACGATGCAGCCGATTCTTCCACGCATGCGCTGCAGCTGCATGTTTTGAAATGGAGTCGTAAAGCCTTGCAGCTTTGCCACGAGAGCGTTTGTCCCGGCATTCGACGTCGCGAGCGCGTTGTTGATGTGGTCCACATCGACTCGAAACTCGACGCCGTATTTCCGCACGGCGTCGGCAACCACGCGAATAAATTTCATGTCGTGCGTTTGAAGAATGTCCTTGGTGAGAGAGTTGTACTCTTCGGCCGTCTTGATCGCATCCGAGTGAATGTCGTCGACGTATTTCTTCAGGTACCGCGTCCAGTTGCGCGCCGCAAAATACAACTGTATGTTGGACGTTTTCGTTACATCGTCATACTCGTATGCTTGCAGCAACTCCTGAAAGTCGGGCGATCGCATCATGTCGATACAGTTTTGGTTGGTTGGTTGGCCCGCGGGCCCGCCGGCCTTGATCTTGTTCAATACATCTTCAATGGCGTACAGTTGCTCGAATTTCTTGTCAATCTTCGACTTGTCCACATCGTGCTTGGCCTCGATGATGACAATGGTTGTCTTCTTGTGAGGCTGCACTGTGTTCAGTCGCTGATTTACCAGTTTTGCAGCGTTCTTGTAACGCTGCTTTGGCGGCAAGTGCGCGAAGAAACTCTCAATTTCATCTTGCGATTTCGGTATAAACGGCACCATGAAATCAACAAGGAACAATCCGTCGAAATCCGTTAACGGGGCTTTGCTGTCGAGGCTATAAAACTCTTTGAGATGGAGCTGCTTGTACAAGCGATTTTGGGTCGACAGCGTTTCTGCAAACGCATCGTTGGATACAATTTCAAAAATGTCGTTCTCGCGCCCGACGTACCCATGGAACTCTTTGGCCAACCCGTCGACCTTGCGCTTGACATCGTCGACATTTTTTGCGAGAGCGTCTATTTTTTTGTCAATGCGGTTGGAAAACTCGTCAAAGCGCTTGTCGATTGATGCAAATCTGTCATCGATCGATTGAAAGCGGTTGTCCATCGATTGTGACAAGTGAGCAAAACGATTATTGTTGTCGTTGATCACTTGTGCCAAGTAATTAATGGACGACCTCATGTCGTCCAGAGCAGTGGTGGATGTATTTGTTTGTGTTGTCATTTGGAATCGTACAAGTCATATACTCTTATACTCTGACAAGTTTCTTGTCTTGGCAAACGAGCTGCCACATGGCACGCGCGAGAGTGCAACATTTTTCTCTCAGCCGAGTATAATCTCTCTGTCTTGCAATGTCATCAAAGAATGCAAACGCTACAACGCAACAATATGCAGTTTCTCAATTGCGCAACTCTTTCATCAATGGCGAGCCCAATGCCTCCAAGTACTTTTTGTCAACCTGCCAGCGGCGCGTGAACGACGCATTGGACCTCGGAAAGCATGTGGATTGGTTGACGATCGAAAAGAGCCTGAAAATGACGTACAGTGTCCTCAAAGCCATTCTCCAACAAAACGGCGCGGTGATTGTCAAGCTGGGTGGTCGAGCGGTCAAGCGCGAGTACGAAGTTGGCGAGCTACTGAAAACCCAACGCGGATTTTTAAAATTCATTTGTCACTTTGCGTGCAACGACGATTACTTGGAACACTCTGGCGCGACTCCCAACAAGACACTTTGCAAATCGCGCGGTGACTCGATGCACGCGATCGTCATGCCGTACATGGACGCTGGCAGCGTAGGCGACCACGCATGGACTCTTCAAAATGTCGAGGTGCTCCGGTCGCTGATGAAACAATCAGTTTTGTTTGTGTTGTCGGCATGGGAAAAGAGCAAGTTTCTTCACGGCGATTTGCACGTCAAGAACATCCTCATCAAACCTACTACATACGAAAAAGTGCACGTGACGTTGTTTGGTCAAACCATCAGCGTGCCAACACATGAATTCACGCCACTTGTGATGGATTTTGAAAACAGCGAGTTTGTCACTGCAAGAGATCTGGCGTTTGGGACCCAGCGCTTCTTCATGGACTTGGCAAAGCTTTTTGCGACAATGAGCACTTTCATCAAGAACATCGACGTGACCACCGTGTTCAAAGTGTCGCAGCGCATCAACAACACTGCTGTGAACCTCGGGGATGCATCGGAACTGCTCGGTTTGATTCCGTTGGTTGATGGGTTGAGCGTTCTTGACCAAGTTTGATCTAAAATAAAAACCAGCAACTGGAAGAAATGGCACGGTGTTGGGCGGCACACGTTTTGAAGCTTCGATAGAAACGCAACTCTTGGACAAAAATGGCAGCGCGGGTCTTGTGTTCCAGATCTTTGACTCGGCGCTCGGCTTCTTCCGCGCGAAGTGTGGCTTCTTCCACACGGCGTCCGAGTTCTGCGCCGGCTGCCGCTGAACGCGCAGGGTCAGCCGTAGCGGCAACGAGCTCTTGAATGCTCAATTGTTCCATCCTGATGAAATGGGGAGAAAAGATTTTGCGGCGGTCGGGACGCGGTATGACACGGCCACTCTTGTACAAATGGTCAAGTACTGGACGCGCGAACAACAAAACGCGCTCCGTTCATATGGAAGTAAACTTTGAATCGTGTTTAAATCGAAGCTGCTCGAGCACTTTCGGGTCGATCCCATCAAACAATCTTGCGTAAACTGGATCGCTGTCGCGTCCTTCCCATATACCATCGGCCATTCTGTTCCATGTGTCGTTTGCGGGAACGTGTTCGAAAACTGCTTTCGGCATGGTACCGCCTCGCTGCGCCTTTTTCACGCGCGTGTTTTGCTTTTTCACCACGCTCGGCGCCAACTGCAATTTCTATTCATTTTTGTTCTGTATTTTCAATACGGAAAATGTCACCCACTTAAACGAGTATGATTTGCAAACAATGTTTTGTGGTCTTTATATAGCCACTTTGTTTCCCTGTTCCGACTCCAACATAGTGAGACATGTCGGGCCTACAGGGCATCGCGCGGAAAGCCCAAGTCTGTAAAACATTCATTGAACTCAATTACAAGATCCGTCGGCGGGTGCCATCCAAAGAGCTAGGCGCGTGGCTCTCGGGCCGGTGCCAGCAGCTGGGCACCACCTACGTGAAAATCGGCCAGTTTATCTCTTCGCGGTCCGACATCTTTGGCGACGAGTTCTCCAATGAGTTCGGCAACTTGCGCGACCAGATGGCGCCCATGTGCCCGGCCCACACCCGGCGCCAGCTGCTGCAATATCAAGAGCTCAACAAATCCATCAAAGAGATCGACCTGGAGCCGATTGCGTCCGCGTCCATCGGCCAAGTGCACAAGGCGCGCGGCAGCAAGGACCAGTCGCTGCTCATCAAGATCAAGCGGCCCAACATTGCGCGCGAGATCAACGAGGACATTGGCATGCTGCAGTCCATGCTCAACATCATGATGTTCTTTAAAGTCGAAAACGTGTCCAACACGCAGACCATGCTGACCGAGTTTAAAGACTTTTTGTCTCAAGAAATCGACCTGAGCATCGAACAGAGCAACATCGTGCGGTTCTACAACTTGTACCAACACAAATTCGCAAACTTTTTGCGGATTCCTCGTGTGGTCCGCGGCGTCTGCAACAGCGACGTGCTCGTCATGGAGTACATTGAAAACGTCGGCTTTCAAAATTACAAGGGCGACCGCAGCTTATTGGCACGCACGCTGATGGAGTTTTTCATCCGCCAGTTGGTGCAGTTTGGCTACATGCACGGCGACCCGCACAAGGGCAATATTGGCATTTCGGCCGACAACAAGCTCGTCGTCTACGACTACGGCAACATGCTCACCATCGACCAGCACGACCGCTTCTTGCTGCAAGAGATGATCTACATGCTCTTGATCGGCAACAAGTACGGCGTGGTGCGATTGCTGGCGGAGCTAGGCGTCGAGATCCTGGACCACGCGGCCGTGTACAAGTACGTGGACAAGTATTCAGAATACATGCGGACGATCGACGTGAGCGTCTTTCGCGACATTCACAAAGGGTCGAACGACAAGCTGCCGATCCACCTCAACGGTAAAATCGTCAGGATACTACGAGTTTACAGCATTCTCGAAGGCGTGTGTCGCGAGCTCGACCCCACCTTCAACTACTTGAAATTGCTCGACACCAAAGTCAGCGACATTATCTTTGACGGCGACTTTTTGTCGTACAAGATGCGCAAGGACATGGACTGCATGCACCGCACGCGCAACATGGTTTTTAGGGCGTTTGATGAGAACATGTGACGAAATGCTGGCGCAGTGTAGGTTTTAACGCAGCTTTGGTGTCTTCCGCAAGCTCGGGAAGAGAGAGATGGAAATGTATGTACAAGTTTCCGCGCGTATCTTCTTGTGTAGTCGCGTCGGTGTACGGTAAGCCTTTGAGCGGACACATATAACATTTTTTCCGTGTCAGATCAATATCTTCGAATTCAACAAGTTCGTCTCGAAACAGCGGCAGCGCAAAATAGTCGCGGTAGTAATACTCGTACAACGAAACGTCTTGTTCGATGTACAGGTCATATGGTGAGATGACAGTATCAATGTTGATGTATGGGTGCGGCCGGACGTTGACTTGTACAATGATGTCACCGCGGTCGGTCGAGTTGTAATAGTCGCCCTGTCCGACAAAGGTGTACTGCGACTTGAAGGAATGCAGCGAGACGTAAACATTTTCGGTCAGCTTGGGGGCGTCCGCTTCGTAAGGTTTCACCTGGACTTTTAGCTTGATCACTTTGGCATAATAGACGTCTTCCAGCGCGACAGAGATGGACAGGTGCACGTCTGCTGTAGTAGCATGCGAGGTCGCAGGATCATGTTGAGGTTGAGCGTGAGCTTGAGCTTGAGCTTGAGCTTCTTGTTGCTGAGACTTTTTTTGTTTTTCCGCTTGGAATCGCGCATACTCGGTCATCATGGTTTGTAGCGTTTTCAGCAAGACTTCACCAAGCGCGCTTAGACCCTCTTGTTGATGTTGAGGATCATTAGCGTTGTTGTCGAAATCTTCTTGATGAGCGATTTGACAGAGTTTGGCATACGCTTGGTTGATGCGCACAAACGTATCTGACGGCACGTTTGCGGAGACGGCGCCGCCGACCTTGTCTGGATGGTGCTCCAACGCCAGTCTGCGATACACTTTGCGAATCTCTGCAGCGGTGGATTTGCCTGGCACGATGCCTGCCGCCAAGAAATGCTCCATCGATTGCTTGTCATTCTCGCGAAAGTTTTATAGTATTGCTTGTAGGCGTGTTGCGGACATTTTTTTATTTCTGATTCTTGTTCCTTTCTTGCCAAGTCAAAACCTTGTTGAGCGCAACGCGCCCTTCCGCTTTCGTCTGTATATACTGCCGTTGGCGAGAATCGGTCCGGACGACATACCAATGACCCTTGAACAACTGTTTTTTAGAACGCAACAGACCCGCGCCTTTAGTTGTAATGAGCGGAAGATCCGCGATAGCGTGCACCAACTCTCCATCGGGAATCATAAACATGCCGCTCCATTGCATCAATTCTTGACGGGACTCCATGATATCAGTCGTCAGCGTGTTGATCGCAACAGTATTGTTGCCAACCACTCTGACAATACTGTCAGCAAGTTTGTGCGTACCGACGCCCACATTGCTTGTACCGTTGGAAGACCTTCGCTCCCTAGACGTTTCCACGTGTAAATCGCTCTTGACTATGAAATCAATCAGCGCCAAAGCCTTCACCGAGTTGAAATTGACGACCATAGCTCTATGCACCTGCAACACCGTCATCTTGCTACAGACGACGTATTGACCATTTTCATCGCTCGTGCATGGGGCATACGCTATCGTGAAAGGATTCGTCACGATGTGAGGCTTTGCGGCGTCCCGACTTGCATTGTCAAGCATTTTTCGGCGCAGCCAAATGAGATCAGCCGCGTCGTGGCTCGTCAGCTTGTCTGTATTGATGGCGCGCGCGGTATCACTCACATTGTGGTACAATGCCTCGCGGGACCCACTGTTGTTGGCCGACCTCATGGTGTTGCGCCAGCCTGTGGTTTTTTTGGCAATGAGCCCGTCCACCATGTGCCTCAGCCTCGCAAGTCGAATGACGTCTGTGAAAGCCTCTTGATCTGTAATTGACACCGTTGCATCACTGACTTGGTCGATTTCGGCAATTGCCGCGGGCGACAAATAGACGACAGAACTGGTTTCTTGCATTTCAATACTCAAATTGGGTTTGGTTTTTGTATGTGGACAAAAAAGTGGTGAAACATATTGCAACTTTTTGCCAAAAGAGTTTGTTCGAACGGGTTCAAGAGATGGGTCAAAAAATATTTCTTGAAAGAAAAAAATGGCCTCGTTTCGAAAAATCCTCAACCACGATTCGTTTGCTTTCGAGAAAAGCGCGGTATTGAAGCCCACGATGGTCGAAGCGAATTACAAAGTAACGAATGTAGTCATCAGCAGCGCCGACCGCAGCCTATCGCAATACCCCACGCCGTCGGATTACGTCGCGCCCTTTTACGAAGATATTTTGGATGTCGCGTCGATTGAGCTCAAGGTCGCCGCCCTACCGCGCAACCCGTACAATGTGCACCGGTACTGCGATCGCTTGCAGCTCCTCGTGGGAAGTGCGCAGTACAATGTGACGGTGCCGCACGGTGCGTACGACCAAGGCGATACCTTGGCGAACGCTCTGACGGTAGCGCTGAACACTGCTATTGCCGGGGCCACGTTTACTGTTACATGGTCACAGACTTCCCTGTCGTTCACGCTCCAAGCGGACCAGCCGTTTACAATTGTAAACAACATCGTCGACGCAGACGGCAACACGGCTTCGTACATCCCGAACGGAATAGGCAAGCTGCTCGGGTTCGCCGCGCGCACTTATGAATCCGAAAACACTAGTCCGGGTGTGTACGTCACGACGTCTCAATACCCGGTCACGAGCTTTTTCTTGGGAAGGGGTGAAAGCGCTCAGCCAATCGTGCTGCATGTCGATAGCGCGCAAACCAAGAGCAGCGTGAACAATACTCTCAACAAATGTTTTGCGTTCCTGTTGCCGGGCTCGGCGATGCGCGATGCTGTGGTTGGGGGAGGAGGCAGCGACACGTACTCGATCAAAAAAGTTTTTAATCCAGTGTTGGCGCGAATGGATCGCTTGCGGATTCGATTCACGGACCTCGATGGAAATTTGTACGACTTTGGTAACCAAGATCACGTGTTGGAATTCATCATAGAGAGCCAACAAAACACGCGCAATCTGAGTACATACATGGGTTGAACGAAAGTACGATTACACGCAAGAGGCAAGACGCTTTCTTTGGGAAAAACCCTCAGGACACAAAACCCTCAGGGATTTTCTTTCGCTCTTGACATTCTCTGCGACTCAGGTTTGCACAAGAACTGTCAAGACGACCAAGGATTGATGTAGC
>JACCDX010134312.1_pt1 | contig 13382 bp, 7 predicted proteins | sample 7449681 | NCBI WGS metagenome assembly JACCDX01 (sample SAMN15323450, study PRJNA562643) | freshwater metagenome | isolation source: river surface water | place: USA:Blue River Watershed | collected 2017-08-18
AAATCTCGCACCGCGAGCGGCTGCGGCGCGATGCGACCGGCTTCGACCAGGAGTCGGTGGCCACGCTGATCCTGTCGGACCGCTACCTCGGCTTCCTGCCGGATCATTACGCGCGCGGCTTCGTCGAAGACGGGCTGATGAAGCCGGTGAAGCCTTCCCTGTTCCGCTACGAATGCCGCTTCGCCGGCATCGCGCGCCGATCGCCGGCGCCGTCGCGGGTGACGCAGCTGTTCCGGGATTGCCTGTTGCAGGCGCATGCTTAGCCGGGCGATCGATGAATTCGTTCCGGCGGCCACCCTTGCTCGTTGAGAGGAAGCGCGCACGTGATTTGAGAAATCACAATAAAATTGCCGGCTCATTACAGATTTGCCGGACGGCCGGGTAATTTACGCTGAAACACTGTTCGGACTTTTCGGATCCTGTATCGATTTCCCTTAACGCACACCACATCCCTGCCCAGCGACGCGCTGCCGGTCGTAATGTGTATCTGGCCGAGACAGACGAATGCGCATTTCCCTCAGCTCCCTGATAACCCGGATCATCCTGCTGTGCGTGATCCCTTTGCTGTCGCTCGCGATCTTCATCGCGGCGGTGCGCGTATTCGACATCAACAGTACGTCGCAGCAGTATGCGGAACAGGTGTCGAAAAACATCCGCGTCGCGCTCGACAATAATCTTCGTTCGCGCATCGCCGCACTGCAGACGGTCGCCGATTCGCCTCAGGCCGATCCGCTGAATGCCCCGATGCTGTATGCACAGGCGCAAGCATTCCGGCGGCATTTCGGTGGCCATGTGGTGCTGGCCGACACGGAACGCATTCCCCTCTTCAATACCCGCATCCTGTTCGGCGCAGCGATGCCGCCGGGTCCGCTACCGACGCCGACAGGCGTGGCTGCCGCCCCGATAGCGCTGCAGACAGGCAAACCGGCCGTCGGCGACCGTTTCATCGGGCTGTCCGTCAAAATACCGCTGGTCGCCGTGGCCGTGCCGGTCGTGCGCGACGGCAAGGTGAAGCGCCTGCTGGTCAACACAATCGAGCTGAACGAGATACAAGGCCTGCTGGATCACCTGAACCTGCCGGCAGGATGGCATGTACACATCGTCGACAGCAACGGAACGCAGCTGGCTGGCACCGGAACCTCCGACCTGTCGGCCGGACATGACAAGCGCTGGACCGCGCGATCGACCGTCGCACCGTGGCAGGTACGGGTCGAGATACCGTCAGCCGTGTTCTACCGGCAGCACATCGAAACGATGTTCCTGACCCTGATGCTGCTGATGATTGCGCTCGTCGCGAGCATCTGGCTGGGCCGGCGGACTGCGCGACGCCTCTATCAGTCGATGGCCACGCTGAGCGAATCCGGACAGCCAGCCGGCACGACGCTCTCGACCATCGATGAAATCGAGTCAGTGCGCGACGCACTCGCCTCGGAGCGTGATTCGCGCCGCGAGGCAGAGGCACGCTGGCGTTATGCGATCGAAGGCTCGGGGGACGGTCTGTGGGACTGGGACATGAATTCCGGCAAGGTGTTCTACAGCGAGCGCTGGAAGAGCATGCTCGGCTTTTCCGATGAAGACCTGTCCGGGCACATCGATGAATGGAGCACGCTGGTGCATCCTGACGACAAACAGCGCGTGCTGGACGCGGTACAGGATCACCTGAGCGGCAAGACCCATGAATTCGAACAGGAATACCGGGTACGCTGCAAGGACGGCCGCTGGAAATGGATACTCGCGCGCGGCATGGCGATGCCGTCCGCACCGGGCAGCGGGGACATGCGGATGATCGGCACCAACGTCGACATCACCGAGCGCAAGGAGGCTGAGGCTCAGATCGAATATTTGGCGTTCTACGACCCGCTGACTGGGCTGGCCAATCGCAAGCTGCTCACCGACCGCATACAGCTGGCGCAGGCCGTCGCATCGCGCAATCTGCACTACGCAGCATTGCTGTTCATCGACCTAGACGGCTTCAAGGCTGTCAATGATCTGTGGGGCCACAGCACCGGCGACCAGATGCTAATGCAGGTCGCGCAGCGGATGAAGCGTTGCGTGCGTTCCAGCGACACGATTGCCCGCCTTGGCGGCGACGAATTCGTGCTGCTGGCCCAGAACCTTGGCGAAGAACGTGACGATGCGGCGCATGAGGCAGCGTTAATCGCCGACAAGATCCTCGACACCTTCGTCGCGCCCTTCAGCATGAACGGGCATGAGTTCCACTGCGGCGCCAGCCTCGGGATCGCGCTGTTCCGCGACGATCCGGTTTCGCTCGACGGCCTGCTGGGACAGGCGGACTCCGCGATGTACCTGGCCAAAGCCGCCGGCGGAAATGTGTATCGTTATTTCGATGCGGAGCTGCAGGCCAGCCTGCTGCAAAAATCCGCGTTCGAGGCCGACCTTCGGCACAGCATCCATCGCGGTCAGCTGCACTTGCTGTTCCAGCCGCAGGTGGACGTCGCCGGACGCATCGTCGGCGCCGAATCGCTGGTGCGCTGGGAGCACCCGTCGCTCGGTCTGGTGTCGCCGTCACGTTTCATTCCGGTCGCAGAGAAGGACAATTTCATCGTCGAGCTGGGCGACTGGATCTTGCGCGACGCTTGTCGCATGCTGGCCGAACTGGGGCGCCATCCGATCACGTCAGACATGACGATCGCGGTCAACGTCAGTGCGCGTCAGTTCCTGCAACAGGACTTCGTGCAGCAGGTCGAGCGTGCGCTGGCAGAAAGCGGCGCATCGCCGTCGCGCCTGAAGCTGGAGCTGACCGAATCCATCTTCGCGCAGGACATCGCGATGATCACGGCGAAGATGGACGAGCTGCACAAGCTAGGCATCACTTTCGCGCTCGACGATTTCGGCACCGGCTATTCCTGCCTTGCCTACCTGAAGCAGCTGCCCTTCGACCAGATCAAGATCGACCAGGCCTTCGTGAAGGAATTGCCCGGCGAGCCGCGTGACGCGGCGATCGTGCATACCATCATCGCGCTGTGCGACAGCCTGCACATCGCAGTCATCGCCGAGGGCGTCGAAACCGACAGCCAGAGGGAGTTCCTCGAACTGAACGGCTGCGGAATGTTCCAGGGGTATCTGTTCAGTCACCCGGTGACGGCGACTGCGCTGCTGGAGATGGTGGGGGCTGCAGTAAGCTAGTTCAGCGGCAAGCCACACGAAAGCGCGCGCCGCGCTTATAGTAAGCGAGCAGTTCCTGCAGGAGTTGCCCGATGCAGACCCGCTCCCGCCTTCCTTTCCCTTACCGTCCTGAATCCGAGGTCGTGTCGGCACTGCTGCGCGACGCCGCACCGCTGCCCGACTGGCCGGGCGTGATGCAGATCGCGATCCCGTGGGTCGAGGCGGTACGCCGCGACCCACCGCCTTTCTGGGCGATGGAAACCCTGCTGAAGGAATATCCGATCTCGGATCACGAGGGCCGCGCATTGATGCGTCTGGCCGAAGCGCTGCTGCGCGTGCCGGATGCGGAGACGGCGATTGCGCTGACCGCCGACCAGCTGTCGCAGGGTCAGTTCGACCCGCATTCCGAGTCGGCAATGGCACGGCTTTCAGCGGCCGCCTTGTTGCTGTCGAGGCAGGTGCTTCAACCGGATGGCGGCCTGCTGCAACGGATGGGATCGCACCTCGTCGTGCAGGCTGCACTGCGCGCCGTGCAATTGCTTGGCCGGCAGTTCGTGCTCGGCGAGGACATCACCACCGCCATCGGGCGCGCCGCCGACATGCGTTCGCGCCAGCCCGCGCTGTCGTTCAGCTTCGACATGCTCGGCGAAGGCGCGCGCACGATGGGCGACGCAAGCCGCCACCTGAATGACTACCGCGCCGCGCTTGATGCGCTCACCGGGTCCGGCAAGCCCCTCGGCATGGCCGAGGGCATTTCGGTGAAGCTGTCAGCCCTGCACCCGCGCTATGAGCCGCTGCAACACGCGCGCGTGATGAAGGAACTGGTGCCGCGCGTGTGGATGCTGTGCGATATCGCCGCAAATGCCGGATTGCACCTGACCATCGATGCCGAGGAATCGGAACGGCTGGAGCTGTCGCTGGACGTATTCGATGCGCTGTGTGCCAAGGTGGCCGCGCATTATCCGCGCTGGCGCGGCTTCGGCATGGCGCTGCAGGCGTACCAGACACGCGCACTCGACCTCGTCGCGCAGGTGGCAGCGATCGCACGGCGGCACCGGCTGCAACTGATGTGCCGGCTGGTGAAAGGCGCGTATTGGGACACCGAAATCAAGCGCGCGCAGGAAATGGGCTTGCCCGCGTATCCGGTGTTCACGCACAAGCATCACACGGACCTCGCCTACATCGCCTGCGCAAAGGCAATGCTGCAGGCTGACGACTGCCTGTATCCACAGTTCGCGACCCACAATGCCGCCACCATCGCCGCCATCTTGCAGATCGGGCAGGGACGCCGCTTCGAGCTCGGCCGGCTGCATGGCATGGGCGAAGGCATCTATCGCGAAGTCCTGAAAGACGGGACGGTGCGCTGCCGTGTCTATGCGCCGGTCGGTCAGCACCGCGACCTGCTCGCCTATCTGGTGCGGCGCATGCTGGAGAACGGCGCAAACTCGTCGTTCGTGCACCAGCTGCATGACGACGCGCTGCCGGTACATGCATTGCTGGCCTCGCCGCTGCATGCCGGACCGGTGGCCGCGCTGCCGCTGCCGTCCGGACTGTACGGCGCAACCCGGCGCAACAGCGAAGGCATCGATCTGGCAGTGCCTGAGATGCGCGCGCCCTTGGAGGCAGCGCTCAAGGCCGTGCAGCTGCCCGCGGCTGCGCCGGCCTCGGCGGACGAGATCGCCGCTGCCATGGACCGGGCCCGGGCCGCTTTCGACGCATGGCGGCTGACGCCGGTGGACAGGCGTTGCGCGATGCTGCGGCGCGCCGCTGATGCAATGCAGGCGCAGCTGCCGGCGCTGTGCGCGGCGCTGGTTCGCGAAGCGTTCAAGACATGGAATGACGCCGTCGCCGAGGTGCGCGAGGCCATCGACTACCTGCGCTATTACGCGGCCGGGGCCGAGCGCATCCTGCAGCCGCAAACGCTGCCCGGACCGACCGGCGAATCGAACACCCTGCTGCTGCGCGGCCGCGGCGCATGGGCCTGCATCAGCCCGTGGAATTTCCCGCTCGCGATCTTCACCGGGCAGGTCGCAGCGGCGCTGGCGACCGGCAACACGGTGCTGGCAAAACCGGCGGAACAGACACCGGCGATTGCAGCGCTGGCGGTGCGCCTGCTGCATGAGGCCGGCGTGCCGGCGGATGTGCTGCAGTTGCTGACGGGCGATGGCGAGGCGGTGGGCGCGGCGCTGGTCGCGCAGCCTGGCATCGCCGGCGTCGCGTTCACCGGGTCAACATCGGTCGCAAAAACGATTCAGCGTGCGCTCGCGGAAAAACCCGGGTCCATCGTCCCGCTGATCGCTGAAACCGGCGGCATCAATGCGATGCTGGTCGATTCGACCGCGCTGCCCGAGCAGGTATGCGATGCGGTGATGCAGTCGGTGTTTCGCAGCGCCGGCCAGCGCTGCTCGTCGCTGCGCGTGCTGTGCGTGCATGAAGCGGTGGCGGACGATGTGCTGGCCATGATCACCGGCGCGCTGGCCGAACTCCGCGTTGCCGATCCGGCCGACTGGACAACCGATGTCGGTCCCGTGATCGATGCGTGCGCGCGCCAGCGGCTGCTCGAACAGATCGGGGCGCTCGGCGCGGTCGCGCCGGCGCCGCCGGCGGTGATGGCGAACCTGCTGCAGCCGCAAATCATCGAGACCGGCCGACTGTCCGAGATTCGCGAGGAAATCTTCGGGCCGGTGCTTCTGGCGCTGCGCTGGCGCGGCGACCCGGCGCAGGTGATCCGCGGCGTCAACGCGCTCGGCTACGGGCTGACGCTGGGTCTGCAGACCCGCATCGATGGCCGTGCAGAATCGCTGGCCCGGCTCGCCCGCGTCGGCAATGTGTATGTGAACCGGGGCATGACCGGCGCGGTGGTCGGCGTCCAGCCCTTTGGCGGCGACGGGCTGTCGGGCACCGGGCCCAAGGCCGGCGGGCCGCACTACCTGCTGCGCTTCTGCACCGAACAGACGATCACGATCAACCTGACGGCCGCCGGCGGGAACATCGACCTGCTGGCACGCTGATGCGTGCGCCGGCGCCGCCGTAACAACGGTAATGCATGTCCGGAACCGTCAGGCGCGCGGGTACCCTGCTTTATAATCCCTGAACCAGTCCCGTTATCAATCCCGCACCAACAACCCGGCGGATGCCATGCACATCCTTTCGCTTTCCGACATACAGCTGATCGTCGACCTGTACGAGACGCAGGAGCCGATGGCCGATGCGCGCGGGCGCGAGCACCAGGTCGACAACCTGATCCGCACCGGCTACCTGCGCCCCTTGCGCGGCGCCTACCTGCTGACCGAGCTCGGCGAGAAAACCGCGCGCTCGCTGCAGGTCAAACAGTTCGTGCCGCCGCGCGCGGAGGCGGCTGCGCCCGCCCTGCCACCGGCTGCCGACGCGGGCGGGCCCGCCGAGCCGGTCGAGAACGACTGACCCCGGGCCGGCAGCCGCTCAGGCGCCGGCCATCTCGCCTTCGGCCAGCTGCGCGAACGGCAGCGGCTCCTTCACCAGCACCACCGTGCACGGCGCGTGCATCGCCACCTTGATCGGCACCGTCGCGACGAAGCGCTGCATCGACAGCCCGTGCGTGGCTGCGCCCATGATGATCAGGCTGACATTGTTGCCCTCCGCATAGCGCAGCAGCGCCTGCGCGACGTCGCCCGACTCCAGCACGTGGAACGACGCCTGATGACCTGACAGGTCGAGCCCCTCGGCCCATTTGCGGAAGGCGGTCAGGTGGTGGCGCATCAGCCAGGTCTCGTTGCGGTCTTCGCCGCTGCTGGTGAAGCTGGAGTTCACCACGGTCACCACCGCCAGCCGTGCGCCGGGACGCGTGCCCAGCGAGCGCGCAGTCGCCTGCCGCAGCGCGTACATCGCCGCGTCGCTGACATCGGCGTTCGGCACCGCGACCATCACGATCGGCACTTCCGAGATTTGCTGCGACGGCAGCGGACTGGGTTCGTACTGCATGCCGGCCGCTCGCAGCCAGCGTTTGAAATGCCACCAGAAACCCGGCCCCTTCAGCTTGCGGCCGCGCGCGGTGACGCTGACCTGCCCCGGATTGCGCAGGTCGAACATCAGGTGCGCCGCCGACGGATAGCGCTGGCCGGCCTGCGGCTCGAGGCAGCGCAGGATCACTTCCTGCAGCCATTCGGGCAGGTCGGCGCGGTGCGCGCGCGGCGGCGTCGGGCTCATCCACAACCGTTGCCGCAGCCCGCCCTGCGTCGCCGGGAAGCCGAAAGGCAGTTCGCCGGTCGCCATTTCGTACAGGATCACGCCGATGGCGAACACGTCCGAGCGCGGATCGCCGCGCACGCCGACCACCTGCTCCGGCGCGATCCACGCGGGCGAGCCGACCGCCTTGCGGAACTCCTCGGCCAGCAGGTCCGGATAATGCGCATGGCAGGACAGGCCGAAATCGAGCAGCACGAGACGGCCGTCGTCGGTCAGCAGCACGTTGGCCGGCTTCAGGTCGAGGTGGCAGACGTTCTGCTGGTGCAGGCTGTGCAGCGCCTGCGCAAGCTGCGCGCCGACGCGCGCGATTTCGTCGACCGGCACCGGCTCGCGGGCGTCGGTGAAATTCTTCATCCACGCCTCGAGCGTGGCGCCGTGCAGGTGCTCCATCACGAGATAGGGCACGCGGTCGAGGTCGCCGGCGGCGACAAAGCGCGGCACGTGCGGGCCGTGCAGCACCTGCAACAACTGGTGCTCGATCTCGAAGCCGACGATGTTCTCCGAGCCGTCGCCCTCGCGCATCAGCGGCACTTTCATCACCATCGGGAACGGCGGCACGCGGCCGTCCGCATAATCGACCTCGTAGATGCGCGCCATCGCGCCCGCATGCAGCAGCGGGCCGATGCGGAAACCGTCGAGCTCGCTGCCCTCTTCAAGGCGGCTCATCGTCCGCTCTCCAGCCGCGACGCGAGCACCTCCGGCAGGCCGGCCGCGCGCATGTCGCGCACCACGCCGAGATGGTCGTAGGCGACGCGATGGAAGGTCAGCATCTTCGTGCCGACATCAAGCAGCGCATAGTTGGCGCGCGTGTCGCCGTCGCGCGGCTGGCCGGCCGAGCCGACGGTGGCGACCCAGCGCCGGTGCGTGCTGACCGGTATGGCCACGCCCGCGCGCGGCACGAACGGCATCAGGCGGCGGCCGGTGCCGCGGTAATACAACGATTGCTGGTGCACATGCCCTCCGAACACATAGCGGATGTCGGGATCCTGCGTGGCCGCGTCGAGGCTGCGCTCGGCCATGCGCTCGTCGAGCACGTAATGCCATTTCTCCGGCGCTTCGGCGCTCGCGTGCACCAGATACACGCTGCCGAGCGTCGCGGAGAGCGGCAATTGCGCGAGCCATTCGCGCTGCAGGTCGTCGAGGTGGCGGAAGGTCCACGCTGCGGTCATGTCGGCCCAGGTCGATCCGGTCAGCACGGGATTGACCGGCAGCACGTCATGATTGCCGCGCAAGACCGTCGCGCCCTGCCGCTGCAGCTCGCGGCAGCGTTCGACTACTTCGGACGGATGCGGGCCGTAGCCTACGAGGTCGCCGAGCACCGCGATATCGGTTGCGCCCTGCGCGCGCGCATGCGCGAGGCAGGCCTCGAGCGCGGGCAGGTTCGCATGCAGGTCGGACAGCAGCGCGAGCTTCAATGCAGGTTCTCCTTTGCAGGGCTGTGGCCGGCGCTTGTGCCGCGGTGCGCCAGATAGTAAAGCAGCGGCAGCACCAGCAAGGTCAGCGCGGTCGACGACAGGATGCCGCCGATCACGACGGTGGCCAGCGGCCGCTGCACCTCGGCGCCGGTGCCGGTGGCAATCGCCATCGGCAGGAAGCCGAGCGACGCGACCAGCGCCGTCATCAGCACCGGGCGCAGGCGCGTCATCGTGCCCTCGCGCACCGCGTCGGCCAGCGCCATGCCCTGATCCGTCAGGTTGCGGATGAAGGTGATCAGCACCAGTCCGTTCAGCACGGCGACGCCGGACAGCGCAATGAAGCCGACCGCCGCCGAGATCGACAGCGGTATGCCGCGCAGCCACAGCGCCAGCACGCCGCCGGTCAGCGCGAACGGAATGCCGGTGAACACCAGCAGACCGTCCTTCAGGTTGCCGAACATCGCGAACAGCAGCACGAACACCAGCAGCAGCGCGGCCGGGACCACCAGCTGCAGCCGCTGCGCGGCCGACTGCAGGTTTTCAAAGGTGCCGCCCCAGCTGATCCAGTAGCCGGTCGGCAGCGGCAGGCTGGCCAGCTGCGCCTCGGCGTCGGCGACGAAAGAACCGACGTCGCGCCCGCGCACGTTGGCGGTCACCACCACGCGCCGCTTGCCGTTCTCACGGCTGACCTGGTTCGGGCCAGGCGCCACCGCGAAATCGGCGACCTCGGACAGCTGGATGAAGCCGCCGCGACCGGACGAGGCCGGCAGGTTCACCGGCAGCCGCCGGATTGCGTCGATGTCGGTGCGCAGCGCCTCCGGCAGGCGCACCACGATGTCGAAGCGACGATCGCCCTCGAACAGCGTGCCGGCGGTGCTGCCGCCGACGGCGGCCGCGACCACGTCCTGCACGTCGGTCACGTTCAGCCCGTAGCGCGCGGTGCGCTGCCGGTCGACCGACACGGTCAGCATCGGCAGGCCGGTGGTCTGCTCGACCTTCGCCTCGGACGCCCCGTCGACGCGCTGCAGCCGCGCCAGCACCTCGTCGCCGAGGTGGCCGAGCTGCTCCATGTCGTCGCCGAAGATCTTCACCGCGACATCGCTGCGCACGCCGGAGATCAGCTCGTTGAAGCGCAGCTGGATCGGCTGCGAGAAGTCGTAGTTGTTGCCGGGGATCTGCCACACCGTGTGCTGTATCGCCTCGAGCAGCTCGTCGCGCGTCTTGCGCGGCTCGGGCCACTGCTCCTGCGGCTTGAGCATGATGTAGCCGTCGGACAGGCTGGGCGGCATCGGGTCGGTCGCGATCTCGGCGGTACCGATGCGTGTGAACACGCGATCGATCTCGGGGAACTTCTGCTTCAGCGCGGACTCGATGTGCTTCTGCATCGCCACCGCCTGCGTCAGGCTCACGCCGGGCGCACGAATCGTCTGGAACGCCAGGTCGCCTTCGTTCAGGTTCGGCACGAACTCGCTGCCCAGCCGCGTCAGCAGCAGGCCGCACAGCACGATCACCACCACCGAGGTCGTCAGCACCAGCGCCTTCGCGTCCATCATCCAGTGGAACAGCGGCAGGTAAATGCGGCGCGCCCAGCGCATCAGCGCGCTTTCCTTTTCCTCGATCGGGCCGCTGACGAACATCGCCACGGCCGCCGGCACGAAGCTCACCGACAGCAGCATCGCGCCGAGCAGCGCGGCGACGACGGTGAAGGCCATCGGATGGAACATCTTGCCCTCGACGCCGGTCAGCGTGAAGATCGGCAGGTAGACCACCATGATGATGAACTGCCCGAACAGCAGCGGCCGGCGCGATTCGCGCGCCGCCTCGAACACTTCGGCGAAGCGCTCGTCGCGGCTCAGCGGGCGCCCGGCCAGCTGCTGCGCATGCGCGAGCCGGCGGATGCAGTTCTCGACGATCACCACCGCGCCGTCGACGATGATGCCGAAGTCGAGCGCACCCAGGCTCATCAGGTTCGCGCTGACCTTGTACTGCACCATGCCGGTCAGCGTGAACATCATCGACAGCGGGATCACCGCCGCCGTGATCAGCGCAGCGCGCAGGTTGCCGAGGAAATAGAACAGCACGGCGATCACCAGGATCGCGCCTTCGAGCAGGTTCTTCGCGACCGTCGCGATCGCCTTGTCGACCAGGTTGGTGCGGTCGTAGACGGTCACCACGCGCACGCCCTTGGGCAGGTTGCGGTTGATCTCGGCCATGCGCTGGTCGACCGCGCTGGAGACCGTGCGGCTGTTCTCGCCCATCAGCATGAACACGGTGCCGAGCACCACCTCGCGGCCGTTTTCGGTGGCCGCGCCGGTGCGCAGTTCGCGCCCGATGCTGACTTCAGCGACGTCGCGCACGCGCACCGGCACGCCGGCTGCGCTCTTGATGACGATGTCGCGCAGGTCGTCCATGCCGCGCACCTGGCCGGGCGCGCGCACCAGGTACTGCTCGCCGCGCTTCTCGATGTAGCCGGCGCCGGCGTTCTGGTTGTTGCGGTCGACCGCATTGACCAGCTCGGCCAGCGACACGCCGACCGCCGCCAGCCGGCTCGGATCGGGCGCGATCTGGTATTCCTTCACATAGCCGCCGATCGAATTGATCTCGGTCACGCCGCGCACGGTGCGCAGCTGCGGCTTGATCACCCAGTCCTGGATCTCGCGGAGGTCGGTCTCGGTATACGGCGTGCCGTCGGGCTTCTTCGCATCCTTCGCCGCCTCGACCGTCCACAGGTAGATCTCGCCGAGGCCGGTGGCGATCGGTCCGAGCTGCGGCGTCAGCCCGGCCGGCAGGCGCTCCTTGGCCAGCGCGATGCGCTCGTTGACCAGCTGCCGGGCGAAGTAAATGTCGGTGCCCTCGTCGAAGATCACCGTCACCTGCGACAGGCCGTAGCGCGACAGCGAGCGCGTCTGTTGCAGGTGCGGCAGGCCGGCCATCACGGTCTCGACCGGGTAGGTGATCCGCTGCTCCGCCTCCAGCGGCGAATAGCCGGGCGCGTACGTGTTGATCTGCACCTGCACGTTGGTGATATCGGGCACCGCGTCAATCGGCAGGCGCACATAGCTGTAGATGCCGACCAGCGCCAGCCCGAGCGCGGCGAGCATCACCAGCACGCGCTGCGCGATCGAGAAACGTATCAGTCTTTCAAACATGGCCGGCCCCGATCAGTAGCCGTCTTCGGACGCCAGCTTCGACATCTCCGACTTGATGATGTAGCTGTTGCGCGCCGCATAGCGCTCGCCGGCCTGCAGCCCGTGCACGATCTCGACGACCGCGCCGCCGCTGCGGCCGACGGTGACGGGACGCGCGACGAAGTTTTTCCCGTCGCGCACGAACACCACCTGCTGCGTGCCGATGGTCTGCAGCGCGTCGGACTGCACCGCCACCGCAACTTCAGCGTCAGATGCCTTCACCTCGATGTTGACGAACAGGCCCGGACGCCAGGTGCCCTTCGGGTTCGCGACCAGGATGCGCGCCCTGGCCATGCGCGTCTGTTCGCCGACCAGCGCGCCGAGGAAGGCGACCGTGCCGGTGGTCACGGCGTCGAACGCCGTCGCGCGCAGCGTGACCTTGTCGCCGACATGGAACAGCGGCAGGTCTTTCGCCGGGATGTGCGCCTCGGCCCAGACGGTGCCCATGTCGGCGATGGTGAAGATCGGCGTGTCTTCCTTCACCGCCTCGCCGATCGACAGGCTGCGCTCGACCACCAGACCGTCATACGCAGCGCGCAGCTCGAAACGGTTCATCGCGGCGCCGCTCCGCCCGACGCCGAGCGCGGCGAGCTTCTGGCGCGCGTTCTCGTAATCGATCTCGGCCTCCTGCACCGAGTGCTGCGCCTGCAGGTAATCCTGCTCGGCCGAAATCTTCTGTTCCCACAGCCGTTTCTCGCGATCAAGGATGGAGCGCGCATGCTCGAGCCGGCGCTCGGCGGTCTCGAGGTTACTGCGCTGCTCCGACACCAGCTGGCTGGAGAACACCGCCAGCAGCTGGCCCTTCTTCACGGTCTGTCCGGTCGACACCGGCACCGACTCGGCAATGCCGGCCACGCGCGGCACGACATGCACGGTGCGGTCGTCATTCAGCTGGATTTCGCCGGGAAACTGCGCGACGGCGCTGATGCGCGCCGGACCCGCGGCCTGCACGTCGATGGCCGACGCCGTCACCTGCGCGTCGTCCATCACGACATGCGACGCATGCGGCGCAGCGCCGCCGGCGCCCTTCGCCTCCGCGCCGGGGGCGTCCTTGCCATCGTTTTTGGCGCCGGCCGCCGGCGCGGCGGCGGATGGCGCATTGTCATCGTCGCCGGCGCTCACATGCCGGCCCTTGTCCATGTTCAGTATCAGCGCGCCGAGCACCACGCCGGCGATGATCACGCCGGCGATGGCGGCCGGCCGGGCCCGGCCTTGCTGGCGGGTGCGGACAAAATTGCGAAACTTCATGGTGTCATCCTGGAATTCGGGTTCTGTGCGTTCTGCGCGTTCTGCGCGTTCTGCGCGTTCTGCGCGTTCTGCGCGTCAGGCGTCTCGGCGCCGAGCAGGCTCTCCAGCTCGGCCTGCGCGCGGTGGAAGCTGACCAGCGCGTTCAGGTACTGCGACTTGACGGCGAACAGCGTGCGCTGCG
>JACCDX010596425.1_pt1 | contig 13379 bp, 12 predicted proteins | sample 7449681 | NCBI WGS metagenome assembly JACCDX01 (sample SAMN15323450, study PRJNA562643) | freshwater metagenome | isolation source: river surface water | place: USA:Blue River Watershed | collected 2017-08-18
GCGCAACTCCTTATATTCGGAAGGAAGATCAAATACGTTGTCCATTAGGAACCATTCTTATCGCGTTGAGCAAGCTGTTGCAGATATAAATTATAGTCGGCTAACTCATCTGGTTGCCCCATGGCTGCACTACGTGCAATGTTTCGATCCAGTCTCTTGCTTTCTCGGGAATCATCGCGCATCCATTGAATAAAAGTGGCGATCAAAGCCAAAAGAATCGGTACCTCACCCATAGCCCAACCGATAGACCCACCTAGCTTTTGGTCTGCTAGTAAATCTGTAACCCATGGGGTCTGAATTGATGCGTAATAGCCTTTATCGATCAAGGTTGTTGCAGACATTAATGCCACCGAGAAGAACGCATGAATACTCATAGCGGCAAATAGAACAACGATTCGAAGTAAGTGTGGAATCTTTCGCGGATTTGGATCAACACCGATTATTACAGAAAAGAAAATATATCCAGCTACTAGGAAGTGAAGAGTCATAAACAAGTGACCAACGTGGGTAGACATCAAAACTGAAAACAAATCTGTGAAGTAAAGAGCAAAGAGTGAACCATCAAAAATGATGAGTGCAATTATCGGATTTGTAAAGATAATTCCAACTTTAGAATGTAAAACTGCAATCAATGATCCTCGTACACCGCGCTCCTGAGGGTTACGCCCTTGAGGTAATGTGCGTAACGCTAAAGTGATTGGTGCTCCAAGAACTAAACCAATTGGTGCGATCATCCCTATAACCATGTGTGCAATCATGTGATAGGAAAAGGAAAAGTTTGCATAAAGACCTAATCCGCCACTGGTTGCAAAATCAACCGCAGAAATTCCCAGTGCAAAGGAAATTGTTCTACCTACTGGCCACTTGTCTCCTCGTTTTGTAAGAACAACTACACCCTTTATATACAGGGCAACAAGAAGAACTAATACACCGATAATCAAAGAGTTTGGTTCGTACCCAAACAACACACGAGACAATGTTGGTTCACCTGGTGTGTTTATTCCAACGATTGAAAGTGCTGCACTAAATTCTTGTTCACCAGGACGATCAGGAGAGGCATTTGAGCTTAACCAGGATCCCATGACAACCGTTACACCCATGATTAAAGCTTCAATTGCAAGAAGCCTTCCAAAACTAAACCAGTTGATCTCGCTCTTTTTTTCTAAATTCTTACGGTGTAGATAACCAAACCAAATCAATACGATTGTTACGATCGACTTAGCAATCACAATCCGTGCATAAGCTGAATCCCATGCATCAACAAAATTAAGTCGAGCCCATGCATTTACAACTCCGCTTAAAACAACTGCTATCGCAGACCACAGCGCTAGCTGACTAAACCTTGGAACAGCAATTGCTCGATCTGTAGATGAAAGAAAAGCTATTGCGAAAACTCCTCCGACCCACAAACTCAGAGCAATGACATGGATTACTAGCGAGCCAATAACCAACATGTGTGAACCACTTGATGCAGCATGACTTTGGAACACAGGTGCGGTTATTCCTGCTAAAGCTATAAACATTAAGACTGCGGTAGTAATAACAGAGCGAATTTTAAAGGCTGCGATGAAGACAATAAGTGCAACTAATGCCTGAACTGCCAAATATCTACCCAGAGTAATTTGTGTAACAAAAGAACGCAGAACTGTTAGATCTAAGGCATCTTGAATTGAACTTGCCAAAATTGTTGAAAGGGTAAGAACTATTGTTCCAATTGATCCGATGAACCACACCAAAGCAGATATCTTAAGGATTGATCTTAACTTTTCACTTGATGTAGAAAATCTTCCACCCACATCAAGTAGCAGAAAAGCCATGGCTAATAGTGAGCCGACAGCAGCGAAAGATCCAGCAAGTTGTAAAAACTTAAAACTAAGGGTTAATGAACTCATCTTTCGTTAAAGAGTTTGCGCGCGTATAGTGATAAACCAATCGTGACAATGACGGCTCCAATTAGAAGCAAAATCACAAATACATTGGTAGCCCAACTGCTACTAGCTGGGGATTGTTCTTGAGTGGGTTCTGCGCTTGGCTCGACAGGTGCAATATTACTTGGCGCTAAGTACTTAAAGGAGAAATCACCTTCGAGAGGTACATCGCCATCAGAGAGTAATGAATACGTCACTTTATACATTCCGGTTACTACAAGAGTTTTCAACCCAACTGATGCACTTAGATCTGAAATCGAAATTGTTCCATCATCTACTCGATCACCATTTGGATCTTTAACTGTGATGACATTTGCATCTACAGCATCAGCTAGGAGTGGAAGCTGTCCTGTAATCGTGACATTTGTTGGTGAAACAGAAACTGTTGAACCGCTGATGGGAGAAGTGCTCACCAAGGTATTTCCTACTGCAGAGAGTGCGCCAAAAGAGAGAAAGCTAAATGAAAGCAGCATTGCTAGTGCAGAAAAACGAACCGTAACTTTTTTCATCTCTTCTTCCTCTCAAATCTCCTGGCAGCGGCACCTGAGACCGCCTCAATTCGCTCCAATCGTCTCATCTCTTTACAATTAATGCATACCCCGCAAAAAATGCGGCTACTTAACGGCTAGTGAATGAACGGCTAGTGCTGGGATAGGAGGAGCCAAGATGCCTACATATCAATATGCATGCGTCGCATGTGGTCACGAGTTTGAAGTGGTCCAAAGCTTCTCAGATGAATCTCTGAAAAAGTGTCCCGAGTGCCAAGGTGAGATTCGAAAGGTTTACTCGGCCGTTGGAGTGGTTTTTAAGGGATCTGGTTTTTATAAAACCGATTCAGCTAAAAAATCTGTTTCCCCTGACCCTCCAAAGGCGTCACCAATATCACCTACTTCTACCTCAGATTAATCTTGGTGGTGTGGTGGTTTATCTGAAATAATTTCTGCATCTCGTTTTGCTTGTTCTTCAGCAGATTCAGGATCAATTTCATCTGAAGTAACTTGTGGAAAGAGATCACTCATAACCAAGAGTCTACCTACTTACAACGAAATGAGAACTCTGTGTTCGAAAGCCTGGGCCGTGCAATCGTTCGACGCCGCAAATCTGCGGTCGCTTTGTTTATCATCAGTGTGCTTGTTTCTGGGGTGATCGGATCATTAGTCTTTAGCAGGCTCGATTCAGGTGGCTATTCCAACCCGGCAAGTGAGTCTTACAAAGTTTATGAATATCTAAAGAATGACTTAAAGATTGAAGATCCTGCGATTGTTATTGTTGTAGACGCAGAAGTAGTTGATGTTAATGATCCTACTGTTGTGCAAAAAGCAGCAGCCCTTGAAGCAAAAATTGCTCAAGAACCTGGTGTTGAAAGAACTCTTTCTTATTGGAGCTCAGGTGGAGTGGATTCATTGAAATCCAGCGATGGTAAGGCTGCATATATTTTGGTTTATGGTGATGGGGATGCCTTTACTCCAGAGAGTCAAAAACTCGGCAAATTTTTTCAAGAAAACTATGATGGTTCATACCAAGGCTTAACTCTTTATGCCGGGGGCGTTGGAGTAGTGAGCCACGCAATTACAAAAAAGATATCCGATGATTTAAAGATCGCAGAAGCGGTTTCGATTCCACTTACTTTTATTCTTCTTGCATTTGTCTTCGGTGCACTTGTTGCATCAGCAATGCCATTAATCGTGGGTGTTGCAGCAATTCTCGGTGCATTTTTTATTCTCTACCTCTTTACATTGTTTACCGATGTAAGTATCTATGCTTTGAATCTAACGACAGGTTTGGGTCTTGGTCTTGGTATTGACTACGCCTTACTCATGGTGAATAGATTCCGTGAAGAGCTAAGGCGAGGTAAATCCGTTGAGGACTCTGTAATTACGACTGTTGCAACTGCTGGCAAAACAGTGTTTTATTCCGGACTTACAGTTTTAGTTACGCTTTTTTCACTGACATTTTTCCCTCTACCATTTTTGAAATCTTTTGGTTACGCAGGAGTTTCAGTTGTAACAATTGCAGTAATCGGTGCAATAGTTGGACTGCCTGCAATTTTGGCAGTAATCGGTAAAAAAATTGATAAAGGTGTCATTCTTAAATCTTCAATCACACCAAAAGATGATGGGCGTTGGGCCAAGACAGCACGCTTTGTTATGAAAAGACCTACTGCAGTAGTTCTTCTCTCGCTTATTTTCTTGGGCATACTTACAGCACCTATTGCAAACATTAAGTTCTCACAGGGTGATGCACGCATGCTTCCGGCAACAAATAAAGCAGCAATTGCAACTGCGCTTCAAGCTGACAGATTTGCTGGGCGCACCGGTGAACCAATTGAAATCATTATTAAAGATGGAGCAACAAAGTCAGAAGAGATTGCATCCTATATTTCTAGGCTCCAAGTTGAACCTGGTGTTGTAGCTGTTGTTCCGCCTGAAATTTACGGTGATGACGTCCGCATAATTGCTTATCACTCAATGCTGCCTCGCACACCAGAGGCTCAAGAGTTAATTCATTCGATTAGAGATCTATCTTCAGTAGATCAAACCTTAGTTGGAGGCGTTGCAGCTGACTACACAGATTCACAAGATGCAATATCGCAAACACTTCCTTGGGCATTTGGATGGATTGCACTTAGTGTTCTGATTTTAATCTTTGTCTTTACTGGCTCAATAATCCTTCCTATTAAGGCAGTAGTTCTAAATATCCTCTCTCTTGCTGCAACCATGGGTGTTTTAACATGGGTCTTTGTGGATGGAAATCTGCAATGGTTAGTGGGTTCTTTTACCGAGACAGGAACTTTAGATACTTCGATTGTAATTTTAATTGCAGTTGTGGTCTTTGGACTTTCTATGGATTATGAACTCTTCCTTCTTTCTCGAATTCGTGAAGAACACTTGGCGGGTAAATCAAATGTTGATTCAGTAGCACTTGGTCTTCAACGATCTGGCCGGATCATTACTGCAGCAGCAGCCATCTTGGCCTTTGTCTTTGCCGCATTTATTACAAGTGGAGTCACATCGATTAAGACGATGGGATTCGGTGTGGCATTTGCGATTATTTTGGATGCCACCATCGTTCGAGGCTTACTCGTACCGGCTTTGATGAGATTAATGGGCGAACGCAACTGGTGGGCGCCAAAGTGGATGCAACGATTTACTCTTCACCACTAACCTCGCGTACCCTTAGAGCATGGATTTAATCGCTTCCCTTCAATGTGAAGATCAGCCAGGCATTGTGCATGCAATGACCTCTGCTGTACTTGCATGCGGTGGCAACATTATTGAAAATCAACAGTTCACTGATCCAACAACTAACTCCTTTGTAATGCGCACACGTTTTGAAACCTCACAAAACTTAGATGGTGCGACAAAAGCACTAAAGGATGGACTCAGTAAGTTCAATCCAAATTTGCGTATCCGACCTACTGATGAAAAGCCTCGCGTGCTAGTAATGGTCACAAAAGAGAGCCACTGTTTGCGTGATCTTTTGTATTTGGTAGAACTGGGCGAGCTCAGAATTGAAATTCCACTTGTAATTTCAAACCGAGAAGATCTTAAATCTTTAGTCGAATCCCATGGAATTAAGTTCAAGTATTTGCCTGTAAAGGCTGACTCCAAGCAAGATCAAGAAAACGAAGTGTCAAAACTCATTGATGAGCTCGATATTGATTTTGTTGTTTTGGCTCGATACATGCAGATTTTGTCCAAACAGTTCTGCGAAAAGCTACCTGGCAGAATCATTAACATTCACCATTCATTCCTACCCGGATTTAAAGGTGCTAAGCCATATCACCAGGCACATGATCGCGGTGTGAAAATCATTGGCGCCTCTGCGCACTTTGTAACTAATGATCTTGATGAAGGTCCAATTATTGAACAAGATGTTGCGCACGTAACTCACATAGCAACACCGGATGAGTTGATTGCAATAGGCCGTGATATTGAACGTCGCGTTTTGTCAAAGGCAGTTAAGTACTTTGCCGATGACAAGATATTTATTGTTGGAAAGCGAACCGTAGTTTTCTCTTAATCTTTTTATTTAAATTTTAAGGTTTTCTTGAGTTTTTGAGTTCATAAATGATTATTCACACTCAGTTGTGTCCCCGGCGGGAGTTGAACCTGCGACCTACCGCTTAGGAGGCGGTTGCTCTATCCACTGAGCTACGGGGACTAAATGTTTTTCTGGTGCCAATCTTGTCATGAGTTTGTTGTTGTTCACTATTTTTCGCATGAATTACATGCACCTTGCCAATAAATACTGGTCAACGGTAGTATTGGTTTTCTAACGAAAAGGATGTTATTTCCTCATGAGAGGCCAACAATGAAGGCGCTAGTTATTGGCGCGGGCGGAGTTGGCAGAGCAATCGTCAATATCGCATCACGCAAATCATTTATTTCACAGATGGTTGTTGCTGATCGAACTCTGTCACGCGCTGAAGAAGCAGTCGCACGAGTCAAGAATTCACGATTTTCTGCAGCCGAAGTCAATGCTGCCGAGCTTGAAGATATTCGCTCGCTAATCCGTAAAGTAAAGCCAGATGTTGTGATCAACGCTGTTGATCCACGATTTGTAATGCCAATTTTCTTGGCGTGTGAAATTGAAAACACAAACTACATCGACATGGCAATGTCACTGTCGCGACCTCATCCGCATTATCCAAATTCAGAGACTGGCGTAAAGCTAGGCGATGAGCAGTTTGCTCGCGATTGGAACTGGGGAGAGCGCCAGATTTATGCACTCGTTGGTATGGGAATCGAGCCAGGAATGAGCGATGTATTTGCTCGTTATGCAGAAGATCATTTGTTTAGCCGAATAGATTCTTTAACAATCTTTGATGGCTCAAACTTGACCGTTGAAGGTTATGACTTTGCTCCTTCTTTTTCGATTTGGACAACTATCGAAGAGTGCTTAAATCCTCCATTAGTCTGGGAAGATGGACGAGGCTGGTACACAACTGAGCCATTTAGTGAGATTGAAGTCTTTGATTTTCCAGAAGGAATCGGACCTGTTGAATGTGTAAACGTTGAACACGAAGAAGTTGTTTTAATTCCGCAAAAAGTTGATGCAAAGAAAGTTAACTTTAAGTACGGTCTTGGCGCCGAATTTATTTCAACTCTCAAGACAATTCATATGCTTGGACTAGACAGTAAAGAAAATGTTGATGTACAAGGTATTAATGTTTCTCCTCGTGATTTACTTGCAGCATCATTGCCAGATCCAGCGACTTTAGGTTCTCGCATGAAAGGTAAAACATGTGCAGGAGCATTGATTAAAGGTCTGAATAAAGAAGGAAAGCCTTACGCCTGCTACATGTACAACGTTGTAGATAATGAATGGTCGATGTCTGAATACGGTGATCAAGCAGTTGTTTGGCAGACTGCAATCAACCCAGTAATCGCAATGGAACTTATTCACAAGGGTATTTGGAAGCCAGAAGGTGTAGTTGGACCAGAGTGGTTTGATGCTAAGCCATTCTTGGATTTACTACCTTCCTATGGAACTGAGTGGAAAGTTCGAGACGAAGACACAACTGGCATCATTGCCTAACTTCGATTACAAAACTTTATAGCTAAGCACCTAAAAGCTTTGCTAACGGTTAGAGCTTTGGGTTCTAAGCAGTCGAAAGCTTGAGGAATAGGGAGATGTAGATGAGTAGTTGGGCGCTAGTTACAGGTGCAACTGTTGGAATCGGTGAGAGCTTTACTCGTTTACTAGCCTCGCACCATTACAACATTGTTTTAGTTGCGCGAGATCTTCCAAAACTAAATGAGCGAGCACAATCTCTCGAAGCCACCTACGGTGTTAAAACACATGTTATTCAGGCAGATCTTGCCACTGATTCAGGCTGTGGCCTTGTTGAAAAATACATTGCTAACAATGAGATTGAAGTACTTATTAATAACGCAGGTTTTGGAATCAATAAGGCTTTTACTGTCTCAGAGTTAGATGCTGAACAACAAATGTTTGATGTGCTTACTCGCACTCCAATGCGCCTTATGCATGTTTCTCTACCTCTAATGAAAGCCCGCAACAAGGGTGTCGTTATTAATGTGACATCAGTTGCAGCCTGGATTGCAGGTGGCACCTACAGCGCAGCTAAGTCTTATTTGACTGTTTTATCTGAAGCAATGCATACCGAGCTTGCTGGAACAAATGTAAAGGTGAGTGCATTAGCTCCTGGATTTACAAGAACCCAATTTCATCAACGTGGCCGTATGTCTATGAAGGGTCTGCCAAATTTTATGTGGCTAAATCCAGATGTCATTGTTGCCAAATCATGGAATGAAACTCTCAAAGGTAAAGCTGTTTCTATCCCCGGATGGCAGTACAAACTATTGATTTTTGTGATGACAACATTGCCTCGATCAATAGTGCGCAAGGTTGGAATGAATCTGAGAAAGAAGCAACGCAAGTAAAACTTTGCATGACTTAGGCTTCCCCTATTCTAAAATGAATTGCGTGTTCTTACCCTTTAGGTATGCGCATAGTTCGTTTAATCGGACCAGCGTTGTTGGTACTTCATTTAATCTTAAGAGCGTTTCAGCAATCATTATGGACAGAAGTTCTTCTCTATAACTTAATCGGCCTCTTTGCAATCATCTCAATCACGCTCTCACCTAAAGCTGACTTTCTTATTTCCAAAATTGCTATCGGTTTTGGAATTCTTACTTGGTTACTTGGTTCAATAATCGCCAGCTTTGCTAACTACAACATTGCTTCAACTCTTCTGAGTTCTTTTGGAGAGCTTATGTATCTCGTTTTCTACCCATTTATCGTGATTGGATCGGTTCGAATGATTCGTGGTCACACTGCATACAAAGTAAGCGAGGTGTTAGATAGCGTGATAATTAGTTTTGGTATCACCACATTTGGCGCAGCATTTGTACTTCCAAGCGTTTTACCCAACATGAACCAAAACTTGGCAGAGATATTTTATCCACTTGCATATTCCATAGCGGACCTTTTACTTATTGCCACTGTAGTTTCACTGCTATTGATTCGTCGTTTCTCAATACGCTCTGTTGTGTTAGTTGTTGGAATATCTCTCTTTGTTGTCACTGATTTCTTCTATTTGTCCCTAGACAATGATGCTCTTTACTCATTAGGAACATGGATCGATGATGGTTGGTTATTGGGAGTTCTTGTGATCTCTGAAAGTTTTTGGCACGTTGACTCAAAGCAGAAAAGTTCTGAGCCACTTACTGCAGAATCTAGAACTCCGATCTTTATCACTGCAGCTGTATTTTTCAGTGCCACCCTCCTTGCTCTCAATGCGCTACAGCCCAACTACTTTCCGCGCTACATAGCTTTGCCAGCAGTAGTCACACTTGTTGTGGCTTTTTCCCGTTTAGCTACTGCTATTAATCAGTCTCGTCATATAGGAACAGAGAGATTGTTAGCTAGAACTGATGAGTTAACTGGTTTACCCAATAGACGACGATTGATATCTGAGTTAGAAGAGTTTGAAGATAAAGAGGGATCATTACTCTTGCTTGATTTAGATGGTTTCAAACCGATAAATGATACGTATGGTCATGAAATTGGAGACAAAGTTCTCAAGCAAGTAGCACTCAGGTTTGATCGAGCTTTACCTCATAATGCATTTCTTGCTCGCCTTGGCGGAGATGAGTTTGGTGTGCTTATTGAAGGTTTGCATGAGAGCGCAATAGAAATCGCATTGGCACTTCGCGCAACTCTTTCATATCCAATACATATCGATAACAAAGAGATTGTATTAGGCGTCAGCATTGGAGTTGCAAAAAATACTGGGGATACAGATCTTTTACTTCGCGCCGATACTGCAATGTATAAAGCTAAGCGCGAGGGTCTAGGGGTTTGTCCGCTTTAATCTCTTGCAATCGTGCAAGAGACTCTAATCTTTCTGCAGCATGATCAACTGTGCGTTCACAGTATCCCTTGCTATATCCATCTAAGTAGAGCCATGGTTCATGAATTTGATCAGAATCTAGATGTGCCAGTTCAGGAACATATTTTCGAATGTAATCACCGTTTGCATCAAAACGTTTACCTTGTTCGATTGGATTAAAAATACGGTAGTACGGGGATGCATCGGTTCCACACCCAGCGGTCCATTGCCAGCCATGCGCATTGGAAGCAACGTCATAATCAACTAGATGCTGGGCAAAAAAACGCTCACCTAACTGCCACTCAAGATGCAAATCCTTAACTAAAAATGATGCCACAACCATCCGAGTGCGGTTGTGCATCCATCCTTCAATAACTAATTGACGCATTGCAGCGTCAACAAATGGATAACCTGTTTTTCCTTCACACCAAGCCTTGAACTGTTTTCCTGGCTTGTCATAACGCATCTCTGCAAATTTTGGGGCGTAATACTCGATATCAGTCATTGGATTATTAAATAAAACATCTGCATAAAACTCACGCCATGCAATCTCTTTACGGAAAGTATCGTGGGCCTTACTCTCTCCAAGATTCTGAAGAAGAGTGCGCGGATGAATCTCGCCAAACTTTAAATAACTGCTCATCTTTGAGGTTCCATCGATTCCAGCTAAATTACGAGCCTCGTCATAAGAATCTAAACCATTTTTTTCAAATGATGCAAAGCGTTTTAGAGCAGCTTTTTCTCCTGCTTCAATTACTTGGCTACCTGGTTCTTCCGGAAAATCAGGAAATGCTCGGTACTTTGCAGTTGGTTCTAGTAGATCAAACTTTTTTGGCGTCACTGCTGGCGCGCGCCAACCATGAGCCCGCCAACCTTTATAAAACGGTGTGTATACCTTGTAGGCAGTGCTATCACTTGGTTTTAAAACTCTGCCAGGTGCAACAGCATAAGGAGAACCTGTTCGAACAAGTTTAATTCCAGCAGCTTCTACTTTTGCATCTCGTTGTGCGCCGTATCTTTCATACTCAGCTGAAATATGTACTTCTTCTACATCATGCTGTGCGATTAATTCTTTGAGAATTTCAACCTGATCGCCCTCAATAATATGTAGTCGATTTCCAAGTGATTCATCTAATGCGCGCAGTGATTTGCCCATGTATGCCAGGAGTTTGTCTCCTGCTTCAGAGATTTGCTGCTTATCTAAAATAAAAAGTGGAATAACAGTTTCGGCAGATTCAATTGCGGCTAGTAAGGCAGGATGATCATTAACGCGAAGATCTCTGCGAAACCACATAATTGAACACTTTGCCTTGGGCATGGGATGATTAAATCACAGAGATCCATAATGCGAAGATGTTGAAAATGAGGTTCGATTAGCCCATGGAAAATGAAGGTTTCACTCGGGATCAAATCCGAGCAATGCGCCGTTCTTATAGCGACGTAGGCATGGAAACCTTACCTGCAGACCCATTTGAAGCTTTTTCAATCTGGTTAAAGCAAGCCCATGAAAACTCCATAATTGTTGAGGCAAATGCAATGGTTCTTTCGACTGTGCATCCTGACAATCAGATAAGTACAAGAACAGTTTTGCTTAAAGATATCTCAGAGGGTGGATTTACTTTTTTCTCAAACTATGAATCTCGTAAAGCACATGCAATGAATGTAAATGAAAATGTTTCACTTCTTTTTCCTTGGTATGCAATGGAACGTCAAGTATCAATTAGTGGAATAGTAGAAAAAGTTTCCGAATCAGAATCAGATGACTACTTTGCGGCAAGACCTTGGGGTTCACAAATTGGTGCATGGGCTAGTCATCAATCATCACCTTTGTCATCACGGGCCGAATTAGAACAAAGGTATGAAGGTGCGGCTGCTAAATGGCCAGAAGGTTCGGTTGTTCCCCGTCCAAAATATTGGGGTGGTTATCGAGTAGTTCCACTCAACATTGAATTCTGGCAAGGCCGATACTCCAGATTGCACGATCGCTTGCGCTATGAGAGAACCACCACTAACTCCGATTGGGAACTAACGCGCTACTACCCGTAGTCTTGGCTTATGAGCATCATCATTCCAGCAGATATCAAGCCAAAAGACGGGCGCTTTGGTTGTGGCCCATCAAAGATTCGACCAGAAGCTTTAGCTGCACTTTCGGCAAGTGGTAACACAATTCTTGGAACATCACACCGTCAAAAGCCTGTTAAGAATGTTGTTAAGCGCGTTCGCGAAGGTCTTACTTCACTATTTAATCTTCCAGAAGGTTATGAAGTAATTCTTGGAAATGGTGGATCCACAGCGTTTTGGGATATTGCTACATCTGGATTAATTGAATCTCGTTCACAACACCTTGTATTCGGTGAGTTTTCCTCAAAGTTTGCAGCATCATCTAAAGAAGCACCTTTCCTAGGTGAGCCAACGATTATTAAGACTGAACCAGGATCCCACCCTGTTGCAGTAGCTGAAGCAGGAATCGATGTCTATGCACTGACACATAATGAAACAAGTACAGGTGTTTCAATGCCAATTCTTCGCCCAGCAGGTACTGATGGGGCATTGGTTTTAGTCGATGCAACCTCTGCAGCTGGTGGTCTGATGGTTGATGCAAAAGAGTTTGATACTTATTACTTTGCCCCACAGAAATCATTTGCTTCAGATGGCGGATTATGGATTGCGATCATGTCCCCTGCAGCTATTGCACGTGCTGCAAAAATTAAGGCAAGTGGCCGCTGGATTCCAGCGTTTTTTGACCTTGAGATTGCAATTGAAAATTCACGCCTAGATCAAACATATAACACTCCTGCATTGGTAACGCTGATGTTATTGGCAGAGCAGATCGAGTGGATGAATTCCAATGGCGGCTTAACTTTTGCTGCAGGTCGTAGTGAGAAATCTTCAAATATTCTCTACTCATGGGCAGAGAAAACTAGCTACACAACACCATTTGTAACTGATCCTGCAATGCGTTCAAAGGTAGTTGGAACAATCAACTTCGATGATGCAATCGATGCTACAAAGATTTCAGCGGCGCTGCGTGAAAATGGAATTGTGGACACAGAGCCATATCGCAAGTTAGGTAAAAACCAACTTCGAATTGGTATGTTCCCAGCAGTTGACCCAAGTGATGTTGAAGCACTCACAAAGTGCATTGATCACGTTGTAGCTGCTCTGTAATGCCGAAGAGTTTTCACCGGGATAGATTTTTCTGGATTGTTGCCCTTCAAACTGCAGTAGTAAATTTCTATTTAGGCGGATTTGGCCCAGCACAATCCCTTTTACGTGCAGATCAAGGCACTTCCCTGACAATCGCAGGTTTACATGGCACAGCAATGGGAGTGGCTTCAATCTTTGCTGGGTGGACTAATCCTCACATCGCACACAAATTTGGCCGAGAAAAAGCTAGTTGGATTGGCCTTACTATTTTTTGTATTGGTCTTCTCATGTTTGTTCTCTCACCACCGGTTTATCTCACATTGCCTGCAACACTTTTAACTGGCTTTGGAACTTCATTAGTGATCAACACAATGCTGACAAAAATGTCACATCACTATGGAAAGTCTGCAGAGGTAGCCATTCCTCAGGCAAATGGAATTGCA
>JACCDX011103987.1_pt1 | contig 13376 bp, 15 predicted proteins | sample 7449681 | NCBI WGS metagenome assembly JACCDX01 (sample SAMN15323450, study PRJNA562643) | freshwater metagenome | isolation source: river surface water | place: USA:Blue River Watershed | collected 2017-08-18
GGATGCCGAAAAGTGAGGCTATACACGCCTAACGTGGGCGTTGGATCCTGGGGCGTGCATCCCGTCGTCTGGGGTCAGGACACATACTTCAAACCTTGGTTTTTCGATGGCCGCTCCGTCCATTGGGGATACCCCCAAGTCTCATGCGATGACGCTGCTTGCATCGCTGCCGCAATGGCAAGTGGAGAGCAAGCGGGCTGACTTTCTTGATTGGCTTTACGACCTCTACGACCGCGACAATGCCCCCCTAGGGTTGCGCGGGACGTACACCGGCCTGTGGCAACAGTACCAAGCTGATCTGGCGCAGCTTTCCTTCGCCAACTACGCAACTTCTGGACTTACACAATCTCTGTGAAACATCTCATCGGTCTCTACTCCTCGGCCCCAGGCTGTGGCAAAACCGCTGCAGCAGCAATGCTCAGCGATCATGGCTACGTCATCGTGCCATTCGCAAAAATCCTTAAAGAGATGCTGCACCCGATGCTCGTCTCCTTGGGATATGACATGAACAAGGCGTGGAAACTTCTTACGCTGGAGAAAGAAACAGTTGTACCAGGACTAGGTGTGTCAGTTAGGCACATGCTCCAAACTCTGGGTACGGAATGGGGGCGCAGCTGTATTCACACCAATGTGTGGTTGCAATGCTGGGAACGGCGTATTGCGCACTTTGACCGGGTTGTCGTAGATGACGTGCGCTTTTTTAACGAAGCGGATCTTGTCACACGGTTAGGCGGTGAAATGTGGAGTATTGAGCGTCCTGGGGTTGCAGCCAATACGTCCCACGCCAGTGAAGGTGCCTTGGACGCCTACACGTTCACACGCCACATCACCAACCAGGGGACACTTGACGATCTACGGCGTAACGTAGAGACAGCATTGGGCGCCTAGTGGCGAGTCTGCGATATCACGCCGGTCGCATGGTCCTCATTGAGGTGCCAAATGGTTGGCGTGTACGCATCAAACCCAGGGAGGGGGACAAAGTTGAACTGCCCCTAACGAGCGCAGAGCTTGCAGATGCTGTCGTTGAGGCAGAGCAGCTTTATGCCGATGTTAGGGGTATTACCAACATTCGTCCCACCTGTCAGCAGTGCATCCACTGGCATTTTGTCCAGGGTGCCTGTGGTCTTGGTTTTCCTGAAGGACGCACCAGTGGAGGACGTTTTGCAGGTAAGTGCAGTGCCTACTGGCCCGACTGATGTGCCCCAAGGGGCGTGGGATTGCGGAGAGGGTTACTTCATCGAAACCCTCTACGACGATCGCCTAGGGGAGCCCTACTACCGCTCTTGCTCACCTGGGGGTGCGCTGTGTCGGTACAGCTCTGACCTGTGGCAGGCGGAAATGTACGTCAAGCACCTCAAGGGGGCGCAAACTTAGTCTTCCTCGTCCTCAGGGGGTTCCAGTTCGCACCACTCGGCGATGGCAAGTTCCCGAAACCCATCCCAAAACGGCTGTTGGCGATACCACGCAAAGATTGGGTTGGATCCCTTGGCGCCGTTACAGCGGCAGCAACAAGCCACGAGATTGCCACGCACAGTTAGCCCTCCGTGCTTCCTAGGAATGACGTGATCTAGGGTGTTGGCATCCTGGCCGCAATAGGCGCACCTGTGATCCCAGTGCTCAAAAATCTGCCGCCGAAAGCGGTGCTTAGTGACCTTTTTAGGAACTAACTCTGCCCCCTGGATTGAATGGCTGATGTAGCCACCATTGAGTTCGTGGCACTCGATTGAGAAGTCAACGATCTCCTCTGTCAGTTCCTCGATCCTTGAAGCCAGATTTTCAACAAGCTCATCGGGATCCTGCTGATCGTCGGAACTTGTCAGAAACATAATCTTGGCGACATTCAACCAGCGTTTTTGCACCAGGAATACAGGATCCTGGTGTTCATGCTCATAGCCCAACGGACACGCGTTGGGTATGCAAACCCATGCCCCAGCGTCGTTGCGTATGAGCTGATCCGCTGGTAGCCGTGCCCTGCAGCGTTTTGTCCGCCTGCACTGTCGCCAGGTATCACTCACTGGTTATGTGCGCCTGGCTACAGAATAGACAGATCAGCTGGCGTTTGTCTCAGTAAGGCCAGCGCAGCCGAGGTCTTCCCTTGCGGATCCCTAGATGGACGAATCCCTTGACTGCGCCTAGACCCACGCTGTAGTCCCAGTATTTGTCACAGAACGCCTGGACTTGCTTGATGTCTACACCTTCCATGTAAAAATCAAGGGCGCCAACCCCTGGCGCGTCAAAGAGGTGCTCGCTGCCGCTGGCGCCGCCTACTTGGCGGTTGATAGCCGCAGGCCGGTAACCGCTAGTGATGCGGATCGGTTTGTTCCCCAGGTTGCGGCGTACACGCTCCAGGAAGGTGGCCAGTTCAGCAGCGGTATCAAGCTGGTACTGATGAACAAAGCGGCGCTCTTCCTTATCCAGGGCAAACTCACCTAGGCGGATGTTGGGCGTGATCCTGGCGGAGAAGGGGGAAGAAACGCTGAGTTTTGCCGGCATGGGAATGTACTGGGCGGCAGTACCGCGCTGGAACAGTGCTACTTCCGCCTGCCGTCTACGTGCCAAACCAGGCAACACACCATTGGTCCCTCTATTCCACCTAGGTAGCTCCTGGGTGACGACAACAGCTGCCGCCTCACCCTTATTGATCCTGGTACGCAAAGTGCTTGATGCCACTGCACCCATGCCCACGTTGTACGCCCAGGACACAATGGCGGCTTGTTGTTCTGGCGACCAAGCCAGCATTGATGGCATCAACTTAAGCAGCTCTTGATGACGGCGCAGTACGTCGTCACGGAGTAGAGCATCAGCCTTGGCTTGCGTAATCGCATCGCTGAGCTTTACCGCTCGGCCATCAATGCTGGTACTGCCCCATCCAATCGTTGGGATGTTTGCTGGACACAGATAAGCCTTGAGGTGGCACCCTTCAAACCCTTGGATTAGGCGCAGTGCAGGGGGCAACCACGCCGGGTCGTCTTGCTTACCCGCTTGGCTCCAGGTCTTAAACCAGTCTCTGTCGCGCTCTAGTGCCTTGGGATCGCTGGTAAGAATTTGCTGCTCCAGCTCCGTCAAGGCCGCCATCTGGTGGGGCAGTTTTTTGTAGTGATTGAACAGGTCAATCAGCTGGATCCGTTGCATCGTTCAAGTGGTATGGAGAGGTGATGGACATCGCGCCATCCAGCAGCGCAGAAGCACCAGGCTGTAGCGTCGGGTCAACGGGATGGTCTTGATACAGGGGTTCGGGCGGCGCATCCTGAGGCAGGTGAGCCTCGTACTCAGCCAAAGCGCGACTGACCTCAACCTGAGCAATGCGACTGCCAGGTTCTACTGCCAGTTGCGCTTTGGCATTGCTGGGGCGGGTAGTGAGTAGTGTCACAACGCCGCCCCCATGGCCGCCTACATCTTTGCTTTTTTGCTCAGCAGGCCGGCAAGGATTTCAATCATGCGGTAGACCTTGGCCACCGCAGCGTCGTCCTTGGGCGTCGGGGTAAGGTTGACGATCATCAGCGCAGTGGCATGAGCGCTGAGCAAAATCTCAACCGCCGTTTTGGCGTGCTCCAAGAAGTCCATAACCAAGAAAGGCGTCTTTACCTAAATCTAGTTGGGCCGCACTGGCGCGGAATGCACCGAAGGCATCCGAGGGATCTGCTGAATGTCCACAAGTAACGGGCCTAAGAAGGCGAGAAAGGCGATGACGCCAACAGCCCAAGCGAGACGCATCTCGACGGTGCGTAGACGTCCGAAGAGGCCGGTGATTTCATCGCGCCTTTCGGCGATCTGCAAAATCAGCGTCTCGACTTTTCCCTCTAGGGAGCCGAGTTTGTGGTAGATGTCGCTGTGCGACACATCGCGTTCTTGTGGCACAGCGACCGTGGCATTGCACTAACAGATTAGCTATCGACCCTGACCACGCATTTTCTTGCGATTGTGGTTGGGCTTGCTATTGCGACCTTGCCCTTGCTTAGTGCGCTTGGGCTTACCGGGGGTGTGCTCAATACGCCCCAGGGCGGTCTTTGACTTTGCGACCATGTGCTGTGCTTTGGTACGACTAGGTTACCTGATTGATCCAAGCGCGATCCAAGGAAAGGCTGCCTTGGTTGCGGAGGATGTAGCCGTCCATGCCGTCCATAAGCAATACCGGCATTCCTAGGCTGTGACCTCGTTTTAGTCCGGCAACATTGCTGCGGAGCGCCCAGCCGTGGTCGGTATCTAGAACCTGGGGGCCGCGAAAATCTGACACCTTGCGAACACCACCCGCCCTAGGGCTGACATTCGGCACGATCCAGTCTGCGCCAACGCGAGTCATCCAGCTTTGATCTTGGTACAACCCCCTGGCGTAACTGACACCCACGGGCTTGTCGCTCCAGCGCTTCACCCAACGCACCACCATTTCGTGGAAGCCCGAGGAGACGCTGTTACGGTGCAGCTCATTGCCGACCTCGTACACAACATTCCCATAGGGCTCCAAGGTTTTGACAACCCGTTTTACGTGATCACGCTGATACACATTCCATGGGCCACGAGAATGGATGTATTCATGCCCCTTGGGACCAAGCCCGTTGAGGGGGTGATTCTCCCATCCCTGGGGGAAGTAAGACGGGAACGCCCCATCAAAAAGGACGACGGCCGTTAATACGTCGCGCTTTTCTGCACGCTTAACAACCTCCTCTAGGCGCTTGTAGAACTTTCCGTTAAGGTCGCCATCCTGTCGCCAAGGCACATTACCGATGCGCACCAACCCCTGGGAGTTTGAACCCCAGGCTGATCCCTGGAATACGGCGCCACGGGTTTCTACGGTCCACAGGCGTGTGGCATTGCCGGTGAGTTGATCAAGGCGCGTGTTTCTGCCGTCAAAGGTGGCAACCACATCCCAAGTGTGGTTGCCGGCGCGATCACTCCACAGCCGCTTAGCGCTAGTCACGATGCTTCAACGGAAAGTGGCAGCAAACCACCTTGGCTGTGTAGTGCAGCGGTGAGACTGGCTACGTTTGCGCGTTGTACTTCATTACGAAAAGACTCCACGGCAGCACCTGTCTGGCGGCTTTGCTGTGCGTTTTCTACAAGTAGCACTGGGAGCCAAGTCACCGCACACCCCCACTCATCTACGTCTTTGCCTGTGTTTGGGTTTACACCGCGCATCTGGGTGAACCAGCTGCACTGGATGCCCTTACAGTCGGCGCCGATGAGGGGGCAAAAATTACCAGGCTTGAGTTGCATCAGTTTTTCGAGGCAAGGATTACATCCACATATTGCACCGCGAAGTCCATGGCCGTGCCGCTGAATGTGCCAGACCACGTTGGGTTCGTGAACGGGTGGTTGTGAGCGCCACCGCCACCGCTGTTTTGGATACTGATTCCAGTGGAGGCTGCACTTGTAGTGCGGGTTTCGGTTGTCGTATCAGTGACTGCTCGCGCACCGGACGCCACTGTGTCACTTGTGAAGCGGCCTTGGTAGGTGTGAGAGTGGCCGGGGTCGTTGACGCCGTGGCTGTGTGCTGGGATTTGGGCCAGAGTCAGCGTGGTGTTACCCACCGCACCCGCTGTGTTGGTACCGGACACCGTACCTGCTGGTGTACGAGAGGCGAACACCGTAGTGAAGGCCGTGGTGCCGCCGCTGCCTGCGGTACCGCTCACCACACGCAGAGCTTTGTCATTGTGGGTAGTGAGCTTTGTCCACCCGGTAGGCGCAGTTGTTTGGGCAAACAGCATCACCGTTCCCGATGGGAATGACGTAACAGCGTCCACGTACTGCTTGGTGGCGGAGTGCAGCGCTGCTGTGGGATCCTGAGCCAATACCAGGGCATTACCTGCCGCAACAGTGATCGCAGAGGCAGCCATGCGCAGCCGCTCGGCACCGCCTGCAGCAATACCTACAGTCCCTGCAGCTGGTAGGTACACACCATTAGCTGGGGCCGTAGCACTTGACGGCACTAAGGTGCCTCCGGTCACAGCGCCTGTTGTAGTAACCGCCTGTGCGCCAAAGTCAGGCGCTACTTTGGTGCCGGCGATGGCAGCTGAAGCGTTTATATCTGCGTTGACGATGGTGCCATCAAGCAGCATGGTGCTAGTCACCGTGCCGGTATCGCTGGTCGTAACCACACCACCAGATGCAGCAGATGTAGGTACTGCCCAGGCACTGCCATCCCATACTTTGAGTACGGGATTTGTGCCAGAAGTATCAAGCCATCCCTCGCCAAGACTGTTACCAGCAGAGCCGGCTGGAGTCGCGTTAGGAGCAGTCGCGCCAACATGCATTGGACCGACTTTGACGATGCCAGTTGCGGCATCTTCAAAAAACACGCCAGGTGTACTGGCATTTGTGCAAAGACTCAGCTGACCATCAGCCAGCTGTGCAGCAGTGGGACGCTTGTCAGCAGTGGAGGAACGGATGTGCTGCAGAGCCATGGTGATCTACTGGTGGAAATGGACAGGACTAAGTGCTTAGTAGGCACCGTCGTCTAGCTGCGAGGTCAGTGCGACCGTGCCACTCAAATCAGGCAAGGAGATAGTGCGGCTTGCCGTGGGATCAATCACGTACAAGCGAGTCTGGAACGCATCGGAAGTTGCCCCCTCAAACGTAACGCCATACGTGGCACCAAGTTGCAGCTCCCCAGTCATCACACCACCAGCCTTAGGTAGTGCGGCGTTCGCTAGGTCATAGGCACTCTTAACCGCAGTTGCGGTTGCAGCCAACACTGAACTCGTTGTTGCGGTGGAATCTGTCAGCTGGACGATGCCGTTTACCGTTGTTGAGGCGGAGCGCAAAGTCAGGGCTGGAGTGGTCGTTCCAGTCGCTACTGTCAGCGCGGCGGTGGCACTGGTAACGCTGGTGACCGTACCCAGATAGTCAGCGCCCCATTCCAGTCCAGTCGCCGTAGCACTATTGGCACGAAGAACCTGGCCGTTTGTGCCAACTCCAAGTTTGCTTAGAGCCGAAGCACCCGAAGCCGCTAGGAGATCTCCCTTTGTGTAACTGGTTTGGCCAGTACCTCCCCGTGCCGCAACCAAAGTGCCGCTAGTAATGTTGTCGGCATTGCGGCACTCCGACGACACTTCCTCAATAGCGCCCTGAACGGTTGTACTACCAACAGAACCAGCTGGGGTGAAACCGATATTGGATGCCGTCTGCGAGGCATAGGTACTTGAAACATCGACTTCGTACCAGGCAGTGCCGTTACTGAGTAGCAGGTCGGGAGGCGCCAACGTCACCGTTGGTGCTGGTGCAGTACCTGTACCTCCAGTAGCTACAACAAGGTAGTAGCTGTTATTGGCCGAGCTGGCACTAGGTAGAGCGGAGCCGACAGTAAGACCAATCGCCGTGCCCTCTGTCGTCACAGAGGCAACAAGATTAGTCGAAGCGTTATACGTGCCAGCGAAGATGATGGAACCCTGGCTAATACCAATGGGTTGCCAAACGTTTCCGTCCCAGAGGAAGAACGCTTTGTCTAGCGGGTTAAAGAAAATCTGGCCCGTATAATCGGCGACTGGCAAAGTTTCACCAATCTGCGCAGTGCTGTAGTTAGCCAGTTTATCGGCGGTAATCGCATTATCTGCGATGAGGTCTGTGGGGAAGGTTCCCGTCGTTATCTTGCTTGCACTTAAATCTGGAATATCAGTAGCTGTCAGTGCTACTGCTGAGGTAATGTGCCCCTGGTTGTCGTAAGTAATGCCACTTACCGTGGCGCCCGTGACAGCGTTACTGTGGTTAAGGGTGGAGCCGCTTACGGCGAGTCCAGTACCAGGGATTACACCGCCTTTGGTTGTAGTAGTCGCATCGGGAAGGTCGCTCCCTGTCAGTGTGCGGAAGGTAGGAGCAGCATCTGCCCCAGTAGTCGGCCCCGCCCAAACAGTATTGATAGGTTGGACATCTGCTGTGATCGTAAGGTTTGCGCTATAAGCATCTGGGTAACTAACAGCAATAGAAAGCGGCGTGGATTCGGTGACGCTAAGCGTACCAATACCAGCCTCTTGCACCCAGGCAGTACCTGTCCAACGGTAAGTGATATTGGTTGTGGTGTTAAGCCAGCCTTGTCCAATAAAATCGCCTGTACCGTTTGCGGCAACAGTGCTAACAATTACGGCGGAATTGTCTGCAATTTTGGCTGCTGTTACGGCATTTGCTTGAATTTTGGCATTTGTTACTGAATCGGTTTGTAGCTTTGCGGCGCTAATCGTATTATCGGCGATCGTGGTCGCAAACGATCCTGTACCGGATCCTGTTACGTCGCCTGTAAGCGTAATTGTTTGGTCTCCCGTGTTTGTACCGCTACTGGTGCCAGAAAACGATGAGCCATCGACCCACGTACCACTGGCTACGGCCATACTGCCGAGACCCAAAGTGGTTCGTTGCGCTGCTGCATTTGCGTCGTCAAGCAGAGCGCGGCCGGCTGCGGTACACGCAATTTCCTCGATAACACCAGACCCGGCAGACTGGCGGCCCAGGATTACGTCAGAGGTTGCAGTGTTTTGCAGCTTGGCGTAGGTAACCGCATCGTCGGCAAGGTTTGACGTTGCGATTCCGCCTGTGCTGATGGAGGTTGAAGAGACCGCACCCGGACTGAGTTTTGCTGCTGTAATAGCAGCGTCAGCGACCTTTGCCGTGGTGATAGCGCTGTCTGCAAAGGCCGCAGTATTAAGCGGTGTAACTTTGTCGGTAGTTACCGCACCAGCACCCAGCTTTGCTGTAGTTACTGCGCTATCGGCAATACCAGCAGTCGGCAAGACAACTTGTTGGTAGGTTGCTCCGTCATAGACCTGTAGATTGTTGGTGTTTGTGTTGAAAAATCCACGTCCTTGGTGATTGCCAGTGACTGGAGCGGATGTATCAAGAGCGACAGCGCTATTGCCGGCGAGTTTGACCGCTGTAACAACCCCATCAGCTAGGGCAGTAGTTCCCAGCTTTGTAACGCTGTTCTGGTTCAGCTTGATCAGGTCAATGGCATTGGCGTCCAGAAGCTCGATGCCTGAATAGGCAAGGTCGCTTACCGTAATCTTTTTGGTTTCTGACGCCGAGATGTCCGTAATAGGCAGTACGTCCCCCGCTGCCACCGCGCCTACGGGTAGCGATGTCAGTTGACTGATACGCTGATCTGCCACGGGTACGTCCTACTGCACGGCTATAGCTGCCATCTTAGTCCCGCTCCTCTTGGATCAGGAAATCAACGGTCTGTTCCAGCTCAATACGGTCCGTATCGTCCTTGAGGATGTAGTCAGCCGGACGACCCAGCAGCAGTTGTATGTCGCCTGTGGTCACAAAGTCGATGGTGCAGTCAATGATGTCTCCAGCTCGGACCTGGACACCAGCACGCACCACCATTGCTTGCATCTGGTAAAAGACGCTTTCGACGTTCGGATCTACGTCTTGGTCTGTGAGGTACAAGGCCAAGTCAAAACCACTGCCGATATCAACGCGTTGGATGAGCTGAAGAAGCAGTAGTGGGGATTCCTTGAGCCCTGTTGTCTGGTAATTAAAGGCGCAGTCAATACGCCCAGAACCACTTAGCAGACCCGCTGAGTGCTGCTGGCGAAATTTGTCATCCAGCGCCGTGGTGTCAATAGCTGAGCGATCGGTGCTGAACTCGTAGCTACTAACACATCCCAGGATGTTGTAACTAGCGTCTCTAATGCGCAGGCTGACGGCGAGTGGATCCCCGCTAAACGCAGCCAGTTGCAGTTCACTGGCTCTGTTGTTATTTACTGCGTCTTGGAAATTGGTGAAAAACCTTATGCCGCCAGCCGCGTTGACGTGGACGTACGCAGATATAGATGTGTTTACTTGACCATTCAACCACGCGCTTGGACTAAAGCAGATCAACCCTCTTGGGTCGCTTGTAAACAGGTCGATTCTGTCCCCAATGAGCAAATTGTCTAGGGCTGAATCAAAGCTGAGGCGGTTAAGCGTGGTGTTTACATCGTCTGGCGCGATGGTATCGGCGAGCAGGCCGATGGGATTTACACTGCCACGCCGCAGCTTTACGTTGCCCTTTGTCCCTAGGAAAAACGTCATACAACGACATCCAAGAAATCGCCATCCATAGTGAATTGGATGGGCACCACACTCAGTTCACCCGTGCTGGCGGACACGCTGGCAGAGGTGATGTACGCGTAGAACTGGATATCATCGGCGCCGCTACCACCCACGTTGCATTGAAGAAGAACGCGATCCGTCGTCTCCACTGCCCCGATTTTCATAACACGGGATAGAAGATCAGTAAACTGCGTCTTTGTAATGCTTTCGCCCTCTTCAAGCCTGTAGTAAATAAGGGTAGCGCTGCCAGTCGCGGACTTAACACCAGGGGTGTACGTGTTGACTACGCTATCAATACTGTTTGTACTGAGTAGCTCTACGCTTGTCTCCAGGGACCAGTCACGGATTTTGGCCACTGGTTTACCCCCGTAAACCAAGGAGCCGGTACGGCCCGTATAGAACGCCATTACAGAACCCGCCTTTTGAGCCTTAGTTTAGCGAACACGGAACAGCGCATCCGAAAAATCAGCGATCCTGCTGCGAAGAACGCCCCCATCCTGCTCACAAGGGTATTCAGTGGCACGCACAGTAACCTCACCCTCTTCGTCCATCTGTACTTCTGTGACGCGGAACACTCGTTTACGCGTTGGGTTGGCGCCAAGCACGTAGAGATACCCGGCGTATGGCGCTAAAGCGGCCGAGGCATTCCCCGCAATAGACACGCCTGTGAGAGGTATCGTGCTGCTTCCGCTGCGGTAAACCAACACGTTGTACACGCCATCTGCGACCTCTCCCCGTAGGGGGCTATTCAACGCCCCACCGTCCATGATCAAGCCTGAGCTAATGCGGTCCCAGGTATTAAGACCTACGTCTATAAAGATGTAGGCACCTGGATAGATGGGTGATTCCGTTGGGAATGTTTTGAACTCCAGGGCACGCCGCACCAAACGGCGTTGGTTGCAAAGCAGTTTGGCGTAAAGAACAGCCTGCTCACGTTGAGAGACAAATTGACTTAGATCAAAAGTCTGGCGGATGGCGCTTGCTTCGACAGTGCTGCGCAGCATCACCTCCACACTGGCATTCCTAGTAAATACGTCTTCAACCTCAGCTTCGCGGTAGATCACAGTTGCGATCAGATCCTGTGACGCCTCGCCGTAGTCAATAAACTCCTCCTTGTAACTACCTTCCAAAATGTTGCCCTGATTAAACAAGGCCGCTATGGTCACTTCGCGGCTGGTAGCAGATCCGTTAGGACGTGTAGGAATCGCTGGAATCAGTGTTTCCTTTCCGCCCACTCGGGCAAACTCCAGCAGAGAATATGGCGCTACCTGAGCCCAAAATTCACGCCAAGACGTTGGCTCGACAATGACGCCATCCATAAATAGCTGACACCCCAAGCCATTGGCTTTGCAGAATCTTTTCGCTAAGGCAAGGGTATCCCAGTCAACGCCTTCAGGTTTGGCATACTTGCCAATACCGTCATTCGTATCAAGAATCGTGTCGGCAAAAATATCCGGTGCATAGCTGGTGCTATCTGGACTGAGACTGTACGCTCCAGTGCTTTCGTCGACGACGTAGCTGTTTTTGCCCTCGCGAACATACGCGCTGAGTGAGCGTAGATCCTGGATTCCCCTGCCTGAGTAGACACTGAAAGCCATGGTGCTCATATCGCTGTACTTACCAGCAACAGAACCAAGCTGTTGCTCTGTTACCGCAGTAATGGAAAACTCAGGTCCGTTTTCAAACGAAAACTGGGTCTGCGTATCTGCCCGAACAGAAAATAGATCCCACTCATTGGTGTACCAAGGACCACGCTCCTGGAGCGCCGGCTTTAAGGATCCACGGACACTCACCAAGGAGCCGGTCCACCAAAACTCATTACCGTTATGGGCAAAGCGTGTGCGTTTGCCGCTGTTTTCTATGAAGGCGAAGTTACGCTGACCATTGCGTTCAATCTCTGCGCCTATGTCGCCAATAGGGTCAAACTTAAATTCGCGTTTGTCACTGTTGGCACCCTGAAAATTGAGCTGAATGAAATGGTCCTGTTCGCTAGAACGGCGGACAGCAAAAATCAATGAAGGTGAGGTGAACGCTCCGCCTGAAGAAGAGCGGTAAGACACCTTGAAAAAGGCCATGCGACCTTTAACACCGTTATCGCTTAGCTTGTACCCCTCTGGTGCGTCTTTGCGACCGTATTTTTTCTGGCGTCCAGAGATGCGTCTGAATACCCGCGCTCGCATTGAAAATTTCACATAATCGCAGGCTGTGACCGTCTGGTAGGCGGCTGAGTCGGCTTTAACCAGGCATTTTGTGTAAAAGTGGTCATCAACTCCCTGGATGAGTTCTTCCCAGTTTTTGGTGATGTACCGAACTACCTTAAGAGCCTCTTCCTTCTCTGCAATGAGAACTCGGAAATAATCGCGGATTGCGTCCGATCCGATCTGGTCAGTGGTGAACTCGCCTTTGATGGAGTTGATGCGCTTCTTGAGGTAGATGATGCCGCCTGCATACCTGTTACCGTCCAACCCTCGGAATGGGAGTTTGTCGTTACGAAGATCGGTGACGTATATCTGCTGCCGTCCGCTGAGATCCGCCGCTAGGAAGGCGTCTTTCTCTTCGCGGATAGCCTCGATCTGCTTGTTGATGTCCTCATTGCCGTCACTCTTGCTAAACAGGTCTGTCGCCTTTGCTAGGTAGCCGTCTTTGACAACCTTATTCAGACCGTATTTGAGTTGTTTCTGCAGATCGTCGATCTGCTTGCGATATTGTTTGACCTTGGGGTTTTTCTTGGCACCAAGGCTCAGCTCTTCGTCGTACTTACCTGCTAATACGTCGTCTCTCAGTTGGCGAACCTTTTCCAGGTCATCGGTAAGCTCATCACGCAGCTCCTTGGTAGATAGTTTTATCTTGTTGTTTAAGTACGCCTCAAGGAGCTTTTTAGAGTAGGCGATTGACCCGCCTCGTGGAATTTCATAGCTGTCGCGCTTGTCCAGTTCATTACGCCAGCGGATGACTTGCCGCCCAGCAAACTCATAACTTACTCCGCCGAACTTGATGCGTACTGGGTCAACTTGAACTTGCTCTGCACGGTACTCCTGGGTGTCTGTAACATTACGAAGCTCAGCGCCTATGTAGATGGAATTTTTAGTACGCATCGTGTTGTAGCCCGAGGTCGTGTCCTCCTCATAGGGGCTCTCTAAAATATCCTCTGCTTCCTCAAGCGCTTCTCGGTCTGCGTCAGACCAAATCTTTGCTTTCTGTCTATCGTAATCCGTATATGGTCTATTACCCGCTTCTACACATTCAAACGTAGCCGAAACATTTCCGTCATCTAGGTCGATGTTGTCGTTGATCCGAATTAGTTTGAACCTGGCCGTACCAAGCATGTATGTGCTGCCGAGATCCAAGGCAGACAC
>JACCDX011334761.1_pt1 | contig 13374 bp, 5 predicted proteins | sample 7449681 | NCBI WGS metagenome assembly JACCDX01 (sample SAMN15323450, study PRJNA562643) | freshwater metagenome | isolation source: river surface water | place: USA:Blue River Watershed | collected 2017-08-18
GTCATATCATGAATTATATCTGTTTGCATATGTGCCAAAAATGATTGATATCTATAGTGCATTTAATGCATCTTTATTGCCCAAAACCAATTATATGAATAAAGACCGATTTACACAATTTATGCGGGCACTCAGTGGTCCACATACTTTAGGTAAGCCTTTTCAAACCGATAAAGAGGTTAACACATTTGACGATATTGCCATAAAACAACAGAAAAATGAAATCGTGGTTGCTGCGCCATTAGGTCTTCAAACCGTAAAACAACCATTTATGTTTTCAGCTAATCCATTTGATTTAATTGAGACCAGTCCCAAAAATTTGGCGCAAACCGAGTATAGTCTCCTCATGAATCATGGAGATATTATTGGACAAAATATCTTTGTTTGTTTAGCGCATGATGTGTTACAAAGTGGCGAACAATATATTGCCAAAACATACTATCCTTATTTGGCTGCCAAATCCATTTTTAGTACTGCGGATATAGAGGCAAAAAAACCGCAATTGATGGCTGAAACAAAGACGCAGATGGATCCCAGACATTTTCGTATGTATGAATTAGTGGATTTGTTTTACAATGTTCATGATAAAGCAAAAGAACCGCTCACATATTTGGAAAAAGGCATCAAACATTATAAAATTGCTATTAAACCAACCTTTACCTTTATTGTCCCCCTAGAAGCACTCTTTAAAAACATGCATGCAACTGCAAAATACAAATTTATGAAATTGAATTTGGGTGTTAGACGCGAAAATATATATCGTATTTACAGCAATAGTATTAGTAAAACTGGGCGTAAAATGCCTGCTTTGCCGCGCAATACAATTAATTCATTAGCGAAAAATATAGGCCGACATAAGCAAATATCTGTCTACATAGATGAAAGCAAAATTACAGTGGATATTGAAAGTAATGGTGTAATTGTGATTAGTGGTGAATTTAAAATGGGAACACAATTGGATGAAATAGAGGCTTTATTACAACGAGAAGTTAATCCTTTATTGGATGACATAAATGGATATTTGCAAAACAGTGGATATAAAATAGCGCATATAGAACGATTGAGAGCAAGCAATATTGCTATTATGTCAATGGACTATGTTATATCTGTCCCAATAAAGAAAAAGGTGGATTTGGGTAAAATTGCGGGTTGTTTATATGCTTTATTTGATGTATTTGACGCGGATATAAATAAAGAAGGTGGTGCGGATTTGCGATTTAAACGGGTGGATAATTATCGCGAAATGGACCAACAAACCTTGTTAATCACAGAGATAATTAAAAAAACAGGCCGTGAATCTGATGTAATAAATGCATTAATAAATTATCATGATATGACGCCTGAAGAGGCTGTAAAACGCATTGCACAATACTTAAAAGAAGTGTCTTACAGAAATGTAAATACAGGTGCTGATGTGCAAACACTGGAAATTGTGGAAAATCCTGGACTCCCCATAAAGATTCATGTGGATGTGGCAAAATCAGCCCTTGTATTAACAGTGGACCAAATAAATCATATGGGTTATTTGGATACATTGGGGGTTTATTTTGATAGTTTGGTGCGAATTTTAACAGATCCAAAACAGAGTTATAATCAACAATGTAGTGCAAAGAGTGCTCCAGTGAAAGAACAACATATTATTGAATCAATTGTTGAACCAATTTTAGAAGAAGTAAAACCGGCAAGAGCGGCTGCATTTGCATTTGATGAAGATGAAGAAGAAGAAAAAGAAGAAGAAATAACAGAGGAAAAAGAATTATCACCGGTGCAAAACATACAACAAATAATGGATGAAATAAATGCTGAAAGATCATCATCCGAAGACTTTGTTGGAATAGAGAAATTGCCTTCTAGTGATTCCAGTGATTTAGATTTAACAGGTATTGAAATTGAGGGAGGAGATAAAGAGGAGGGAGGAGCCTCAGATAAAGATTCAGACAAAGAAGAAGACGATGATGATATAGACTCAAATTCTGACTCGGATTCAGAAGAAGGTTATTTGCAAAAAAACAAAGATTTGGCCAAAAATAGCAACCCTTTTTTGCAGAGGCTGCAAAAGGCTGATCCAGCGGTATTTATGCAAAGTGAAAAAGGTCGTTTTAATGTTTATGCGCGCACATGCCAAAGTATTAGACAACCTGTTGTATTAACAGAGGAGGAAAAGGCACGGATAGATAAAAAATCACCTGGGTCATATACACGCGCAATGAAATTCGGTAGCACACCTGACAAACAACATTATTATATTTGTCCTCGTTTTTGGTGTTCAAAAACCAACACAAGTATGACAGAGGAACAAGTGAAAAATGGCGAATGTGATCCTGAATATTTGCATGAATTCAAAAATCCCAAAAACCCCATAGAGCATGTTGATGAAAAAGGCAATTATATTGACCATTATCCAGGCTTTGTGAAAAATCCCAAATTGAAATATTGTATGCCCTGTTGTTTTGCATCACAATGGGATGCATGGAAAAAAGACAAAGCCAATAAATGGGTAAAAAATAAGCAGCTGCGTGGCAATAAAGATGGTACTGTATCCCGTCGTAAAGCCAAAGATGAATGGATGTTGGACCCCAATTCCAAAGTGGATAGTAATGGTGTTTTTTACAATAAAAACAAAGAAACAGGTGCATGGGAACAAAACACAAAGGATGTAGAACGCCCACGCTTTATTGAAAAATGCGAGGCCGATGAAGAAGAAACCGCCAACAAATCATCTGCCATTATATTTAATCCAGAAAAACGCGAAATAAGTGTGGGACGCTGGGGCTATTTGCAATATGCCGCACAGCATTTTATGCGAATCAGATACGATACTGCTATGAAACCAAATAATGCGGCTTATTTACAAGATGATGCAATCACATTTTTGCGGTATGGCGTAGAGCCCAATGAAACCAATAGTTTTTTGGCTGTTTGTGCGGATCTCTATGCAAATGGCTCAAGTAAACCACCATCGATAGAGGATTTCGCCAAATTATGCGCATCGGCAACAACATTGGATATGTTTGTGAAATTCGGTAATGCCAGTTTTACGGCCTTGTTTCGACCTGCAACCATAAACATAGGCGATGAAACAATCATAGAGAAAGATGCAGTAACAATCAACCCGGATACATACAAAGATACAGAAACATTCAAACAAGGTTATCCAGAGGAAGTTGCATGGGAAATGGCAGCGGCATATGAAGCATACAAGGCATATATTAAAGACACCAGCAAACATATTGACCCAGCATTTATATGGGAATTATTAACAAATCCAAATAAGGCTCTATTTCCCTCTGGCATAAACTTTGTAATAATGGATATTTTAAACAATGATGTAACAGACCATGTGGAAGTCATGTGTCCAACAAATACATATAGTAAAACAAAATTTGATATAGATAAACCCACGGCCTTTATTGTAAAACAGGAATCAACATATAATCCTGTATATATGTTTAATAATGGTACACAGGAAATTGTAAGAACTTTCAAAAAAGATACAAAATCGGTCTCGCGACTTCTCAAAATGTTGAATGAAACCTTGAATAATTATTGCAAACCCCGTGGCGCTATGCCGCATATTTATAAATATGCAGAGCCTGTCTACATGCATGTAATAGAGGAAACCATTAAAAAAACACATAAAATCCTTGCACAAGCGGTCAATTATCAAGGCAAAACAATTGCCATGCAAATCCAAAATATTGCAACAAAGGCTATCATATATTTGCCTTGTCATCCAGCAGCACCAAGTGACGAATATCCGAAAAAACTAATGGATGATGTATCTCTGTGGACAACATATGAAACAACACGCAACAATTTGATTGCATTAGAGGCTGAGTATCCAATCCTCAAATGCAAGCCAATTGCAAAAGCCCAAGAAAACAAATTAGTTGTTGGACTTATAACACAAACCAATCAATTTGTGCCTGTATCCGATCCCAATATGAATATGAAGGAAGATGGCCTGCCTCTATTGTATGAATGGCGCAAGTCCGCTGAAATGGAATTTGAAAAAGATGCAGAACGCGAATCCATTATTCGAAACATAAAAATAGAGAGTGATTATTATAATTTATTTAGATCGACAATAAAGGCTTTATTGGAACGCCCTGAAAACCATAAATACAGGGATTATTTGTTATCTGTAAAAGATGCGGACTATAATAGTAAATTGAAAAACATTGCACAAACATTATTAAAACTAACATTTAAAACAGTGGAATTTATAACATATGATGAAGAGGTAATTACGACCCTGTATCCCGGTAAATCTGTATATGCATGTGGAAAAGACAAAGTATCCGGCATATTAAAAGACGGATGCAAATTGGTATTGCCTTTGAATAATTTGGTTATACCAACGCGTGATAATCGCCTGTTATACTATTATCGCATAGCGGATGAAATATGTAGATATGGTCGTATGCATAGTTATTTATTAAACCCCAAGCATTTTTTAAACACAGGCGACACCAATTATAGTGTAAAAAGTGATGAATTCATTGTTTTAGAGTCATCTTTATTGGGTGAATATTATGATAAGCAAACTGCTGCCAAAGAAATACCAGGAGAAATACCATATGAATATGCCACAGCAGAAAACCAGCAATTATATCCAAATACAGTATCACTAAGTGAGCAAGAAGAAGCCACCGCAGATAAAAACATATCAGATTTGTTTGTAAATTGTGTAGAAGATGCCAATGCCAAAATCTTGGGAGATAAAAACAAAATATATTGGATAAAGAAGATATTCAAAGAGTCCGCAACAGAGATTTTGTTTAAACAGGGCACAGAATGCAGTTTTGGACCCATGATGAAAATTTTAACAGAAACGCAAAAACGCAAATACAATGATATAGATGAAATTCGCGCTCTATTATGGGTATGTTATCGACCCTATTTAGATGCACATTTAAGTTCAATAGTTAAGTTGTTGCGCGAGAATCAGGGAAAATGGGCTCTATTGCGAGGTGTAGAAACAGCCCAGCAATTTTATACAGCAATTATAAGCAGTGGATACTTTATAAGTTCATTGGATTATTTGGTATTGGCTGCACATATGCATATACCTATTGTGCTATTTACCAATGACAAATCAATAGAGGATATGAATTATGATGAAACCAATTGGATGCTTTGTGGATTAAAAAATGATGAGAAGGTGGATAAAAACAAATTTTATTTTGTAAGATCACAAAAGAAAATGGAAGTTGGCAAACAAAGAATGATGGCGAGAACATATGCATTAAACGAATTAGGTGATATGAAAAAATCAATACAGGAATCAGTGCAAACTGTGGGTGTTATGACTGTTGATAAATTGTTTTCTGTGTAATTTATATTAATCAGTAATCATAATCATTATTATGATAACTATACAAATCATCATAATAATTATTATTACGCCAATAATTATACCTATTTTTATACAAATTATCCCAATAACAATTACTACAATGGTTATCATAATCAAAATCATAATCGTTATCACCATATTTATAATTTACATAATATTCATTACAACAATATTGGCATATTAATAAAGTAAACCAATTATTATTTTTATCATAAATCAAATTATCAATATTATTATTTTTAAATTTATATATAGAATCAGATTTTATTATTTTTGAACATTGTTTATTAGATTTAATTCTTTGTCTCCGAAGTGTTTTTTTTAATAATTGTCTTTGAATAATTTTATCTGAACATTTTAAATATTTTGGTTTTTCTTTTTTTGTGAATGGGGGTTTTATATCGACATTATTGTTATCGTCATTATCATTGTCATAGTCATAGTCATTATAATTATTGTTTACACAAGATAAAATATTATTTTGTGTAATTGTTTCATTATTATTATTATTTAAATCGTTCATAATAGAAAATTTTATGCCGCGATATTGTGTCAATGCAATATTATACAATTCGACTGTTACATTTGATGGATTATTAAAATATAATTGTGGATGTTTTGAAATAAGAATTCTCCTGACATTTTTTATAAAATTTTTTGGCAATTGTTTTGCCCAATATGTATTTTGATAATCTTTATATTTAATATTATTCACAAAGGATAATATATTGTATTGAATATCATTGGGCATTTCACATAAATGCTGCATTAATGTGAAAGGTTGTTTTACTATATCCGCAAAAGATGTTTGCATTTTGCATTTTTCAGAGGTTTTTATTCTAATAATATGAAATAAAAAAACAAATCAATTTTTACATATATTTTTAAATACTGTTATTTAAATAAAACAAATCCAAGTTATCCAATCCTTCATTTGGTTGCCAATCAATGACAGCCATATGATTATGTGAAATTGAATGCTGAATATTGCAAATTGCATACATATAACTACTTAGTGCAACTTCACCGTGATTTTTATAACTTAAATATATATTAAGTCGGTCTACACCGGTCCAAGAATTATTATGAAACCTATTAATTAAAATAAATTTCACAAATTTCATCAAGTTTTGCACATTCTCTGTTTGAAGATGTTTAATAAGATGCAATAAAGCATTAGAATAAACAGTTTGCGAATCATCAATTGTAATACAACCATGAATATTGTTGATAATAGCATACAATAATTTTTCACATGAATTTTGTTCAAACACACCAATTGATACACATAGAGCAAACTGTTCTACAATATCATTTATATTTAATCGTGTATAACTAAATTGATGCATAATCTTTTCCATCATCATATTCGTAAAATATGAAGGATATCCAGTTGAATTTATATGTGCAAAATATTTTGCAAAAATATTATGTTCAAAATAGTCGTAGTTTTTCTTACACTGTGCATTGGGTGTGTTTTTATAGATTTGTTGAAATCTTTGTTGCATGTACATGAGCAACTCGTCATATAGTGAATCCATATGCAACATAAATGTCCCTTCATCAATTGGCTTAATTTTATTGTATAAATTCACGCGACTCATAACAGCGGACTCAAACAGGTCCATAACAAACCAGCCATCAGTTCCAATAAATTGTGTATGACTCAAGGGCGCCCATCCACGCAATTCAAACAGTAAATTATCAATGCACATATGTTTGCTTGTATCATTATTACACAAGAAATCATGCAATATATGTTCAAATTGGCGAAATCCGGACAATTGAATCATAGTATCCACAAAGGATTCGTCACTGAGAATGGTGCGAACTTTGGCTTCTTGTGTGGCCGGTTTTAATGTACTGAATCGTTTGCCATTTTCATTTATACCGATTTTCAAGATTTGTTCAGGCGTGAGTTTGTAATCAGCACCGTATTTTTTCACCATACGATAAAGATATGCATCAATAGCGCATAGAGGCAAAATGCCAACTAATTGGTCACTAACCCCTTTTTGTTTGTAAATATCGTTGATTGTTTTCTCTGTTTGTTCATACATTTCACTGAGTTCACCGGTTAACACAAGTTTGGATGACCCCGGGTCCGCCAATTGCATATCATCGGCTTTATTTACCACAACAAGGGTATAAATTTTCCGCTGATTTTTCTCCAATTGTTCAGCAATACGCGTGCTAACAAAATTTACAATATCGATTTCATCAGAAGTATTTAAACCGGAATGAATATCCACCAGTAAAACAATTAAGTTGAATTTATGAAAATGATCATTTAAATAATTGTAGTAAACATCTTTAGTGCGGGCATCGTTAAGGCCTGGAATATCATAAACATTTACGAAAGTACTGGGCATAATATTAATGTCTAATTTGCCAACATTAAAGATAAGTTCGTTATAGGAATTATTATCCAGTTTTTGACCTGATTCGGTAAATTCAATAATTTCCTTGTTTTTCTCGGCGATTTTTTTGTAGATACTGGCGGGGTCTTCTACAGCAACCTCGTTTTCTACATAAATAGTTGGAACCATAGTAGTTCGTTTAATTTTGCATTGTGTGAGTTCTTCACAAAAGATTGCATTAAGAATGGTGGATTTACCTGTGGAAACGCCACCGACAAAACAGAGATTAATATTGTTTTTGGGAACGGACATGATTATTGTTAATTAAGTTTAAATAATAGTTAAGTTGTTTGCTTCCAATAAAAAACAAGATATACATAATCAATTTTTATCAGTTGCTCCCTTCGGTCGCAACATTTAAGAAATCTCCAAATTAATGCCTTTTGTTTGACAATGTGTTTGTAATTCTACAACATTAATTGCTGAACATCCTTTAAACACCAATTTATTGATTTTATGTTCAACTGAATTTAAAATAGTGGGGACATCACGCAACTGTGTTGCGCCACTTATTATAAGTGTTTTCAAATTTGGAAAATTTTCTATTCCTTTAATGGATGTAAATGGATTACTATGTCCACTGTTATCCAATTCAAAAGACAATTCTGTTAATGAATTATTAGACCATGAAATAAAATTTGTCAGAACATAATGATGTCTTATAATTAAACGATTGAGTGCATGGAACGATTTAATATTATCAAATATAATTCGCACATTTGCATTGGCATGATTATTTATTAAGTCAAGCGACACAGAATTTAAAGGTCTAAAACAAGAACTATTTAAATATAAATACCCATAGGACGCATGAAACGCTTCCAAAATGCAAACAGAGGTATTATCAATGATTTGTCTAAGTGCCGCATTTTCCTGTTTTAATTCGCAACACATTTTTTCCAGCTTCACATTCGCATCTCTAATACCTTGTTCCAATTTATTGAAATTCATCGTCAATTGTCCATCATTTGACATCAACTTCTCCCTTATTAAAATCTCTGTTTCCACTTTCATAAAACCACCCACTAAAGCATCAAAACACAATTTCATAATACCTGTATTAACACACATTTTAACATGATAATCAGTCTCATCAGCAAAACACTTGCATAATAAAGTATAGATACCATCCAATGTCAATGATAATTTGAATTCTTTCACATCAAAATTGCCTTCATAACATAGGTAATTCTGTCCATCAATAATTTTCATAAAAATGGTGCGCTCATTAAGAGAACAAACGATACTGTAATTTCCGCGGGTAAAACTCATTTTATTGTATTAAGAATAGTTATTTAACTTAATACAATAGAGATACTAATAAAATCAATTTTTACGCATAATCATCTTCATAATCACTGCTATCATCTTCATCATTATCATCATCTTCATCACTATATGCATCCAATTCTGCTTCTCGCTCAGCCTTTTCTTCCGGCGTCGCTTCTTCAACAATCGTTGTTGAATCAGCCACATTTTTTTCACACACCTGATAATTCACGGGTTTATCAGTAAGTCGCATCATATAATAAAAAAATCTATAGACAATATTTTTATCCAAGAATTCCACAAATGTTTTTTTCGTAAAATCGTAGAATCCCATAGAGCCTTTATGATAATATAAATATTTTTGTGTTTTATCAAACAAAAAACTGTTAATGCCTTTATTCACCCACTCCGATTTATCACCTCCGTTGCATTTATTTACCGCGGATCCAATATTTAACACATATGTTTGACCATTTGCCGCCTCCAAATAAAGGCCAGTTGGATTTGCCGTTTCATAAAGGATTTTATCTTTAATGGGTGCATCACGAAAACAAGATTTTACAGGCGCGGATTCAAATGCATTTTGCACATGAATAAATCGATAAATAGAATCAAAAGCATTACTGTTTTGAAAGATTAAAACAAAATCGTTGGGATTATACTCGAATGACATACCACACACACTAATACTAAGTTGTATTTATTTGATACACAAGTTAGTAACAAGACTCTATGTATTTTACATTTATTTTATTCTAAGTCATCTTCTTTGTCGGACTCTTCGTTATCAGACTCTTGTTCAGAGTCGGACTCTTCTTGTTGTTGTTCATCCACTTGTTCAGGCATAATATTTACATATACATCTCTATTAACCTGTGTAAGTTCAGTTGGTGAACTTAACATGTTTAAAGGCCGCCCAACATTCTCAATATAAACCACATTTTGAATGGGTTCCAAAGACACACAATAAGGATTTTTCACATTATTTCTGCAATTTTTCATCATATCAAACATGGATTCATTTATATTTGCATATTGGATAAAATCCGCAAAACCCAAACAACGATCATCAAACCTTATTTGTCCAAATTTATTGATGAATTTTTTCCCAAAACAAGGATTAAATAATGCAAAACTCTTCAAACTTGCACCTAATTTTTGTTTTAATTTCTCATCATTTGTTAATTTGTATTTGTAATAGAGACAAAGATATGGACGAAATATACTATGAAGTCGTAGAAGTGGAAACTCTCTATTTATTTCTAGCGTAATAAATTTGTTTGTGAATTTTCTGATGAGAGCAGTTATTTCATTAAACATATCCATATGTGGCACAGAACAATAGGCATCAATGGCCAATTCACTCAAATAAATCCGATTATTTATCAAGAATTTTTCACAATCAAATCCGCATTTGTAAAATAGATGCAAATAGAGAGGCATCTTTATTTTATGTATCCAACAATGAAGACAAATTAAATACAAATGATATTTTCCAAATTCCTTGTTTATATATGGATTTTTCGGCATTGTTGGAGAAGGTATCATATAGGCTTGATAACACAATGATGAACGCAATATATTAAATAAATCAATAATATTAAAACGATAGAGACAATTATAATGTTTAATGCCAATAACCTTTGACTGGGGTAATTCATCAAAAGGCGTGCCACATAAATCTTCATTGCAATCATATATTTTTATTCGTTTTTGCATCCATCGTTTTTTCAATGCAACAAAGGCATTATATACACGTTGACCTATTGCAAAATTATTGCGACTGGGTTCATCTAAAAAATGATAATATTCATATTTCGTGCGAATTGCGTGTCTTTGTTTGTCAGGTAAAAAATGAATAGTATCGGTATACATGTAGGATAAATATGTAAATCGCTCTTTTGATTTGGCTGTCACATAATTATTACAATTAAATGTGAGACCCATTTTCTTACATATGAAATTGAACCCCGGGTGATTTATACTGGTTGTCATTATTATATTTCTGCATATAAAACAAAATTGGGTTTATATGCATTATGAAAAAACAATTGATATTTGGATTTTTGTTATTATAACACGGTTTATGCAAAGATATCATAACCGTCATCCATACAAGCACCCATGTCTTGTACTTTAATGTTTTGCACATTATTGTCAATTTGCACGCGCTCCAATTTGCATGCATCCTCTTTGCCAATAGAACCAAATAATTCTTCAATGCGATCTTTGGCATCAACGCGATCCATGGTCTTTTCCTCCATTTCTTTTACAGCCGACATATCAAGCAACAAACTGAATGCATTGGTGCCATAATAACCGGGTTGTCCACACATCACATTTGCGGATACGCCGCGCATCTGGTCAAATTCACCATGTCTACTGGCGTCCAAAAACATCTCCGTGTGCATCTCATAAGTGCTCTTGGCAATAGGGCCAGTATTATCATTCAAAATGCCTGAGCGATAAATAGGCACCAAATTTTTCGACACAGTCATACGGTCACATAAGACGCTAAGATGATGATAATTCACATAAGCGTCACTGGCTTCCATCACATCCACCATTTCACTAAGTATGTTTTGTCTAACTGCTTCAATGCCAAGCACATTATACATTTCGCGAATATCGTTACTGTAACTGCGAGTGTAATCAATATAGTCCAATGCGAAGATATCAAGAAGATTGGAACCAGTTGTATCAAGCACCCATGCCTCTTTGCGCACATATTTGGCGTCTTCCTTTACAACCATGTCTTTAACAACACGCGGCACAACACTGGTAATTTTATTCACACCACGCAACACAATATTATGTAACAAGGTGTCTTGGAAATTCTTCAACAAATAGATTTCGTCACTTTGGTCCAAGGCCTCGGCATAAACAACGCCGGACTTCTTCTTATTGCGGTTAAACATGGCAGAATTGAGACGAATGCGAAACACCAAATTATTGGAATTCATATCACTGTAAATGCAACTGACTTCATTGCCATGTGTGGTATTGATCGCAAAATAGATGTCATCCATTGTGATATTTTTATCGAGCAAGGCTTCTGCATCCATTTCCATGCGAACAATCCATTTACTGCGCGCAGCATTATCCAATTCATAAATCTCATTGCATTCATTCAACATTTGGTCAAACAACATGAATTGGTCAATTAGTGCTGCATCAGTGTGAATCTTGGTGGCGTGGTCATTAGGGTCAAAACAGATTTCCACGGATTTGACCACATCTACCAATTTTGTGTGTTGAATCATGTTGCAATAATTGGCTGCCTTATCCTTGTCATGTTGGTCTTGAGGACGCAAATAAACGGTGACAGAAGGCTTGTCTGGATTTTTGGTGAGACGCAACAATTCCTCAATGCGTGGCACGCCACGAGTAACATTGGATTTAGAAGCCACGCCGGCAAGATGGAACGTATTCAGGGTGTTATGTACAAACACACCATTATCAGTCATAAAAGTTTGGTCTCCTGGAACAGTAAAATCATACACATAATCATTTTGGTCTGGTCTATATAATGTTATTTCAACAACTTCATCCCAAACAACATTTGAGCATGCTGCTTGTTTTAATAATTCAATTTCATGTTTAATAATGTTTGCATTTTCATGTTCTTCAAATATATTAATATATTTTTGCAAAGTTCTTCTTCCAATAGATTCTTTATTAATCCAACGACCATATGTTCTACTTTGACCTTCAAGTTGCAAGTCTTTTCCGCATTTTGCAATTAATTCACCCAACCCGTTAATTTTATCAATATCATCTGATAAATTATGTGCATTATTACGAGTTGCATAATCTGATAATTGCGTTAATGAATTCAATTTATGTTCAACTGATGACCCAATACAATTTAAATAAACTATGGAATATTTTGAAGAAATTGATAAATGGTGAAGTTCAGAACCTCGTGTATTTGTTGTGTTAATTGATGCAAATATAGCAAAATAATTAAACAACAATGCCATATCTTTAATCAGTTGAAGACTTCTGCTACAAACCCGAATTTGATGATGATTGTTATCATGTTGAAAATTTCCATCTCCATCCATATATGCTTGCAATAGTGAAGCCTTAAATAATTCAGGTGCAGTAAATGCAAAATCTGGCACAGTTTTTACAAATGACCCATTTCCACAAGTTGTTTTCAATAAATCAGCCAATGGTTTGCAAGTAAATCTCATGTCAATAGATAATCCATAATCACCTTGTTTTTCAGATATATATAGTTTTAAACCAAATCGCTCAACAATAAGTTTTACATTTTCTTGAAAAGATGGTTGAATGCTAGATATACAAATTGTATTATAA
>JACCDX010024536.1_pt1 | contig 13373 bp, 11 predicted proteins | sample 7449681 | NCBI WGS metagenome assembly JACCDX01 (sample SAMN15323450, study PRJNA562643) | freshwater metagenome | isolation source: river surface water | place: USA:Blue River Watershed | collected 2017-08-18
GACCAACTGGGCCAGTCATTGGTTGTACACCGACCAACTCGTTAGCGATAACTGTTGGCATAACACGACGGATTACTGGAAGAATCACGCGGTTTAATGTTGCGACGTTGCCGGCAGAAGTAGCACCTGTAGTTGCACTTTCAGCCAAATACTTGCGAGTATTTTCTAAAGTTGCAGCCATGACAGATTTCTTGGTGCCTTGTAGGCCTTCAAGAAGTGCCTCTTTGGTCTCTGCCCAACGGCTTGTTAGTAGTTCTGACATTATATTTTCTCCTAATTAATGTTTTAATCCAGCAAGACGTCTTATGTCAAAGATATTCCCGTCTTGACTGCTACTTACGCTGTTGGTTTCTTTGTTGCCTGTAACTTCTTTTGCCTCTACTAGTGCCTTCTTTGTCTTCTGTGGAGCTTCGCCAGCAATTACTGCTGGTAGGTACTTTTCAAAATTTGATTTTAATTTTGAAGTTTGTACACTCTCAAGTAATTCATTCATGATAGCTTTTTGTGCGTTAGCCAATGGAGCTAGCAATTCGTTCATGATTTCTTGACGCTGTTTACTCTCAGTTAGAGCTTTAACTTCTGCTTCTTTGCTTTCTAGGATTTGTTTTGCTTCGGCTACAGCGTGTTTAGCTTCTGCTACTTCCAAATCTTTCTTGTCTATGACCTTGAGCAATTTAGCTGTTTCTGATTTTTCGCTTAGGTAACTGGTTTGATATTCAGAAGCAAAAGCTTCGAATAATTTACGACCAAAGTCATTGCGACGAGCGGACTCGATGTCTTCTCTTAGTTGACCAATTTCTTTTGCAAGAGTTTGTTCAACTGTTGATTCAACTAACTTAGCCGCACGTTTGATGAATTGTTCTTTCATCTTAGCAAGTTGTTCTTTGCCTTCACGAACCAGGCGTACCTTTGTTTCAGCAATATCTTGCTTGTCTGTATGGAACTCTGCGATTTCTTGAGCCAGAGCCTCAACTACAAATTTTTCAAGTGTTTTAAACTTCTCAGCCATATGTACTTGATCTTCGTGCAGTTCTTTAACTTCTGAAGCTAGAGTGCGAACAACGAATTCCTTCATTTTTTCTGCATCTTTCTTCATTTTAACTGCATACTTTGCCTTAGCTTCTGCAAGCTGGGCGCGATCTTCTACAAACTGAGCAATCTCTTCACTTAATTGATCGGTTAACATACGATCAATTGCTTCGACCATGACTTGTTTGTCATGCTCGTAGCGTTGAGCAAATTCTTCGCGTAGTTGTTGAGTTACTTGGTTACGATTCTCGACAATGCGAGCTTCCCAAGCAGACTCAATAGACTGCTTGATCTCTTCAGAAATCACGTTGTTTTCAAACAGATTTTTTAGTGCATCCAACATGTGATTCTCCTTTTGTTATCGGAGCTTGCTTATTATTCCTAATAAGCTCTCTTTGAGATATTGTTGTGCTTTAGGATCTCCTTTAACCTCTTGCGCTATACGCAATGCACTATAACCACCGCGATTATTCATCAGGTGTTCATAGATCGGTGTAGGGTATGCTCCAGGAGCACTAGGTTGAGCTACCACGTCTACTGTGATAATCTCAAAATCCGACACTTCACCGGAGCCGTCCTCTCGAACGTTTCCGGATCCACGTGAACTAACTCCTAACTTAACGCCACTTTCCAACATGGTCTTTACTAATTGTCCCATTGGTGTTGGAAGGATTTTAAGTTTACCAAAACCGTTAGGGCCATCCATCCACATTTCTGTGATCATATGGCTTACACGGTCAAGGTTAATTCTTAGGTCATCAGGATGATCTACTTCGCCAAGAACCGAATATCCACCAGCAATTTGATCGTTCAGGGTCTTGACAGCCCTGCCAATCTCATTAACAGGATAAACACGCTGATTTTGATTCCTAACGCCGCCTTGAATGCAAATACCCTTCATATAAAGGTTTTTGCCGTCTTGGCCGTCGGACTCAACGACCATTCTTGCTTGATCAAAACTCAGGTTTTCACGAAGATAGTTCATTATCTAACCTTATTTTGCGCGAGACTTAACGCCGTTTAAAAGACTACCGGCACTCTTGTCTGCATTTTCACCAGCGCCTTTCTTCTCTGCGCCGTGTCCTGGTTCTTTCTTAGTAAATGCTGAACCAGCTTTTCCGCCTGGAACATTAATGTTTCCTGCGTTATCTTCTTTTGGGGTTTGATTAATCAAAGAAGAACCTTTGATTTTTCTACCCGCACCAACTTCACCGTCATTAGCTGTGTCATTACGAACGATGTTGCCGGCTGTGCCGCCCATATCATTCTTACCAGCTACTACGCTTTTAGCGTTAGCGCCATTGTCGCCCATTTTTGCTGGAGCAACTTTTTCTACATATTCACGAACGTAGTTAGGATCAAAACTATCCTTCATTTCTTCGTCGTCCATGTCGCCACCCATGTCCATGTCGCTGTGTTCTTCTTCACCAGCTTCGTCGGACATTAATGCTTCAAATTCTGCACGTAGATCATCAAGTGCGTCTTCTAAGTCAACTACTCGATCTTCTAGATCTTCGCCGCCTTCTTCGTCGTCACCCATGTCTTCGCCGCCTTCGGCGTCTACATCGTCAATGAAGTCATCAGTAGCATCGCCACCAATGTCGTCACCTTCGTCTTCGCCTTCTACAAAGCTAAAATCCTCTTCGACTTTTTCTTCGTCTTCGTCGTCTTTATCTTTGGCTTCTTCAACTTTTTCTTCGTCTTCTTCGTCGTCTTCTTCTGCTAGGTCAGCAAAATCTTCAGCTAAGATAGTCTCGTAGATTTCACGAGATTTTTCAACTACTAGTTGATGGAAAAGCTCTTTAGCTTTATCTTGGTCTTCATTAATAAGATGTTCGAGCATCTGCTCGAATTTGCTTCGATCAGTCATGTTGGTCTCCTTTTATGTACAAGGCTGTCAAATATATTTACTTTATATTACAAAAATACCGAGAAAATGGCCGTTTTTTAAGTCTTTTCAGACCAAGTGGTCATTAATCTTGATAATTCTTTATAGGTTATATGTCTAAAGTTTGGAAAATTCCAACCAGTATCATAATAACTGTCTTCAACTACTCTATAAAATTTTATGTTTTTGTTTGTTTTTATCACGTGTTCTGTTTGTCTTTGCCAATTACCATGATATGTAGCAGTGTCTGTTGACTTTTTATAGTTGAAAGAATCGGCATAAACATTGTTAAATTTGCCTTGATCTCCTACATAATCAAAGCCAAAAATAAACACTTCAGATGGTCCGTGACTTGCCGCAAGATGCAGAGCAGTTGGTCCTGAACTCCATCCTAAACTAGGTTGAAAAAATTTAAATCCATTAAATGTTTTGTATTTTGCATTGTTATTAGTCCACACTTCGTGGCTACGCTGATATCCAGTTTTATTGATTTCAATAATCATTTTAGGATCTACAGCAATCAAATAATCAGGTGTAAACTCTCTATAAAGAGCGTTACACCCGTATGTTTTTCCATATTTTTGTAGATCTTGTAGTCTTATATTAAGGCGACTACGGCCATTGCCCAAGACAAAACTTCGCATAAACTATCCTTTTAGACTAGTTATGCGGGCGGGGCTGCTGGTGTTAGATACATTGACTGTATAAATTCTAACTCTTTTTCTTGCTCTAATAGATGTGCTTCGCTGGCTTTACGAAGTTCATTAATTTGTTTTAGAGTTAATCTAGTTTTTCTAGTATCATCTCTTTTCAAAGCTTCAAAATCTCTTTCGGCAGAATAGCGCATGTCTGAAGACACTGCCTTTAAGTCTTTATCTGCATAGAACAATTCACGTAAAATCATAATATAATATTTATGCTGTCGGTGGTGTTCCACCAACTGCGCCTGCGGCTGGTGCGGCTGGCTCGCCGCCTGCTGGTGCTTCAGCTGGTGCAACTTCAGCTGGTGCATTTTCATCTGCTAGTGAGCCAACATCTGCTTCAATGCCTGCTTGGCTTACGCCCACGCCTCGTAGTTCTCCTGAACTATCAGTTGGGATAGGAGAACCTTTTCCGTTTTCTTCGGCCCATAGACGTTCGTTTTCTGCCATTTCTTCATCAGTTAATCCTAAGAATCGTTTTAGAGCAAAACGTTTACTCATAAACGGAACTTGACTCATTGTTTGGAAGGTTGGAGCACGTTGATTATCAAGCTCTGCTTGACGATAGGTAGCAAAGTTTTGTGGTGGTTGAAACTTTAATTCAAACAATGCACTGTCAATATTAACACCTTTATCATACAAATAAAGTTTAAACTCTTGATCAAACACATCTTGCATTAGACTTTGTAGTCGTTGGCAGTAGTTGTTAAATCGTAGTTCTTGAATATATGCTGTGCCAACACGCCCATCGTTATACTGCGCCTGGCTATCGTCTGCACCTGTTGGCAGATAGCTACTCGGAATTCTTAAACCGCGGAATAACTTGTTAGTAAAGTACTTTAAGTCGTCAATCTCGCCAAGGTTTGTTCCTCCTGGCAATGTGTCAACTTTTGAACCTCGTCCTTCAGCTGTTTGAGGGAAGAAGTAATCTTCGTTAATAGATAATGGGTTATAAGCTGAGTCAATAACATTAGTTCCGCCGCCAGTAGCACTTGGAATTCTACGTTGATGAATTTCATTTTTAACTCTTTCAACAAAGCCCATAGCCAAATGGCTTGGCATATTACCTACGTCGATATAAAATACACGGCGTTCCGGCGCACGTTGTACACGATAGATAATAATAGCATCTTCAAGCAATTCTTTTTGTTTGTAAACTTTAAAAACACTTTCTAATAAACTGTTACCAAACGGAAAATTATTATCTAAGCCTTCACTTAAACTTAGATGCACAATATGATCTGCATCTATGGCCAGTTCATCTTGTCCGTTTTGGAATCTGCTTCCTGAGCTAGCTGGGTTAGCTGGATAGGCGCCAACTTGTCCTCTAGCGGCTGCGCCGCCGGCAACATAACTAGTACCTCGATTATTGGTATTTGTTGTGTTTGGATTAATTGCTGTAGTTACTAGATCATGAAAGTTAGGACTTAAATCTCTAATAACATACTGCTCTGGCTCTTTGCCTTCACTTTCGTTGACAATAATCTTAACTAGTTTGCCTGGATCAATGTAATTCCATTTTTTATTTTCAGGATCTCTAATAAAAAATGCATCACCGTATTTGAAAACGTTTCTTACAATTTTAAAAATTCTAGTTTCAAAATTTTGTAGTTTTACCCACTGTTGCAAGTATTCTCTAAGAATAGCAATTTCAGTGTTGGTAGCTTTATTTTTAAAAAATAAGTGAAAAGGTGTTTGATTTTCTCTGTTCTTTTGTGAACAAAATTCTGCAATGATATCTAAAGCCGCATTAACTTCTGAGTCCATGTCCATGGTATCATATTGCAGATATCTTTCTACTCGATTAGGAGCACCAGTGTAAACATCTGGTAAAAATGAGCTGTAGTTTGTTCTTGCTGGTCCTGGATTTGCAGAGGTGCTGCCAATTGGGCTGTATGTACCTGAACTGTTTCCAGTCGGAACCGGAGTAAAATATTTTTTCCAACTCATCGATTATCTCGCATATAAATTTGAACCAGTAGATCTAACTGCTCTTACTTGTTTGTTGCCTAGGTCTTCTGATTGAGCTAGAAGACTTCCCATTAACTTATTTAACGTAGTAAGTTCTCTAACAACGTCATTTATGGTAGCATCTTTGCTGGTCGGTGATGGAGCTCTCGGATCGGCTTTTGGCTCAGCTTTTGGTGCAGGTTTAGGTGCAGTTGTAGTTCTTTCGGCTTCGGTTCTACGTTGCTCTTGTCTAACTCCACCGGGTAATGATGCAGTCTGTGCTCGTAATTGTTTGAAATTAGGCAAGCCAGTCATTGGATCAAATTCAATATTACCTATATCAATCTTTGATGTAGGCATAGTAGATGATACTAGATCTTTAACACCAGCCATTGGTGACTTAGGAGTTTTAACTCCTAGTGCAAGATCGGCATCTCTGTTGAATTTTTCTAAAGATAAAGTGTTTAATCTTGCGGCTTCTATTCTGGCTTCTTCGTGTGTATATTCTCCGCCTGGACCAGTTGCCTTAGTCGGTACATTGCTTACTTTTGGTGCAGTTGACGCACTAGCATTATCGATGTTACTAGAAACTTTTTTAACGGTATCGTTGGAAAAACTTTGTAATTTTCCACCAATGTCAACATAAAAGTCTTCCATCTTTGAACCCATGGGTAGCATGGCTTCAATGGCATCGTCACTCATTCCTTTGACAGATTTGCCAATAATATTTTTTAGATTAACTTCTTCTGTGGCAATTTTTTGAGATTCTGCTAATGCTTCGTTCTTTCTTTCAACTTCTATAGATATACCTGCATCAATACGTTTTTGTAGTTCTTCTTGTTTTTTAGCATAATCTTCTTTTAGTTTTATAGCGTCTTCGTCAGCTTTCATGGCCGCCTGAACTTTTGAAAACTTTCTGTCTTCAACAGCCATACCTTGAACTAGAATTTCTTTTCGTGCGGCCCAATCACTTTCAAATTTCTTTTTAAGAGATTGCATTTCTTCTTCGGCAGCTTTGCTGTCGTCGTTTTGAACTCTACGAGTAGTAGTTTCTCCGCCGGTAATTGATGAACTTATTGATGTGCTTATAGATCTTGCAACATCAGTTAAATTAATTGACGACTGTGATCCTGTTACAGAAGTCTTTGGTATAGAATTTTTTACGGTGTTTACCATAGTTTCTATACCTTGATTCTTTGATCCTAATGCCAGATTCTTAAGTTGATCTTCAGTTAACACAGCTTCTCTACCATGCAATACTGCCATAGTACCGGATCCAAAATTTTCTAACAAGTTACCAGTTTCGCCTAATGATCCAGTCTGTCTTGTACGCACTGGTTGGCCCCCAATAACTAAAGAATCAATTTTATCAGCTGTAATTTTTGCAACGTTACCAGTAATTTGACCTATACTCTTTAATGCATCGGCACCTACAAAGGGTTCTTTTTCGCCAGCTCTTTCCATCCAAGATGGTCTAGTCGATGGGGTAGGGGTCTGTCCAGAACCTTCTTTAAATCCAGCTCCTAGTTGTGCTTCTATAGCCTGTGTAAAATTTTGTTGTCCAGTTACTCTACCTTCTTTGTCTCTAGTAGTAATCACACCACTTAGATATTGATCGGCAAATCTACCTAATGCCGGACCAACTCTAGTGTTCAATGGTTCAATTAATTGTTTAGCTAGAGCCGCTTGAACATCACCTGCACGATTTCCTAATTGAATAACTGCTCGTGTTGCTCCATCTACTTCTTGATACTGTCCTTTATCGTCTTTACGCTGTCCAGACTGTGCTTGTACAATATCATTTTTTGCCGCAACAAGGGCATCTGCTACGCCCTTAGCACCGTTTTGTATCTGTTTCTGAACACCATCGTACATAGTACGGTTAGCAGCCATATTTTCTTGTACTGCCATTGCCGCTGGACCACCAACTGGTCCAGTAGTTGCTAACATTAATTGACCAACATTTCGCTGGTTTCTCATTGTTTCTTCTTGTGCTCTGACACTTGCCGCATTAGCTCGTTCAATATTCCCAGCTGATAATGCTCTTGCTTGTTCAATTGTGGCAAGGGCGGCTTTGCCTTGAAGCGCCGTTTGAAGCCCTGCTTCTTTACTCATTACGTTACCAGTGGCAAAGACTTCTTTAAACATCTGCCCTTGGCCTCTTAACTGAGCTTCGTTATACTGTTTGGCAAAATTTTCTCTTGCTCGAGCTTCGGCTTCTGGACCTTCTTTAATTCCAATGAGTCGCATTTTAGCTTCAACAGCCATGTCAGACTGTGCTTTCTTAGAAGCCTCCATTTGTTCTTCACGAGTCTTGCCAGTGAGCTTGGCCATAAGATCCATTTCTGTAGCCAGTTCAGTAGCAGACTGAATTGCTCGTTTTCTACTAGCTTCGTCATCTCTTAGGCTCGATCTAGAAAACCCTACTTGTAATGCTAGCACTTCGTTTAATTCTTTGTTAGTGTAGCCTAGTTGTTTGAGACTATCAGTTAGTCTACTATCAAACATTTCTTTGCTAAGATTTGCAAATGCTTCTGCACCTCTTACTACGTTACCACCTAATCCTGCAAAGTTTGTAGCACCGGATTTTATAACTTCGCTAAATTCTGCTAGACTCATTCTTGAGCCAGCGGCAGCTACAGTCATGCCTACTACGTCATTGGAAAAACTTGCACCAGTTTTGCTTAAATCTCTAAAAACATCTAAGTTTTGTTCAATACCGTCTTTAAGTTTATCAAAACCATCTTTAGCTACGCCTCCTGCTTTTCCTGCCGCTCCTAGAGCCATGGCTAGAACATCTGTTTTACCTGCGGCTTCAGCAGTTGCTTTGTTAAAAGATGAAAAACTAGGAGCACCAGCCGAACTAGGTGTTGCTAGAGATTGATTACTTCTTAGCAGTTTTTTTAACTGCTCATCGGTCATTTGTACGACTGGTTGTCCTGTACCGTTTGCCATTTAATATTTTCCTAGAAATCTGCGTATATAAATACCCGTATAATATATTTATCGGGACTAAAACATGTCAAATAATCCATTACAAAAGTATTTTAGACAACCAAAAATCTACATTACTTTACCAAGCAAAGGTCTATACTACGAGCGCGGTGCTCTTGGAGGAGACTATAATAATGTACCAGTGTTTGCTATGACTGGTATGGATGAGATTATTTTTAAAACTCCCGATGCACTGTTTAACGGTCAGGCAGTAACCAAAGTTATTGAAAGTTGCTGTCCATACATTCTCAACGCTAACAAAATGCCTAGTTTAGACATTGATGCACTCATGATTGCCATTAGAATTGCAACATTTGGTAACAAGATGACTGTTGAACAAACCTGCAAGAATTGCGGTGAAGAAAATCAATTTGACATTGATTTAAGTGCGTTACTTGATCACTTTAGAGATATGACATTTGCTAGCAATGTGCAGATTAACGAAGAACTTAGTTTAAAAATTAGACCGTTGAGCTATGAAGAAATGACTGCTGTGTCTACAGAAAACTTTAAACTACAAAAAATGTTGTATCAAGCATCTGAATTAGAAGATGATGCTAGACAACAACAACTCGATAGTATCTATAAACAACTTGCAGATCTACAAGTAGAACTGTTCTTGATGAGCATTGAATCTGTGCAAGTTCCAGGTCAACTAGTTTCTGATAAAAATGCCATACGTGAATGGTTAGTTAATGCTGATCGTGAAGTATATCAGCAAATCAAAACTAAACTAGAAGAAAATAAAGATTCATGGAGTATTCCAAAACAACATGTCAAATGCAGTAATTGTAGCACAGACGATGATGTTCAAATTACTATGGATCAGGCAAATTTTTTCGTCTAAGGTTGTTGAGATTATCGAACTCTGACATCGAGACGTATGTCAACAACCTAGAACTTCAAATTAAAGGTATTAAGGACGAAATCTTTAGACTTGCATGGTACATGCGAGGCGGCGTTTCTAGCGAAGATCTATTTCATAGATACTCATATGAAGATAGAAATCTTCTCAATGAGTTAATTAAAGATAATATTGAAGCTACTAAGAAGAGTGGCTTGCCACTAATTTAACGTGGAATGCCTGCTAGAGGATCTGGCTCTCCAGCGGCTTTGGCACGTTGTATTGCGGCTTTTACACGTATGTTAGATTCAATACCCGGAAGTAATTTTCCGTTAATATCAGTGACCCTAACACCACCAACAAATTTAGAATTTGCTTCTATTTCTTTTTCTTTGGCTGCGGCGGCTTGGTCTGCCGCATCACGTTGTGCGGCTTTAGCAGGGTCTTTTTTAGCTAAATCTTGTTTAGCTGTTTCTTTACCTTTTTCGGCTCTTTCGTAATAGTTAGTTAGTGAGCTAAAAGCACCTTCCGGTATCTTACCCATACCCTTAACAATACCTAATAGGAATGTGTTTGCTATCCAATCTTTTCCAGCATCGCTGCCTATCCACCATTGGAACCAAATAAAGAATCCTTCGGTAGCTAAAACAGCAGCCAACGATGCTCCGCCGGTTACTATAGCACCAGCACCACCAACAATATATCTTAAAATTCTAACAAACCAAGTGACCATTTTAGCATTAGTTACTAGTCGTCGAGTAACTGGAACTAGCACTTGGGCTAAAAAGATACCATATAAAAATTCTCTGAGAGATTCTAATTGTTCTTTACTAATATCACCAGCTTCGTATTCATCTTCAACTTTTTCTAAATCTATTAATAATTCAAGTATGCTTCCAGCAATTCCAATAACTTGCATAGTTCTAGAAAGCAAAATTCCATATTTGCCTTTCCATACTTGATCTATTCTAGCTTTTCTAGTAGCGTCGATTTGACGCTTTTTCTGAATGTCTTTCCAAATTTTAGCAATATCTTGACCAGGTGATGATTGTTTTGTTCCACTAGGTGCGACTGTTTGTCTTTTTCCAGTGATACCAACCTTTTTACCAGGAGTAGCAGGTGCAGACGGAGTGCTAGTAGGCGCTGGTGTAGGAGCCGCAGTTTGTGGAATAATAATACCACTAGGCGTGGTCGTAGTAGGTCCTATGTTAGGTGCTTCAGAAAGTAGTTCGTAGATTCTCATTTAGAATTCTCTGTTATTCTTTATTTATTAGTTAGTGAGCTTGCGCTCACTAAGTTTTTCGCTATCGCTCAAACTTATTTTCTTCTTTTATCTAATAATGATTAATGCGAAGCATTTAAATATTATCTAGATTCATCAGTCACAATTGCCCGTTTGCACGGGCAAAATAAAAAGAAGAACATTATCTGAGTTCTTACAGTCACTAGCGTTAAAGCATTACAGAGGCGGTTGTCCGGTACCTCGAGCTTAGTTATTTGTGCTTTCGCACACAACGGCGGCCTACAAATATACGCTAACATATTTGTAAACGTGTGGTTTTAACCACTCATTTTGCCCATGTTATTCCTTTTCAAACAATCAAATCGCAGGTCTTAGAAGCGATCCTCATCCTTTCGGGTAGTGATTGAGCACTCTTAACGGCGAGAGTTTTCCTTACCCTGCGACATCACCAGGGGTTTGGGCGCACGAAATTAGCCTGCGCTGAGCATTAACCGTTTAATTGCTTGCCTTTGATATGTGAGCCGTGTACGCGAACTTGAATATGTCCGTTGTAGTAATCGTCAGATTCAAGTACTCGTCTTGAGAATTGTTCTCTTGCCTCGATGTATGAGCATTCAGCCTTAGATGTGCAGTAGTAGAGTATTTCTCTAGTGAAGTTTTCTGCGCCTAGTTGTTCTACGTCTTTGTTTAATTGGTCGTTACTGCCATAGTATTCACGCCAGTCAGAATCAATTTTAGATCTAATCTTCTTTTTCTTCTTGTTGCCGTTTTTGAGCTTTACAGTTTTGTAAGTTGTTTTTGCGAATTTAGCTAATTTTTTGCCTATATATTTGCGACCAGTAATGTTATTAGTGATGATGTAGACGAAGCCAATACATTCTTCGGGTAAGGTTTCGACTAATACATTTTGATAATACCATGACATGCACTTAGTTAGTGTTGTTGCCTTGATCAGCCTTTCGTTTTTGAGCTAGTTGTTCTTTTAATTTTGCTTCTTTGTATTTGGGACTTTTTAATTTTGGTTTTTCTTCTCTAATTGCCTGAATTTGTTTTCTGCGCTCATGCGCTAGTTTTCTCATTTCTAACAGTTGATATCTTGCCCTCATGCCGGCCGCGTGTGTTCTATGCATTTCCCAATCTTGATGTGCATTGAAATATGCTCGAACAGCGGCCATTAAGGCTTCGTGGATATCTTGTGTGTCCTTCATTCTATAATTTCTAAATCATTAGAATAAGATGTAAATCCATTTTCTTTAATAACTTTAAGAACATTGTTAACACGACCAATTAGTTCATCTTTATGACTGATTAGGTAAATGTTTTTGTTGCGTTCTCTACTCATCTTTTTAAGAACTCCAAGTGCATTTTCAACACCAGACGCATCAAGACCGTTGTCAATAAGTTCGTCAATGAACAACAAATTGATATTTTGATACAGACTTTCCCATACATCTCTAAACGACCAAGATAAACCAAGAATAAGTCTATTACGTTCACCTCGACTTAGATTGTCAAAATCTAAATCCTGTCCTAGCTGTGTAATTTCCACACTAAGGTCATTTAAGAAAGTTACCTGGTGAGGTAATCCCATCTTATCAAGATAGTAGGTTAATCGGTTATTCAAATAAGCTAGATTTTGATCAATGATCTTTTTACGAATAAAGCTGTCTTTGTTAGTTAATAATTTTAGCAAGAACTCTTGATGATCTTTTAAAGTTGTCAAATCATTAACAGTGTCCCAATTGATTTCTTGAATAGCAGTATGTTTAAGTTCGTCAATCTGTTCTTGATAAGGATCAACTTCTTGCTGTCTAATTGCCAAAGCATTTTCTAAACTAGTCAAGTTATTTTGATGTTTTAATGCTTCTTCAAGTGTGTCATAGTAAGTCTGCGGCCTTCCGTTGATATCGCCTATCTCTTCTAATTCCTGCATGACTGTAGCATAACTGTCACTGACACTTTTTAAATAAGTGACAGCATCGTCGTAATTCTTTTCAGCACTGGCACTCATTTCTTCGTGAGTGTGCGTGTGCAATCCTTGCTTACAAGCCGGACAAGTTTTATTTTTTAATTGCTCTACTTCAGTCTCGTATTTTTTAACCTGTTTGTCAGCATTGATTACAGCAGTTTCTAAAGTGGCTTTTTCTTTGTTTAGGCTTTTAATCTTGCCACTTAACTCGTCATAACTTTTAAGTTTAGCGTGTTGTTGTAATTCTCGTTCAATGTCTACTGCCTGTAATTCTAAGATACTTCGAGCAATCTTTTCGCAGTCATCTTGTTGCTGTTTAATCCATGCACGTTGACGATTTTCAAGACCATTAATACTCTGTTCAATCTTCTCGTTTGATTTCTTAGCCGCTTCAATATTTGCATTTTCTTGCTGAATTTGCTCTTTTACAACTCGTACCTGTTCTTTAAGACCTTCAGCTTTTTCCGATAGCAAAGTAATGCCCAGCAGTTGTTCAATGATATCTCGCTGTTCATTAGATTTCATACTAAGGAAAGGCTCTGTATAGGTATTAAGAGCTAAAATGTGTTTAAACATATCATGGCTTATACCCAACAGATCGTCAAGATCTTTTTGCGTCTCACGCATATCGCCTTGACTTTCATCTGCTTCCTCTGCACCTTGTTCTTGATCATTGATAAAGAACTTCATCACAGTAGGCTTGCGACCTCTTTCAATTCTGTATTCAGTTCCATCTTTCTCAAAAGACAATGTTA
>JACCDX010579620.1_pt1 | contig 13373 bp, 12 predicted proteins | sample 7449681 | NCBI WGS metagenome assembly JACCDX01 (sample SAMN15323450, study PRJNA562643) | freshwater metagenome | isolation source: river surface water | place: USA:Blue River Watershed | collected 2017-08-18
AAGCTTTTGCGCAGGTCCTTCAGTTCAAGGGCGTAGGTCATGTGATCAGGGCCTCCCTGCGCTTGATCTCCTTCTCGATGTCTTCCTGGATCTCGTCCCACTGGCGCACGAAGACGCGCCGCGCCAGTTCGAACAGACCCAGCCCGGTGAGCATGACGAAGGCGGAGCCAAACCAGCTGTTGAGGCCGGTCGCATCCAGCGGGATCCCCATGAAACTCACCGCCGGCCCCAGGGCCGCATTGAGCTTGAGGTGGTAGACCATCTCGATCATCGCCGCGGCGCCCAGCAGGGTGACCAGCGCGGTCACGCCCAGGGCGAGGTAGCTGACCCACAGTTCCCGCAGACGCCCGAAGGACGCCACGCGCAGGTTCATCATGATCAGGCTGGCGATACCGCCGGGTGCATACATCACCATGAAGAGGAATACCAGGCCCAGGTACAGAAGCCAGGCCTTGGTCAACTCGGACAGCAGCACGAAGGCCAGCACCATCAGCACGCCGCCGATGATGGGACCGAAGAAGAAGGTGGCGCCGCCCAGGAACGTGAACAACAGGTAAGCGCCGGAACGCGGACCGCCCACCACCTCGGAGGTGACGATCTCGAAATTCAGCGCCGCCAGGCCACCTGCCGTCCCCGCGAAGAAGGCCGCGATGATGAAGGCGATGTAGCGCACCACCTGCGTGTCGTAGCCCACGAACTCCACACGCTCGGGGTTGTCACGCACCGCATTGAGCATGCGCCCCAGCGGCGTGCGGGTGAAGGCGAACATCAGCGCCGTGCACACGAAGGTGTAGAGGGCGATCAGGTAATACAGCTGGATCTGCGGCCCGAAGGTGATGCCCCAGGGCTTGGCGCCCGTCACGCGGTTGCCCGAAATGCCGCCTTCGCCGCCGAAGAACTCCGGGAACATCAGCGCCGAGGCCCAGACCAGCTCGCCCACGCCCAGGGTGATCATGGCAAAGGTGGTGGCCGATTTCTTGGTGGTGACCCACCCGAACACCACCGCGAACAGCATCGCCGAGACGCCGCCGACGATGGGCAGCAGGCTGACCGGTATCGGCAGCTGCCCCTTGCTCACGAGGTTCAGGGTATGGATGGTGAGGAAGGCCCCCATGCCTGAATACACCGCATGCCCGAAACTGAGCATGCCGCCCTGCCCCAGCAGCATGTTGTAGGACAGGCAGACGATGATGGCAATGCCCATCTGACTGAGCATCGTGTGCGCCAGCGAGCTGGTGAACAGCATGGGCGCCACCCCGAGCAGCAGCGCGAACAGGCCCCAGATGATCCAGCGCCCGACGTTGTACGGCTTGAACTCGTAGTAAGCGGCCGCCATCGCGTCAGCCCTCCCGCGTGCCCAGGAGACCCCGGGGCCGGAAGATCAGGATCAGGACCAGGAAGACATACGGCAGCACCGGAGCGATCTGGCTCACCTTGAGCTTCCACAGCGCATAGCCGAAGGTCTGGGGCGTGACCTCCCAGCCCACAAACTTCAGGGCGCCCAGGAGGGAGGCATCGATGCCGACGGCAAAGGTCTGCAAGGTCCCGATCAGCAGCGAGGCGATGAAGGCACCCGACAGGGAACCCATGCCACCCACCACCACCACCACGAAGATCACCGAGCCGACCGTCGCCGCCATCCCGGGTTCGGTGACGAAGGCATTGCCCCCGATCACCCCGGCCAGGCCAGCCAGCGCCGCGCCCCCGCCAAAGACTCCCATGAACACCCGCGGCACGTTATGTCCCAGTGCCTCCACCGTCTCGGGGTGCGTGAGGGCGGCCTGGATCACCAGGCCCACACGGGTGCGTGTCAGCAGCAACCACAGGGCCAGCAGCATCAGCAGGGCCACGGCCATCATGAAGCCGCGGTACATCGGGAACTGCGTGCCATACAGCGTGAACAGCGGCCCGCTCAATTCGGCCGGGACGCGGTAATCCACCGAGCTGGTGCCCCACACCAGCTGCACCATCTCCAGCACGATGAAGGACAGGCCGAACGTGATCAGGAGTTCCGGCACATGGCCGTACTGGTGGACGCGCCGCAGGCAGTACCTCTCGAACAGGGCCCCCAGCACCGCCACCACCAGCGGCGCCAGCACCAGGGCCGCCCAGAACCCCACCCATTGCGTGATGCTGTACGCGAAGTACGCGCCCAGCATGTAGAAGCTCGCGTGGGCGAAATTGAGCACCCCCATCATGCTGAAGATCAGCGTGAGGCCGGCACTGAGCATGAACAGCAGCAGCCCGTAGCTGAGGCCATTCAGGAGCGAGATCGTGAAGAATTCCATGCGTCAGACAAGGCTCGCCGCGCACGAGGCGCGGCGGGTTCAGGCACAGGGCCGGAGGGTGGCGGGACGCCCCGGCGTCCCCCGGGGCATCAGCCCGGACGCTTCATCTGGCAGCTGGTGGGCGTGCTGGACACATAGGGGTCCATCTGCTTGACCGGCACGAAGGTGAAGCCGGTGTTCTCCACGCTGTACTCGCCCTTCTTGGCCTTCTGCCAGCGCGTGATGAACATGGACTGCTGCAGCTGATGGTCCGAATCGCGCATGGTCACGTCTCCGGCGAAGCTCTTGACGGACAGCTTTTCCATCGCCTTGGCCACCTGCACCGGGTTGGTGGACTTGGCCTTGGCCATCGCCGCTCCCAGCAGCTGCACGCCGTTGTAGGTGGCGTAGGTGTAGTAGTCGTCGTTGAACTTCTTCTTGAAGTCGGCCGTCATCTGGCCCAGCTCGCCGGTGTGATTGGCATGGCCGTAGGCCACCACATAGACCTCGCCCTCGCCGCCCGAGGCCAGCGCGGTGGGCGTGCCGGTCACCTGGGCGTAGTAGGTGTACATCGGGATCTTCAGGCCGGCATCGTTCAGGGCCTTCACCAGCAGGGTCAGGTCCTGGCCCCAGTTGCCGGTGACCAGGGCGTCCGCCCCCGACTGCTTGATCTTGGCCACGTAGGGCGCGAAGTCCTTGACCTGCCCGATGGGGTGCAGGTCTTCGCCCACGATCTTCACGTCCGGGCGCTTGCGGTTGATGGCGTCCTTGAAGAACTTGGCAACCTGCTGGCCGTGCGAGTAGTTCTGGTTGATCAGGTAGACGTTCTTGATCTTGGGCTGGTCCTTCATGAAGGAGGTCAGGGCCTCCATCTTCATGGAGGTGTCCGCATCCAGGCGGAAGTGCCAGTAGTCGCAGCGCTCGTTGGTCATCGCCGGGTCGACCGCGGCGTAGTTCAGGTAGATGATCTCCTTGCCCGGGTTGCGCTCGTTGTGCTTGGACACGGCATCCAGGATGGCCAGGCCCGCGCCGGAGCCGTTGCCTTGGGTCACGTAGCGAAAGCCCTGGTCGATCGCGGCCTTCAGGGTGTTCAGGCTCTCCTGCGGCGAGCCCTTGTTGTCAAACCCCACCACCTCGAACTTCACGCCCGCCGGGTTCTTGGCGCCCGAGAAACGCTCCGCGGCGAACTGCCAGCTTTTCAGCTGGTTCTGGCCCACGTTGGCAAACGGGCCCGAGAGGGGGTCCATGAAGGCGATGCGCACGGTCTCGCCTTTTTGGGCGAGGGCCACGCCGGAAACGGCGACCAGGGCGGACAGGGCAACGGTTTTCAGGGCGAAGTTCAAGGCGCGACTCCTATGCGAAGGTTTGCTGATGGGGCGCAGGGTACAAGTTTCGTGAAGGCGTCCACTCAGGGAAGTCCCCTAAGTAGGGTCTTTCCGTGGGGTCTGCAACGCGCCGGTGCGTTGCAGGTCGCCGCCCTCAAACCCCAGGCAGCTTGTAACCCGTCAACTGCTCCCGCAGCCGAGTCTTGAGCATCTTCCCCGTCGCCCCCAGCGGAATCGCCTCGACGAACACCACATCGTCCGGGATCTGCCACTTGGCGGTCTTGCCCTCGTAAAAGCCCAGAAGCTCCTCGCGGGTGACCTCCGTCCCGGGCTTCTTGACCACCGCCAAGATCGGCCGCTCGTCCCACTTCGGGTGCGGCATCCCCACGCAGGCCGCCATGGCCACCGCCGGGTGCGCCATCGCGATGTTCTCGATGTCGATGGAGGAAATCCACTCGCCGCCGGACTTGATCACGTCCTTGCTGCGGTCGGTGATCTGCATGTAACCGTCGCTGTCAATGGTGGCCACGTCGCCGGTCGGGAACCAGCCCTCGTGCAGGGGGTCGCCCCCCTCGCCCTTGAAGTACTCGCGCACCACCCAGGGCCCGCGCACCTGCAGGTCGCCGAAGGTGCTGCCGTCCCAGGGCAGCGCCTGGCCGTCGTCGCCCACGATGCGCATGTCCACGCCGTAGATGGCGCGCCCCTGCTTCAGGCGCACCTTCATCTGCTCGGACTCGGACATCGACAGGTGCTTGTTCTTCAGGGTGCACAGGGTGCCCAGCGGGCTCATCTCGGTCATGCCCCAGGCGTGCAGCACCTCCACACCGTACTGCTCGCGGAAGGCGGTGATCATGGCCGGCGGACAGGCCGAGCCGCCGATCACGGTGCGGTTCAGCGTGGAAAAACGCAGCTTGTTGGGCCCCATGTGCCCCAGCAGCATCTGCCACACGGTGGGCACACCCGCCGCATAGGTCACCTTCTCGGCCTCGATCAGCTCGTAGACCGACTTGCCGTCCAGGGCGCCGCCCGGGAACACCAGCTTGCAGCCGGTCAGCGCCGCCGAGTACGGAATGCCCCAGGCATTGACGTGGAACATCGGCACCACCGGGAGCACCGAGTCACGGGCCGACAGGCCCATCACGTCGGGCAGGGCCGCTGCATAGGCGTGCAGCAAGGTGGAACGGTGGCTGTACAAGGCACCCTTGGGGTTGCCCGTGGTGCCGCTCGTGTAGCACATGCTGGAGGCCGAGTTCTCGTCGAACTGCGGCCAGTCGTACGTGGTGGGATACCGGGCAATCCAGTCCTCGTAGGCCACGAGATTGGGAATGCCGCTGTCGGCGGGCAGCGCCTGGCCGTCGCACAGCATCACGTACTGGCGGATGGTGGGGCAGCGCGCGTGCACCGCCTGCACCAGCGGAAGGAAGGTGGCGTCAAAACACAGCACCCGGTCCTCGGCGTGGTTCGCGATCCAGACCACCTGGTCCGGGTGCAGGCGCGGGTTGAGCGTGTGCAGCACCCGCCCCGACCCCGACACCCCGAAATACAGCTCCAGGTGCCGGTAGCCGTTCCAGGCCAGCGTCGCCACGCGGTCCGAGAAGTCAAGCTTCAGGGCGTCCAGGGCGTGAGCCACCTGCCGCGAGCGCCGGCCCGCGTCGGCCCAGGTATAGCGGTGGATGTCGCCCTCGACGCGACGGGACACGATTTCAGTATCGCCGTGGTGGCGCTCTGCGAAGGTGACCAGGGATGAAATCAGCAGGGGTTGGCCTTGCATCAAACCGAGCACGGGAATCTCCTTGTGTCATGGGACAGTCAATGCGAGCCAGTATGGCGCAGCCAGGAACGGTGTCGCCACGGAGGAAACCCCTCATGGGGCCGCGGGCGGGCCAGCTGCGGGACAATCGAGGGATGACTCCCTGGACGAACGCGCCCGCACTCCCTCCCGGGGCGGGCGCCGCACCCCCGTCCGCCCTGCCGGGCGCCGACCTCGGCCTGCGCTGGAACCACCGCTTCGCCCAGCTGGGACCGGCGTTCTACACCGAGCTGGCCGCGACCCCGCTGCCCGCCCCGCACCTGGTCGGCCTGAGCGAACGCCTGGCCCGCCAGCTCGGGCTGGACCCGGCGCAGCTGGCGACCCCGCAGGCCGTGGCGGCCCTCACCGGCAGCGGGGTGCTGGCCGGCGCGCGCCCCCTGGCCAGCGTCTACAGCGGCCACCAGTTCGGAGTCTGGGCCGGCCAGCTGGGGGACGGAAGGGCCTTGCTGCTCGGCGAAGCGGACACCTCCGACGGCGCCCAGGAGATCCAGCTCAAAGGCGCCGGCCGCACCCCCTACTCCCGCATGGGCGATGGCCGCGCGGTGCTGCGTTCCAGCATCCGTGAATTCCTGTGCTCCGAGGCGATGGCGGGCCTGGGCATACCCACCAGCCGGGCCCTGGCCGTGACGGGCTCGCCCGCCCCGGTACTCCGCGAGGAGGTGGAAACCGCCGCCGTGGTCACCCGCGTGGCTCCCAGCTTCATCCGCTTCGGCCATTTCGAACATTTCGCGGCGAACGGCCAGACGCAGGAACTCGGGCAATTGGCCGACTACGTGATCGACCGGTTCTATCCCCAGTGCCGCGACGGCGAAGCCCGCGAGCGACTCGGGGGCAGCGCCGTGGCCGCCTTCCTCGAACAGGTCAGCGAGCGCACCGCCGCCCTGGTGGCCCAGTGGCAGGCGGTCGGCTTCTGCCACGGGGTCATGAACACCGACAACATGAGCATCCTGGGCCTGACCCTGGACTACGGCCCCTTCCAGTTCATGGACGGCTTTGATCCCGGCCACATCTGCAACCACAGCGACAGCGGCGGGCGCTACGCCTACCACCGCCAGCCCAACGTCGCCTACTGGAACCTGCATGCCCTGGCCCAGGCCCTGCTGCCCTTGATCAACGACCAGGAGGTGACGCTGGCCGCCCTCCAGTCCTACCCGCGCGTCTTTCCGCAGGCGCTGCAGGCGCGCATGCAGGCCAAGCTGGGGCTGACCGCTGTCCACGAGGACGACCGCACGCTGATCGACGACATCCTCAAGCTCATGGCCGCCGGCCGGGTGGACTATCCCCTGTTCTGGCGCCGCCTGTCCGAGCACGTGGCGGGCGGCTCGCCCGAACCGGTGCGGGACCTCTTTGCCGACCGCGAGGCCCTGGACGCCTGGCTGCGACGCTACGCGGCGCGGCGCGCCCGGGACGCCGATGGCGGCGTCGGTGCGGGTGCGCGGATGCGGGCCGTCAACCCGAAATACGTGCTGCGCAACCACCTGGGCGAACTGGCGATCCGCCAGGCGAAGGCGGGTGATTTCTCCGGCGTGTCCCGGCTGCTGGCGCTGCTGCAGGATCCGTTTGACGACCACCCCCTGGCCCACGAAGACGACGCCGGCCTGCCCCCCGACTGGGCCACCTCCATCGAAATCAGCTGCTCCTCATGACCTACCCGATCCAGAAAACCGACGACGAGTGGCGCGCCCTGCTGGCGGCCAAGGGGGCCGAACCGCGCGCCTTCGACATCACCCGGCGCGCCGCGACCGAGCGGCCCTACACCGGCAAGTACGAGCAGGTCTGGGCCGATGGGCGCTACCACTGCATCTGCTGCGGCAACCTCTTGTTCGACGCCCGCAGCAAGTTCGACGCGGGCTGCGGCTGGCCCAGCTTCTCCCAGGCGGTACCCGGCGCGATCCGTGAACACACCGATACCAGCCACGGCATGGTGCGCGTGGAGACGGTCTGTGCACAATGCGGTGCGCACCTGGGCCATGTCTTTCCCGACGGCCCGGCGCCCACCGGGCTGCGCTATTGCATGAACTCCGCCTCGCTCGAATTCACCTCCCCGCCATGAAACTTCTCTTCGACTTCCTGCCCGGGGTCCTGTTCCTCATCGCGCTGTTCCTGTTTGACATCTACACCGCGACCGCCGTGATCATCGTGGCCATGGTGCTGCAGGTCGGCCTCATGCTGGCGATGCGCAAGGCCGTCAGCGGCATGCAGTGGTTCACCCTGGGGGTGGTGCTGGTGTTCGGCGGTGCCACGCTCATCTCCCACGATCCGCTGTTCCTCCTGTTCAAGCCCACGGCGATCAACTGGCTGTTCGCCGCCCTCCTGCTGGCCGGACCGCCGGTGTTCAAGAAGAACTTCGTGCGCGTGCTGATGGGGGAACACATGACCGCGCCCGACAAGGTCTGGTCGCAGCTGAATCTGGCGTGGGCGGCGTTCCTGATCCTCCTGGGGGTGCTCAATCTCGCCGTGGTCTTCAACACGGCGACCACCACCCCGCTGGGAGCAATGTCCAGCCTGTTTTGCACCACGTCCTGCACCTTCACGGAAAAATCCTGGGGCCTGTTCAAGGTGTTCGGCCTGACCGGGCTGGTGGTGGCGTTTTCCATCGCCCAGGCCATGGTCCTGTCCAAGTACATGAACGCCCAGGACGACACGCCCGCGGACGGGGCGTCCAAGCCGTGAGCACCGGCATCACCGCCGCCGCCGTCCACGCACGGTTGACCGACGTCCTGCAGCCCACGCGTCTGGAGGTGCTGGACGAGAGCGCTGCCCACGCCGGTCATGCCGGCAGCGATGGCACGGGCTCGGGCACCCATTTCAGGGTGCGCATTGCCGCCCCCGCCCTGGCGGGCAGGAACCGCGTCGCCCAGCATCGCCTTGTGTATGATGCGCTGCACGATTTTCTCCAGCGGGGGCTGCATGCCCTGGCCATCGAGATCGTCTGACCCCTCTTCGCGGATTCGTTAGGAACCAAGCCCCCATGAAAAAGCACCTCCTTGCTGCCGTTGCGGCGGCCGCCTTCTGTGCCGCCCTGCCGGCCCTGGCCCAGAACATCGCCATCGTCAACGGCAAGCCGGTGCCCAAGTCGCGCGCCGACGCCCTGGCCGCCCAGGTGGCCAAGAGCGGCCGCCCGGTCACCCCCGAGCTGAGCGCCCAGATCAAGGACGAGGTCATTGCCCGCGAGATCTTCATGCAGGAAGCCGCCCGCCGCGGCCTGGAGGGCAGCGACGACTTCAAGACCCAGATGGAACTGGCCCGCCAGACCATCCTGATCCGCGAACTGTTCTCGGACTTCCAGGCCAAGAACCCCGTCACCGACGCCGACGCCAAGGCCGAATACGACAAGTTCGTCGCGGCCAATGCCGGCAAGGAATACCGTGCCCGCCACATCCTGGTGGCCAAGGAGGAAGAGGCCAAGGCCATCATCGCCAGCCTCAAGAAGGGCGCCAAGTTCGAGGACCTCGCCAAGAAGCAGTCCAAGGACCCCGGATCGGGCGCCAACGGCGGCGACCTGGACTGGGCCAATGCCAAGAGCTACGTGCCCGAGTTCTCCGAGGCGATGGTCAAGCTGTCCAAGGGCCAGACGACCCAGGCACCGGTCAAGAGCCAGTTCGGCTTCCATGTGATCCGCCTGGACGACGTGCGCGAGGCCCAGATGCCCAAGTTCGAAGAGGTCAAGGCCCAGATCCAGCAGCAGATGCAGCAGGAGCGCCTGTCCAAGTTCCAGGACGAGCTTCGCACCAAGGCCAAGGTCGAATAAGTCCGGCCCGGCACCTGCCCCGAAGCGGCCTGCGGGCCGCTTTTTTCATGCCCGGCCCGGGGCGGGATAATCACGCCCCATGCTCGCCCCCCACCAGCTTGAACTGCTCGCCCCCGCGCGGGACGCCGACATCGGCATCGAAGCCGTGAACCATGGCGCGGACGCCGTGTACATCGGCGGTCCGGGCTTTGGTGCGCGCGCCTCGGCGGGCAACCGCGTTCAGGACATCGAGCGCCTCGTCAAGCATGCACACCGCTTCGGCACCCGCATCTTCATCACCCTCAACACCATCCTGCGCGATGACGAGCTCGAGCCCGCGCGGCGCATGGCCTGGGACGTGTACCACGCCGGGGCGGACGCCCTGATCGTGCAGGACATGGGCCTGCTCGAGATCGACCTGCCGCCGATCCAGCTGCATGCCAGCACCCAGTCCGACATCCGCACGCCGGACAAGGCGCGCTTCCTGCAGGACGCGGGCTTCTCGCAGCTGGTACTCGCCCGGGAGCTGACGCTGGAGCAGATCCGCGAGGTCGGTGCCGCGCTGGACCCGCAGCGCAGCGTGATGGAGTTCTTCGTGCACGGCGCCCTGTGCGTGGCCTACAGCGGCCAGTGCTTCATCTCGCATGCCCACACTGGCCGCAGCGCCAACCGGGGCGACTGCTCGCAGGCCTGCCGCCTTCCGTACCAGGTGCTGGACGCCCAGGGGCGCTTCATCGCGCACGACCAGCACGTGCTGTCCATGAAGGACAACAACCAGAGTGCCAACCTGGCCGCTCTGGTGGACGCCGGCATCCGCAGCTTCAAGATCGAGGGCCGCTACAAGGACATGGGCTATGTGAAGAACATCACCGCCCACTACCGCAAGCTGCTGGATGAACTGATCGAGGCCCGAGAGGGCAGCCACCAGCCCTACGCCCGCGCCTCCAGCGGCCGCACGCGTTTGTTCTTCACGCCGGACCCGAACCAGAACTTCAACCGCGAGTTCACCGACTACTTCGTCAACGGCCGCCAGGACGACATCGGCGCCTTCGACTCGCCCAAGAACCCGGGCCAGGCCGTCGCCTGGGTCACGCGGGTGCAGCCCCAGGAGGGCTGGATCGAGCTCGAATGCGACGACCCGGCCACTGAACTGCACAATGGCGACGGCCTGTGCTACTTCGACCTGCAGAAGGAACTGGTGGGCGTGGCCCTCAACCGGGCCGAGGCCACGAAGCAGGCCGGTCTGTGGCGCGTCTTCCCCAAGGACCCGATCGCGGGGATGCGGGACCTGCGCAAAGGCACCCGCATCAACCGCAACCGCGACATGCGCTGGGTGCGCCAGCTGGAAAAGAAATCCAGCGAACGGCGCATCGGCCTGTGGGCCGAGCTGTCCGAGACGCCCGAAGGCTTCGCGCTCACGCTCACCGACGAAGATGGCCATGTCGGCCGCTGCGCCCTGCCCCACCCCAAGGAAGCCGCGCGCGATGCCGCCCGCCAGGAGGCGCAGCTGCGCGAGCAGATCGGCCGGTTCGGCACCACCGACTTCGAGGCCCTGGACATCCGCCTGTCGCTGTCCGGCCCCTGGTTCCTGCCTGCCTCGTTCCTGAACACGCTGCGCCGGGATACCGTCGACGCGCTCGTGGCGGCCCGCGAGGCCGCCTGGCAACGCCCCCCGCGCGCCCGGCCCGTCGAGCCGCCCACCCCGTATCCCGAGGACACGCTGACCTATCTCGCCAACGTCTTCAACCAGAAGGCGCGGGACTTCTATGCCCGGCACGGCGTGAAGGTGATCGATGCCGCCTACGAAAGCCATGAGGAGGAAGGCGAGGTCTCCCTCATGATCACCAAGCACTGCGTGCGCTGGAGCATGAGCCTGTGCCCCAAGCAGGCCAAGGGCGTGACCGGCGTGCAGGGCACGGTGCGGGCCGAGCCATTGCAGCTGGTGAACGGGAAGGAGAAGCTGACCCTGCGCTTTGACTGCAAGCCGTGCGAGATGCACGTGGTCGGCAGGATGAAGAAGTCAGTGATGAACCAGCGCGCCCGCGAGATGAGCGAGATGCCGCTGCAGTTCTACCGCACGCGGCCCGCTGCGGTCAGACCGGGGTGAGGCTTTCGCCCGGGCGCCATTCGAAGCAGCCCCGGTACGCATGCCAGGTCGCATGCCCCAGCCAGGGCCCGACCACCAGCAGTCCCAGCGACACGGGCAGCCAGAGCGCCGCCAAGACCAGCGCCAGGATCAACGTCCCCCAGACCAGGAGCGCCAGGGGCCGCTCGGTCACGGCCTGGAAGCTGCCGATGGCCGCGGTGATCGCGTCGGTGTCCCGGTCCAGGATCATGGGAATGGACAGGGCGCAACTGGCAAAGACCAGGCCGGCGAACACGCTGCCCACCGCCAGGTAGGCCGCAACGAATTCCCAATTGCGTGGGTTGAACACGGCGTCCAGCACGCTGGCCGTCGTGGGCATGCCGGTGTTGAAAAAGACCGCGAACACCACGAGCGACGCCCGCCCCCACAGCAACTCCAGCAGCAGCATCACCAGAATCAGCAGGCCCATGCTGCGCACATGGCCGACCCAGCACGCCAGGGAGGCTTCCACCTGCTGCGGCAGGCCTGCCTCGCGACGGCGGCTGATCTCGTACAGACCCATCGCCAGGAAGGGCCCCACGAGGAAGCAGCCGGAGACAAAGGACAAGGTGTACTCCGGCACCCGCAGGAAGATGGCCTGCAGCAGCAAGGCCATGCACCAGAAGCACAGGCCGTAGAACAGGGAAGTCAGGGGCGCAGCCCCGAGGTCACGCGCGCCGCGGGCCAGCCACCGCCAGGGATCGAGGAATCCAACCGGACGCAGAACCCACATGCTCCCATTGCATCGCGCCCGTCTGGCACGGGCCATCCGGTTCAACCCGCATTCCAAGGCGCAGTGCTATCTTCTGTGTGTGATCTCCTTGCCCCTACCGTCCCTGCCCCGCCTGGCCGCCGCCTGTCTGGCGGGCCTGAGCCTGCTGGCCCAGGCCCAGCCGGCGATGCTGTCGGACGAGGTCCCCTTCATCACCTCCCCCGACAACGTCACCCTGGAGATGCTGCAGGCGGCACAGGTCGGCCCCTCCGATCATGTGATCGACCTGGGCTCGGGGGACGGGCGTATCGTCATCGTGGCGGCCAAGCGCTTTGGCGCAACCGGCCTCGGGGTGGAGATCATCCCCGACCTGGTGGAGAAAAGCCTGCGCACCGCCCGCGAAGCAGGCGTCGCCGACAAGGTGAGCTTCAAGGTGCAGGACCTGTTCCACACGGACCTTCATCCGGCGACGGTCGTGACCCTCTACCTGCTGCCGGAATTCAACCTGCGCCTGCGTCCCTCCCTGCTGGCCCTCAAGCCCGGCACACGCATCGTCTCGCATGACTGGGACATGGGCGACTGGAAGCCGGACCGGACCACGGTGCTGTCCGTTCCAGACAAGAAGGTGGGCCGGGAAAAATCCAGCAAGGTGCACCTGTGGGTGGTCCCCGCTCGCATCGAGGGACTGTGGTGCGGCAGCGGGCTGCTGCGAGACTTCTCCCTGAGTATCCAGCAGCATTTCCAGGAAATCGACGCCACCCTCACGCGGGGCGACCGGGTGCGCGAGATCCAGGGCCAGATGTCAGGCGCCGTCCTCAGGACCCAGTCCACACGGGTCGGGTCGCTGGAGATCACGCACGAAGGCACGAAACTTCGAATCACCGGCGGCGACGGCTCGCTGGCGATGGCGCGAGGCGCCACCTTCTCGCGGGCGCAGGGCACAGCCTGCCGCTGAGACCTCAGCCCACCCAGCGGCGCGCGTTGCGCCAGATCCGCAGCCAGGGGCTGTGCGCGCTGACATCGCCCCCCGTCCACGACATCTGCACGTTGCGGAACTCCCGCTCGGGGTGCGGCATCATGGCCGTGAAGCGGCCGTCGGCCGTCGTCACCGCGGTCAGTCCGTCCGGGCTGCCGTTCGGATTGAAGGGATAGGCTTCGGTGGGCTGACCGTGGTGGTCGGTGAAGCGCATCGCGCCGATCGCCCGTGCAGCGTTCCCGCGCTGGGCAAAGTTGGCGTAGCCCTCGCCATGGGCCACCACGATGGGCAGCCGGCTGCCGGCCATGCCCTGGAAGAACAAGCTCGGCGACTCCAGCACCTCCACCTGAGACAGGCGCGCCTCGTAGCGCTCGCTGCGGTTGGTGGTGAAGCGGGGCCAGTCCTGCGCGCCGGGAATGATGTCGGCG
>JACCDX011837595.1_pt1 | contig 13373 bp, 13 predicted proteins | sample 7449681 | NCBI WGS metagenome assembly JACCDX01 (sample SAMN15323450, study PRJNA562643) | freshwater metagenome | isolation source: river surface water | place: USA:Blue River Watershed | collected 2017-08-18
CACCGGTCTCAACGAATACGAGATCAACCGCCTCGGCATCGGCCGAAAATTTCAGACGCCGAGCGTCTACACCGAGCACACCGTCTGGGACAACCTCGTGCTTTCGCTCAAGGGCCCACGCGGGGTCTTCGCCTCGCTTTTCCACCGCCTCACCTCGACTGACCGCGACCGCCTCGACGAAATCCTGAAGACCGTGCGCCTCGACGCGAAGCGCAGCTGGAAAGCCGGCCTCCTCGCCCACGGCGAGAAGCAGTGGCTCGAGATCGGCATGCTGCTCGCGCAGGACCCGAAGGTTCTCCTCGTCGACGAGCCCGCCGCCGGCATGACCGACGACGAGACTGACCGCACCGCCGAGCTGCTGTTGCAACTGAAGGGCAAGCACTGCCTGATCGTGGTCGAACACGACATGAAATTCATCGAAGCGATCTCCGACATCGTCACCGTGCTGTGCGATGGCGCCGTGCTGGCACAGGGACCTTTGTCCAAGGTTCAGGCGGATGAGCGCGTGATCGAAAGTTACCTGGGGCGTTGAAGAAAAATGGCAATCCTGAATATATCCAACGTCAATCAGTACTACGGTGGCTCGCACATTCTGCGCGATGTCAGTCTGCAGGCCGAGTCCGGCAAGGTCACGGTACTGCTCGGCCGTAATGGTGTCGGCAAGACCACGCTGCTGAAATCACTGATGGGGCTGGTCCCGATTCGCAATGGCAGCATAGCGTTCAACGGCCAGCAGATCGAGGGCGCAACACCGTATGAACGCGCGCGCGCCGGCATTGGCTTTGTGCCGCAGGGACGCGAGATCTTCGCGCGCCTGACGGTCGAAGAAAACCTGCGCATGGGTCTCGCGACTCTGCCTGGCAGCACCGCGATACCGAAGCATCTGTTCGAGCTGTTCCCGATCCTCGACACGATGCGCAATCGCCGTGGCGGGGACCTGTCCGGCGGCCAGCAACAGCAGCTGGCGATTGCGCGCGCACTTGCCTTCGGCCCGAAACTGCTAGTGCTCGATGAGCCGACCGAAGGTATCCAGCCTTCGATCATCAAGGACATCGGCCGCGTGATCAAATTGATGGCGCAGCGCGAGAACATGGCCATCCTGCTGTGCGAGCAGTACTACGATTTCGCTGAAGAACTGGCCGACCAGTATTACGTGCTCGATCGCGGCGTGGTGGTCGCATCCGGTCCCGGCAGCGAGATGAAGGAAAAGAACGTGCGGCAGATGGTCGCGATCTGAGCTCGTCAACAAGTTTCCGGACCTGCGGGCCGGCTGCTTTGCTGCCACAAAGGCAGCCGGGCACCGGCCCTTTTCCATTGCATCCTGCGCTACGCAAACCAATCGCTACTGAGGTGGTGTGCACAGGCGTAATTTCCGGGCGTCGTAAACGTCGACGGAAACGTCTTGTCTCGCCAATTATTCGTAGCTACAATAAATCTGTTGAAGATCTCCTTCGACCCAGCCAGGAACCAGCAGAACTTGCGCAAGCATCGCGTATCTCTCGAACACGCGGAAGGTCTGGACTGGGATACGGTCATGGTGAAGCCGGACACGCGTCGCGACTATGGCGAACTTCGTGAGATCGGCTATGGGTTGATAGGCGATCGCCTCTATTGTGTGGTACTGGTACAGCGCAGCGAAGTCGCCCATGTCATCAGTCTGCGCAAAGCCAACAGTCGCGAGGTAAGAAAGTATGTCGAGCAAGCGCAAGATACTGATGCCTGACAGCGCCGAGGACGCGGAGATTGATGCCGGCATCGCCGCTGATGCTGATACCCGTGAATTGACGCAAGCCGAGTTTGCGCAGCTTCGTCCGTTGCGACCTCGAGGCCGTCCGGCCGGCAGTGGCAAGAAGGTACAGGTGACGCTGCGCTTCGATATCGAGATTGTCGAAGCCTTTCGCAGCGAGGGGGCAGGCTGGCAGACGCGCATGAATGATGCGTTGAAAGATTGGCTGGCTACGCACTGATCAAACACTGATCGAGAATCTGGCGCCGCCGAAGGCTGTCATAGCATGGTTGAGCAGGACTGTTCTGTCCTGCCGGATTTGACGAAAGTCTGACCATGCCCGCAACCCGCAGCGTGAATGTCGCTGGCTTGCCCGACGCAACACAGCAGCATCCCGAAGAGCAGCATCTGATGCCACGTGGCTGGCAGCGCTGGTTGTTTGCGACCAATCACAAGGACATCGGCACGCTGTACTTGTGGTTCTCATTGACGATGTTCATGGCCGGCGGCGTCTTGGCCCTGCTGATCCGCGCGGAATTGTTCCAGCCCGGCTTGCAGCTGGTTCAGCCTGAGCTGTACAACCAGTTTGTGACCTTGCATGGACTGGTGATGGTATTCGGCGCGATCATGCCGGCTTTCGTCGGCTTCGCTAACTGGATGATTCCTCTGATGGTGGGTGCGTCCGACATGGCATTCGCGCGGATGAACAACTTCTCGTTCTGGCTGCTGCCGCCGGCGGCCATCCTGCTGATGGGATCGTTTGCGGTTGACGGCGGTGCCACGGCCTCGGGCTGGACGCTGTACCCGCCGCTGTCGACGCAGATGGGCATTGGCATGGATATGGCAATCCTCGCGATCCACCTGATGGGCGTCTCCTCCATCCTTGGCGCGATCAACATCGTCACCACCATACTGAACATGCGTGCGCCCGGCATGACGTTGATGAAGATGCCGATGTTCTGCTGGAACTGGCTGATCACTGCGTACTTGCTGATTGCAGTGATGCCGGTGCTGGCAGGTACGGTCACGATGGTGCTCACTGATCGCCACTTTGGCACCACCTTCTTCAATGCCGCCGGCGGCGGCGACCCGGTGATGTTCCAGCACCTGTTCTGGTTCTTCGGACATCCCGAGGTGTACATCATGATCCTGCCGGGCTTCGGGATCATGTCGCACATCGTGCCGGCGTTCTCGCGCAAGCCTTTGTTCGGGTATGCATCAATGGTCTATGCGACGTCGGCGATCGGCATCCTGTCGTTCATCGTCTGGGCACATCATATGTTCACCGTCGGCATGCCGGTGACGGGCCAGCTGTTCTACATGTACGCGACCATGCTGGTTGCGGTGCCGACCGGTGTGAAGGTATTCAACTGGATCGCCACCATGTGGCGCGGTTCGCTGTCGCTGGAAACGCCAATGCTGTGGGCGATCGGCTTCATCTTCGTGTTCACGATCGGCGGCTTCACCGGACTGATACTGGCGGTCACGCCCATCGACATCCAGGTGCATGACACCTATTACGTGATTGCGCATTTCCACTATGTGCTGGTGGCCGGCTCGCTATTTGCGCTGTTCGCCGGCTTCTACTTCTGGGCGCCGAAATGGACCGGGCACCGCATCAATGAGTGGCGCGGCAAATTCCACTTCTGGAATTCACTGCTGTGGGTGAATGTGACGTTTTTCCCGATGCACTTCCTCGGACTGGCCGGTATGCCGCGCCGCTATGCGGATTATCCGGCGCAGTTCGCGGACTTCAATGCGCTGGTCTCTTTTGGTGCATTGATGTTCGGGCTCAGCCAGGTCTACTTTCTATTCGCCGTGGTGCTGCCGAACATACGCGGAGGTGAGAAGGCGCCGGCTAGTCCTTGGGACGGGGCTGAGGGCCTCGAGTGGAACGTACCGAGCCCGGCGCCGTTTCACACCTTCGAGCAGCCACCGGTCGTGAAGTGATCACTGAAGAAAATTTCAAGCGTGATTCTCTTGTGAGCTGAAGTTATTGCTGGCAAATTTGACGGACCCCGTCCATTGCCGAGCACTCGCAGCACGATGAGCCTTCACGCCAAGCCACTTCTTCCCCGCCTTCCCTTTTTCGCTTCGTCCCTCACCCGCCGCCTGCATCCGTGGCTGCTGCTGATCGCCCTTGTCGCCGAACCGGCGATGACGATCGCGATGCCACTGCAGCCGCTGGCCGACAAGCCGGGCGCGTTGTCGGTGAAAGGGCGCGGCAAGGTCTGGTATGTGCCATCAACGCTGGCCACGATTAAGTGGGGTTACCTGCCGAACGCGAATGACCAGCCGGTGCTGTCCTTGCCATCGGGGTCCACCGTCGTGTTCGATACGGTGTCGCATGAAGGCATTCTTGAAGACCAGGGACGCGACCCGGTGAAGTTTTTCGGCTCGCATGGCGTGCCGCCCTCCATGGTGCTCAAGGATGCGATCTCGATCACCGCATCATCACTGCCCCATGATTTTGCGAAAGATGGCCCGCACATCGTCACTGGTCCGGTGGCGATCGACGGCGCCGAGCCGGGCGACGTGCTGAAAGTCGAGGTGCTCGCGGTCGTGCCGCGCGTGCCGTATGGCGTGATCTCGAACCGGCACGGCAAAGGGGCGTTGCCCGGCGAGTTTCCCGAGACGGCCAGTCCCGAGCCCGATGCCAGCGCAAGCGAGCCGCACAAGTTTCATAACGTGTCGGTGTTTACGCCCATCCGCAAGAATCGCCGCGGCCAATGGGAAGGAGTGATGAGGAATGCGCGCGGTGACGAAGTCAGCTTCCCCGCATCACCTTTCATGGGCGTGATGGGCGTGGCTGCCGCGACCGACGAGCCGGTGCATTCGGTGCCGCCAGGCGCCTTTGGCGGCAACATGGATGTCAAGGATCTCGGCGCCGGCACCGTTGTTTACCTGCCGGTGTTCGTCAAAGGCGCGAACTTCTACACAGGCGACCCGCACATGGCGCAGGCCAATGGCGAGGTGGCGCTGACGGCGCTCGAGCATTCGATGCGCGCGACTTTCCGCTTCACGTTGCTCAAGAAAGGCGATGCGCGCATACCGTCAGCGTCCGGTTCGCTGGAGAAGCCTTTCGGCGAGACGCCGAACTACTGGATCGCGATCGGCCTCAATCCTGATCTCGATGAGGCCATGAAGGATGCCGTACGTGAAGCGATCCGCTTCCTGCATGAAAAGCTGGGCATGGACCGGGCGGTAGCCTTCGCCTACCTTTCGGCTGCAACGGATTTCAACGTGTCACAGGTAGTGGACCGGACCAAGGGCATTCATGCACTGATTCGCAAGTCCGACTTCAGGCAGCTGAAGCAGCGCAGGCGCTGAACCTGCGCCGGTTGGTATGATGGGCCCATGTGTTCGAACTACACGCCCACACGACGTGATCTGCTGCTTGCGCACTTCGGCATCGCACCGCCGACATCCGACTGGAAAGACGAGACGTATCCCGGTTATCTGGCGCCGATCATCCGTCTTGCTGACGATGGTTCAGGCGGACTCGACTGCGAACCCGCCTGCTTCGGCATGGTGCCGCACTGGGCAGACCTGAAGCTGTCACGCCATACCTACAACGCGCGCAGCGAAACGGTGGCCAGCAAGCCCTCGTTCCGGCATGCGTATGCGAAGCGGCAGTTGTGCATCATTCCGGCCGAATCCATTTTCGAGCCCAACTATGAAAGCGGACGTGCGGTGCGTTGGAAGATTGCGCGCGATGATGATGCGCCCATGGGCATTGCCGGCTTGTGGGAATGGCGCCCGAATGGTGGCCCGGACGACAGGCCGCTGCTGTCGTTCACGATGTTGACGATCAATGCTGACCAGCACCCGCTGATGCAGCGCTTCCATCGTCCGGAAGACGAGAAGCGCATGGTCGTGGTGCTGGAGCCCGAACAATACGGGCCATGGCTGCAGGCCGACGCGAATGCGATGGCGTCTTTTCTTCGGCCGTATCCGGCGCACAAATTGAAAGCGGAGGCTGCGCCGCGCGCAACCTCCGCTCAAAAGACACCCAGAGTCAAAGCTCGGCCTGCGCATCCGTCGCCCCCTGCGTTGTGGGACGAGGATGGCGAATGAGCGTTGTCAGCTCACGCGCAGTGCATTCGCCTGAACCTGAACTATCGCTGATCAGCAGCCCGAATCATTGACGCTGCCATCCGGCATCGTCGTATTGCAGAGCTTCGCTTCTTCCAGCTTCACGCCGTCGAGCCTCGCACCCTTCAGGTTCGCGCCTTTCAAATTGGCTGATGCGAACGATGCATTCGACAGGTCTGCGCCCTGCAGATTGGTCTCGCGCAGGTAAGCGTTCAGGAAGATGGCGCCATTCAGCTTCGCGCCTTCGAAGTTGGTCTTCTTCAGGTTCGCGCTCTCAAAATTGGTCGACAGCGTGCGCTTTTCCATCGGCCGTTGCGGCAGGTCAGCCTTGGACAGGTTTGCGCCCGACAGGTTGGCATTCTGGAAGTCGGCACCGCGCAGGTCCGCACCTGACAGCGCTGCATCGGTCAGGTCGCAGTATTTGCACGCATTGGTGACGCGCAGGTTTTCGACCTTGGCCGCGTCGGCAGCCAGGGCGGTGACGGCAGCGCCGCCGGCAAGGATCAGGGCCGCCAGTTTCAGGGCGGACAGGGAAGACGAATTCAGTGGCACGTTGTTTCTCCGATGTAATGAAGTGCGCTGTGGGGCGCGCGCGCTGATGATACTTGATCTACGGCACTGCATCCGATGATCGTTCAATTCGAATCGGCCCTTTCTCTAAGGCCAGATTTTAGAGATTTATCAATATTTCAAGCCTTGCCTGCGGCTAAGATTGCCGCGCAAAACAAGACATTCATGGGGGAAGATCGATGGCGATGATCAGCGAATTCAGAGAATTTGCGCTGAAGGGCAATGTGATGGATCTGGCGGTCGGCGTGATTATCGGCGCGGCCTTCGGCAAGATCGTCGATTCGCTGGTCGGCGACATCATCATGCCGCTTATCGGAATGATCATCGGCGGGCTGGACTTCAGCAATTACTTCCTGCCGCTCGCCGGCCAGACGGCGACGACGCTGGCCGATGCGAAGAAAGCCGGTGCCGTACTCGCTTATGGCAGCTTCATCACGGTGGTGCTGAACTTCGTGATCCTTGCCTTCATCATCTTCATGATGGTCAGGCAGATGAACCGGCTCAAGCGCGCGCAGCCTCCGGCACACCCCCCCACTGCGCAGACACCGGAAGAGGTGCTGCTGCTGCGCGAAATCCGAGACGCGCTCCGACGCTAGCAGGCAGTGCCGGTCGTGCGGCATGAACCAGCCCGCTCGCGACGCCTGGTCACGCTCAGCAAGCTTTCGTGCCTTCATGAAATAATCGGACCAGCCCGCCGGATTCGACGGGTGGGCCTGCGCGGATCCTGCGTCCGTCAAGGCGGTCGACATGATGATCCGCTCACCAAACATGATGCTGAACCAAACGATATGTGGGCTTGCTGCAAAGCGCCAGTCCACATTCTCTATATGGCGCCTTGCAATAGCGGCTTTTGCGGCGTGCGCCCTGATGGGGCCAGGTCAACCTGCGTTCGCCAATGCAGCGTCCGGCGGGTCATTTTCATTGTTCGGCAGCCCGAGCTGTGCGGATTGGGCGGGAATGGCACCGGATGCGCAGCTTGCATGGTCGCGCGCCTATCTGTCGACGATCAGCAAGGCTTACCTGGAAATCAGGGGTGCCAATGCCAAGGCAAAGACGCCGCAAGACACCGAACGTGCGGTAACAGCCATCAAGGAATACTGCGCCGCTCATCCGGACGCGCTCGCCTCAGATGGCATCGCACCCTTTCTCCAGTCGAACTGAGCGCAGTCACAAGCCGTTGCAGGTGCAGCTGGATGCTTCCCTACTTGCCGATGCAGAAGCGGCTGAAAATCACGCCGAGCAAATCATCCGACGTGAAGGCGCCGGTGATGCCGTTGAGCTGCTCCTGAGCCAGTCGCAGTTCTTCCGCAAACAAGTCCAGCGCCGCATCATTGCGAGCGGCCAGCTCGGCGGCCGCCGCGAGGTGCTCTTGCGCCGCCTTCAACGCGAGCAGGTGGCGTTCACGCGCAAGGTACAGCGATTCCCCGGTCTGCTGCCAGCCCGCGATGCGCAGCAATTCCTGCCGCAGCAAATCCATGCCGATGCGCTCGGATGCCGACAGGTAGATGTGCGTGACATCGTCGAGTTGCTCTGCCGACGGCTTATGGCCGGACAAGTCGATCTTGTTCCAGATGCGGACCAGCGGCACATGCTCGGGCAGCCGTGACACGATCTCTTCAGCGGCGCGCGTCGGCCCGCGGCTCGCATCCATCAGGTGCAGCACGACGTCGGCCTGTTCGACCGCCGCCCAGGTGCGTGCTATGCCGATGCGCTCGACTTCATCATGCGCATCGTCATCATCGCGGATACCGGCAGTGTCGATGATATTGATCGGTATGCCTTCGACATTGATGGTCTCGGTGATCTTGTCGCGCGTGGTGCCGGCGATCGCGGTGACAATCGCTACATCACTGCCCGCCAGCGCATTGAGCAGTGAGCTTTTGCCCACGTTCGGCTGGCCCGCCAATACCACCTGCAAGCCGTCGCGTAACAGCGCGCCCTGCCCGGCCTGCGAGAACACCTGATCCAGCGCATCACGGATGGCTTGCAGCTGGCCGCGCGCATTTGACTTCTCGAGGAATTCGATCTCTTCTTCAGGGAAGTCGAGCGTCGCCTCGACCAGCATGCGCAGGTTGATCACTTTCTCGACCAGCCCATGTACCGCCTGTGAGAAGCTGCCCGACAGCGATTGTGTGGCCAGCTTCGCTGCGGCTTCGGTCGACGCTTCGATCAGGTCGGATACGGCCTCGGCCTGAGCGAGGTCGAGCTTGTCGTTCTGAAAGGCGCGGTAGGTGAATTCGCCGGGATTGGCCAGCCGCAGGCCGATGTCCTTACCCGCTTCGAGGCAGCGATTCAGCAGCATCTGCATCACCACCGGGCCGCCATGGCCCTGCAGCTCCAGCACTTCTTCGCCGGTGTAAGAATTCGGCGCATTGAAGAAGATCGCAAGGCCGCGATCAATGGTGCTGCCGTCGGCATGCACGAAGTCGAGATAGCTCGCATGACGCGGTTTCAGTTCGCGGCCATCGAGGCGGCACACGGCCTGTGCGACTGTCATCAGGCCTTTGCCGGAGATGCGGACCACGCCGATGCCACCGCGTCCGGGGGCGGTGGCAATCGCGGCGATCGGGGAAGAATCAGAAATCATCAGGCGATTGTAACGAAAGTGAACGGGCACAAAAAAGCCCGCGACTCGGCGCGGGCTTCGGTCAGTGCCTGGTGCGAATGCGATCAGGCCTTCTTCGCTTCCGACTGCTTGACGATCACCCATTGCTGCGCAATCGACAGCACGTTGTTCACGACCCAGTACAGCACCAGGCCGGACGGGAAGAAGAAGAACATGAACGAGAAGATGATGGGCATGAACATCATCACCTTCGCCTGCACCGGATCCGGCGGTGTCGGGTTCAGCTTGGTCTGCACATACATCGATACCGCCATGATGATGGGCAGCAGGCCGACCGGCATGTCCACGCCCGGCAGGATGCCGAACAACGTATCCGGCGCAGACAGGTCAGTGATCCAGCCCAGCCATGGCGCATGACGCATCTCGACTGTCGCCAGCAGCACCCAGTAGAGCGCGATGAAGACAGGAATCTGCACCACGATAGGCAGGCAGCCACCGAGCGGGTTGATCTTCTCGGTCTTGTACAGCTCCATCATTGCTGCGTTCATCTTCTGCGGATCATCCTTGAAGCGCTCGCGGATCGAGGTCATCTTGGGCGTGACCAGCTTCATTTTGGCCATGCTGCGATAGCTGGCGGCCGACAACGGGAAGAACGCGAGCTTGATCAGTATGGTCAGCACGATGATGGTCCAGCCCCAGTTGCCGATCACCTTGTGGATCTGCTCCATCAGCCAGAAGATCGGCTTGGCGACGATGGTCAGCCAGCCATAGTCCTTCACCAGGTCGAAGTCGGTCGCGAACTTTTCCAGGCGTGTCGATTCCTGCGGGCCGGCGAACAGCTTGCCCTCGGCCGCAGCTGCCGCACCGGGTGCGATGCTGCCCAGCGGCGCGATCGCACCGACGGCGTACAGGTTCTGGTCAATCTTGCGCGTGAACAGTTCGTGCTCGCCCTTGCCCAGTGGCGCATAGGCCGACACGAAGTAATGCTGCACCATCGCGATCCAGCCATCCGGCGTTTGCGCCGGCCTCGGGTTCTTGTTCTTCTCGATGTCTTCGAAGCTGACCTTGCGGAACTTGTCGGCGTCGGTATAGACCGCCGGTCCGGTGAAGGTGCTGTAGAACTTCGAGTCACCTTCGAGCTTGCTGTCGTCGCGGACCAGCTGCACATAGACCGACGGGCTGATGGCCGCAGCGCTGCTGTTGGCGACTTCATGCTTGAGGCCGATTTCGTATTCGCCGCGCTTGAAGGTATAGGTCTTGGTCAGCTTCACGCCATCCTGCTCGGCATCCAGCACCAGCTGCAGCGATGCATCGTCATCCAGCGAGCGCTTGCCGGCGCGCGCGGTGAACATCGTGCGATGGTTGGGATAATTGCCGCCGATCAGGCCGCTCTGGCCAACATAAGTTCGCGCTGCATCACGCTCGAGCAGCACCACCGGTTTGTCGGCGTTTTTCGCATCCTTGTGCTTCAACAGCTCGACGCGGGTCAGCTCGCCACCGGCGGTATTGATCTCGACCTTCAGCAGGTCGGTGTTGATGGTGATCGTTTCGCCCTTCGGCGCGGCGGTGGCGCCGGCCGGCACATCGGCACCGGTGGCTGCTGCTGCGGGAGCCTGAGGCGCAGTCGCCTGCGGCACCGATGCATCGCCTTTAGCCGCAGATGTAGCCGGGTTCGTTGCTTGCGGTTGGTCCGCGAACATCGACGGGTTGCCGTTATAGCGGTTCCAGTTTTCCCACAACATCAGCAGGGACAGCGAGAACACGACCAGCAAGACGGTACGTTTGATATCCATGATTTTCGAGTCTACGGTGAATCAGTGACGCGTCCGTGTCATCGACGAATGGATCGTCGTCTGCGCGGTCGCGGAATGGAAGTGATGGACGGGTGGCACGGGGTCGATACCGCCGGCATGCCACGGATGACACTTGCACAGGCGCCGTCCGGCGAGCAGGCTGCCGCGCCATGCGCCATGGGCAGCCACCGCTTGTTGCGCATAATCTGAGCAACTCGGATAGAAGCGGCAGTTTTGCCCGAGGAAGGGGCTCACGCATAGCTTGTACGCGCGCAGCACGAGCAGCAGCAAGGATTTCATGCGCTTGCGCTCGTCGTCGGTAATGCCGACTGGGACTGCATCAGCCGCACGAGTTCAGCGCCGATGGACGTACGCAATGCGCGCGTTGATGCCGGCTGCGGTCGTTTTGCCAAAGGTTGAGACAGCCGCACGATGCAATCCACGCCCTTCAGTTCGGCCTTGCGGAAGATTTCGCGCGCAATGCGTTTCACCAGATTGCGCGTAACGGCACGCGGCGCGAGTCGTTTGGCCACCACGACGCCGAGCCGTGCATGTCCTAGCGTATTGGGTCGGGCGTAAAGCACGAAGTTTTCCGTACGATATGCGGGGCGCAAACGAAAAACGGATGAGAACTCATCCGTTTTTACGATACGTCGTTGCCTGCCGTAGTGTTCCGGGCGCATGCCGCACCCCAATGCAGGTGACAGGTCTGATGCTGCGGCAGCTTAGACTGCCAGGCGCTTGCGGCCCTTGGCACGACGTGCGTTCAGCACGGCGCGGCCGGAACGGGTAGCCATACGAGCACGGAAGCCGTGGGTGCGCTTGCGGCGGACGACGGAAGGTTGGTAAGTACGTTTCATGTAAGTCTCGCTAAATAATAAGTACCGGGACTGGCCTGGCGAACATCGACATCAGTGAATTGCAGCGCCAGACCGGAAACTTGCAGGCGCGCAGCGCAGCGAACCTTGAATTAGACAGCAGTTTCTGTATATCTGTCAATCACTTAGGCAGAGACCCTGAAAATGGGCACTGTACGCATGGCCGGCGCGGCGCTGCGACGGGGAAGACCGGCGGCCAGGCCTCATTTGACTGCCGGGCGCCGCCCCGGCTTCCGGCACGGATTCGCCACCCGGAGCGCCGGATTCGGCATTAGCAAGTGAGCGAATACTCACCTACCGCACAATTACTGAAGTTGCAAATGAGTTGGCTGGCAAGTTGCTGTTTTCGTGCGCAAAATCTGGCACCAGCCTGTGGATAACTTGCCCCGGCAAGGGTAAAATACGAAGCATTGCGGCAAGCCTCGCGCTGGGCCATCCAACCAATAATCACATCCGAGGCGCGCCCCCACCTGCCGCTTCATACCGACACTCGCATGGAAGATTTCTGGCAGACCTGCGCATCGCAGCTGCAGCAGGAGCTGACGCCCCAGCAGTACAGCGCCTGGATCAAGCCGCTGGCGCCGCTCGACTTCGAAGACGGGCGCTTGCGTATCGCTGCGCCCAATCGGTTCAAGCTGGATTGGGTCAAGACCCAGTTCGCGTCGCGCATCACCACCATCGCCACGGAATTCTGGCAGGGCCCTGTCGATGTGCAGTTCGTGCTCGACCCGCGCACGCATGCGCCACGCAAGCCAGCGGCTGCGCCGGCCAATGCGAGCGGCGCCGGTGTCTCCGCGATTGGCCCGGCCGGGCTGTCGCTGGAAGCCGCGCCGGTCGACCGTGCCGAGGCAAGCGATGACCATTCCCTGCGACGCGACCAGAGCCGCATCAACCCGGCGCTGACCTTCGACAGCTTCGTGACCGGCAAGGCGAACCAGCTGGCGCGCGCAGCGGCTATTCAGGTCGCGAGCAACCCCGGCAGGTCCTATAACCCGCTGTTCCTGTACGGCGGAGGCGGTCTCGGCAAGACCAACCTGATCCATGCGATCGGCAATCAGGTGATGGCCGATAACCCGAATGTGCGTATCCGCTATATCCACGCCGAGCAGTATGTGCGCGATGTGGTCACCGCCTACCAGCGCAAGGGCTTCGATGAGTTCAAGCGCTATTACCACTCGCTGGACCTGCTGCTGATCGATGATATCCAGTTCTTTGGTGGCAAGAGCCGCACGCAGGAAGAGTTCTTCTATGCGTTCGAGGCGCTGATCGCAGCCAAGAAGCAGATCATCATCACCAGCGACACCTACCCGAAAGAGATCACCGGCATGGATGACCGGCTGATCTCTCGCTTCGACTCCGGTCTGACGGTCGCGGTCGAGCCGCCGGAACTCGAGATGCGGGTCGCGATCCTGCTCAAAAAAGCGGCACAGGAAGGCGCTGGCCTGTCGGATGACGTGGCGTTTTTCGTTGCGAAGCACCTGCGCTCGAACGTGCGCGAGCTCGAGGGTGCGCTGCGCAAGATCCTCGCTTACTCGCGCTTCCACGGCAAAGAGATCACGATCGACATCGTGAAGGATGCGCTGAAGGATTTGCTGTCGGTGCAGAACCGGCAGATCTCGGTCGAGAACATCCAGAAGACCGTCGCCGACTTCTTCAACATCAAGGTCGCCGACATGTACTCGAAAAAGCGCCCGGCCAACATCGCCCGGCCGCGGCAGATCGCGATGTACCTGGCCAAGGAACTG
>JACCDX010650001.1_pt1 | contig 13370 bp, 11 predicted proteins | sample 7449681 | NCBI WGS metagenome assembly JACCDX01 (sample SAMN15323450, study PRJNA562643) | freshwater metagenome | isolation source: river surface water | place: USA:Blue River Watershed | collected 2017-08-18
CATACAAGGCCGGGTCCGTCAATTCGGTGTCCACCACCAGATAAGCCGCCATGTTGTCTCCTGGAATATGGGGGGAATGCAAGGTTAACTGAACGGACGCATGCCGATCCCGGTCCCCGTCCGGCTGAATCGATGGGGTCGTTGTTGGCCCCCGGCCAAACTGCCTTGGGAAATGCGTTCCCATACATTCAAAGGATCATCAAAGGCCTCGACCGATGTGGTGGGAATTGCGAAAGCGTCCTCCTGACCGCTTTTTCCGCGTGAGGAGGGGGCATGTGGGATGCCCGACTGACGTTCAACTTCATTGAACTGTCCGAGCGTCCGGTGGCGCTGCACATGCACCGCTGATTGGGAGGGCTGGTAGAGGCTGGTTGCGGTCGCTTGACGCGCTTGGAGCCAAGCTCGGCCAGGAGCGGACCGTCCCGTGCTTCGGGTCAACGATCGCTCCTTGGCGAGTCTTTGCGTATTGTGCCACTTAGTGGCATACTTCAATCCATGCGCCGCGTCTTCAAAACTCGCCACTTCGTCCGGTGGATGCGCAAGACCCCGCTGGCGGATGCGGCCCTTTGCCAAGCCGTGCGCGAAATGGTAGACGGCCTGATCGATGCCGATATGGGTGGCGACGTCGTCAAGAAGCGTGTCGCATTGCCTGGCCGTGGCAAGAGTGGTGGCGTGCGCACGCTGGTGGCCACGCGCAAGGCCAGCCGTTGGTTCTTCGTCTTCGGATTCGAGAAGAGAGAGAGGGCGAATGTGTCGGCCAATGAACTCGAGGCGCTTCAGGCGCTGGCGTCCGAATTGCTGGCGCTATCGGGTGCGCAATTGGAAGAAGCCGTGGAAGACGGCGCGTTACAGGAAATCTGCCATGACTGCTAAGCCCAAGGCCAGGAGCCGCATCCTCGAAGCGGTCCACGAAACGACCGAAGACCTGCAACGACTGGGCTTTATCGACAAACGCAAGCAGCGTAAATTCGACGCGCTTTGCCTGGATCCGATTCCTCCTTATGACGGCGAGCAGATCCGGGCGCTGCGCGAACGAGTCAAGCTGAGCCAGGCCGTTCTGGCCTCTGTCCTCAACACAAGTCCCTCGACGGTGCGTAAATGGGAAATCGGCGAAAAACACCCGAGCGGCCCATCGCTGAAGCTGCTCAACTTGCTCGATCGCAAAGGGCTGGAGGCCGTGCTCTGATCGCAGCGGGCTACGCAATGCCTGTTTCTAGGTGAATCTGTCCGGAGTGGACATTCGTCTGTGTATGACGGAAGCCAGCTCAAGGTCGGGGACAGCCAATCAGGGGGAATGCCCCGAACGGCGCCTTTCGCTGCAAGCCCGCTATCCGTCGCAGCGAAATCATCCATAGGCTGGATGCAGTCTTCCGATGCACGGCCTTTGAAAGGCCGATTCTGGCGACATTTCCAGTTGCGCCTTCAGGCGCCTGCCTGGGCCTGGAACACGCGGATCCGCGGGGCGATCTTCTCGTGCAAGGTCCGGGAGGCCACACGCATGTCGTACTCCGTCTGCAGGTTCAGCCAGAAGCGCGGGTCCATGTTGAAGAACAGGCCCAGGCGCAAGGCGGTGTCGGCCGTGATGGGACGGTTGCCGTGAACCAGGTCGCTGATCCGGCTGGGTGAGACATCGATGTCGGCCGCGAGTTGGCGCGCCGTGATGCCCATGGGCTTCATGAAATCCTCCAGCAGGATTTCACCGGGGTGGATTTCGTCGAGCAGGACTGCCATGTTCAACTCCTAGTGGTAGTCCACGATCTCGACATCGCGGGCTCCATCGTCATGCCAGGAAAAACAGACCCGCCACTGGCCGTTGATGCGGATGCTGTTTTGCCCTTTTCGGTCGCCCTTCAATGCCTCCAGCGGGTTGCCAGGGGGAATGCGCAGGCTCGCCAATTCAGTGGCGGCATGCAGTTGCAAGAGCTTGCGCCTGGCCACCCGTTCAATGTTCGCGAAACGGCGGACAGCCCTGCTGTGAAAGAGCGCCTCCGTGTCTGAGCACTTGAATGAGTGGATCATGCGGGATTTTGTTCCGCACTACGGAATCTGTCAGGCGGATTGGTTTGAGGTGCTTACTTTCCTCGGACGTGGCATTTGTCATCGCCGACGAAAGTGATGACCTGGCAGAAATTCGGGGGCCACCTTGGCCGATGCCGGCTGGTTGCGGTCGCTCGACACGCGGACACCTGCGTCCCGCTCCAAGCCCTCAGCAGTCATGAGGTCGAGGCCTCCGAATGTCCGCTGGCTGGCCAGAGCCGCATTCCTGCCTTGAGGCTGCGAGCGGCGCCGGCCAAGCGCCTGACGCCCTCCCGGATTTCCTCGTCCTCCAGCAACGCGTACCCCATGACCAAGCCCGCAGGGCGCCGAGGACTCATCTCGTCCGCGACGGGGTGGAACAGGGGGCTGATCGGATAGACGCGCACTCCACGTTGACGGGATGCGCGTACCAGGTCTGCTTCGACGCTTTTCGGCAAGGACAGCCACCACACCACCACATGCAGTCCACTGGCAGCCCCCTGGACCTCCACTTCATCACCGAGGTGATGGGCCAGGGCCTGCATCAGGGCACGCTGACGTGCGAGTTGCCGGCGGCGCATTCGCCGTACATGCCTGGCGTAGCTGCCGTCCTCCAGCAGCAGGGCCAGCGCGCGCTGCGCCCCCGTGGCGGCATGGCGGTCAGTCAGGCGCTTGGCGTTGGTGAATGGTTCGACCAGGCTTGGCGGCAGCACCATGTAGCCCAGTCGCAACTGGGGCGACAGCGTCTTGGAGAAGGTCCCCACGTGGATCACACAGCCCCAGGTGTCCAGCGACTGAAGCGTCGCCTCAGGCCGTACCGCATGGCGGTATTCGCTGTCGTAGTCGTCCTCGATGACCCAGGCGCCGGTTCGTCCAGCCCAAGACAGCAGTTCGCGCCTGCGCGCGATGGGCAGGAAAGAGCCGAGCGGGAACTGGTGGGTCGGCGTCACATAGGCCAGCTGCGCTCGGCCCACGCCAGTGAGTTCCCCGACCTTCAGTCCGTGACCGTCCACGCCGACGCACACGAGTTGCGCGCCATAGGCCATGAAGGCCTGGTGCGCTGCCCGGTAGCCGGGGTTCTCCACGACCACACGGTCACCGGGATCGAGCAGCAGGCGCGCGCACAGGTCCAGCGCCTGCTGCGAACCATTGACGATCATGATCTGGTCCGCCGTGCATGCCAGCCCGCGTGTCTGGCCCAGGTGGACCTGCAAGGCCTGGCGAAGCTCAGGGTTGCCGCGTGGGTCCTCGTACGCCAGGCGCCGGACGCGCTGGCGCTCCACGGCGCGCAGCGCCTTGCTCCAGGTCAGGGTGGGGAAGTCACTGCCGGCCAGCGGGCCGTAGAGGAAGTCGATCTCGCCCGGCGCGGTGGCCAGCGGCAGGCCGGTGCCCATCGCCGCTACGCGCCTGCCGATGGCCGAAAGTCGACCGGATGGCGGTGCGCCAGTTCCAGGGCGGTCGGGTGAGCGCGTTGGCTGTCCAGCGCGATGGATAGATGCCGCCCCTGATGCCACGCGGCTGGCGGCGCCGGCTCGCGTCTCGATGAACCCGTCGGCTGCGAGTTGCTCGTACACCAGCGTGACAGTGGCCCGGGACAGGCCCCGCTCGGCCGCCAGGGCGCGCGTCGAAGGCAGCACCGCGCCCGCGGCGTAGGTGCCGTCGGCAATGCCGGTACGGATTTCCTCGTACAGGGCTCGGCTGAGACCGGGGCGGCCGGTCGTGGCGAGGTGCATGGGATGAACTGGCCTGGTGATTTTGTTGAGAACTGGCTATTTTCACCTGGCCGATGATGGCGCACAGTGACGCCATCCGCTGGCCGTCGCCGGCGCCTGCATTCAAGAGGCCTGCCCCATGTACCTTCCCTCGCAGTTCGCTGAACCGCGGATTGAGGAACTCCATCGCATCGTTCGCGACAACGCCTTCGGCATGCTCGTGGCGCACACGGCCAGCGGCCTGGAAGCCCATCACCTGCCGCTGCTGCTGGACGCCGACCAGGGCCCGCACGGCACCTTGCTGGCCCACGTTGCACGGGCCAATGCGGTGTGGCGCGAGGTCGCAGATGGCGCCGAGGTTCTGGTGGTGTTCCGCGGCGCGCAGGGCTACATTTCACCCAACTGGTACCCGGGCAAGCAGGAAACACACCGCCGCGTGCCCACCTGGAACTACGAGGTGGTTCATGCCCATGGCACGTTCCACGTTCATGACGACGAACGGTTTGTCCGCGGCGTGGTGGCCAAGTTGACCCGCCAGCATGAAGCCGACCAGCCACGGCCCTGGAAGATGGGCGATGCGCCCGCCGATTACCTGGCCGAACAGTTGAGTCACATCGTCGGCATCGAGGTGCGCATCACCCGGCTGGACGGAAAGCGCAAGTTGAACCAACACCACCAGCCACAGGACCGCGAAGGCGCCATCCGCGGCCTGGAGGCGTGCGGCAACCATGCCCTGGCCCAAGCCATGCGCGACACGGTCCGACAGCCCAAATGAAGAATTTCGCCCTCGGTGGCGGCAGCCCTGCCTGGCGCTGGCTCCACCATGAATGCCCGTGGACGACCCCATGACCTACTTGGCCTTCTTGTTCGCTGCCGTGCTGCTGGCCATTACTCCCGGCCCCGGCATCGCCTATGTGGTGGCACGCACCGTGGCCGGGGGGAAGTCCGAAGGCTTGGCCTCATGCGTCGGGACTGCCGTGGGTGGGTTCGTGCACGTGCTGGCCGCGGCCTTCGGTCTTTCCTTGCTCTTGGCCAGGTCAGCCTGGGCGTTCGATCTCTTGAAGTACGTGGGTGCCGCCTACCTGGTCTACTTGGGTCTTCGGATAATCACTCGGCCGGCGCCTCGCCAGGAGCCAGGCCTAGCGCAATTCCAGGGGGCTCGACGCGCGTTCCAGGAGGGGGTGTGGGTTGAAGCCCTGAACGTCAAGACAGCACTGTTCTTCCTGGCCTTCCTGCCCCAGTTCGCCTTGGCGGACGCACCCTTGGTTCCACAACTGGTCCTCATGGGCTGCATCTGCGTGGGGTTGAACACCCTGGTCGATGTGTTCGCCGTGCTTTGCGTAGATCGTTTGCTGAAGTCGAGTTCGGCGCAGTCGACGCGTGCCAGGCTTCTGCAGCGAATGTCTGGCGGAAGCCTGGTTGCTCTGGGTGTCTTCCTGGCTGCGGCAAAGCGCAATGCCTGAGCCACGCCACATGGACGCATCCGACGTCGCTGCCTGGCTATAAAGCAAAGCGCCCACTTTCATGAGTGGGCGTTCGCCTGAAGTGGGCCGCAAAGTGTGGAGCCATGCCATCGACACGCAGCTTCTCGATTCGCAAAGCTGCCCAATCCCGCGCCCAGGCGCGCAGCCAATGCCTGTCGCTGGCGATCATGGGGCCACTGCCAAGCCCCCGGCGTCAGCAGCGTCGTCGCCCGCAGGCTGATATCCACCGCGCCACAGCCCGTGTCTTCATCCGCCGCCCGTGGTCCGTGGCCTCGCCGGCCTGCACACGAACGAAAACTTCCATGGCCTCATTGCCTGCGGATGCCTTGCTTGATGCCAGCCAGCATCAAGCAAGGCATGAAGCCACCCCACTCACTCGTACGCCGACACCGGCACGCAGCTGCAGAACAGGTTGCGGTCGCCGTACACGTTGTCCAGGCGCCCCACCGGCGGCCAGTACTTGGCATGGCGGCGTTCGTCCAGGATGGCGGCGCCGGCCTCGCGCGGGTAGGCATGCGTCCACTCGCCCCGGACCAGGCTGGCCGCCGTGTGCGGCGCGTGCTTGAGCGGGTTGTCGTCCTGCGGCCACTCGCCGCGCTCCACCCGGCGGATCTCCTCGCGGATCGCGATCATCGCGTCGATGAAGCGGTCGATCTCCTCCAGCGTCTCGCTCTCGGTGGGTTCCACCATCAGCGTGCCCGCCACGGGGAAGCTCAGCGTCGGCGCGTGGAAGCCGTAGTCGATCAGGCGCTTGGCCACGTCCTCGGCGCTCACGCCGGAGGTTTCCTTCAGCGGGCGCAGGTCCAGGATGCACTCGTGCGCCACATGCCCGTTCTCGCTGGCGTACAGCGTGGGGTAGTGGTCGGCCAGGCGCTTGCTGATGTAGTTGGCCGACAGGATGGCCACCTCGGTCGCCGCGCGCAGGCCATCCGGGCCCATCATGCGCACGTACATCCACGAGATCGGCAGCACCGCGGCGTTGCCCAGGGGCGCGGCCGACACCGCGCCGACCGGCTTGTCGCCCAGCCCGCCCGTGGCATGGCCCGGCAGGAAGGGCACCAGGTCCTCCACCACGCACACGGGGCCCACGCCCGGGCCGCCGCCGCCGTGCGGGATGCAGAAGGTCTTGTGCAGGTTCAGGTGGCTCACGTCGCCGCCGAACTCGCCGGGCGCGGCCACGCCCACCAGCGCGTTCATGTTGGCGCCGTCCACGTACACGCGGCCGCCGTGCTGGTGCACCAGGGCGCACAGCTCCTTGACCTGGGTCTCGAACACGCCGTGCGTGCTGGGGTAGGTGATCATCACCGCCGCCAGCTTGTCGGCGTGCTGCTCGCACTTGGCCTTCAGGTCGGCCATGTCCACGTTGCCCATGGCGTCGCAGGCCGTCACCACCACCTGCATGCCCACCATCTGCGCGCTGGCCGGGTTGGTGCCGTGCGCGGAGGAGGGGATCAGGCAGACAGTGCGGTGGTGATCGCCGCGGCTCTCGTGCCAGGCCTTGATCGCCAGCAGGCCGGCGTACTCGCCCTGCGAGCCGGCGTTGGGCTGCAGGCTGATACCCGCATAGCCGGTGGCCTGGCACAGCCAGGCGCGCAGCTGCTCGTCCAGCTCGGCGTAGCCCTCCAGCTGCTCGCGCGGCGCGAACGGGTGGATGTTCGCGAACTGCGGCCAGGTGATGGGGATCATCTCGCTGGTGGCGTTGAGCTTCATCGTGCAGCTGCCCAGGGGGATCATGCTGCGGTCCAGCGCCAGGTCCTTGTCCGACAGGGCGCGGATGTAGCGCAGCATGCCGGTCTCGCTGTGGTGGGTGTTGAACACCGGGTGCGTCATGAACTCGCTGCCGCGGCGCAGGCCCTCGGGAATCAGCGGCTCCACGCCTTTCTCGAAGGCGTCGAACGACGGCACGGCCTGGTCGCGCCCGGCGAAGGCCGACCACAGCAGGGTGATGTCGGCACGGGTGGTCGTCTCGTCCAGCGAGATGGACAGCGTGCGCGCGTCCACGTGGCGCAGGTTCGCGCCCTCGGACAGGGCGCGCTCGGCGATGCGGCGGATCGCTTCCTCGCCCGCCTGCACGCACAGCGTGTCGAAGGCCGTGGCGTTGACGGCCTGGTAGCCCAGTTGCGCCAGCCCGCGCGCCAGCACGGCGGTGTAGCTGGCCACGCGCTGGGCGATGCGCTTGAGGCCCTGCGGGCCGTGGTACACGGCGTACATGCTGGCCACCACGGCCGGCAGCACCTGCGCGGTGCAGATGTTGGAGGTGGCCTTCTCGCGGCGAATGTGCTGCTCGCGGGTCTGCAGCGCCAGGCGGTAGGCCGGGTTGCCGTGCGAGTCCACGCTCACGCCCACCAGGCGGCCGGGCAGGGAGCGCTTGTACTCGTCGCGGCAGGCCATGTAGGCGGCGTGCGGGCCGCCCGCGCCCATGGGCATGCCAAAGCGCTGGGTCGTGCCCACCACGATGTCCGCGCCCCACTCGCCGGGCGGGGTGATCAGCACCAGCGCCAGCAGGTCGGCGGCGGCGATGAAGGCGCCTTGCTGCGCGTGGGTCTTGTCCGCGTCCGCGCGCAGGTCGTCGATGCGGCCGGTGGAGGCCGGGTACTGCGCCAGCGCGGCGAAGTGCTCGCCCGCCAGAGCCGCTGCCCATTCATCCGCGCTGCGGGTCACCAGCACCTCCAGGCCCAGCGGCTTCGCGCGGGTCTGGACCACCTCGATGGTCTGCGGGTGGCAGTCGCCCGACACCACGAAGCGGTTGCTCATGCTGCGCACGCTGCGCTTGGCCAGCGTCATCGCCTCGGCGGCGGCGGTGGCCTCGTCCAGCATGGACGCGTTGGCGATGGGCATGCCCGTCAGGTCGCACACCATGGTCTGGAAGTTCACCAGGGCTTCCATGCGGCCCTGGCTGATCTCGGCCTGGTAAGGCGTGTAGGCGGTGTACCAGGCCGGGTTCTCCAGGATGTTGCGCAGGATCACCGGCGGCGTCAGCGTGCCGTAGTAGCCCTGGCCGATGAAGCTGCGCATCACCTGGTTCTTGGATGCAATCGCCTGCAGTTCGGCCAGCGCGGCGGCCTCGGTCACCGGGGCGGGCAGCTTCATCTCGCTGCTGCGGGCGATGGAGCGCGGCACGATGCCCTCGATCAGCGCGCGGCGCGAGGCCTCGCCGATCACCGACAGCATGTGGCGCTCGTCGGCTTCGGTGATGCCGATGTGGCGCGGGATGAATTCGGCGGGGTTCTCGAGCTCGCGCAGCGGGCGGGCGGATTGCATCAGCATGGCGGACAGTCCGTCAGGGGAAGGGTTGCGATCAGGCGCGGGCGCTCAGGCGCCGCTCTTGGAGAAGGCCTCGTAGGCCGTGGCGTCCATCAGGCCGTCCACGTCGCCGGCGTTGGCCAGCTTGACCTTGAAGAACCAGCCGGCGCCCAGCGGGTCGGAGTTGGCCAGCGAGGGGTCGGCGCGCAGGGCCTCGTTCACCTCGGTGATCTCGCCGTCCAGGGGCATGTACACGTCGGCCGCGGCCTTGACGGACTCGACCACGCCGGCGACCTCGCCCTTGGCGTAGGTGCGGCCCACCTCGGGCAGGTCGACGAAGACCACGTCGCCCAGCGCGTCCTGCGCGTGGACCGTGATGCCCACGGTGGCGGGCGCGTCGCCCTCGGTCTGGATCCACTCGTGGTCGGGCGTGTACTTGACGGTCATTGCGGTTCTCCTGGGGGGTTGGGTTTGTTGTTGACGGGCAAAGGCCTGCGCCTCAGCCCCGGTAATAGCGATTGGGCACGAAAGGCATGGGGGCCACTTCCATCGGCACGGCCTTGCCGCGGACGATGGCGTTCAGCCGGGTGCCGGCGGCAGCCAGCGCGGGTTCGACGAAGCCCATGGCCACCGGCTTGTCGGCGGTGGGGCCCAGCAGGCCGCTGGTCACTTCGCCCACGCGGCGGCCCTGGCCGTCCTGCAGCTCGGTGTGCTCGCGCACCGGCACGCGCTCCAGGGCCACCAGGCCCACGCGCTTGCGCGCCAGCGGCACGGTGCCATCGAGCTGGCCGAGGATCTTGTCCGCGCCGGGGAAACCTCCCGCGCGCGCGCCGCCGGTGCGGCGCACCTTCTGGATGGCCCAGTTCAGGCCGGCTTCCACCGGCGTCGTCGAGGTATCAATGTCGTTGCCGTAAAGGCACAGGCCGGCTTCCAGGCGCAGCGAGTTGCGCGCGCCCAGGCCGATGGGCATCACCTCGGGCTGGGCGAGCAGGGCGCGGGCCAGGGCCTCGGCCTGGGCAGCGTCGACGGAAATCTCGAAGCCGTCCTCGCCGGTGTAGCCGCTGCGGGTGATGAACAGCCCGGTGCCTTCCCAGGTAAAAGCGCCGCCGGTCATGAACACCAGCTTCTCCACGCCGGGCGCCAGGCGCGACAGGGCGGCCACGGCCTGCGGCCCTTGCAGCGCCAGCAGGCCGCGATCGGGCAGGGGGATCACGTCGCAGCGGCTGCCGATGCGCGCCTGGATGTGGGCGATGTCACCGGCCTTGCACGCGCCGTTGACGACGACGAACAGGTCGCCGCCGCGGTTGACGAACATCAGGTCGTCGATGATGGTGCCCTCGTCGGTGAGCAGCAGGCCGTAGCGCTGCCTGCCCACGGCCAGGTCCACCACGTCCACCGGCATCAGCGACTCGAAGGCGGCCGCGGCATCGGGACCCACCAGGCGCAGCTGGCCCATGTGGGACACGTCGAACAGGCCGGCGGCCTGGCGGGTGTGGTGGTGTTCGGCCATCAGGCCGGCCTTGTACTGCACCGGCATGGAGTAGCCGGCGAAGGGCACCATGCGCGCGCCGAGTTCCAGGTGCAGGTCGTGCAGGGGCGTGCGTTGAAGTTCTTGGGTGGCGGGTGCGGCGGACACGGGACTCTCCAGGGGCAAGGCTGCGGCCATGGTAAACAACCATGGGTGAGCCCTGCTGTCCGCTTTACCTGAGAGATTCACCCTGAAACAGGGCTTGCTCCTTCGGTGGGCACCGCGAAAGTGCCTCTCTCCAGCAAGGAAACGCCGCGATCAAGCAGCGTGTCGCCAGTCCCTTGTGCCTGAGCGTTCGGCGGTATGCCTGCGCCTTCGGCGGCTTCCGCGGGGGAAGCACTCTCCTGACAACCGGCGGATTGTAACGCCTGTGACCGGGTGCGACCTCAGAAGCGCCGGCCCAGGCTCAGCCAGACCTGCGGCGACCCGGCGCCCGGGTCGGTGGTGGACGGCCCGCCGCCAAAGCGCCACCCCAGGCTGCTCTCGAACGACCAGTCCTTCGCGTTCCAGCGCATGCCCAGGCCCGCGCCGCCGAGGCTGCGGCGGTTGCTGCCCTCGGCCCAGGGGGTGTGGTTGATGCGCACGCCACCGGCATCGACGAACAGGTAGGGCTCGTAGGCGTCCATCTGGTAGCGCAGCTCCAGCTGCCCGAGCCAGCCGTCGTCGCCCAGGGCCTCGCCCACCGGCCAGGCGCGCACGCCCCCCGGGCCGCCGAGCGCGAACTTCTCGGAGGCGTCCAGGTTCTTGCTCGCCCACTGGCCGGACAGCCGGCCATACAGCGTCCAGCCCTTGGCCAGCTGGTGCAGGCGCATCGCGTCCAGGTTGACCTTGGAGAACCGGCCCGCGCTGCGGGCGGTGGTGTCGTCCGTGGCCTGCTGCGAAGCGTCCAGTTGCAGCCGCCCCAGGGTCAGCGTGAGGCTGCCCCACGTCAATCCGCGTTCGTCTCTGGCGTCGGCGTTGAGCGCCAGGGGCACGCTCTGCGTCTGCTTGCGCTGGTCCACTTCCACGGCGTCGAACTGGTCCCGCAATCGCCGGTGCTGGACGCCGGCGCTCACCGTCACGCTGGTCCCGAGCTTGAGCACCAGCGGATAACTCAGGCTGGCCTGCAGGGTGTCGGAGGTGCCGTGGGCCTGCAGCGAGGCGAACTCCTCGCCCAGTTCGTAATCCGTGCGGCTGGCCCCCACGCTGGCGCGCAGGCCCTGCCCGCCCAGGGGCAGGCTGTACGAGAGGCTTCCCAGCCAGGTGCCCAGGCGGCTGGTGTTGGCCGTCAGGGCGATCTGGTCGCCGAAGCCCAGGGGGCTGTCCACCTCCAGGCGGGCGCGCACGCGCTCGCTGCCCGAGTGGTGGTTGCCATGGTTGTCCAGGCCCAATTCGCCGCGGGTTTCGCGCCGCACCTCGGCCTGCACCTGCAGGTCCCCGGTGCCGGGCTCGCTGCCGGGGGCCAGCGTGGCCTGCACCTGCACGCCCGGCAACTGCTCCAGCAGCAGCAGGGCCCGTTCGAAGGGTTCCTGCCGGATCGGCTCACCAGGCTGGAGCGGGGCCAGCCAGGGCTGGGCCTGGGCGGCGGCCGGGCCGGTGGCCTGCACCTGGCCGAATCGGCCTTCATCGATGACGATGCGCAGGAGGCCGCCCGCCAGGTCCTGCGGGGGCAGGTAGGCGCGGGCGAAGCTGTAGCCCAGGCTGCGGGCCTGGTCCTGGACCTGCGTGGCCAGGGTGCGCAGGCCGGCCACGTCGTAGCTGCGGCCGGTCGCGCCTTCGACGGCGCCGGCCAGGGCCGCGGGATCGAGCTGGGTCGTGCCTTCGATGCGAACGCCCGTCAGGGTGACCTGCAGGTTGCTGATGCCCGGGTCGGCTGGCGCGGGCCGGGCAGGACTCGGCCCCTGGGCCTGGGCCCGGACATGGGGGCCTTCGTCCACCACCACGCGCAGGATCCCGCCAGCCAGGTTCTGCGGCGGCAGGTGCACGCGCGCCTGCGGGAAACCGGCGTTGCGTGCCAGTTCCTGGATGCGCACGGCGAGGGTGCGCAGGCCGGCGAGGTCGAAGCTGCGGCCTGCGACCTCGCCCAGGGCGGCGGACAGGGCCCGGCCATCGAGCGCGCGGGTCCCTTCGATCCGCACGGTGGCCAGGGTGACCTGCAGGTTGGCGATGCGCGGGTCGGCCGGGGCGCCGGGCGCCTCGGGCAGGATCGTCAGTGGCAGGACCGGGCGGGGCTGGGGCATGCGCAAGGCCTGCTGCCGCAGGGCCTCGGTGTCCCGTACCTGCGCCCCGGCGCAGGCCGCCGTGAGGCACGCCGCAGCGGCCAGGACCCGCTGGCGCAGTCGCCCGCTCATTCCTCGTCCTTGGCGCTGGTCAGGCCCGTCCGGGGGCGGATGCCGCCGTCGCGAACGCCCAGGGGCAGGCCCGCCGCCGAGTCGGGCATCCACAGGGGGCGCGCCAGCGCGGCCTGCCAGGCAGGGGCGGACGCATCGGCCAGCGCCGTGCCCGGGTCGCTCCCGCCCCCACTCCCGCTGTTGCCTCCTCCTCCTCCGCTGCCGGAGCTTCCCCCCGAGCTGCCGCCGGAGCCTCCCCCCGAGCCGCCGCCGGAGTTCCCGCCGGAGCCCGAGCCATCGGTCGCCGGGTCGATCCTCAGCGTGACCGGGTCGAAGGTCGCGAACCGGTAGTTGGTGGCCTTCGCGCCGGACGCGTCCTGCCCCAGCGCCAGCGTGCTGCGCGCCGTGTCGATGTAGGCCTGGCCCTCGTAGGTGCCGGGCGCCTTGACGGTGGCGCGGATCCAGCCGTCCAGCGCGAAGGACTCCCCGGGCACCAGGTTGCGCAGTGCCAACTGGCCCAGCGAGGCGGTGAAGAAGTACCCGCCATCGTCCACCTTGGTGCCGGACAGGCCCAGCTGCCGCGGCTGGATCGCGCCGTAGCCGGTGGCGCGCGGGGCCAGCGTGTACAGGTGCGAGCTGCCCTCCACCAGCTGCAGCCCGGCGCTCGCGAGCACGGGCTGCGCCGACGCGTCGGGCAGGATGAAGCGCGGGTCGTGCACCCTCAGGGACGCGCTGCTGCCCGGCGTGAAGGCCAGGCCCTCGACCGTCAGCGCCTGCGTGCCCGACAGGACGGCCACCGTGCTGCCGTCGTACGTCTTGTCCTCCACCTGGATGTGGGCCTTGAACAGGGGTGATTCGATCCCCAGGCCGCCGGCCCGCACCTGGCTGTAGGTGATGGTGCCGGCGGTGCCGGCCGCAAGGCCTTCGCGCACCACCAGCCGCACGGTCCCCGGCCCGGCGTCGATGGCCGTGCCCTCGGCCATGGTGATGCTGCCCGCGCCCCCTTGCCGCAGCGAGGCCTGCACCCCGTGGGCCGCGAGGTCGTTGGCCACCAGGGTCACGTCGGCGTCGGTGGTGA
>JACCDX010121687.1_pt1 | contig 13368 bp, 17 predicted proteins | sample 7449681 | NCBI WGS metagenome assembly JACCDX01 (sample SAMN15323450, study PRJNA562643) | freshwater metagenome | isolation source: river surface water | place: USA:Blue River Watershed | collected 2017-08-18
ATGCCTTTGAGCAACTTCAATGCAATGCCGTTGAGTTTAGAACGCATTTCTTCAACCAACAAAGCCGCCGCGCCATTGAGCGCCTAGGCGCCAAGTTGGATGGTGTGTTGCGCAACCATCAAATCAACCATCACCCCGATGCGTTAGGCGCCTTGCGTGATACCTGCGTCTACAGCATCTTGAACACCGAGTGGCCTTCTGTGAAGGCCCACTTGGATTACCAACTCAGTCGTTCGCGCGAGGCCTAAAGCATGCTGATCGATTTCTTTTACACCCTGCGCGCCGCCAAATTGCCGGTGTCTGTGCGCGAATACCTCAACGTCTTGGAGGCCCTTCAAGCCAACGTGGTGGGCCCAGCATCGGATGCATGCAGCATCGATGATTTCTATCATTTAAGTCGCACCATCATGGTGAAAGACGAGAAGCACTACGACAAATTTGACAAGGCTTTTGGCGCCTACTTCAAAGGCGTCGAAATGCTGACCGACTTCACCAAAGAAGTGCCTTTGGAATGGCTGCAAAAAATTCTAGAAAAAGAACTCACACCCGAACAAAAAGCCGCCATTGAAAAAATGGGCTGGGACGAGTTGATGGAGACCTTGAAGAAGCGTCTCGAAGAACAAAAAGAACGCCACGAAGGTGGCAACAAATGGATTGGCACAGGCGGCACCTCCCCCTTTGGCAATGGTGGCCAAAACCCCCAAGGCATTCGGATTGGCGGGAAAGGCGGACAACGCAGTGCGGTAAAAGTGTGGGAGCAACGCGCCTACCGAGACTACGACGACACACAAGAGCTGGGCACCCGAAACATCAAGGTGGCCTTGCGCCGTCTTCGTAAATTTGCACGCGAAGGCTCTGCTGAAGAACTCGATTTGCCCGACACCATTCGCGCCACGGCGGCCAATGCTGGATACCTCGACATCAAAATGGTTCCAGAACGTCACAACAATGTGAAGGTGCTGTTGTTGATGGACGTGGGTGGCACCATGGACGATCACATTGCGCGGGTGGAAGAATTGTTCTCGGCCGCCAAAGCAGAATTCAAGCACTTAGAGTTCTATTACTTTCACAACTGCGTGTACGACTTCATGTGGAAGAACAACAAGCGCCGCTATGCAGAGAAGTTTCCGACATGGGACATTCTGCGCAAGTACAACAAAGACTACAAACTGATCTTTGTAGGCGACGCCACCATGAGCCCCTACGAAATTTTGCAACGCGGCGGAAGTGTGGAATACAACAACGAAGAAGCCGGTGCCGAGTGGTTGCAACGCCTAACGCATACCTTCCCCAAATTTGCCTGGATCAACCCCGAACCACAAGGGGTTTGGCAATACCGACAAAGCATTGCTGTGATTCAACAACTCATGAGCAACCGCATGTTTCCGCTCACCCTCAAAGGGTTGGAAGATGCCATGCGCATGATGAGCAAGTAATTTTTGAGTTCAATTTTATTTTAGGAGCCACCATGGCCAAGGCATACATCATTGGGCAAGTGACTGTTCACAACCCAGAGGGCTACACCAAGTACTCGCAGCATGTGCCTGCCACATTGGCCCAATACGGTGGCAAATATTTGGTTCGTGGCGGTGACTGCACGCAACTTGAAGGCACTGCACAAGGCAATCGCAGGGTTATCATTGAGTTTGCAAGCCGTGAAGCCGCTGAAACTTGGTACAACAGCCCCGAATACCAGGCCATCTTGCCGCACCGGAAGGCCAATTCAGAGGGCCATATTGCCCTTGTCGATGGATTTGAAGGCTAAAATTCAGCCTCCGCCGCCGTAGTTCAATGGATAGAACGAGTGCCTCCTAAGCGCTAGATACAGGTTCGATTCCTGTCGGAGGCACCAGTGATTTATAAATAATCCATTCAAATCAATAGCTTGTGATCTGCAAAGGCTTCCTTTTTAGGTAGACCTTAGGTAGAGCTTCATGAGTTTATTAAAAATTGGTAGCATCGCAATCATCGTGAATGGCTACACATTAAATAACGGTCTTCCGTACTTCCAAAAGGCAGTACCTGAATCTCTGCGTAAGAAATTTGGCAAAGCGACCATCAAAATTCCCCTGAAAACAGAAGACGGCCATTACGCCGTTCAGTGCCAAAGGCTAACTCAGCATTACACAAATTTGTTTAGTGCTATGAAAAACGATGGCAAGCTTACAAGTCCAGAGCTAAAGAAAACAGCAACTGCACTTTTGGCTGAGTTTGGGTATGAGCCAGAAGACGGCTTGCAGACCATGGATCGCCCTTCTAAATTAGAGCCAAATGACACTTTTGACCCGACTCCACATATTTCTTGGCTAGAGGAGAAGCTCCTCCCTGCTGGAACTGAAGACGCCTCACCATTGATACAAACAGCATTTAGATTACTCAACAACAGAATGCCTGTGTTGTTATCTGAAGCCTTCACAGTGTATTTAAATAATCACAACAAGGGTAAGAACAAAGAGTTTCAAGTTTCACAACTTCAACATTGGAACAAACTAGTTAATAAATTAGGAGACATAAGTATCGAATCAGTCACACGAGAAATGGCGAGGAGTTTTAGAGATGCCAGACTTTCATCTGGTTTAAGTTCAGCATCTGTATTGAGGGAGCTTAATACTATAAGAGCTGTGTTTAACAAGGCGATTCGTGAAATTCCCTTGGACATGCGTAATCCTTTTGATAGTTTACAAATACCGCATACCGTTAAATTTATAAATGAAAGAATTTCCTTCACACGAGAGGAAATTCAAATCCTAGTCAAATCAGCAAAGCAACTAGATGACGACAAGCGCAGAATAGTCATAACACTTGCTCTGACAGGCGCAAGACTTGCAGAAATTGTAGGTCTTCGGAAAAGGGATCTGGACTTGCAAAACCAAGCTATCACAATAGCTCCTCATGCATCACGATCAATCAAAACAAATAACTCAAGAGTAGTTCCCTTACTGCCAATTGCGTTTGAGGCTCTCCAAAAACAGTTTGAGGAAAGTAAATCCGATTTCCTCTTTCCATCTTATGCAAATGCGTCCTCTACAAACAGTGACTCAGCTTCAGCAGCATTAAATAAATGGTCAAAAAAATTAGTTCCAAACAAATCAATGCATTGCTTTAGACATTCATTCAGAGATCAAATGCGAGAGGTTATGTGTCCAGAGTCGATATCAAAAGAAATAGGCGGCTGGGCAAGCTCTCACGATGTGTCTGTTCAATACGGACAAGGGCACTCTTTAACTTTGAAACGGCAATGGCTATCAAAAGCCTATGAGTGGATTGAAGATACAAAATGATAAGAATTAAATCACCCGCTATCTAACAATTGGGCTGACCACAGAGACTGCCATATCAAGCCAGACTTGGTGCTGATATACAGAATGCCCGACGATGACACTTTGCAATTGGTCAGGCTTGGATCACATAGTGAGCTAGGGATTTAATTCTTTTGCTTAACGACATTGACCAATCGTGATCCTAAGCCTCTGCCAGAATTAGACATCACTTGCTCAAACCCATTAGCCTCGCAGAAAAGCAAGAGTCGCTTTGAATACTGCTCACATGGTTCATATTTTGGAAGGGTGTTCACGGCCTTTTCGTTGATAACACCCCAAGTTATATCTTTTTCAAAATTGACATCTAGCTTCTCTTGCTCAGCAATTAGGTTGCGTCTGCAATGCTTGAGAGATGCCATGACCATGGCCATGCGAAGCTGAGCAAAGTGGTGTCGCTGCACAATGAAGCTGTCGTGAATGGTCAAAACCGGTATGTTTTTAGCTGTCAGCGTGTCAATGATTTCCGCAGCAATCATGCTGTCTTTGTTCATTAGCAAGATGCCTTGATCTGAACACAGGTAATTTTGAAGGTGTGGATTTCTTTGAATAAATGCTTCTAGCAGCTTCTCAAGCTGTGCATTCTTCAGCTTCTTTTCAATAGATCCCGTTTCTGCATCCCCCCTAAATGCAGCATAAGCACTCGACCGATCTTTAGCATTAATTGCGGTTAAGACCAGTGACTTACACCAGCCTCTAACAACTTTCCTGTCAAGTTCTGGAAACAAATCATCATTAACTTTGTAGGGGTCAAAGACAACTTCAGCATTTAGCTGTGCATTGAGCAGCGCCACATGCATGGACTTGAAATCAACCTCTACAGTGGGGTTGCCATTTATAAATATATGCCCCCTAAGCTCACTATTTATTTGTTGCCACCATCCACCGTAAAACCTTCCATGCATGTCCCAAGAACCACGGCTAAATATGCGCCTGACATGTTTGTTGTGTTGTCCAACAGTGACCGATCGGAATCGACCCTTTAAAGGACCTTTCGTGATCTCGGTTTTGATAACTGGCATTGTTAGATGATGAATGTCGATGTGGCTTTGCTTCAACAATTTGTTATACGCATTCAAACGCTCACGCATGGATACCGTCAGGGGGGTGTCTTCATAACTGATTGATTTAGCGTTTTCAGCCGACTCTTCATCTTTGACTTCACCTCTTTTGAGAACAATACATTCTTTGTTCGCATGGGTGCTGATGTCATCAAGGCCAAACAAAGCGGTTTTAAACATGCTTTGTAGCCTCTCAGAGGCCCTGTAGCGGGCAGTTCGACTTAGACTGGGGTTGATACTGTTGTGGTAATGCTTACGCTTGTCGACAAGTCCTTTCTTAACCAGCCAATCAAGTACTTTCAAAATGGTTGCAGACAAATGTATGGCTCTATACCGCCCCTTTGACCAGTGATTATTGTTTGAAGAAATACCAATGTATTTTTGTGGGTCTTCACACCAACAAACATATAAGTCAAGCAGTAGCACCTTCATGTTGTCTCGCTTAATACGCTTGGTTGGACGACCCTTTGAGCCTCCATTAGCGACATTTTGGACAGAATTGAATGTGTGCCACAACGGGGCTACAAAGCTCTCAACTTCTGGGTGTTCAGACCATCTGTGAACATCAAATGGCCTAGAGTTACTAACGAATGATTTGTCACTGTCTTCTGTCATGCTGTTACCAAACTAATTGCCATATAGGGCATTACTCATGATGGTAATACTGAGAAAAAATAACCCACTGTACTTAAATGCAGTGCCATAGAAAAAAACACTTAAAAACATGTATCAATTTTTTTTTGTTATTGATACTGCCTCTTTAGTTATATCCACTTCATAACATTTTTAAAACACAATTCACAGTTATTACTATTAGTATTTATGTTTGCATAAGACCATCGTCCATTACTAATACATAAATACCTTCATTACCAAAAAAAACATTAGGGTCAGTAACGAGCAATAAACATTAACACTGCAACAAGTATCTAGTAGTCGTCCATTACTAATACATAAATGCAGATGACCTTCGCAATGACAATCTCAGCTTTGAAACAATAAAACTTTTAGTGGTTAACAGATCTATTTTTCCTGATTTTTGTACGAGGCTATAGACAAATGACGCAGCACCCCCCCATGGCCCACGCCCACCCCCTTAGATGGACGCATATGGCCCGTAAAAGAACAAGCCAAGGCAACCCCCAGTCGGCGCATAAAACGCCTCAAAACTCGTTTAAATTGATTTGTTATTCTTTGAGGAAAGATGCTCCACTAGACATTAAATTGATAGCTGTAAAAATCACCTGCCACATTGACCGTTTGCATCTGGAACTTCCTCATTAAACCCACCCCAAGCCCTCTAGGACACCAACAAAATGGCCAAGAAAGTTGCACTGATTCACCCCCAAACAGGATTGATGAAAAATGGCTACTACGGCTTTAGCTGGACTTTCTTATTTTTTGGTTGGCTAGTACCTGTCTTCAGGGGGGAGCTTTTCGTAGCGCTGCTACACCTCATCATCACAGTTGTGACATTTGGAATATGGCAAATCATCATTGCCTTTCTGTACAACAAACAATACATGACTCGAATGCTTGAAAAGGGTTATGTGTTTAACGATACAGAGCAGGTCAATGATGAGGCAAGGCTCAGGATTGGGGTAAGAAAATTGTAAATACCGAATAAAGCCTGTAATGTAGTAAAGGCCTTTATGGATCGAAATTCACTTGAAAAGCTAGGGCTGGTTTGGGGCGCAAATGTACCCACTTAGCTAAACCTCTGAAAGTACCTTTGAGTGGGCCCCCCCTGACTTTGTATTCACAGGAAATTACGCCCAAGGATGCTACGCATCTAATCTGCCAAATTTAAGTTTCAAAACTAACGGGTAGGTGCTTTGCACACTTTTTGAAGTAGTGACCAACCTACAGTTTCAGGTGCTACATCTGTTTTTGCAGACACCGTGTTGTTTTGAAAAAGAACTTTCCCATCCGCAAATGATTCTGAAAAAGCCGTATAGGACAATGTTTGTCTTGTCTCATTCTTGCAGTCAAATTCAACCCTTACTCTTAGCGAACGCCAACCATATTCATCGGCTTTTGCTAAATTTATAAGTTGCCAAGTTCTTTTTATATTTCCATCCGTCCGAAGAGTTTCAAGATTTAAAAAATATTGATTTCTTGACTCAATTTCAGTATCTACATACTCCCAAGCCCAAGCGGGTAAAACAATCAGCATTAACAGTGGCAATAGGTATTTCATTTAGCACCTACCTTTTACAAACTTCTCGTAACTGAGTCGATGCAACGGAATTTGGTGGGATATAGGATTTTGTCCCTCGGTCATCAGACTTATGCAGAACTTTTCCATTAGCCAATTTATCTGAAAACGCCATTCTCGAGAGTCCTTGAACTGTCTCGTTTTTACAGTCAAATTCCATCATTGACCTTATTGAAAGCCATCCATATTCGCTTGTTCCTAAATTAACAACTTGCCATATCCGTCTCAAATTACCATCTTTACGCAAAGTTTCGAAATCAAGAAAAAACTCATTGTTGGATTCGTTTTCAGTTGCTATGTACTGCCAGTCAGCAAAAACTGGTATGCACAGGAAAAGTGCCATAGTTAAAAAAACTCTTTTCATCTGACCTCCTGTTCAAGCAGTTTGGCAATGATGTCAGTCACTGTGCAATCTTGCTCAATAGCCTTCATCCTGATTTTCTTGTGGATGTCCTCACGCAAGTTGATAGTGAGCCTGCGGTAGCCCTCAGGGGCATGAAACACCTTTGTGACCTTGGCGGTTGGCTTTGCAGTACTGCCCTTTGCAAACGCATCTGCCAAGTTAGTGCTAACAGATGACCACCCTGCCCCACCTTTGACTTGGACTAAACCGATTATTTTTGTCATTCTTTACCCGACTGCGCTTTTAAACACATAAGCCTTGCACCCGCTTCTGCGCTTCCCTGTTTTACTAACGCATTGACGCATTTATCAACTTCACTTTGGCATCCAACTAAAGCCCAAATCAATACAACTATTGCGATGGGTAATTTTGTTTTGACGGTAGTTTTCATCTATCCCCCCTTACTTTCCTGACTGCGCTTTTAAGCATTCCAAACGCCACTTCCCGCCCATAGTTTCGCTTACCGATTTGATGCAATCGGTATGCCCAGATTGGCAGGCACTAATGGCATGAGCCTCAACACATTTATCTATTTCGCTTTGTTGCTGACAACCTGTTAAAGCCAGTGCTGTTCCCAAAAGCCATGTAACTTGGAGTTTGGTCATTTGTCTCCCGCCTGTGCTTTTAAGCATTTCATTCTGTAATCGAGTTTGTGCTTTAGTTCTGCGGTTTTGTCTATTACTGGATTTTTTCCACCACCAACCAATGTGTTTACATCGCTTAGTAAAGCGATGTGATATTCCCAATGCGCATCTATGCATTTATCTATTTCGCTTTTTATCGGTGGCGATATCTTTTGTTGACACCCTGCCAAGCCAACTACCAAAAAAATGAGGGGAAGTTTAGTTCTCATAGACTGAAGCGCATTTAAAACGCTGTACAAGAGAAAATTTCTACTGCTACAGAATCCCTTCTATTTGTTCCGACTTGGGTGCTTCCGAATAATCTTGATTTACCCCCTTTAAGCGATATAGGATTAAAGTAAAGGGTTTGTCCAGCGTGGTCAAAACAGGTAAATTCTGGTGCGGAGTATCTACAAGTTATTTGTTTCGGGTCTGGGTTATTTAGCACCTTAGCAATTGACTCGTTTGTTAAATTATTTCCTGCTTGCACCAAAATAAACTTACTTGTCACAAATTTGGTTGTAACCCACCGTCCGTTCTCCCAGTCTAATCCTGCGGCTTCTTCGACTTGACAAGCAAGTGGTTTGTTTTGGGCTACTGCTCCATTTGTGAAGAACACCGAACACAAAAAAATTAGCAGCGCAAGTGGTATTTTTTTCATGGTTTGTAATGCTTTAAAAATGCTGTTAGTAGCAAGTGCAAACTGTTTGGATGAAAACCTAATTGACTTAATTATCAATTTATCACGACTTATCCGTCTTAAATAGCTTTTTTTCTGAAAGAGTTAAGGACAGATAAACACATAATTTGAGTGAGACTAGTCAAATATCGACTTCCTCAGTGGGTAAACAATAATTAAATATGTACACACACAAGGAGATGTCGATATGCAAATTGTTGAACTACTACTTTCAAAAACTCAACCACTCAAAGTTGGTGAAGTCTCTTTGATCGATGGCAATAAGTCAATGTGCATAAATGTTGATGGATATTTTGGTGGCGGACAAGGCCCAGTTTGGGCCACTGAAGGCACAAAGATACATTTCACCACTCACAACCACTGCGCATTGATGGAAGGCATCTGCACAAAGGTATACCCAGATTGCCTCAATGTGACCATAGAACTCACAAAAGCAAATACATGGGGCAGATATGTAACAGGTACAAAAGTTCGGCTGCACACATCATCTATACACAGATATCACCTCGCTACCAGTGACACAGAAATATTGCTTGAATCATCACGGCGACATGCAGCCGAAGTCTTCAACAAGAAAGCTTTTCAAAATATTTCGCTAAAAGAGATTCAAAAAGCCATTGAATCCGAGCATCACCAAACGGTCAGAGATCGGATTGGCAAAGCACATTATCAGTACCTACAGGATGTGATCGGCATGTACCTACGCATTTCAAAAAAGGTGGGGGCTAACGATGTTGGCGGTAATCGCTCACATATAGATATGCTTATCAGTCGATTACACGATCGAGTCAATAGCTTTAAAGCTAAGTGAATCCGGTGCAATCGCTTTCTTAAGTCCTGAGCTGTAGTGGCTTTATGGACAGGTTCGCCTTATATTTCATAATGTGAAATAATGAATATTGGTTAACAAAACCAGCGCAAGGTGAAAGTAGTGTCACCTTTCAATCATCAAATAGCCTTCAAATTCAATCAAGAATTTCATACCGTAGGTATGGGAAATCAATCGTGAGCTGAATTTGACAGACCTACTAAATCCATGGTTTGCTAAAAAAAGGAAATCAGACGAAAGGAACATGTTGACTCAAACAGAACTTAACAATTTATCTCCTAAAGTCGATCGAGCTTTAGGTAGTGTTGTGGGAGCACTTATTGGTGACGCTGCTGGCGGCATATTTGAATTTATGGGTAGGCCACCCACACTTCAAGAAGCTCAAGCTGCTCTTGATTTGCCCGGTGGTGGAGTGTTTGATCTTGCTCCGGGACAGTTTACCGACGATGGTGAAATGACAATGGCTTTGATTGGAGCAATAGCCAAGGGTAAAGGAGCTTACAGGCAAGAACTAGCAGCTCAAGCCTATTGTGAATGGGAGCAATCTAACCCGTTTGACATTGGCCTTGCTACAAGGGCTGCATTGCGTGTGCCAAAAGCTGCAATGAATAATTCCAAGTCACTTGCAAAGTTTGTTTACTCTCAAGCACTTGATCACAATTCAGCATCAAAAGCTAATGGTTGCATGATGAGGGCAACTCCACTGGGCATAGCAGCAACTGGTTGCAATATTGAAGAGACTATTGAGATGGTGACTTCGGATGTTGTGCTCACGCATCCAAACAAAGACTGCATTGATTCAACAGTTGCATATGTTCTTGCCCTGCGCCACTTAATATTGAGTAATGGTGATAGTGAAGGTGCAATTGAAATTGCCAACACATACCTGTTAGATAAAAATCGCCTAGTTCTCGGCTGGTTAAATCAAGCCTTTCAAGCTAACATTGATCCTGTAACAAAACAGATCGGATTTGTGAAACATGGATTCACATTGGCATTTCACTTTTTGGCATATGAATTTAGCTTCAAGGAGGCCATCACACAAACGCTGCTAATGTCTGGAGACACAGATACCAATGCTTGCATTGTGGGCGGGATGATTGGCGCAAATTGCGGTTTAAAAAAATTACCTCGTAATTCCAGAACCAAGATTTTGGAATTACCGGTGCAAGAATTGATTGATAGACCTAAAAAGTTCACAGCAGCGAATTTGCATCTAATTACGGCTTCAATAGATTTGTAATTTGCCAGTGAGAAATCAAGTCAAAAAGTTTTGATTACCTACCGATATATCCATACTTGCGACTACCATCAACTAATGGAACATATACGAGTGCAAGACCATCACTAAAATCCTCGGCTGTTAAAAAGTATGGAGGTATGACTATTTGGCTTGATTTATCTATATACCCCCATCCCAAACCGCTTTCGGTTTCAACCAAAACTCGACCTAAGCCGTTGGAAAAACTTCCAGCGTAATGGTATTTGGGGGCAATGGCTACTTGCCCTTTTTTGTCGATGTAGCCCCAATTATCTTTTTTGTTTTCACTAAACTTAACTGCTGCCAGCCCTTCTGAAAACTTGTGTGGATAAGATAATCCATTCAATCCCTCACCTAAATATTTAGGCTCAATTACCATCTCACCCTTTGGATTGATAAAACCCCATCGAAGGTTTGCACCCTCGCCCAATCGAACGCAAGCAAGCCTCTCTGAAAAGTCACCAGCACCATCATATAAAGGGTTAATCAACATATCTCCTTGAGAATTTATGTAACCCCATTTGCCTTTGCTAAAACTTCCAATCGCAACTCGAGCAAGACCCTCTTTAAAGTCTCCAGCAAATCCAAATTGCGGCTTGATAGCAACAACCCCTTTTTTGTCTACATATCCGAAGGTGGCTCCTTGAGTGAATGAAAAGCTAACTGCTGCTAAACCTTCAGAAAAGTTGCTAGGGTTAGCAAACTCTTGGTTGATAACTAAATTCCCATCTGCATTCATGTAACCATATTTCGAAGGAAATGTCTTATCGTCAGAAACCAAGGCAAGCCCATCAGAATAACTGCCTGCACGGGAAAATTGTGGAATGATTTTGATCTTCCCGCTTTTGTCAACATACCCCCATTTCATATTTGATAATTGGCCAATTCCAACTCTAGCAAGACCTTCGTGAAAGGGATCGGCAAAATCAAATTGGGGTGGAATAGCGAGGTTACCCTTTGCATCAATAAATCCCCACTTTCCAGTCTTCTCATCCCCTATTTTGACTGCAGCCAGTCCTTCGCTGAAGCTTTTTGCCTCAGCGAATTGAGGATTGATAACAAATTTGCCCGTTAGTTCAGTGGTTGTAAATTTTATCTTTCCGCTATTTGGAGAAGACTGAGAATCAGTAGCCATTGTCTTGAACGATTCAGTCAGTTTTTCGCAACCAGCTAGAACACCTGCAGCTATTGCAACTCCCAGCAAACTAAGAATAGTTTTCTTAATCACGACTTTCCTTTTGAGACTTGCAAATTCAAGATCTATACAAAACTATATCCTGAAATGGGATATTCCAAAAGAGGATTCAACATCTATGAATGCTCTTAGTCAAAGACAAGCGGAAGATCGTTCGAGAGGCTCTCAAAGAGGCTCGGCTCCGCAACGGACTAAGGCAGCAGGATGTTGCCGAAGTGCTGGGAAGGCCGCAGTCGTATGTGGCAAAGATTGAAAGTGGCGAAAGAAAAGCTGACTTTGTTGAAGTGCTTGATTTGTGTATCGCCATTGGGCTAGATCCAAAAGCACTGCTAAAAAAACTAATCAGTTAAATACTCTTTAAAGCATTGTTTATTTAATAATTCGACATCACTTTTTGGTACGCTGAAACGCCAATTGTATTTAGGTAGGATTTAGGTAGAATCGTCAATTGGACATTACAACCCTTTGCAGAAAAACTATTGATTTAACGGCCTCCGCCGCCGTAGTTCAATGGATAGAACGAGTGCCTCCTAAGCGCTAGATACAGGTTCGATTCCTGTCGGAGGCACCAAGAAGAAGCTTAAGTTCTTCTCTTAAATCATCAGAACGCGCTCTTTCGTTAGCGCTGCGCTTTATTTGTGTCTTCACTGGATTTATGAAATCATGAAGCATCAAGTAATCGGGTTTTGAAACTCATTCTTACTTGGTCGTAACACCCAGATGCTGACCTGCTTGATCAACATTTAAGACCAGGACAAGCCCCAAGTTCAACCATCACTTAGAGCTTAAACATATTGATCACTGCAGAGTCTCGTCGATATGTTGACATTTTTGTAGTTACTTCATTTGGATTGAATACTTACACCCAATCATTGATAAGGTGTATCTCTTAAAAAATTTTTGTTTAAAAAGCACAAAATGGCAATTAAGTATGGCACAGCTGGCAATGACAATCCACTTCGTGGAACCTCCGGAAATGATTTCCTCTATGGCTTAGCCGGTGATGACAAAATCATCACAGATGATGGCGATGATTATGTTGAGGCTGGCGATGGGGACGATCAAGTCAACGGATACCCAGGACTCAATGGTGCTTACACATACTACTCAGCAAAAGGAACCCTCACTGTTTATGGTGGCAGTGGCAATGACTTTCTTGTTGGGGGCGAAGGCAATGACAAAATCTTTGGCGAATCTGGAGATGATTTAATTTATGGTCGTGGCGGAAATAACACACTCAATGGCGGTGATGGCGACGACAAGCTTTATGGCGATATAGGCAGTGATGTTCTAGAAGGCGGAGATGGAAATGACACTCTGGATGCTGATTCCGGTAATGACATCCTAAAGGGTGGTGACGGAAATGACCGACTTATTACGGGCGATGGGAATGACATTGCCTACGGTGGAAATGGAAACGATCAGATCAATGGGTACTCAACTGGCGCGCCCAATCACGCTTATAAATCATGGAGTGCTTCAGGCAATCTAAATCTTTACGGAGAAGCTGGTGATGATTTTATTGTGGGGGGAACTGGCGCCGACGTGATCTCTGGCGGTACAGGGAATGACGAAATATTCGCCGACGAAGGTAACGACACGGTCTATGGTGACGAGGGAAACGATTACATCAATGCCGGAATTGGAAATGATTTTATTTACGGCGGGGCTGGAAACGACAGAATACTGAGCGGAGATGGCTCTGATTCAATCGAAGGTGGCACCGGTGATGATGAAATCAACTCTTTCATAGGATTGAAC
>JACCDX010513363.1_pt1 | contig 13362 bp, 8 predicted proteins | sample 7449681 | NCBI WGS metagenome assembly JACCDX01 (sample SAMN15323450, study PRJNA562643) | freshwater metagenome | isolation source: river surface water | place: USA:Blue River Watershed | collected 2017-08-18
CGTTGACAGTTAGGTCCGCGCTTCAGACCTTCCGCGTCCCATTCGTTGCAGGGTGGAGCAGCCTGGTAGCTCGTCAGGCTCATAACCTGAAGGTCGTTGGTTCAAATCCAACCCCTGCACCCAATTTGAGGCCCTCCCACTGCTCGGGAGGGCCTTCTTCTTTTCGGGGGCCGGCGGTCCCCAGGGCAACGGACGCCCGGGTGCTCAGAAACGCACCGTGTTGGTCAACAGCAGCTGCAGCGGGGGATCGAAGCGCACCCGCGCGGAGGAGCCGTCGGGCTGCGTGCGGATCGTCGAGACCGTGTCGCTGTGCCAGTTCTGCAGATTGCGCACGTTGAGCTGCACGCTCCAGTCGCGGTTGCCCGCGATGCGCCGGCGATAGCCGAAATTCACGTCCACGCTCAGCGTCGGGTCGGACCAGTAGGGATGGGCCACGTCGGGCAGAATGAAACCGCGCGGGTCGTCGAGCACCGGGTAGCCCGTGGCGTAGACATCCTCCCAACGCACGGCGCCGCCGAGGCTGAACCCGCGCAGCCGGCCCTCGGAAAACTGGTAGCGCGCGACGGCGTTGGCGCGCCACTTCCGCTGCTCGGACTGCGGGCGGCCCTCCTGGCCCTTGGCCGCGTAGTAGTCGAGGAGACGGTCGTTGATCTGCTGCGTGGTGGTGTTGCCGTTGAGCACTTCGGCGGGGGCGTTCCAGTCGAGGCGGCCGTATTTGGCGAGGTGCGGGAGCCAGGTGTTCTCCAGCAGCGCGGTCAGCGCCGGGGCGATGTTGGTGAGGATCGTCTCCTGCTTCGCCGCGTTGAACGCGATGCGCCAGTTGCGCGTGGGATTGAACACCAGTTCGGCCTCGAAGCCGCGCGAGAGGATGTCGTTCGTGTCGGTGATCGGACCGGCAAACTGCGTCAGCGAGGTGCCGTCGGCGGCGACGCGGTAGTTGTAAGCCACTTTGAGGGCATCGGTGAGATGCGGCGCGATCGCGGCGCGGGCCTCCTTCACGGCGGCGAGGTTGGGATTGAGAAACGCCGCCTCCTGCTCGCGGGTGCGGCCGGCGGGCGTCAGGCCCGTCGCGGGGTCGACGGCGATGGTGGCCAGGTAGGCGGCGTCGAAACGTCCGTCGCCGTCCGCATCGAGCCGCAGCACGTCGCGGTTCAGGTTGCCGTAGTGGTTGAAGATATTCGTGTTCGTCTGGTTGAAGAGGTCCGAGACGTTGGACGAGGCGCGGGCGAGAGTGGCGCGATACCAGTTGAACCGGGCGACGACCTTGGAGTCCCAGAGGAACACGCTCACGCCCCAGTCGCGGCTGGCGCCGGCCGGCGAGGCGACCGGGCGGCGATACTGGTCCACGCGGTCGGTCGCCGGGATGAAGTTCTCGGTGTCGTTGTAGTGGAAAAGCAGATTCACCGCCTTGGGCAGCCGCAGCAGCCGGTGGGGCCAGTGCAGGACGGCGCCGTAGCCGAAGATCTCCGCCTCGGTGCGGACGCGCGTGCCGTTCTCGACTTTGAAGGCGGCCTCCGAGATGTCGGCCAGTTCATCCAGTCCGACGAGCGGCGCCTCGGTGTTGAGCAGCGTGGTGACGCGGTCGCGGCGGTAGCCGAGATTGAGCACGAGCAGGTCGTCGAGGACGTGCGACTGCGTGTTCAGGGCCAACGAGGAAACCCGCGTGCGCTGGAGCCGGTAGTTTTTGTTGGGAACGCTGCGCGGCTCGAGGGTGCCGGTGACGAACCGCTCGTTGCCGTTGGCGCGGGAATCGAGCCCGAAGGTCTCGTTGGTGGCGTCGGGGCCGAGGTTCCAGCTCAGTTTCTGGATGCGGAAACCGTCGGCGGGCCAGAGCTGGTAATTGGCGGGCGCGAGGCGGAAATCGGCGAGGGTGAAGTTCGGATCGGTGAACGCGCGCGGCTGCGGCGGCCCGATGTATGCCATCATGGGGACACCGCGCACATCGTTGCCGGTCTGGCGCGCGTTGGCGGGACCGATGTGGAGCGCGGGCTCGGGGTCGCCGAAGGAGTTGAGGTTGTAGTTCACGACCTTCTCGTCGAACACCGAGCGGTCGGCGAGGAGCGTGAGGGTGTGCCGGCCGAGCAGGCGGCCGAGGCGCGGGCGGCCGCGGAAGGTCGTGGCGAAGTCGTGCTTCACGAAGCCGGTGAAGCGAAATGCCTCGCGCTCGGAAGCGTTGGTGCGGCGGTTGGCCTTCGAGAGGACGAAGGGGCGGCCGTAGTTGGGATTGGCGCGCGGGGCGGCGTTGCCGGACACGGGGTAGTTGGGGTCCTGCGGCAGCCAGATCGTTTCGTTGATGTCGAAATGGACGGTGGACACGGGGCCGTTGAAGGCGACGAAGTCGGAACGGCGGAGTTCCTGGTAGTCGGCGGCGAACTCGAACCCGGCGCGCCCATCCCAGAGGACCTGCTCGAGCGAGGCCTGCCAGTTGGCGAAGTCGCGCGTGTAGTAGTCGTTGTCCCAGGCCAGGAGGGCGCGGGAGAAATCGAAGGTGCGGAGGTTGGTGAAGCCCTGGTCGCGCCAGCCGGTGCCGCGGATGGCGGAGACATTGCCGTGGTAGACATTGTAGGGGGCGGTCTTGGCGAGGCGCGTGGGGTTGAAAAACGGGTCGCCGGTGGCGTAGTCGACCGCGCGATACTGGTCCGTGTAGGCGAAGGCCGGCAGGCGGCCGTTGGTGCCGTCGTAGACGAGGCCGTAGGCGCCGTTGGCCCAGGAGGCGTTGATGAGGCTGTTGGCGTCGGGCGTGTTGCGGACGCGGAAGCGGAGTTTGTCGGCGGCGGAGAGGGCGTTCCACTGGGCCTGCGTGGGGCCCTCGACGTGGCCGAAGCGGACGAGGTTGCCGTGGGCGTTGACCGAGAGGCGGGCGTTGGCGGGATCGGCCAAAAAGGTGACGAGGTTCTGCTGCGGCAGCAGCGTGTCGGGCGCGCGGCCGCGGATGAGACCGCGCTCGACGTGCGCATAGATCACGGTGTCGCGGTGGCGGAAGGGACGGATCGTGGCGGCGCCGTAGATGCGTTCGTCGTTTTTGAAGGTCGGCTCCTGGCGATACTTCGTGTGGTCGGCGAGGGCGGCGACGTGGAGCGCGACGCGATCCTTGAGGAGCACGCGGTTGAGGGCGAAGGACCCACGGACGGACGGCGAACGGCCGCCGCTGTCGAGGCGCGTGGAGATCTCGTTGGAGTTGCGGAAGCGGGCGCGGGCGAGGCCGGTATTGATGAGACCGGAGGGCGAGCCGAGACCGAAGAGGAAGGAGTTGGCGCCGCGGTTGATGTCGATGCGGTCGGTGTTGTAGGCGTCGAAGGGGATGTCGGTCTTGAAGAAATTCCGCGCGCGGTCGGGCGCGGCGAGGCCGCGCACCCGCGAGGTGCCGTCCGGGTCGCGGCGCGCGTCGCCGGTGCTGGTCTCGCCGGCGCCGCCGTCGCTCGCTCCGGTGAAGTTGCCCATGATGCCGCCGACCTCGGTGCCGGTGGTATATTGGAAGAGTTCCTCGATGCCGGTGATCGCAAGGTCGTCCATGAACTCCTTGGTCACGACCTGGATCGAGGTGCCGAGGTCCTTGAGGTCCTGCCGGAGGCGGCCACCGGCGAGCGTTTGCGAAGCGTAGTAGCCCTGGCTGGACCGGGTCTCGACGATGAAGGGCGAGAGTTCGATCGTCTCGGCCGTCGCGACGCGCCGCTCGGCAGGCGGCGGTGGCGGCGGTGGTGCGGTCTGCGCCCGCAGCGGCGGCAGCAACACGGACAACAGGACAACCACGAGGGAACGAACGGCGGCGGCGCGTGCTTTCATGGGGTGGCGGCGCCCGCCGGCGTCGCAACGACGGACGGCAGGCACGGAAGGAAGCAGGACGGGGTATATCGAAACATGAACGCGGGGTGGCGCTCAGGCGGCGATCAGGGGAAACGTGGGAGGGGCGACGGGCGCGGGGACACCCGGTGGGGAACGGCGGGATAAGACAACCAGCGCCTCGGCGACGCAAACCCGGTCTTCTGACTAAACGGAAAGACGACCGCTTCGAGCCGGAGGACGCCGCCCAGGCCCGGAGTCCGCGGCGGGCCGCGTCAATCGGCCGGGTGCACAAGCGACGACAAACACGCCCGTGGGCATCGCGAGTTGTTCCTCTCTCCCCCTTGACTGATGCGGTCGCCGGCGCGGAACGCGGCTGGGACGATGCGTTGGCCGACGCGCAGGCGGATGGGGCGGCACCGGGATCCACGCGCCCGCCAACTCATGACGTCGCCCGGCCGCCGCGCGGTGAAGCGGCGGCCGGACCGTCGTTCAAAGCGCGGCGAGCAGGCGGCGCAGGGTCTCGTCGACGAGCTTGGGGTTGGCCTTGCCCTTGGCGGCTTTCATGACCGGGCCCTTGAAGGCGTTGATCGCGCTGTCCTTCCCGGCCTTGAACTCGGCGAGCGCCTTCGCGTTGGCGGCGATCGAGTCGCGGCACCATTGCTCGAGTTCGTTGCTGTCGGTCGGCGCGGCTTTGAGGCCCTTGCGCTCGGCGATCGCGTCGGGCTGCTCGCCCGTGGCGGCCATTTCGGCGAAGACTTCCTTGGCGGCCGCGGTGAGCACGGTGCCGGCGTCGACGAGCTTCACGAGAGCGGCGAGGTGGGCGGGCGTGATCTTCGAGTCGGCGAGCGACCGTTTGGCGGCGCGGAGCGCGCGGAGCAGGTCGTTGACGATCCAGTTGCCCACGGCCTGGGCTTTGCCGGCGCCGGCGAGCTGCGCGGCGGCTTCGAACCAGTCGGCGAGCGCGCGATCCCAGACGAGCACGGACGTCAGCGTATAGGGCAGCTGATACTGCTCCAGGAAGCGGCGCTGCTTGGCGAAGGGCAGCTCCGGGCACTCGGCGCGCAGGCGATCTTTCCACGCGGCGTCGACGACGACGGGCATCAGGTCGGGATCGGGGAAATAGCGGTAGTCGTGCGCTTCTTCCTTGGTGCGCAACGACTGCGACGTGCCGGTCATGCCGTCGTAGTCGCGCGTCTCCTGCACGATGGTGCCGCCGCGCTCGAGCACGGCGATCTGGCGCTTGATCTCGTGCTCGATGCCGTCGCGCACGAAGGAGATCGAGTTGAGGTTTTTGAGTTCGACCTTGGTGCCGAGCGTGGTCTGGCCGACGGGGCGGATGGAGATGTTGGCGTCGCAACGGAGCTGGCCTTTCTCCATGTCGCAGTCGGAGATGCCGCCGTAGATCATCGTCGCGCGGAGCGACGTGAGGTAGGCGTAGGCTTCGTCGGCCGTGTGCATCGCGGGATCGGAGACGATCTCCATGAGCGGAGTGCCGGCGCGGTTGTAGTCGACGAGCGAGTCGCTGGCGCCGTGGTTGAGTTTGCCGACGTCTTCCTCGAGGTGGATGCGGGTGAGCGGGATTCTCTTGTGCTCGCCCATGATATTGCGGGCGGTGCCGGGCAGCTCGATCTCGACGGTGCCGCCGAGGCAGATGGGCTGGTCGTATTGGGAAATCTGATAGTTCTTCGGGGAGTCCGGGTAGAAATAGTTTTTCCGGTCCCATTTGCAGACGGGCGCGATCTCGCAGCCGAGGAGGAGGCCGGCCTTGATGATGGCGTCGAGGGCGGCCTTGTTCATCACCGGCAGGGCGCCCGGGAGCGCGAGCACGGTGGGGTCGGTGAGCGTGTTGGGCTCGTGGCCGTAACCGGTGGGGACGCGGGTGAAGACCTTGGAGCGGGCCTTGATCTGGACGTGAACTTCAAGACCGATGACAGCTTCGTAATTCATTGCGAAATAGGGCGGGGGCTCACGGGGTTCCCGGACGACGCGGAGGAAAACACTCCGGCATTCCGCGCGTTCACGTGGCTCGCGGGCGATTGATCAAAGGTTGGGATGCCGGCTGCTCCAGTCGTGGGCGCGCTCGTAGGTGTGGGCGATGGCAAGGAGGTCGGCTTCGCGGAACGGTTGGCCGATGAGCTGGAGACCGATGGGGAGATTCCCGCCCGTAAAACCGCAGGGCACGCTGATCGCAGGCAGGCCGGCGAGGTTCACGCCGATGGTGTAGATGTCGCAGAGATACATCGCGAGCGGGTCGCTCTTCTCGCCGAGCTTGAAGGCCGGGATCGGCGACGTGGGCGTGAGCAGGGCGTCGACCTCCCGGTAAGCGTTGAGAAAATCCTGCCGGATCAAGGTGCGGACCTTCTGCGCCCGCAGGTAGTAAGCGTCGTAGTAGCCGCTGGAGAGGACGTAGGTGCCCAGAATGATGCGGCGCTTCACCTCGGCGCCGAAGCCCTCGGCGCGCGACTGGAAGTAGAGGTCGACGATATCCTTGGCGGCCTTCGAGCGATGGCCGTAGCGGACGCCGTCGTAGCGCGCGAGGTTCGAGGAGGCCTCCGCGGTCGCGATGATGTAGTAGGTGTCGAGGCAGTATTGGGTGTGGGGCAGCGAGACCTCGCGGATCTCGCAGCCCTGCGCGCGGTAGAACGCCACGGCGCGCTCGACGGCGGCGGCGATCTCGGGATCGAGGCCGGCGCCGAAATACTCCTTGGGGATGCCGAGCTTCCAGGGACCGCGGCGCGCGGAAAGTTCGGCGCGGTAATCGGGGATGTCGGCGCGGTAGGAGGTGGAGTCGCGCTCGTCGTGGCCGGCGATGGCCCCGAGGACGATGGCGGCATCCTCGACGGTGCGGGCGAAGGGGCCGATCTGGTCGAGGGACGAGGCGTAGGCGATCAGGCCGTAGCGCGAGACGAGGCCGTAGGTGGGCTTCAAGCCGACGACGCCGCAGAGCGCGGCCGGCTGGCGGATGGAGCCGCCGGTGTCGGAGCCGAGCGTCGCGAGAGCGCAGCCGGCGGCGAGGGCGGCGGAGCTGCCGCCGGAGGAGCCGCCGGGCACGCGCGTGACGTCCCAGGGATTGCCGGTCGGATGAAACGCGGAGTTCTCCGTCGAGGAGCCCATGGCGAACTCGTCGCAGTTGAGGCGCCCGTAGAGGACGGCGCCGGCGGCCTTGAGCTTCGTGGTGACGGTGGCGTCGTAGGGCGAAACGAAGTTCGCGAGCATCTTGCTCGAGGCGGTGAGCGGCTGGTCCTTGACGGCAATGACGTCCTTCAGCCCGAGCGGAATGCCGTCGAGCACTCCCCTCGCCTCTCCGGCGGCGCGGCGCGCGTCGGATGCGGCGGCCTGCGCGAGGGCATCGGCCTCGTCGGCGGAGTTGAAGGCACCGACGCGCGGCTCGACGGCGCGGGTGCGCGCGATGACCGCCTGCATGAGCTCCACGGCGGTGAGTTCGCGCGCGGCGAGCCGGGCGGCGAGCGCCGGGATGGTCTGGTAGTAAAGTTCGGAGGACATGCGGGGACCGGGCGGACGGGGCGAAGCGAGGCGGGCGGAGGCGGCGCGCGTTATTCGACGACCTTGGGGACGACGACCATGTTTTCGCGCTGCGCGGGGGCGTTGCGCAGGGCGTCGGCGACGGGGAGGCCGGGGCGGGCAATGTCGTCCTGCCAGACGTTGTTCACGGCGAACGCGTGGGCGCTGGGCTCGACGCCGGCGACGTCGACCTTGGCGAGCTGTTCGATGTGGTGCAGCACGCTGCCGAGTTGGGCGGCGAAGGTGGCCTTTTCCTCGGGCGTGAGCGCCACGCGGGCGAGTTTGGCGACGTGGTCGATGTTGAGTTGCGGGGCCTGGGACATGACGGCGGAGGACGAGGTGAAAACGGAGGCGACGGGCGGCGCGCCGCGGGTTATTTGCGGATCTGCCAGCCGTTGGTCTGCGTGAGCTGGTCCTGCATTTTGGCGAAGGCCGCATTGACCTCGTCGTCGGTGAGCGTCCGTTCGGGGGAACGGAAGACCAGATTGAAGGCGAGGCTCTTCTTGCCGTCGGGCAGGCCCTTGCCCTGGTAGACGTCGAAAACGCTCACGCGCTCGACCGCAAAGGCGTTGCCGACCACGGCGCGCGCGACCTTGGCGACGGCTTTCTGCACGTCGAGCGCGGGCGTGGCGGCGTCGACCACGAGGGCGACGTCGCGCAGCGCGGCGGGCATCAGGCTGAACTCCTGGAACCGGCGACGGGTGACATCGGCGGAGAGTTTTTCCGGCAAGATGGCGAAGAGGCCGGCGTAGACCTTGCCCTCGATGCCGAGGGACTTGAGCAGCGAGAGATTCACGAGGCCGAACCGCGCGGTCCAGCCGTGGGCGATGTCGCCGGCGGACGCGGCGTGGCCCTCCTGCCAGCCGAGCGTCGCGCCGGCGAGCGGGGCGACAGGCTGACGGGCGAAGTCGATGCCGGCGGCCGCCGCGAGCGCGGCGACGTGGTGCTTGGCGGCGAAGAAGTCGGGCGCCTCGCGTTTGAGCCAGCTGCGATCGCCGGCGGACTCGGCCAGCACGAAAGCGGCGGCGGCGCACTCGACGGTCTGCCCGTTTCGCTCGAGGAAAATGCGGCCGGTCTCGCAAAGGCGGGAAACCGCGACGCCGCGGGATTGGTTGAGTTTGAGCGACTCGAGCAGGCCGGTGACGAGCGTGGGGCGCAGGTGCGACTGGTCTTCGGTGAACGGATTCGCGAGCGCGAGCTCCTGCGCGGCGGTCGCGGTGGTCCAGGGCGCGATCTCCTTGGCGGGACGGAGCGTGTAGTTGACGCACTCGTGGAAATCGTGGCCGACGAGGTAGTCGGTCACGCGGCGGTTGAAGAGCACGATCGGATCGTCGTCGCCGACGAGGCCGGGGGCCGAAACGACGGCGGCGGGAATCTTCTCGGTGCCGTAGAGACGCAGGACCTCCTCGACGAGGTCGATGGGGCGATCGAGGTCGTCGCGCCAGCTCGGGATCGACACGGTCCAGGCGGGGCCGCGGGCGGGATGCACGGTCGGCTCCTCGCGGGTGACGTTGAGTTCGAGCGCGTCGAACGCGGCGCGCATGTCGGCGGCCGGGATATCGAAGCCGAGTTTCTCGGTGATGAAGTCGTGCGTGACGACGATCTCGCGCTGCCACGGGACGTCGCCGCCGATCCGATACGCGGGGCCGACGACGGTGCCGCCGGCGGTCTCGACGATGAGATCGAGGGCGCGCCAGGCCGCCTCGAGGGTGCCGTGGGGATCGACGCCGCGCTCGTAGCGGTAGGAGGAGTCGGACGAAAGCGCCAGTTTGCGCGACGTGGCGCGGACGGACTGCTTCCGGAAGACGGCGCACTCGAGCACGAGGTCGACGGTGTCGGCGGAGACGCCGGAATTTTCGCCGCCCATGATGCCGGCAACGACGACGGGACGGGTGCCGTCGGCGATGACGAGCATGTCGGGCGTGAGCACGCGCTCCTTGCCGTCGAGGGTGACGAGTTTCTCGCCCTCGGCGGCGCGACGGACGACGATTTCGGCGCCGCCAAGTTTTTTCGCGTCGAAAGCGTGCAGCGGCTGGCCGGTCTCGAGCATCACGTAGTTGCCCACGTCGACGACGTTGTTGATCGGGCGGAGGCCGACGGCGCGCAGGCGCTCCTGCAGCCACGCGGGGCTGGGGCCGATCTTGATGCCGGCAACGACATACGCGGTGTAAAGCGGGCAATCCTCGGGGCTCTCGACGCGCACGGCGCGGAGCAGGTCCGGCCGGGCGGGCGCGGCGGAGACGTCGCCGCGGAACTTCTCCTGCGGGTAACGGAGCGGCAGTTTGAACCAGGCGGCGAGCTCGCGGGCGATGCCGAGGTGGCACTGGCAGTCGGGGCGGTTGGGCGTGATCTCGATGTCGAAGACGGTGTCGCCGGCGGGCAGCACCTCGTTGATCGGCGTGCCGAGGGCGGGCTGCCCGTCGAGGAGGAGCAGGCCGTCGTGGCCCTCGCCGAGGCCGATCTCGTCGGGCGCGCACATCATGCCCTGCGATTCGTGGCCGTATTTCTTGGACTGCGTGATTTTGAAATCACCGGGCAAAACGGCACCGGGCAGCGCGACGGGGACGCGCTTGCCGGGGTCGCAGTTGTGCGCGCCGCAGACGATGGTCTTGACGCCGCCGGCGGGGCCGACGTCGACGGTGCAGAGGGAGATTTCCTTTTTGAGATTGGGAATCTTCGTGCGGGTGAGGATCTCGCCGACGACGACGTGCTCGAGCTTCGGCGCGCCGGTGTTGGCGATGCCCTCGACCTCGAATCCGAGGAAGGTGATCGCGCGGGAAATCTCGTCGGCGGAGGCGTCGAGGGCGACGTAGTCGCGGAGCCAGTTGAGGGAAATCTTCATTTTCTCGAAGTAGCGAGTGGTGAGTAGCGAGGAGCGAGTCGTTGCGGTTCGAGAGCGTGCTCGCTCCTCGCCGCCCGCTGCTCGCAGTTGAGGTTCAGGCGAACTGCTTCAGGAAGCGGACGTCGTTCTGGTAGAAGTAGCGGATGTCATCGATGCCGTAGAGGAGCATCGCGAGGCGCTCGAGACCCATGCCGAAGGCGTAGCCGGACCAGACCTTGGAGTCATGGCCGACGCCGTCGAGGACGATGGGGTCGACCATGCCGCAGCCACCGATCTCGATCCACTCCTTGTTCACCTTGGGCAGATGACGGGCGCTGAGGTCGACCTCGAAACTCGGTTCGGTGTAGCCGAAGTAGTGCGGGCGGAAACGCGTCTTGGTGTCCTTGCCGAGCAACGACGTGAAGATGTAATCGAGCAGAGCCTTGAGATCGCGAACGGTGACATTGCGATCGACGTAGAGGCATTCGAGCTGGTGGAAATTGGCCGAGTGCGTGGCGTCGGTGGTGTCGCGGCGATAGACGCGGCCCGGCGACACGATGCGGATCGGCGGCGGCCCCTTGAGCAGCGTGCGGATCTGCACGGATGACGTGTGGGTACGCAGCAGGTAGCGCTCGTCGGCGCGGTGCTTGGAGACGTTCGCGAACGCGGCGTCGCGCGGGAGGTAGAACGTGTCCTGGGCATCGCGGGCCGGGTGGTCGGCCGGCGTGTTGAGAGCGTCGAAGCAATAGTACTCGGTCTCGACCTCGGGACCATCGGCGACGGTGAAACCCACCTTGCGCAAGATGCGGCACATTTCCTCGCGCACCTGAGTAAGCGGGTGGAAGGTGCCCGGGCCGACATCGGGGGACGGCAACGAGACATCGATGGCGGGGCCAACCTGGGCAGCGATCTCGCCGTCGACGACCCGCTGGAGGGCGGCGTCGAGCAGAGCCTGCACGTGAGCCTTGGCCTCATTGATGCGCTTGCCGAGGGCGGGCCTCTGCTCCTTGGGGACGGAGCCCATCTGCTTCATGAGCGCGGTGAGTTCGCCGTTGGGGCCGACGAGGCGAGCCTTGGCGGCCTCCAGTTCGGGGCGGGCGCGGATGGCGGCGAGATCGGCCTGCGCCTTTTCCTGCAGGGCGGAGAGAAGCGATTCCATGGAGACGACGGGTGAGGAAGAAAGGGAAGAGCGACGCCCCGGAACGTTCGGAAAGGACCAACGGGGCGGCGGGAAAAAGAAAGGACGACGGCGGGCGGGCGGGAAAGAAAAAGGACGGTACCCCGGGGAGGGGCCCGTCCTCGTGAGACTCGATCCCGGGTGAGCGGGATCGAGAGGTGGGGCGAGCCAGCCCGGCTCGCGTTGGGATGGAATCAGGCCTTCGCCTTGGCGGCGGTGGCCTTGGCCTTCAACGCGTCCTGCGCCTGCTTGACCAAGGCGTTAAACGCGGCCTCGTCGCGAATGGCGATGTCGGACAGGACCTTGCGGTCGAGTTCGATGTTCGCGGCCTTGAGGCCCTCGACGAAGCGGCTGTAGGTGATGCCGGCATTGCGGCAGGCCGCATTGAGGCGGACGATCCAGAGGGCGCGGAATTCGGCCTTCTTCTTGCGGCGGTCGCGGTAAGCGTACTGCCAAGCGTGCTGGACCGCTTCCTTAGCGTAGCGGAACAGCTTCGATTTGCTGCTGTAGTAGCCCTTGGCGTACTTCAGCACTTTCTTGCGGCGGCGGCGCGAGGCCGGGGCGTTCGTTGCACGAGCCATGTTGGTTTTCCTTTATTTGGTGTGGCCGGCGGGTCGGCTTGGATGATTCACCCGCCTGGCGCGGTTGGAGGTTGTCGGCTGGGAGCGGTAAGGCTTACAGGCCGAACGGGAGGCAACGCTTCAAAGGAGCGGCATGCCCCTCGGCGACGAGCTTGTCCTTCGTGGCACGACGCTTTGACTTCGTGCTCTTGGAGGCCAGCAGGTGCCGAAAGCCAGGGGTACGCCGGACGAGCTTGCCCCGGGCGCTCAGCTTGAAGCGCTTGGCGACGGACTTTTTGGTCTTTTGCATGGAGAACGGGAGAAAACAGAGGCCCGGGATTCCCTTGGCAAGGGCAAAATCCACTCCCGGCCGCGAGGCGGGCCCGAGCATCAGCCGGCCGGAGCCCACGGCAGGCGGTCCAGATCCACGTTCCCGCCCGAAATGATCACCCCGACCCGGCGCCCGCGTAGCCGGGGTTCCCTTCCCGAGAGCAGGACAGCGAGGGGGACGGCGCAAGACGGCTCGATCACCAGTTTGAGCACCTCCCAGGCGAGGCGCATCGCGGAGACGATTTCAGCCTCCGAGACCGTGGCAATCCCGATGACGTGGCGCTGAAGGAGGGTGAAAGTCCGGGGGGAAAGCGTGGCGCGGAGCCCATCCGCAATCGTAAAGCCATTGCCCTCACTGATGAGCCGACCGGCACTCAGCGAGCGAGCAGCGTCGTCGGCCGCGCTCGGCTCAGCGCCGAAGACATCGATCGGACCACCAAATCCCGCCGCCGCCAGAGCGGTTCCGGAAAGCAGGCCTCCCCCGCTGACCGGCGCTAGCAGGGCGTCTACCGGGCCGGCTTCCTCCAATAATTCCAACGCGGCGGTGCCCTGTCCGGCGATGACCCACGGATCGTCGAACGGATGAACGAGCGTTCCACCCGTTTCCTGCAGGAGGGCCATGGCCCGGGCCTCCCGGTCCGCCAGCGTAGGCTCGCAGACATGCAGCGTCGCGCCATAGCGCTTGATCGCGGCGACCTTGATGGACGGCGTTTCCCGAGGCACCACGATATCGGCGCGGACACCTCTCTCGCGGGCGGCGAGGGCCACGGCGGCTCCGTGGTTGCCGGAAGAGTGCGTCACCACTCCTCCCCGTGCCTGCGCGTCGGAGAGTGAAAACACCGCATTGAAGGCCACACGCGCCTTGAAAGCACCCCCACGCTGAAGGTTTTCGCACTTGAGCCAGACCTCGCTCCCGCAGAGCGAGTCAAAGGTGGACGAACGGAGCACCGGAGTCCGGTGGACCCGGCCACGCAGCCGAACCGCCGCGGCCTGCACATCGTCGAAGGTAGGAAGCGAACCATCCATGGCTCCCCTGACCTTCGGCCCGCGCGCCACCAAACGCCAGCGCAGACCACGGGCCGACTGGTAACAGCATCTGACCGCCCGAATCGAGCCGTTCCCCTGCGAAATCCTGTTGACACCCCCGCCCGATTCATGACTTTTCGCCC